>ERZ1034920.328-NODE-328-length-39050-cov-80.772663_pt1 | contig 39050 bp, 27 predicted proteins | sample MGYA00520688_ERZ1034920 | MGnify/ENA primary metagenome ERZ1034920 (study PRJEB33766, sample SAMN09781785) | gut metagenome | biome: gut microbiome | host: Homo sapiens | place: Madagascar | study: EMG produced TPA metagenomics assembly of the PRJNA485056 data...
CTTTGCAGCGCAGTCCCGGTAAGGCCCTCTCCCAGATTATTCGATGCTGGTGATGACCCCGGGTTTTTTGTTTTTGCAAAAGTACATAAATATTTTGATAGTGACAACAAAAAAGCCTTTTTTCTTTGCTTTTTTTGTTATCTCCTTCAGCCTCAAACATTTTTCAATAATTCCTTGCATCTTTCAGAAGAAAAGCGTATTTTTGCAGAAGATTGGCGGCACTCGGCAATTTGAAAGTAAACTCTCATTGCGCTCGCTGGCATAATCTTTGCAACACAAATGTTGAATCATTTTAAAAAGGAGGAATCAAAATGCAAGAATTGAAAGATAGATACATAAGATTTGACTGGGCCACCAAGCGCTTGCTTCGCCAAAAGGCGAACTTTGGTGTGCTTGAGGGCTTCTTGACAGTATTTCTGAATGAACCTATCAAGATTATTAATATCTTGGAGAGTGAAGGAAGAGCTGAAGGCAAAACCGAAGCAAAGAATTCAATAGCCTTAAAGATGATGAAAGGCGGAATTCCTATTGAGCAAATCATGCAATTTACAGGGTTGTCTGAAAAAGAAATAAAATCATTATAAGAAGACTATAGGTTGGTCGGTGCTGAAAAATGCATCGCCCCTTTTTATATATCACATATTATAAGAGAAGAATGAAAAGAATTATTGCATTTTTTATTTTCCTCTGCGCTATAACAATCAATGCTACGGCACAGGGATGGATAGGCACATGGGCTACTGCCCCACAAACCGTCGTGAAGAGCTTCATGCCCTATAATAACAATATGTCCAACCGCTCCGTGAGACAGGTGGTCAAGGTGAGCATCGGAGGCGATATGATTCGTCTGAAACTGAGCAATATCTATAGTACCGAACCAGTTGTCATCCGTTCTATCTATATTGCCCATGCCAAAGACTCTTTCGCCATCGACCCCAAGAGTGCGAAATATCTCAAATTCGGCAATCAATACAAGGTTACGATTCCAGCAGGCAAAAGCATCACAAGCGATGCCCTGCCCTATGACCTCAAGCCTCTCCAGCGACTTGCCATCACCATCAACTATACTTCCGCCCCAACAGTCCCTACCGTCCACATGGGTTCCCGCACCACCTCTTATATCATGAAAGGTGTAACCAATGCCCACTCCAACTTCGAGAAGGCTTTCCGAGAGAACCACTGGTACAACATCAGCGGCATCGACGTATATACGATGAGAACAGACCTCAGCAGCATCGCCATCATAGGCAATTCCATTACCGACGGAAAATGCTCTACCGACAATGCCCAGAACCGTTGGCCAGACGTCATGTCGGAGATGCTCCAACTGAAATATAAAATTACCAACCAAGGCGTACTCAACTTGGGCATTGGCAACAACCGTGTGGTGGTGCCAGGAGGATTCGGTGCTTTGGCAAAGGAAAGATTCGACAAAGATGTATTGGCACAGGCAGGAGTGAAAAAAGTCATTATCTTTGAAGGAATAAATGATATAGGTGCCGCCAAAAGCGGATATAGCGAAACCGTAGCACGTCAACTCATCGAGAGCTATCAGGCAATGATCAAGAAGGCAAAGGCACGCCGATTGAAAGTCTATTTGGGCACTATCACCCCTTTCAAGGGAGCAGGATATTACTCTCCCTTCCATGAAGCAGCACGTCAAACCGTGAACGAATGGATTCGCAACCAAGCCAAGAACAAAGAGGTGGATGGAATCCTCGACTTTGCCAAACTTCTTCAGGACCCGAAGGATGACAGACGCATGAAAAAAGAATATGTGAGCAACGACTGGCTCCACCCGAATCCAACAGGTTATAAAGCGATGGGAACCTACGCTGCCGAAATCATCAAATAACGAAGTTAACTTCAAAGCACATCGAAGTTAACTTCATAAGCAAATGCAATAGGCTTCATAAGCAAATGCAGTAGGCTTCATCTGCCAACGAAGTACTACTGCATTTTTATGTATATCTAATTGAAAGATGATTACTTCAAAACAATCTTGCAATCATCCAGGCTTTCTACGGTAGCGAGTGCTTCATAACGCATACCTTCCTTACGCAGGAAATCACCACCATGCTGGAATGCCTTCTCGATGATGAAACCCATTGCCTCAATCGTGGCACCAGCCTTCTCGCAGAGATCCATCACACCCTTGGAAGCATTACCATTGGCAAGGAAGTCGTCGATGAAGATGACATGATCATCAGGAGTCAGATAACTGTCACTTACACATACCGTATAGTCACAGTCTTTGGTGAAAGAGTGAACCACCGAGGTAATCATACCTTCCATCGTCTTTGGCTTCTTTTTCTTTACGAAGACTACAGGAAGATGGGTCAGGTAACCCACCATAATGGCAGGAGCAATACCCGAAGCCTCGATTGTGACAATCTTGTTGTACTTGATGTCCTTGAAGAGTCTGACAAACTCCTTCGCCAAGTCCATCATCAAGATAGGATCCATCTGATGGTTCACAAAGCTATCCACCTTCAAGATTCCTCCAGGAAAGCATCTGCCTTCCTGCATAATTCTTTCTTTCAGTAAATCCATTATTCTGATTTGAAATTGATATGATTGATGATTAACAGCCATCATTCCCATTCCTGCTCTATTCCGCCGGATAAGAAAATGATGGCCTGTCTTTTTTATTTTTCCAAATTCTTAGGCAATACAAGATTCAGAATAACTGCGAGCAGGAACACTACAGCCACACAGTTGTCTGCAAATACGGTACGTACAATCTCTGGGAAGATATTAAACATACCCGTTGCCTGAGTGAAACCGAGACCCACACTGAGCGAGAGGCTCACAATCACCATATTGCGCTGGGAGAAACCCGTACGTGCCATCATGCCGAAACCAGCAAAGAGGATGCTACCGAACATCATGATAGTACATCCACCCAATACAGCCTGCGGAATGGTTGTAAGAACATAACCGATAGCAGGGAATACACCACCGATAATCATGATGATGGCACCCATGGCAATTGTGAAGCGATTGACCACGCCCGACATGGCAGCCAAACCTACGTTCTGGCTGAAAGATGTAATAGGAGTACATCCGAAAAGACCAGAAACCGAACTTACAAAACCATCACAGCAGACAGCCGCACCCATCTCCTTGGTATTAGGATCACGCTTCAGGGCACTATTGCAAAGCGCTGACGTATCACCGATGGTCTCTGTAGCTGAAACCAGATATACAGCCACTACAGAAAGGATGGCACCTATATTAAACTCTGGAGTAAAAGGCAGAATACGAGGCAAGGCGATGATAGAAAGATTGGTAAGACCACTATAGTCTATCATACCCATAAAACAAGCAAGGATATAACCCACGATCAAACCTACGAGCACGGAAAGAGAGCGTAGGAATCCCTTGGCAAAAATCTGACAAAGAAGACAAGCCAATAAGGTGACAGAACCCACAATCCAGTTGTTCATGCTACCAAAATCCGCAGCACCCTGACCTCCGGCAAAAGAATTGGCACCCACAGGAAGAAGTGAAAAACCAATGGCTGTAACCACCGTAGCGGCTACTACAGGAGGAATCAGTTTGATCCAATACTTGGCAAAAAGTCCGAGTGTACCTTCCACGAGACCACCGATAATAACCGCACCGATGAGCGTACCCATTCCATGGGCAGCAGCAATGCTGATGGCAAGAGAAAGGAAGGTGAAGGAGATACCCATCACGATAGGGAGGCGTGAACCGATGCGCCATACCGGATAGAGCTGTACCAAAGTACCAATACCGGCGATAACCATACAGTTCTGGATAAGAACGGCGCTGATAGAGCTGTCCAACCCGACAGCACCGGCAAGAATCATGATTGGCGCAATGTTGCTTACAAACATTGCCAGCACATGCTGAAGACCAAATGGGAGTGCTTTACCGACGGGCACCCTACCGTCAAGCTTGTAGAGATTTTCTATTGACTGTTTCATGTCGTATGTTATTATATTTCGATAAAAATCTAATAGAATTTTCGAAAAGAACCTCTTGGAGTCCAAAAAGATGGCGCAAAAGTACAAAGAAAAACTGAAAAAGTGAAATTTCTCTCCCATTTATTTTGATTTGTCTGCAAATAGATGTACTTTTGCAGGGCAATTAAAAATTCAAAGACAATGGAAAATCCATATATCAAGCAATTCCCCGACCTCATGTCGGGCAAGAAAATCATGTATGTTCACGGTTTCCTCTCTTCCGGACAGAGCGGAACTGTAAAGATGCTTCAGGATCTCATGCCCAATGCTACCTTCGTGGCTGAAGACATACCCGTACATCCGGAAGAAGGTATGGAAATGCTCCTCAAGTTGCAGGAAACAGAGAAACCCGACCTGATTATCGGTACCTCCATGGGCGGTATGTACACAGAAATGCTGAAAGGTACCGACCGCATCCTCGTAAACCCAGCTTTCGAAATGGGCAATACCATGAGCAGTATGACCGGTAAACAGGAATTTCAGAATCCACGAAAGGATGGTGTCAACGAACTGATGGTGACCAAGGGACTCATCAAGGAATACCGTGACATTACCGAACGATACTTTCAGAATATCACTCCAGAGGAACAGGCAAGGGTATATGGTCTCTTCGGAGACAAGGACCCATTAGTGCATACCTTCGACCTCTTCCATGAGCATTATCCCAATGCCATCCGCTTCCATGGCGAGCACCGCCTCATCGACAAGGTAGCCTTCCACTATCTCTGTCCGGTCATCCGCTGGATAGATGACAAGCAAAACGGGAAGGAACGCCCTATCGTATATATCGATTTCGACGCTTTGCACGACAGTTACTGGAAAGCCACAAGCAGTATGCACAAGGCCTACGAGATGCTCATCGAATACTACAATGTATATATCGTAGCCTCAGCACCTACCAACGACCATGAGTATATGGCGAAGGTACAGACCTGGGTGGAGGAATATCTTTCTACCCCAGCCTACAACCATATTCTCTTCACCAATCAGAAGAATCTGCTCTATGGTGACTACTTCATCGACCCACATCCAGCAGAGGATTTCATGGGAACAACAATCGAATATGGCAGCGATGAATTCAAGACATTCGAGGAGATTGTCACCTTTTTTGACAGATTAGGAGGACAATAACAAAGAGGGAGCCAAACGGTACCCTTACCCCACTTTCATTTTTCCCTGCCCAGGAAAAAATTCTTCCCTGCCCAAGGAGAAATTTCCAACTGCCTACAGAATTATTTTTCTATCAGCAGAAAACTATACAAACGAGGCTCTGATGTCAATTCATTTCATCAGAGCCTCGTTTAGTTTTGGCTTTAATCAAAAAGCTTTAGTATTCCGTTTTTGCCGTATTCTCTTCCCACATACGGAAAGCCCCCAACGCCTCATCTCTCATCAGCGCAATCATCGGCTTGTGACGGTCTTCTATCTTGCGGTCTATTTCCTCATAGATAAACTCATCATCGAAACCGATCTTGGCAGCATCCTTTCGGTCGTTGGCATAATAGATACGATCGAGATGTGACCAATAGATAGCACCTAAGCACATCGGACAAGGTTCGCAGGAGGTATAGATTTCACAACCCTCCAGATTGAAGGTTTTCAACTTGAAGCAAGCCTGTCGTATGCAGTTTACCTCTGCATGAGCCGTAGGATCCTTGTCGATTGTCACACTATTGGAAGCCTCAGCAATGATGATTCCATCCTTGGCAATGACAGCTCCAAAAGGACCGCCACCGTTTCTTACGCTATTTTCAGAGAACTCAATGGCTCTGTGCATCAATTCTTCTTTTGTCATAATCTAAGTCTTTATACCTTATTATATAATATAGAGTGCTACAAATTTACGAAATATTCTTGAATCCGCAAGGTTTTCTGCATTATTTTTATTACTTTTGCAGCCAAATAGGATTCTTATCAGAATTTTAAGAAAGAAAATCAAGAGAGAGAACAAGATGAGCAATGAAAAGAAAGATATAGAGATACTTTTCCGGGATATCTATCCTAAACTTTACTATGCTGCCATGCAAATAGTAAAGAATGAGGAGGTATGCCGTGACATCATCGGGGACTCTTTCGAGCAACTTTGGACAAAGCGAGCGGATATTGCTCCTGACAAGCGCCAAAGTTTTCTTTACAGGATTATCCACAACAAATGTATCGATCATATCCGAAAGGAGACTGCCAAAAACAAATACATTGAGTTCTACAATATGCTATATGGCAAAAACATCGAAAACCAGGAACATGCTTGGGAAGAGAACGAGCAACGCATCCGAGCCATGTATCAAGTGATAGAAAAGATGACTCCTCAAACTCAGAAGATTCTCAAGGCCTGCTATTTCAAGAATATGAAGTATAGAGAAGTGGCAGAAGAGTTGGGAATCAGTATCAGTGCTGTAAGAAAGCACATCGTGCAAGCGCTGAAATTGCTGCGATCTTCTATTTCACCTCCCGAATAACTTCTTTTTTACTTTTAAAAAAGTATAAAAAAGAAAAGCATGGGTGCAAAATCCGAAGCAATTACGATAAATATTATAAGAATAAAGGCGAACTGAACTATCTATAGGCGGTTTTGCTGAAAAACATTGAGACAATGATAGAAGAAAAAGACAAATTTGACAACATCATCGACTGGCTGGAGCCACAAAAGGAACTGACAGACGAAGAGCTTGCATCACTGATGCAGGACGGGGATGCCATGTCTGACTTCAAGATTGCCATGGATGCCCAGCAAGCAGTTGCACGCCATAGTGCAGATAAAGAGGGGCTGCCTTTCGATATAGACCAAGAATGGAACAAACTCTCGGCTTTCATTGACGAAGAGGAGAAAAAGGAGGAGAATAACGAAAAGAAGGAAGAAAACGAAAAGATAGAGGAAGCTGACTTTGATAACAACAAGACTGAAGAAACCAGAATTGAAGAGATGCCTCAGCAATCCAAACGCAAGCCTCTCTATATAACTATAGGTATAGCAGCTTCCCTGCTTATACTTATTGCCATTCGCTATTTCATCAATGTCGGAACACCAAGCACCCCTATCACCAACACCGCCATGGTATTCCAAAGAGACTCCACAGCAGGAAATGTTGCCATTTTGACCTCTTCGGATAAGAGCTACACCCCGCAAGCTTTGCAAGGTGAAGGTATCGTAATGCCTAAGAGCACACAGCAGCCAGCAGTCTCGGCAACAACCCGCATTCTCCATGCCTTAGGCTTGGAAAGTGACGATGTAGTTTTACAAAACAACACCGTAACCATTCCACTTGGTAAGAGTTACAACATCACGCTTGCAGACGGCACCAAGGTATTCATGTATGCAGGAAGTCGCCTCACCTACCCTGTCGCTTTCAGCGGCAAGGAGCGAAGAGTTTATCTTGAAGGTGAAGCCTATTTCAAGGTGACCAAAGACAAGCAGCATCCGTTTATCATCAGCACAGAGAAAGCGGAAGCCAAGGTTTTAGGAACAGAGTTGAACGTAAGTTGCTACAAGGGCGAGCCATGTCATGTGGCATTACTCACAGGTTCTGTATTAGTAAGCAACAAGAAGGAATCTCGCTCCGTAAAACTCGTTCCCGGTCAGGGCGTAACTGTCAACGAAGAAGCCCCTCTTGCTCTTTGCACAGAAAATATGGAAACTTACAACTATTGGTTGGCAGGCTATATCTATTATGACGATGCTCCTCTTGCCGAGATTACCAAAGCCATCGGCAGATGGTATAATGTGAATATCGTCTTCGACAACGAGACTTTTAAGCACATGAAAGTTCGCTACTTCTGCCAGAGAAACGAATCTTTGGAGCGTGCTATAGAATTACTCAACAGTTATGGCAAATTCAAGGTCAGCATAGATGGTGAGACTTTGCACGTCAAGTAAAAGTTGAAAAATGTAATTTCTTTCTAGAAAATCAGCGAAAAGCAAGAAATTTTAATCATTTTCGCTGATTTTCTAAGTCGTTTTCTTGACGTTTTCCTAAAAAAAACGTACCTTTGCAACCAACATTATAAAACTATCTTACAATGAGTTACGCAAAAATCATAGGAAGAAATAAAGAGATAAATATACTCGAGAGAATATACAAGTCCAAAAAGTCTGAACTTGTAGCCATTTATGGACGTCGAAGAGTGGGCAAATCTTACCTCGTTAGCGAATGCTTTGGAAAGAAGATTCTCTTCAAAGCTGTAGGTACTTATATTAAAGACGGAGACAAGGACTATGAGTCTTATCGCCAACTTCAACTCGCGCATTTCTATGATTCGCTAGTGATTGCAGGATTATCAACAAAGGAGTCCAAACCCACTTGTTGGAGAGAGGCATTCTTACTTTTAAGAAAAGTTCTGGAAGGAAAAAGAAACAGAAGGAAAATCATCTTTATCGATGAACTTCCATGGCTTGCAGGACCTCAATCATCAGAAATGATAGCAGAACTGGGGTATTTTTGGAATTCATGGGCTGACAGTGAACGAAATATTATACTCATTGTTTGTGGATCGGCAACAAGTTGGATGCTTGATAATGTGATACATGACTATGGAGGTCTGCATGGAAGACTCACGGAAACCATCAAACTATTCCCTTTCACTTTAGCTGAATGTGAGAAGTACTATAGGAAAAATGGCTTCCATCTTTCACGCTATGAAATGTGCGTGAGTTATATGGCTATAGGTGGAATCCCCTATTATCTGGATAAGCTCCGCAACGACAGAACTATGACAGACAACATTGACAGCATATTCTTTGCTGATGAATTGATTCATCAGGAATTCAAAGATGTTTATACAGGACTTTATTCTAGCAAAGAAAAATACGTTGACATCGTAAAAGCTATTGGCAGTAAGTTCTATGGAATGACACAATCTGAACTTTCCAAGGCTACAGGTATCAAAACTGGAGGAACCCTGACAAAGCTACTTGACAACCTCAGAGAATCAGGGATTACGAGGGAATATCCTCGCTATGGAAAAGAAAGAGTCGAAACAGTATATCAGCTTAAAGATTTCTTTTCTCTATTCTATCTGAGGTTTGTTCATGGCAAACAAGTCAAACAAGGAGGATGGAACGCTATCCATGGGACAGCCACATTCTATACATGGGCTGGAGACACGTTTGAACTACTGAGCATAGAGCATCTGCAAAACATACAAGACACTCTACGCATCCATTCGGTGGAAAGGAACTATAGTTGGTGTGGGAAAACTGAAGACGGAAAAGGTGCTCAAATAGATTTAGTCATGGAAAGTAAAAGTGCTCAAACAGATTATCTCTGCGAAATGAAATTTTCAACAGGTAATTTTACTATCACACAAGATGTCGAGGAGAATATACGTCACAAGATAGATGCTTTCGCAAACAGTAAGATGCATAACAAGACTCGCTCAATACAAACTATTTTGGTGACAACAATAGGACTTAGTACCAACATGCATGCAAGTATCATCAATCACGTGATAACTCTTGAGCAATTATTTCAATGATAAAATAGAAGAATAATGAAACAAAACGTGGCAATTTTTAATAAATTTGCCACGTTTTTTTCATTTTTTCTTTCAAAAGGGGTGTCTTATTTCATTTCTTTACGACTTATAAGTAATTTTAAACTATAATCAGCGTAAAATGAAGAAAACATTGAGAGACTGTTTGCTGATGAGTTCCCTCTTGATGTCACCGGGCTTGGCACAGCCAATCATAGCCCAGGTGCAGACACAGGAAATCGTCATCAACATGAAGAACGAGAGCCTCGCCAAAGCTTTCAAGCGATTGGAAAAGGCTACCAAGTACAAGGTGCTCTACGCCAGCCAGGACGTAGAGGGGTTGACCGTGAGTCGAAACATCAAGGCTTCCAACGTACGTGAGGCTATGACGCAGCTTCTCACAGGAAAAGGCTTGACTTTTAAGATTGACAAGCAGTTTATTACCGTAACTAAAGGATCTTTAAACATCTCAAAAGGAGCCGGCGAGTTTTACGACATCAAGGGAAAGGTAGTCGATGAGAACGGTGTCGAATTGCCAGGTGTATATGTCATGTTGCAAGGCACTAAGACTGGTACAACCACTGGCGTAAACGGAGAATTCTCTCTGAAAGCTCGCAAAGGCGATGTACTCAAGTTCTCATTTGTTGGCTACAAAAATGAATTTGCAGAAATCAAGAATCCTCAGCGTTCCTTGAAGATTGACCTGCGCCCTGATGCCAAGAACCTGGACGAAGTGCAGGTCGTAGCCTTCGGTACACAGAAGAAGGAGAGCGTCGTATCTTCCATTACGACTGTAAAGCCTGGTGACTTAAAGGTTTCAAGTTCCGACCTGACGACTTCTTTCGCAGGTCGTATTCCTGGTATGGTAGCTTGGCAAACAGGTGGTCTTCCTGGCGGCTTGACCGAAAGCGAGATGAACACTAAGTTCTATATCCGTGGTATCACTTCTTTCCAGAGTGGTGCCAACACAGACCCTTTGATTTTGATTGATGGCGTGGAATCTTCCAAGCTGGAACTTTCTCGTATCCAAGTAGAGGATATCGAGAGCTTCAGTGTACTCAAAGATGCCTCTGCTACAGCCATGTATGGTGCTCGTGGTGCCAATGGTGTCATCAAGGTTACTACCAAAAAGGGTGAGGAAGGTAGTGTATATACCAACTTCAGATATGAGTCTGTCTTGACACAGCCTACCAGCACCATCGACGTAGTGGATCCTATCACCTATATGAGGATGTACGACCAAGCCCAGTTGGGACGCAATCCAAATGCGACTCCACAATATTCTGTTGATTATATCAACAAAACCGCCTCTGGTAAATATCCAAGTTGGCTCTATCCTCATACAGACTGGTACAAGCAGCTTTTCAAGGACTTTGCGTGGAACCATCGTGCGGGTGTCAACATTCGTGGTGGTTCGAAGAAAGTACAGTATTATGCTGCCATCAACTACAATCGTGACGAGGGTATGATCAAGACCGACAAACTGAATGACTTTGACTGCAACATCGTCAACAACCAGACGCAGTTCCGCACCAACTTGAACATCGATCTGCGCTCAGGCATCAAATTGGTCATCAACTCCGTAGCCACATTGGACAAGTACCATGGTCCACAAACCAGCCAGACCGAGGCTTATTATTACGCATTCAATGCCTCACCTGTGGACTTTGCTCCTACCTATCCAGCCGACGAGACGCATAATTTTCCTCATATCCTTTTTGGAACAACAGCCAGCAAGAAGACCAATCCATATATGGAGATCCAGAAAGGTTACATCAACCGTACACGTTTCTCCACCACCAATCGAGCAGAATATATTCACAACCTGTCAAAATTGGTAAAAGGTTTGGAGTTCAGAGCAAGTGCTTCTTTGGTACAAACAGGCTACTACAGTAACGAGTTCTTTACCACTCCATACAAATATTATCTATCCAGTTATGACAACGAGACCGGTAAGTTTACACTCGCTGACGTGGAGAATTCCATGGCAAGCCGCACATTGAACGCTAATGAGGGAGCAAGAAGTACCGATACAAGAATCACCTATACAGGTACATTGATTCACCAAGCAGCTTGGGGTAACCACCAAACATCACTTACTGCCGTGGTTCAATCACAAGAACGCACCTTCACCCCTATAAGCGACGTACTCAACGGCCAACCACAGCGCAACTTAACCTACTCTGCACGTGGAAATTATGGTTATAAAGACCGTTATTTCATAGAGGGCAGCTTTGGCTACAATGGTTCCGAACGTTTCGCTAAGGCAAAGCGTTTCGGTTTCTTCCCTGCCGTAGGTGGAGCTTGGGTGGCATCCAACGAACCTTGGATGAAGAAACTCGACAAATACATCAGCTACCTGAAATTCCGTCTATCCTGGGGTAAGGTGGGAAACGATGGTATCGTGGAGACACCTCGCTTCGTATTTTTACCACAGATAGGAACAACAGCCGCAGGAACTGGAGAACAAGACCCAACGGCGAATGCAGGTGCACAATTCGCACGTAAACAGATTGTAGCATACGCCAACCCTAACATTCTCTGGGAAATAGCAGAACAAAAGAACCTGGGTATTGAGGCTAAGCTCTTCGGTGGTTTGATCGAGGCACAAGCAGACATATATCAGGAGATTCGACACAATATCATCTCCACACGTACCACCATACCAGCCAACATGGGTATCGAGGTAGATCCTCTTGCCAACATCGGCAAAACAGACTCACGTGGTGTTGACCTCTCCTTGAAAGTACAGAAGGCATTCAGCAACGATTGCTGGATGATTCTGAATGGAACTCTCACTTATAACAAGACAAAATACAAAGAAGTAGAAGAGGCGACCAACAAACCAGCATGGCAACGTAAAGTGGGACATGAAATCAGTCAGCCAATCGGTTATATCGCAGAAGGTCTTTTCCGTGACCAAGCAGAGATAGACAACTCGCCACGGCAAGACGGCGACGTGATGCCTGGAGATATCAAGTACCGAGACATCAATAACGATGGCGTCATAGACGTGAACGACGCCACCTACATCGGCTACCCAGAGACCCCTCGCCTTATTTATGGTTTCACAGGTTTCGTCAACTATAAGGGATGGGAACTCAATTTTGCCTTCCAGGGTTCTGGACAACGCTCGTTCTTTATCAATCCTATCAAAGTATCTCCTTTCTATGGTGACCACGCCATGCTGAAAGCCATCTACGACAGCCACTGGTCTGAGGACAACCAAGATACTCACGCCTTTTGGCCAAGATTGTCAACATCGAGCATCGCACAACACAACCCACAAGAAGACTGGTATAGCAGCAGCAACGCAGAGATTCGCAAGAGCACCTACTTCATGCGCAACTGCTCATTCCTGCGCTGTACAAACATAGAGGTGGCATACAACCTACCAAAGAAGTTTGTCAGTACATTGGGACTTAAACTCTTCAAGTTGTCGTTCAAGGTAAACAATGCCTTCTGTCTGACCAACTTTAAGCTTTGGGACGTTGAGCTTGGTGAATCAGGATTCAACTATCCTATCCAGCGCACCTACTCAGCTGCCATCAACATCAGCTTCTAAAAAAGAGAACAAGAAAAGACATAAATGACAATGAAAAAAATAATATATTCACTATTGTTGGCAAGCGGGCTGCTGAGCACCTCTTGCAACGACTATCTCGACGTAGTTCCTAAAGGAGACGTAGAGACTATCGAGACAAATTTCGAGCAGCGAAACGATGTGGACAAATGGCTCAAAACTTGCTATGCCATGTTTACCAACATGGCAACCAGCTACGACGAGCAACCAGGATTCTTCGGTGCTGACGAGTTTGTGGCCGGTCAATATTTCAGAGACAACATGGCGGCATATGGTCCTGCCATCTATATAGGAGATGGACTCCAAATGGCACAAAACCCATATTGCAACATCTGGAGCAAAGATGGTGCCTACTGTCTCATACGCTATTGCAACTTATTCATAGACAATGTAGATCTCTGCCAAAATATGACAAAGGATGAAAAGACGCTTTGGAAAGCCGAAATCAAGGCACTAAAAGCTTCCACCTATTTCGAGTTGCTCAAGCGATATGGCTCATTCATTCTCGTACCAGAGAATATTGATGCCAACGCAGATAAGGTTGCAATGCAGCAACCTCGCGCCTCCATTGACGATTGCGTCAATGCCATCGTCAGCCTGTGTGATGAAGCCATTGCCGATCTCCCGACCATGAGTGGCTCCGAGGAGTCACGCCATGCATATTTCAAAAAAGAATCCACAGCAGCCGTCAAGGCATACGCCCTGCTCTTCGCTGCCTCTCCCCTCTTCAACGGCAACGAGCAACTGAAGAACTTCACCAACAAAAACGGTGAACGTCTCTTCCCTGTCTATGACAAGGAGAAGTGGCACAAGGCTGCCATTGCTGCAGACGAGGCCATCAACTATGCCCTTGCTGGTGGAAAGCATCTCTACAACAGCACGAATGACAAAGGAACAGATATGCTCAACACCATTTTCAACATACAACAGTCTGTGCTCGACAAGAGATATACAAATCCTGAGATTCTCTTGGAATTTGAAGGTCAATTTGGCTACGCCGCTGGAATTTGCCTTGCACCTTACACCAACAGATCAGAATCTGCATTCCTGGACCAGAGCGCCAAAGGATGTCTTGCTCCAAGCATGAAGATGGTTGAGATGTTCTACACAGATCATGGTCTGCCAATAGACGAAGACAAGCAGTGGGTGAGCGACAAATACCAGATGAGCAAGGAAACGGATAGCCGCTACCTCAACGTGGTGCCTCTGAATACAGAGATACTGGGACTACATCGCCATAGAGAACCTCGCTTCTATGCTGACATCGTAGCAGACGGAACTTGCTGGTATCGCCCGACAAGCACTTATAGTGCAACCTATAAAGCTACCGTCACCAACACGAAGCAAGGAGGTAACTTCGGAACAGAAGACACAAAAATCAATGCTACTCTTCCACAATCGCTTACAGGCTATTGGATTAAGAAATACATTGATTCCACCCAGCCATTCGCCTCTTATCTGCAGACAAACATTTATGCCTTCAAACAAAGATACCTCCGTATGGCAGAATTATATCTAATGTCGGCAGAGGCATGGAATGAATATTTAGATGTCCCTGATGACGAGCATGTATATAGCAAGATAGACGTAGTACGTGAGAGAGCTGGCATTCCTAAGGTTCGTGAAGCCTGGGAGAGTTATGCACGAAACCCCCAGAAAGTGACCACACAGGCAGGAATGCGCAGCATCATTCACCAAGAGTGGAACATCGAATTTGCCTTCGAGGGTAGAAGATTTTACAACTTGCGCCGCTGGATGGAAGCCCCACAGGAATTGAACGAGCCACAATACGGATGGAACGTTATCTGCTCTGACAATCGCCGTTTCTACAACAACTACGAGGGGCCTATCGTGGTATGGTCAAAGCGCAAGTTCACTGCACCACGAGATTATTTCTTCCCTATCCGCAGCGAGGAGATTCTCGTCTCGGGATGCAAGCAAAACCCTGGTTGGGGTGGAAACAATTAATCATCATAACAACATCTAAAAATAAGAGAAATGAAAAGAATCATATATTTTCTCATTCTGCTTGTAACGCTCAGTTCATGCAAGGATGAAGAGACAGCCTTCCAACCTGCCGTTGGCGCAGAAGCTTTCAGCTTCAAGCCAATGCCAGGTGGAGCCATCATGCATTTCAAGTTTCCTGCCGACAAAGACCTGATGGGCTTAAACATTCGCTACAAGGACTATGCCGGGCACGAAATCCTGCGCACGTCAAGCGCATTGAAGGACTCTGTGGTATTGGAGGGATTCAATGAAGCGAAACAGAATGTACCCGCAGAAGTTCGCTTCGTAAAGCGAGATGGTGAAGAAAGCGCACCTATCGCCGTATCCTTTAGTACAGAGGATTCTGCTCCCTACGCATTCTTCAACAACGTGAAAGTTCTCTCTGGTTGGAATGGTTTCAGCATTTTGACAGACAACACAACCAATGCAAAGGGTATGGCTCACATTTATTATCTGGGAACAGACCCATTGTCTGGACAGCCTGACACCATCCTCATCAAAACGGTCAACATTACCGAAGGCAAGGACACATTAAACTTCGAGTTAAAACAGAAATCAGAAGACAACACTATTGTCATTCGTACTGAAGACTATCGTGGCTACATGGTACGCGAACAAGCATGGAGCCATGTCAAGGCCTACAATACCGACAAACTCGAGAAAAGCAATTTCGACTTTTATTTCGACAAGTCTGTGGAACGTCCTGATTACTGCATGGGAGAGAAATATCTCTTCGACGGCGAACTCAAAGGTATAGACTTCTTTGACCAATATCAGAAAGAAGGAAGCAAAGCAGCAATAAAACGAAACTGCTTCCTGGCTGGTCCTCAAGCATGGGGCGACCCTATGTACATCGACATGCACCAAAACAGACTAACAGCAGAGGTGAGATTCTATACTCCTCTTAATGTAAGGTCATATTTTGACTGGTGCTACAACAACACTACGGTTGACAATTATTACACCCTCTTCAAAAATGGTTATTACATAGATAAGCTGCCTTGCTCTGTAGATGTATATGCCGCCAAGGATGACAACGGAACAGCAGGAAACTGGGACGAAAAAGCCTGGGTGAAAGTAGCAAGCTATGATCAGGATCCAGATATTGAAACCAGAGAAAGATGGATAGCCAATGCCGTTGGAAATATAAATGCAATCGACACAAAAGCGGAGGCAGAGGAAGCCGACTCTGTATATATGCCTCTGAAATTACTCTGCGAGCAAGGCGAAGGATACAGATACCTAAAGATTGTTGTAAACAAGACATACAATGACATTGATAACATGATGTCATGGTCACAAGGTACCTCTATCAATGCCGCACATTATTTTCTATTGCAAGAGTTGGAAGTTTGGACTAAGAAAGATGAATAAGACATGAAAAAGAATATAAAGACATTGATTATATCCCTCGCAGCCATAACCTCCTTGACTGCCTGCCAAGACATCAAGGACACATACGCAGATATGGCTGGCGATGGCGAAATCAGATACATCGGAAAATGTGACAACCTCACGGTATCACCAGGATGGGAAAGACTGATCGTAAACTGGACAAACAACAGCGACCCTATCATCGAGAAGGTCAAGGTGAAATGGACGAACGACATTGACACGGACTCTGTTCTGTTAGACCGAGGAACAACTACCTACAGCATAGGTAACCTCAACAACAGCACGTATGAAATCATCGTTAGCTCTCTCGACAAGGACGGCAACGAATCGCTGGAGAACACCATCTACAGTCGTCCATACACCAGCCAGCACGAGGAAGTAATCTCTTTCTCCAGAGTGGTGGCTAAGCAGTATTTCCTGGATAACAACCTGATTATGCTTTTTTCAGGTTGGCAGAATGGTTTGGAAACAGCCTACTTGAAATATACCAAGAAGGACGGCTCTGAAGGAAACTTCGAGTTAAACGAGAATATAGCCTCACAGCCTATCTATGTCTTGCCCGATGAAATAGATACATCCAAGCCAGTCAACCTGTACCGCACAGGACACATAGGAAGTTGCAAAGACTTGATAGAATTCGACCCATACGAATTGAGCAAGGAGCCATCCTTTACATCCGATTTCAAGGAATTTCTCAAGACGAAATATGGCACTGACGGAAAGATCATCAACAGTACGGGCAACGTATCTGACAGTTGGGCAAAAAACTTACAGACACTGGAGTTAGATGCAGATATCAACTCGCTGGAAGATTTGCTCAATATGCCAAATCTGAAGAGACTCGTAGTAGGAAAGAACACCTACCTCACAGAGGCAGGAGCCAATGACGAGACTCGTGGACAATATAAGGTATTCGACCCTGCTATCAGCAACAAGGTATTGGAGATTATGCACCAGCATACAGGACTTGTCGTGGAACGCTATAACAAGCACTATCAGGAATTGGGCAAAGAGTCTTACATCAAGGATATGGGAGCTACACACTTGCCAGAAATAGATTGCTACGATATCAGCCAAGCAAGTATTAAATGCAGTGTTGCCGACCAAGATGGCTACAACTCACATCCTGAATATCTCATAGACGGCAAGACAAGCACATGTTGGAAACCTTTTGCCACCAGTTCTCAACAAACGTATATTTTGACCATCGACTTGGGTAAAGAAGTTGAGGCAAGCGGCATAAAAGTGGTACAGAAATCATTTAGCAAATCTGACCAGGACAACGACATTGCCCCACAAAAGATGACGTTAAAGATTGCCGACAAGAGCGGCGGTCTTAGCGATGCCACCTATGTGGAGGAGAATACACTCGGAACCAGCACAGGACAAACTATCCTTCTGCCATTCGCCAATGGGACACAAAAGGTGAGATACATCCAAGTGGGCATTCCTTCTCAATACTATTTTGGTACTTTCGATGTAACACTTGCAGAAATCGGTATCTATAAATAAAAAGAAAAAATGAAAAAGATAATTATATCCATCATAATTTTGTTGGGCAGCACTTCTGCGTTCGCCCAACAAAACGACAAGTTGCTGCAAACGCTGAAATCGGAACTCAACTACAGCATGGAGCAGCTACAAAAGCAACCTGACCACAAGCCATACTACATGAGCATGAGAGTGGAAGACAAATATACCCTCGTGCTAAAAAGTAGTTTTGGCAACAAGAATGGTGAGGAGGAAGGGCGCGCCCGTCTGTTCTCACCACAAATCAGAATCGGAAGCAAGCAGCTGGACAATTTCAAATATACAACCCAGGGCACACAGCAATACCAGGGTATGTCTGTCTCGCAACCTACCATGCTGCCCTTAGACGACAACGCCACAGATGGCATCCGTGCTGCCATTTGGAAAGAGACTAACAGCCGCTACAAGTATGCCTGTCAGGTTTTCGACGAAGCAAAGACCAAAGTTGCAACAACCGCTGCCAACGAGGACAAAGCCGCATGCTTCTCTGATGCTCCCGTAGAGAAATACTATGATGCATCTATCGACAACCGCTATTATCACATAGATAAGGCTGGCTGGCTCAAGAAGCTCAACGAAATTTCTGCCGCTTTCAAGGCAGAGCCAGAGTTGCTGAGCGGACAAGCAAATCTGACCTATCAAGTATCTCGCATCTATTTTATCAACACCGATGGATCAGAAGTGATACAAAACCGCATTTGCGGTCGTATCATGCTCTCTACACAAGCAGTAGCAGCAGATGGTATGAGTTTACCACTCAACAAAGATTATCTGGCATACGATCTCGATAGTCTTCCTTCAGTTGAAAAAATGGTAGCCGATGCTAAAGATATGGTGAAGAGGGTATTGGCTTTGAGAAATGCTCCCGTCGCTGATCCATATACAGGTCCTGCTATGTTGTCGGGTGAAGCAAGTGGTGTTTTCTTCCATGAGATATTTGGTCACCGCCTTGAAGGCCACCGCCTCAAAGAAGGCGGCGAGACATTCAAAAAAATGGTAGGAAAACTCGTTTTACCCAAAGAGTTCCAGGTTTATTGCGACCCTACACTACGCCACTATGCAGGAACCGATCTCAACGGATATTACAAGTATGACGACGAGGGAGTGAAAGCTCGCCGTGTAAACAATGTGGTGAATGGTACACTGAAGTCTTTCCTCATGAGCCGTGTTCCACTTGACGGATTTCCAGAAAGCAACGGTCATGGACGTACATCCGACGACAAAGATCCTGTATCACGCCAATCAAACCTCATTGTAGAGACAAACAAGCCTTACACCGAAGCACAAATGCGCCAGATGCTCCGTGCAGAGGCTAAAAAGCAAGGTAAGGAATATGGTTATTACTTCAAAACAGTGACCAGCGGTTACACTTACACAGGTGAAGGCGGCAGCCTCAACTCTTTCAACGTAACTCCATTAGAGGTGTATCGCATCTTTGCTGATGGTCGCCCAGACCAGTTGGTACGCGGTGTAGATTTGATTGGTACCCCTCTCTCCATGTTCTCGCACATCACTGCCGCAGGTAAGAACGCAAGCGTATTTACTGGAGTATGCGGTGCAGAGTCTGGTTGGGTACCAGTTACCGCAGTTTCTCCAACAATCTTCGTTACTCAGATAGAAACACAGCGCCGTGCCAAGAGCAACTATGTACCAGCCACGTTGAGAGCACCAGAATTTGGAGGAAAGCCATCAACCGATGTATTTGAAGGAACCGATGCCAACAATATAGACAAAAGCATCCTATATGGAATGAAAGACGAAATGAAGAGGGAGATGGACTCGCTTACCATTGCAGGCTCTCCACGTCCTTTCTATATGTCATATTTGGCAACTCGCTTCAAGACTATCGATATAAAAGCTGAACTTGGCGGTTTAACCTATTGTTACGACATGCCATGGGATATGTTGGGTAGCACTCAGGTTTTGGTGGGAAGTTTCAAGCGCAACAGTGAATTAAAACTCGGGCAATACGTACAAACTGGCATACAATCAGAAGGTGGCTACGATGCCATCCGACGTGCTTTCTGGACTTATAGCGATTTAGCTTACAAATACAATCTGAATAGCTACGCCCAGAAGATGAATGTTCTGAATAGTAACCCATTGCCTGCCGCAATCGAAAAAATACCAGACATGCAGCGCATGGCTCCTGTCACAGACATTCAACCAAGCTATGCCTACGATATCAACAGCCAGGAGTTAAGTGAGTTGGCTTGCAATGCATCAGCAGTCTTCAAGGATTTCAAGGACTTAACCAACACAAGCGTTTCCTTTGAAGGTGCATACGAAGACACTTATCGTGTAACATCAGAGAATGTCAATCTCAAAGAACCTCATAGTTACTTGAAAATGAAGGTAAGCGCTAATCTCCGTCTGGCAGATGGAAGCCTACAGAAAAATGGATTCGAAATGATTTTCACCACTCCAGAGGAAGTACCATCCGCAGAAATACTACAGGCAAAAGTGAGGGAATTTGCAGAACAATTTGTTGCATTAAAAGACGTACCTATATTGAGCGACACTTACAAAGGTCCAGTCATGTTTGAGGATATGGCTGCTGTTTATCCTTTCACAGAGAATCTGTTGACACTCAACAAACTCTATGCAAAAGTAATACTTGCTCCTAACGACAAGGCACTTGGCAAGAAGATTGGCAAGAAGATTCTCGACCCACGCATCGACATCGTCAACTACACTTCTCTCCCAGAATATAAGGGAACAAAGTTGATGGGAGCCTATAGCATAGACGCTGATGGCATCAAGCCTGAAGCAGAGATTCCATTGGTAGAGAAAGGTATCTTGAAGCAGATTTTGAATCGTGCTACTCCTACCGAGCATGCCATGCACTCTACGGGTAGTGCCCGCTTCACCAATAACCCAAGAGCCGTTGCGCTCACCACATCAGTGGGTACTTTCCACGTGAAAGCTACTGGTACTACCGATGCAGACAAGATGAAAAAGGAGCTCATCAAGTTGGGTAAGAAAAAGAAGTTGGAATATGTATATAAGATTACAAGTCCTGCCGGCGCAGAGTCTTTGCAGCTCTATCAAATCAATGTAAAGACGGGCGAGGAGAAACTTGCGAGAATCACTCAAGCCATTCTCCCAACTCTAAGCCAGTTGGAAAAGATTACAGCCATCTCATCCAAGGAGAATGTGTATAACCTCTCCAAGGACGTAAACACTTCCGTTATCTGTCCTTCTGCCATCATCTTGGATGGCATCGAGTTGAGCAGTAACACTCCTCGTAGCGAGAAGGCTCCAGCCATCCCTTATCCTTTACAGAGATAAAAAGGATACATTAATAATTATAATTCTCTCTCGCAAGAGGACTGCCCGAGATGGGTAGTCCTCTTTTTATATTACATCCATGCTCTTTTTTGCTTCCATGCAAGGAGCTGTTTAATGACGTTTCTTTCCATATCTACATTTTTTTGCACGAATATCCGACACATTACTACATTTTTTCGCACGAACACCTTAAATTTCCTTAAAAAAATGCAGCAGTTTTCCAAAGTGTGGACATAAAAAAATAGAACAGAAAATCTTTCTCTCGCAAGAGGACTGCCTGTGATGGAAGTCCTCTTTTTATATTTTTTAGAACTAAAACTTGTTGTTTCCATTTTTTTGTCGTAACTTTGCCCCAAACTATAATACGACAAACATGGAGTACAAGAGATTACCATACGGAATGCCAGACTATACATGGATTAGACAACAGAACAACTACTGTGCAGACAAAACCATGTATATACCGAAGGTGGAAGAAGCCGGAAACTTCCTCTACCTTATCCGTCCACGCAGATTTGGCAAGAGTGTCTTCCTGACGATGCTCCAAGCATATTACGATATTGAAAGGAAAAACACTTTCCATGAAACTTTCAAAGACACATGGATTGCTGAACATCCTACCCCATTGCAAGGTACATATCAAGTGCTATACCTGGATTTTTCCAGAGCAGCAGCGGGCAAAGATTCATTGGAAGAAAACTTCAACAACTATTGTTGTGGTGTATTAGATACCTTTCTTCAAAAATACGCAAAGTATTATGATGAAACTTTCGACAAAGAAAAATATCTAGCTTTTACAAGTGCTTCCTACAAGTTAAATGCTCTCAACAATTATAACAAGGAGAAAAACATCTACCTCTACCTCATCATTGACGAGTACGATAACTTCACCAATAATGTTTTGAGCGAAGAAGGAGAAAGAGTTTATCATGCCCTAACCCACGCACAAGGCTTCTACCGAGACTTTTTCAAGTTGTTCAAAGGTATGTTCCATCGTGTCTTGATGATGGGCATAAGTCCTGTCACCGTGAATGATGTGAACAGCGGTTACAATATCGGAACCAACCTCTCCATGGATCCGATATTCAACATGATGTTAGGTTTTAGCGAAACAGAAGTTTACGAGATGATAGAATATTATCGCCACATAGGGCTCATCAAGGCTCCTACGGAACAGCTTATTGCCGACATGAAACCATGGTACGACAATTATTGCTTTGCCAAAGAGAGTCTTGATACCGACCCGAAGATGTTTAACTCCGACATGGTAATTTATTATCTTCGTCACTTCATCCGCACAGGAAAGGCTCCAGAAGAGATGATTGACCCAAATACCATGACCGACTATGCAAAGATGAAGAAAATCATCTATTTGGATAAGTTAAAGGGTGACCGTCGAGGCGTATTAAAGCAAATCACAAGCCAAGGTTACATTTGGGCAGAATTGAAAGAGAGCTTTCCTGCCGAGGCTTTGATCGATCCAGACCTATTCCCAAGTCTCCTTTATTATTATGGTATGCTGACCATCGTTGGCAAACGAGGAAGAAGAGTGAAACTTGCGATACCAAACGAGAATGTTCGTCGCCAGTACTATGGTTACATTTTGGATGAATATAATAGGGATGCCCAAATTGACAGCAACCATCTGGCTGACGAATCCGACAACATGGCCATAGACGGCAACATCAAGCCTGTCATCAAGTATATCGCTGAGGGTTACAAGAACTGCACAAGCCTCCATTCGAGCATTCAAGCAGAGCGCAACATACAAGGTTTCCTTGCTGCATATCTCAGCAACTGTGGCTATTTCATGGTCATTCAAGAGATGGAGTTAAATGGTGGCTACTGCGACCTTACGATGATTCCAGACATCACCCGCTTCCCTGAAGTTGGGCATAGTTTTCTTCTGGAACTCAAATGCTTAAAGGTAAATGATTCGGATGAAGAGGGAACAAAAGCGCTGGAAGAAGCGAAAGCCCAATTGGAGCAATATGCACAAGACAGCCGATTACCTCAATTGATGTGCAATAAACCAATCCACAAGATTGCCATTGTATTCAAGGGCAATGCCTTGTGGAAAGTAGAAGAATATCAAAATAATCAATAGATTTTTCTCATAAGAGGACTGCCCGTAATGGATAGTCCTCTTTTTCGTTTCCAATGGTTAATTATCAATAATTATAAATACCTTTATTATAAGAGTATTTATAATTTTCGTAACTTTGTTGCCTATGAATCAAAACAACATATCTGCCACAGAACTTTTCCTGCGGGTAAGGGAACTCTTGATGCTTCCTGACCTGGAACCTGCTACACGCAACAAGATGATGCACGATACGCTCATTCTCTGCTGCCACGAAGGAGTGAAGAATACGAAACAGGCTTTCGGTAACCTTTTCGCCCAGGTGGATTATCTCTGCAAGGTACATGGCATCAAAATAGCCGACAAGATTGCCATCCAGACCATGCGCCGACACAGCAACAAGCAGGAACCTCTATCGGAGGAAGATCTGAAGTACGATGCCCGTGCACTCGCCATCTTCATCTCTGCCGTATTCCAGACTGATATTCCACATGAACTGACCGTTCTCATCCCACATACCAACCGCCCCTACCAGAAGGGACTCGACATCAGCAACCGACGCATCCGCTGCATCGTGAAAAACTGGGACTCTGATTTCATCCATGTGGATATCGACCATGATACTGATGAGGAAGAACATCTCGTTTGTCTCAAAGACGAGGCAAACAGCATCGACCATACCTATCTCTGCGAAATCTTGGAGGAAGGGATGCAGCTCAACCTGCTCGACTGTCAGATACGTCAACCAGTCATCACGCCCCGACTCATCATCGTAGAACCGGATTATCTCATCGACATCAGTAGTATCGCTGCCTGCTTTACCGAGTTCGGTCATCATCCCCTGCTATATCTCTTGAATCTGATGAAGCCCCGTGCCAACACCCAAGCTACCCTTCTTGGTAACTTTGCTGGTGCTGCACTCGACGATATCATCAACTCGCATGGCAAATATCAGGTGAACGAAACCATCAAGAGCAATTTCAGAGAAAAGGCTCTGGAGTTTTGCACCTGTCCCTGGTTTGATGCTAAGAAATTCTATACCGATGCCAACCTGCAGGCTTACAATCTGCAGCAGGTAGTGGATATTCTCTTCCCCCGCACCGTCTCCCAGGCACAGATGAATGCCTTTCGGGGCGAAGGCATCTACGACCGGAAGAAAGCCATCCTGGAGCCGTCATTCGTGTGTGAAGCCCTTGGCATACAGGGACGTGTCGATCTGATGACCACCGACTGCAAACTTCTCGTAGAACAGAAATCAGGACGAAACCTCAATATCGAGAACCATCAGGCAGACCCTAACTACCACAGTTTCCAGCTGGTGCCCCACTATGTACAGTTGCTGCTCTACTATGGTGTATTGCAGCACAACTTCAAGTTGGGCAACAATCTCGTCAACATCCGTCTGCTCTACTCCAAGTACCAGCCGCAGAACGGTCTGATGGTGGTAGCCTATTACCAGAAACTTTTCAGGGAAGCCATCGAATATCGCAACCAACTCGTTGCCGCTTCTTTTGAAATAGCCAAGAAGGGATTCGAGCATGCGCTGAATGAGTTTACCCCTGATGTTCTTAATGTAGCAGGCACCAAGGACTTCTTCTACAACAAGTACCTGAAGCCACAACTGGCGAGCATTACCGACCCACTCCATGCACTCAGCGCCTTAGAAGAAGCCTACTTCTGCAGGATGATGACTTTTGTGCTCCGCGAGCAGATGATTTCCAAAGTAGGTGCCCAGGAAGGAACCAATACTTCGAGCAGCGATCTCTGGACGATGCCCCTTGCCGAGAAAAAGGATGCGGGCAACATCTATACCGACCTCCATATCATCAGAAAAGAACAGAGTGGCGAAGGTAGCGGTTACGATACCATTACCCTGAGCGTACCCGACCAAGGCAAGGACTTCCTGCCCAATTTCCGTATCGGCGACATGGTATATCTCTATACCTACAAACTGAAAGAAGAACCAGACGTCAGGAAAGCTATATTATATAAAGGTGTATTGCAGGAGATTCATTCCCATGAAATCGTGGTACATCTCAACGATGGTCAACAGAATGCTGACATCTTCGAAATGGACAAGCCATACGCTATCGAGCATGGTACTACCGATGCCAGCACCGGTGGAAGCATCCGCAATCTGCACCAGTTTATCTGTGCACCTCAAGAGAAGCGCGACTTGCTATTAGGTCAGCGCCCTCCCCGCCGCAACACCTCACTCACGCTGACCAGACATTATGACGAAGTGCTTGACGATATCATCCTGAGAGCCAAACAGGCACAGGATTACTTTCTGCTCGTGGGACCTCCGGGAACAGGAAAGACAAGTCGTGCCTTGAAGTTTATGGTAGAAGAAGCATTGAACGATGGAACAGGAATGCCGACAGCAGAAAGCATCGCCGCTGGTGGAAAGACGGCTCAAAAGCCAGCCTCCTCTATCCTACTGATGAGCTATACCAACCGTGCCGTGGATGAAATCTGCGAAATGCTGGTAGATTCCAGCATCCCATTTCTGCGACTTGGCAGCGAATATTCCTGCGATGAACGATTCCGTCCATATCTGATAGAAAAAGCCATTGCCCAATGTCCGAAGTTGGAAGCCATCAAACAATATATAATAGGTACGCGCGTCATCGTGGGAACAACCTCGATGATGACCTCCAAGCCTTTCATCTTCAATCTGAAGCATTTCAAGCTTGCCATCATCGATGAATCGAGTCAGATTCTGGAACCCAATCTCATCGGATTGCTTTCAGCTATAGACAAGTTTATCCTCATCGGAGACTATAAGCAACTGCCAGCGGTGGTACAGCAGAGTGAACAGGACTCTGCCATTCCTACCATCAACGACAGTCGGCAGAACAGCCTGATGGATATGAGTATTCTACAGGACATCTGTCTTACCAACTGCCGCAACTCCCTTTTCGAGCGTCTCATCCGCTGGGAAGACCATGAGCATCGTACCGATTTCATCGGCATTTTGCGCCGTCAAGGACGAATGCATCCGGAAATAGCCGAGTTTCCAAACAAGATGTTCTATCGCCGGGAACAACTGGAACCGGTGCCATGCAAGCACCAGTTGGAAACCCAACTTGCCTATTCTCTCCCATCAGAGGATGAACTCGATGAACACCTGAAGAATCATCGTATGATATTCATACCATCAGAATTCTGCAAGGAGCCGAATATTTCCGACAAGATCAATGCCAACGAAGCAGAAATCGTAGTAGATATACTTCGCCGCATACACCGATATTACGGAGATCAGTTCGATAGTCAGAAAACAGTGGGAGTCATCGTACCTTACCGCAACCAGATAGCCATGGTGCGCAAGGGAATCGAGAAACTTGGTATTCCAGAACTGGAGAAAATCAGCATCGACACCGTAGAAAGATACCAGGGCAGCCAGCGTGATGTCATCATCTACAGTTTTACCATCCAGAACATCTGGCAACTGGACTTCCTGGCAGGAAACAGTTTTATAGAAGACGGTCATATCATCGACCGTAAACTGAACGTAGCCATCACTCGTGCAAGAAGGCAAATGATTATGACCGGTAATCCTGAAATTCTCCGTAATAATCAGATTTTTAATGATTTAATGGAATACGTAAAAGGAAAAGGCGGCTTTTTTGAGAAATTTCATTGAAAAAGTTTGGCGGTATGGAAATAAAGTCCTATCTTTGCAAAAGAATAGAAAAAACAAAGATAATTCAATAGAGATAAAAGATACAGGATTCCGGTGCTTAACTGGCACCGGGATTCTTTATTTTTTACCCCTCTAAGAAATCACATTAATAACTATAAATTAATAAGAAGAATTATGGCTTACATGTCACAAGAAGGTTACGATAAACTCGTAGCAGAACTAAAACAGCTCACTACAGTAGAGCGCCCAAAGGCATCAGCCGCAATTGCTGAAGCCCGAGACAAGGGTGACCTAAGTGAGAACTCAGAGTATGATGCCGCTAAGGAGGCACAGGCTCATCTTGAAGATAAAATCAATCGTATCAAACTCACCATTGCCGAGGCTAAGATCATCGACACCAAGCAGTTGAGCACCGATTGCGTGCAGATTATGTCTAAGGTGGAAATGACCAATATGGTCAACAAGGCAAAGATGACATATACTATCGTGAGCGAAAGCGAGGCTAACTTGAAGGAAGGCAAAATTTCCATCAAGACTCCTATCGCACAGGGATTGCTCAACAAGAAGGTGGGCGAAATTGTAGAAATCAAGATTCCTCGCGGCACCATCAAGCTCCGTATCGACAAGATCTCATTTGAATAAAAATAAAGGAACTATCATATCGGCTCCCAAGCCCTTATGGCAGTTCCTTTTATTATGACATGTAAGCCCACTAAATATAATATCAAATGAGAATGATGCGAAGAGAAAGAAATAAAGTTTCTATTATAAATGTTTAATTGAAAGAGATTATGGCAAGTATTTTTTCTAAGATTGCAGCGGGAGAGATTCCCAGCTACAAGTGCGCAGAAAGCGATAAGTTCTACGCTTTTTTAGACATTAGTCCTATCGGCAAGGGACACACTTTGGTCATTCCTCGCAAGGAAGTGGATTATATCTTTGATATGGAAGACGAAGACCTCGCTGAGTTTGAAGTATTCGCCAAGAAAGTGGCAAAGGCCATCAAGGCTGCTTTCCCTTGCAAAAAAGTGGCACAGGTTGTTTTGGGTCTGGAAGTTCCTCATGCACACATCCACCTTATCCCAATGAACAGTGAGGCTGATGTCAACTTCCGCAAAGAACATCTCAAACTGACTGAAGAGGAATTCAAGGAAATCTCTAACAAGATCTACACAGAATTTCAAAAAAATGAGAAAGACTAAGAAATGACAAATGACAAATGAGAAATGAGAAATGCAGCAAGATAGCCGTTCATTTCTAATTTCTCATTTGTCATTTCTCATTTAATTAAATTTTTAATTTCTCATTTGTCATTTCTAATTATCTCAAATGTATTCTTCGCCCTTCTTCATTTGCACTTCATTCACATATTTGCGAACCAATGCAGAGGAATCTTCTTTCTTGCAGATCAAGAGTACATTGTCCTTCTCTGCTACAATGAAACCATCCAAACCATTGAGAACTGCGAGTTTGCCCTTTGGCAGTTTGATGACATTACGATGGCAGTTTTCCATCATGACATCACTATCTATGATCACATTATCATCCTCGCTCTTCTGCATTGCCTCATAGATACTGTGCCAGGTGCCGAGGTCAGCCCAACCGAAATCACACTTCAATACAGATACATTGTCTGACTTCTCTAAGATGGCATAATCTACGGAGATATTTGGATATGAAGGGAAATTCTGCTTCATATAGGCATTCTCTGTCTCTACATCAAAAGTGCGATAAGACTCATCGAAACCTCTCAGCACAGCAGGCAGAATTTGAGAAAAACTCTCGCGTAAATGCTTGACATTGGAAATGAAAATACCTGTATTCCAATAAAATTCACCACTATCAACAAATATTTTGGCAAAATCACGCTCAGGCTTCTCTGTAAATGACTGAACATTATAGAGATTATCCCCTTCTGCATCGCCCAACTGGATATAACCATATCCTGGTTCTGGACGGGTTGGTTTTACACCTAACGAGAGAAATCTGTCGTTTTCGGCAACAAAAGCCAGTCCTTTCAGTACATTTTCCTTGAAAGCTTCCTCATTGAAAACAGCCTGATCGGAAGGAGTGGTAATCAGGCAGGCTTTCGGATTCAACTGCGAAACACGATGGTTTGCCCAAGCTACACTTGGAGCCGTATTGCGATGAATCGGTTCTGCCATGATTCGTTCAGCAGGAATCTGAGGCAACTGTTCCCTGACCAGTTCCACATATTCCTCATTAGTATTGATAAAAATATGGTCGGCAGGCACAATCTTCACCATTCTATCGTAGGTCTGCTGCAACTGGGTACGCCCCACCCCGAAGAAATCGATAAATTGTTTCGGGTAATTGCTTCGACTGCATGGCCAAAGTCTTCTACCCTTACCACCTGCGAGTATCACGCAATAATTGTTGCTATCATTTATTGTCATATATTAAGAAACTTAATTGTTAGTTTTGAAATTCTGATGTAAAGGTAAAAAATATATGTGAACCAACCAAGTTTTTTTCCACAAATTAATATAGATAAGGTGAAATACAACAAAAATTTAGTGTTTTCGAAATAAAAATGCATTTTTTTGAAAAAAAGTCGGCAAAAAGTTTGCCAGTTCAAAAATTATTAGTACCTTTGCAACCGCAAATAAGCCGAGAGGCATTCGCCCAGATGGCGGAATCGGTAGACGCGCTGGTCTCAAACACCAGTGGAGCAATCCATCCCGGTTCGATCCCGGGTCTGGGTACAAAGAGCTGCAAATCGAAAGATTTGTGGCTCTTTTTTTTATCCCACAGATTTCACAGATTTACACAGATTTAAGTTTTGGCGTCGAAAAATATCTGTGTAATCTGTGAAATCTGTGGGACTTTTCTCTTTATCTCCACCATCACGCTGGAGACATTCATCCTATTTCACGATGGTATTACTTCACAATCACTTTGATTCCATTTACAATATAAATGCCTGAAGGCACAGGAATCACTTGTCTTTCACCTGCCTGAACTGCAACTGAAGTTACTTTCTGTCCACTCAGATTAAAGATCTTTACGGTCTGAGAGCGGTCAGATGATATGATAATCTCGCCATTGCCACCATAGATACCCTTGTTCAAGGAAATGGTTGAAATACCAGAAGGCTGACCAGCTACATAAACAACCAAATTAAATGGCTCAAACGAATAATAGCCACCCGAAACTATGTCAAGTCTATTATTAGACAAAGTGGTTGGAATATCGTAATATTCATTATCTGTCAAACTCATGAACCACAAATCAGAGATGATCGTATTGCCGCCCAACTCGTTAGGGGCAAAAGACTTAGAAATCGTAGTGGTCGCTCCATTACCAGGAATGCGTACCGTCTCAAAACGAGGAACAAAGCTTCTTTCATTCGTACTATATGCTATCAAGGCATATTTCAGCAAGGCTGTACCTCCATCGTTCTTGATAGCAAAGTTGAATTGGGCAAAAGCATCATTCGTCTTTGGAGCTTTCACTTTATTACTACCATAAGTCGCCTTTTCGGTCTCATATTCATTTGGAGCCGCATTGGTCCATGCTTTTACAACTGTGAATACAGGGGCTGCAGGTGTAGCTCCCACCGTAAACTTCTTGCCATTAACAAAGACATTTTCTGCTCCTGCATCAGTCAACCAAAGATATAAATCACCTTCCGAAGGAGACAACTCTACTTTTCTGGTAATAGAACTATGCGCAGGAACCGTGACATACACATCCGTCGCGGCTTGGTCTGGCATAGTAGCAGTCGTATTGCTGAAGATATTGATGGCTCCCAAATATTCGATATCACCCTGATTCTGGATAGTAATTTCAAAGCCATTGGTTAATCCACCCAATAGTTCTTCGGTTGGAGTGATATCTGCTTTCAATTGCGAGCGAACCTGAGTCAGTTTTTGAGCTGTAGCCTCAACGACATAAGGCCGCATTTCAGAATTAGCGCATTTGTTCCAATGAACATGATCGGTACTGTAAATCGCATAGATCGTGGTCTGTCCGATTGGGAAAGCATAATCAAATTCAAACAAGAAAGTATTACCATAAGTTCTGCCATTATCTTGGATACCCTTAAAAGAGAATTCCTTAACCCCAGAGATTGGAACATAAGTACCATCAGACTTCAATATACCATAAGCGATAGAGCCTGTCATTTCCTGACGACTCTGATTACAGAAATAATTCTGTATTTTCAGAGCAAACTTATCTGAAACCTGATTTCTTGTATCCTTAGCCAGTTCAAAAACAGACATTTTATCCCAATAGCTCTGCACAATAGGAGCGAAAGGTGCTACAGGCTCATCTACCTTACCATTATCAGGAGCCACACCAACCAACATACTACAACTGCGGTTGTAACCATCCTGTGCATTACCGGAGCCGACACCACCCTTCTCAGGATTCAAGATCGTAACATCGAAATAACCATTCTGATAGCCTCCCCAGCCCCAGTTGATATGATAAAGCCCCTGTCCATCGGAACCATCACAGATAAACTGATGACCACCATCGGTAGAAGAACCGGAATAGAAAACCGGACGTCCTGCAGCCAATTCATTGTCAAGAATCTGAGTCCATTCTGCCAGAGAATATAAAGAGCGGGATAAATCAAGCATCATATCGGCATCATATCCGAAATACTTAGCCAAGGGCGCTGGTGTAAGATTTGCACCCGACGAACTACCATAACCCATCTGCACGGCAGCTCCACAATGGTACATCAATTTGGCTACAGCATTAGCCTGAGTTTCGGAATAACTACCCTCGGCACTACTATAGAAAGGTAACATGTTGTCCCAATCATATACACCATCGCTCTTGCTGATACCAGGAACGGCTACATCTCTGCCATACCATTTCTTAGTATATTCAGGAATATCCTGCAACAATTGTTTAGGATGCTTATAATAAGCCATCACCTGTGCCATAGCTGTAGCCACACAGCCGGTAACAGCCCGATTTTTACCATCATAAATCGGACACATATTATTAAAAGGCTTACTCTGATTCCATGCAATATTACCCAATAATGGAGAAACTGCCTTGGAATGGGTGGAATTTACCGAAGAACGGTAAGCTTTTACCTCTGCCAAATTGCGCAGAGTAGCTTGATCGCCCTTGGTCACAGCCTCTACCATCTCCTGATAAGCCTTCATGAAGTTCTTATAACTTTCTGGAAGAGATGCCTCATCATAAGTTCCCTGATCGGTATAACCCACGATTTCCGGCAGACAATCATCGCCCGACACAATCGTGAAACCCTTTCCCTCACCATGAGGAAAGACATAATAACTGGCAGTTTCCTGATCAGAAGCCTGAGATTTCTGAGTTTTGTCACCAAAACCGAAAGACTTCGCCTGTGATGCAGCAGACTCATCCATGACAATACCCAACAAAGCAGCCTGGCGCTCTGCTATCTGCTTGGCTTGTCGGAAACTACGTGGTCCTGCAAATGCTGATACAGAGATCAGCAACAGGGCAAACAACAATAGGTGTAAACGAATACATTTCATAAGCAATATATCAAAAAGTTTAATTGAGTTGTATCGGCCACAAATATACGACAAATCTTCTACACTTGCAAGTTTTTCCTAAAAAAATTCTGCAAATTGCTATATTCCCCATGAGCGAAAACGTTTGCGATATAATAATATCCCATTTATTTGGCGATAAGAAATTAAATGCGTATTTTTGCAACATCAACTGCAACCTATATGCAGAACAAGAAATAATAGCTATTTATTAATAACTCTATTAAACCCAGATTAATTCATGAAGAAATTTTTCAGTTTCGTATTTGCATGCCTGGCAACTTTTGCGTCACAGGCAGCAGAAACCAACAATTATGACGAGCTTTACCAGAATCTTCCATTCCAGATGGAGAAGGTAACACGCCCTCAATTCCCTGCCAACGAGGTTAACCTCAAGGATTTCGGAGCTATCGGCGATGGTTCTACGCTCTGTACTGATGCTTTCAAGAAAGCGATTGATGCACTGGACCAGAAAGGCGGTGGCAAACTGATTGTTCCACAAGGTGTATGGTTTACAGGTCCTATCACGCTGAAAAGCAACATCAACCTGCATATCGAAAAAGGTGGTGTCATCCTCTTTTCTGCTGATGTCAACCTCTATCCTCTCGTAGAAACCTCTTTCGAAGGTCTTGACACCCGCCGCTGCCAGTCTCCTATCTCTGGTAGAAACTTAGAGAACGTGGCTATCACCGGTCAGGGTGCCATCGATGGAAACGGCGAATATTGGCGTCCATTGAAGAAAGCCAAGGTTACTTCTGCCCAGTGGAAAGAGATTACTTCCCGTGGCGGTGCTTTCAAGAATCCTAACTACTGGTTCCCTTCTGAGGCTGCTCTCAAAGCTGATGAAAAAGGCGCTGGCATGAACGTTCCGCTCGGCATTACAACCGAAGAAGGCTGGAATGAAGTGAAAGACTATCTCCGTCCTGTGATGGTAAGTCTCATCAGTTGCAAGAACGTTTGGCTCAACGGTGTCATCTTCCAGAACTCTCCAGCCTGGAATATCCATCCTTTGATGTGCGAGAATGTCCTTATTGAGGATGTGTTGGTACGCAATCCTTCTTTTGCCCAGAATGGTGATGGTCTTGATTTGGAATCATGCAAGAACGCACTGATTGTCAATTCTACTTTTGACGTAGGCGATGATGGTATCTGTATCAAGAGCGGTAAAGACCTTGACGGAAGAAAACGTGGCATTCCATGTGAAAACGTGATTGTCGATGGATGCACCGTTTTCAAGGGTCACGGCGGTTTCGTGGTAGGTAGCGAAATGAGCGGTGGTGTCAAGAACATTATGGTACGTGATTGCCAGTTCCTCGGTACTGATGTTGGTTTGCGCTTCAAGAGCGCCCGTGGTCGTGGCGGTGTCGTTGAGAACATCTACATCCAGGATATGTCTATGTTTGATATCCAAACCGATGTGATCACCTTTGATCTCTATTATGGTGGAAAATCAGCAGTTGAAGTATTAAACGATGGCGACCAGAAGAAGCAGCAGGTGGTAGATATGAAGAAGGTAGATGAAACCACTCCAGCCTTCCGCAATATCGATATCAATCACGTCATCTGCCGTGGCGCACGCCGTGCCGCCTACTTCAATGGCCTTCCAGAGATGCCAGTGCTGAACATCAGCATCAAGGATATGGAGGTGAACAATGCCGAGCAGGGTATCGTTATCAACCGCACGGATGGTGTGAAGTTGGAAAACATCAAGGTGAGTGCCAAGACTCATACCTTTGATGCCAAGAATTCCAAGAATGTAACGGTGAATGGCAAGACTTACAAAAAGATAGATGACAAGGGCATCACCCTTGACTTCTAATTTTCTCAAGATTATATCAATTACTTTAGATTACAGTCCTGCTTTTTCTGACATCATCTGAATCTCCTTTTTCAGATAGTCATAGAAAGCAGGACTTTCTATAACCTCTATATGACCAAACAAGCCTAAAACAAATCTGGAGATACCTATATAACTTGCCATTTCTGCTTCAAAAATCCATGATTTCTCCGTCTCTTTCACGATGAAATCGGCAGATTTTGGATATTCTTCTACGAAAACATTATATGCAAGCTGATCCAAACGAAGCTTGACCGATAAGCGTTCATCTCCACTAAACATAAAGAGATCGGTAAACATCTGCTTATGTTTTGCTTCATTACTCCACTCCAAATCAAGCAAAATTACATCTCCCATTCGGGCCACCTTAAACGTCTTGTTCATCTTCGAACTTAATTCATAGCAGCGCACATCATTATTATTGTTCATCATGAGGAAAGGCTCTACCACGCGGTCGCTCATACTTTTGCTGTGTGGTGAAGAGTAATTCATAATTTTCACAAGTCTATGACGCTTGATGGCATCATAAAGCACACTCACATGATGAGCAGCCTGTTCACGTAATTGAGGATTAGAAAGGATGTTTAAGTCATAAAAACGGTCCAGTTTTCGACGCAGACGCTGGATAATGGCATTATTATCCTCCACCTTATTTAATATAGAGAGCATCGTCAGGGCTTCCTCCTCTGTGAAATTGATGGTTTCAAAGAGATGTTTGAAGAAAGGCGATTCTCTGTCCAGACTATAAATCTTTCCATTTTTCTCCACCTTGAATCCCCAATCACGGAAACTCTCCAAATAATAATAAAGCATACGGCGGGAGATGCCTATTCTGTCACAAATGGCATCTACCTCATAACGATGATTCTCGGTAAGGAGAAGCATCAGATTCATTTCTTTTTCTAACTTATCGTGGCGCATAATCCTTGTTGATCCGTTTTAAAGGGAAAAGGTTCTGATTTCTGTTAATAGACCTTAACCCAACAACACTTTTAACATAAAAACTCAGAAAGTGAACATATATTGCACAAAAGCCCATTAATTTTGCATGCAGAATCAGAAAACAATATGTAAAACCCTTTAAAATATAAGAAAATGGAAAAGAATATCATCTTATCAGGTAATTTGGCAAAACAGTTTGCAAATGGAGAATACCATCAGTTTGAACCATCTGCCGACATAAAGTTTCTCATTGATAGTATCAGAAACGCAGCAGGCAAGATAAAAGTACCTGTAGAATGGCTCCGCAAATATTACTCCACCGTATTGGAAAAAGAAATCAGCATGAAGCAAACTGCCCTCCTGTTAGAGACACAATTTGCTTTCACGTTAGGAGTCATACCTGCAGACATTCATTTGGGTCTCCGTGCTTGCTTTTTAGGTTGGTTTGCCTGGTGTCTGCTGAAATGCAAGAAAGCCTTCAAAGATGCTTAATCCTTGAAATCAAGACTTAATTCACCGGAGCCCAAAAGATTATAGCTCATGCGATGATAAGGAGTCACACCATACTCCTTAATGGCTGCACGATGCTTTTTAGTAGGATATCCCTTATTGGCTTTCCAGTCATACTGTGGATATTCTTCGGCCAAAGCATCCATGTAATCATCTCGGTAAGTCTTTGCAAGGATGCTGGCTGCTGCTATCGCCAGATACTTTCCGTCACCTTTCACGATGGTTGTATAAGGTAAATCCTTGTAGGGCTTAAAACGATTACCATCTACAATGATTGCCTCCGGACGAACCTTCAGCTGATCCAAAGCACGATGCATCGCTAAGAAACTGGCATTTAGAATATTAATTTTATCGATTTCATCGGGTGCAACTACACCTACAGCCCAAGCAACAGCGTCCCGTTCAATCTGTTCACGGAGTGCCTTACGCTTCTTATCTGTAAGCTTTTTACTGTCATTGAGATCTGGATTTTGATAACCAGGAGGTAGAATGACGGCGGCAGCATATACGCTTCCTGCCAGGCATCCACGACCTGCTTCATCGCAACCAGCCTCAATCTTATCCATATAATAATGACTTTCCAACATAGCTAAAACATTTGAGCTACTCGCTTAACTCCTGCAACGAGGGCATCTACTTCCTCCTTCGTATTATACAAGGCGAAGCTTGCACGGACGGTTCCTAAAATACCATAACGATCCATCAGAGGCTGTGCACAATGATGACCGGTACGTACAGCAATACCCAAACGGTCGAGCAATGTACCCATATCCATGTGATGAATATCTCCTACCAAGAAGCTGACAACAGCATCTTTACCTTCCTGCTCACCAAAAAGTCTGATTCCATCGATGGTTTTCATCTGTTCCATACAGTAGCGGGTCAACTCCTGCTCGTGCTTGGCAATGTTGTCCATACCGAGAGCTGAGACATAATCGATGGCTTTTGCCAAACCATGAGTAGCCACATAGTCAGGAGTTCCAGCCTCGAACTTAAAGGGCAACTTCTCAAAAGTGGTCTTCTCGAAGCTCACACTTTCAATCATTTCGCCTCCTCCTTGGTATGGAGGTAACTTATCGAGCCATTCTTCCTTACCATAAAGAACACCGATACCTGTTGGTCCATAAATCTTATGTCCGCTGAAAGCAAAGAAATCACAATCCAAGTCCTGCACATCCACAGCAAAGTGAGGAGTACTCTGGGCACCATCCACTATGACAGGTACATCATGCTCGTGAGCGATCTTGATCATCTCCTTTACTGGATTCACCGTACCCAATACATTGCTCACTTGGGCAATACTTACGATTTTAGTACGATCGGTGAACAAATGAGTGAATTCATCGAGGTTAATCTCACCTTTATCATTAATAGGAATAACACGGATGGCAATTCCCTTCTTAGCAGCCTGCAACTGCCAAGGCACGATATTGGAATGGTGCTCCATTGTAGAAATAATCACCTCATCGCCCTCGCTCATAAACTCATCACAGAACGATGAAACCACAAGATTTAAACTTTCTGTAGTACCACGGGTAAAGATAATTTCCTCGATCTTAGGCGCATTGATAAACTTACGTACGGTCTCACGAGCTGCCTCATGAAGATCGGTAGCCTGCTGAGAAAGATAATGCACACCACGATGCACGTTGGCATTTACATTAAGATACTCATCGCGCATGGCATCAAGTACACACAATGGCTTCTGCGTTGTAGCCGCATTATCCAAATACACCAACGGTTTATCATATACAGTTCTCGATAAAATCGGGAAATCTTGACGTACTTTATTTATATCATACATAATCCTAAGACCTTTTATATCGTTAAAAAAAGGCGCTCCTCAAGCAGAGGAACGCTTTATTATTTATTTACAGAGTTTGCAACCTTCACACTTATTGAGTTCGCCACGGAATCGCTTCTCAACGAGATGATGCAGGCGGTCGCGCAATGGCTCCAACTCCATCTTGTCGATGACTTCGTTGATAAATGCAAACTGAAGGAGCAACTTAGCCTCCTCACGGCTCACACCACGCTGCTGCATGTAGAACAAGGCTGCATCGTTGAGCTGACCTACCGTGCTACCATGCGCACACTTCACATCATCGGCATAAATCTCCAGCATCGGCTGGGTAAACATACGGGCAGTCTTCGTAGCACAGAGATTCTGGTTGGTTTCCTGAGAAGTAGTCTTCTGGGCACCATGACGAACCAAGACTCTACCGGCAAAAGCACCACGTGCTTCTCCATCGAGCACATACTTATAAAGTTCGTTGCTGGTGCAGTGACCCACCTGGTGGTCGATGAGCGTATTGTTATCAACCACTTGGTTCTTGTCAGCAATCACGCAACCATTGCAGAAACACTCAGCACCTTCGCCCTTGAACACCAGATCGAGACGGTTGCGGGTGATACCATTATGAAGTGTAATCACGTTATGGTTCACACGGCTATTGGCCTGTTGCTCGATATACACATTGCTGACACGACGGTTCTTATAATGAGTCTCCTCCAGACAATAGAGATCGAGACTGGCATTCTCACCTACGTATGCCTCAATGACCTGAGTAGCGAGGAAGTTCTTATCGTCAGCAGCATGGTCACAGAAGAGGAACTTTGCCTCAGCTCCCTGCTCCAAGACAATGAGAACGCGACGGTTTACCATCAGGTCAACATCCGAACGAAGGATATTGATAACCTGTATGGTACGATCCAATTTTACATTCTTTGGAATATAGATGAGCAAGCCATCCTGTGCCAGGAATGTGTTCAATGCAGTGATACCATCTTCATCCGTTTTTGCAATCTTAGCATAGTATTTTGCGATGAATTCGGGATTTTCTGTAGCAACCTTGCACAAAGAATCCACGATAACACCCTCTGGCAACTCTACTTTTGGAAGAGCTTTATTATAGAAAGCATCGTTCACTACGAAGTAAAGTGAAGTACTCAGATTAGGAACATCGCAACGGAAAGCCTGGTATGGATCTACTGGAATTTCCAAGCGATTCAAATTCAAACCATAATCAGGCTCGAAGATGGCGCTCATATCGGTATATTTGTATCTTTCTACCTTACGGGAAGGGAAGCCCAAGCGACGGAAGTCCTCGAATGCAGCATCACGAACTGCGTTGAGAACCTCAGCACTGTTCCTCTTGATCATTCTCGAAGAAGACTGATACAAATCTAAATATTGTTTTTCTGAAAGCATAGCCATCCTCCTCATTATTTCTCATCTAC
>ERZ1034920.330-NODE-330-length-38972-cov-4.659994_pt1 | contig 38972 bp, 36 predicted proteins | sample MGYA00520688_ERZ1034920 | MGnify/ENA primary metagenome ERZ1034920 (study PRJEB33766, sample SAMN09781785) | gut metagenome | biome: gut microbiome | host: Homo sapiens | place: Madagascar | study: EMG produced TPA metagenomics assembly of the PRJNA485056 data set...
ATCTGGTGGTGTCCGATTCGGCGCTCTTGACCGCCTCGTACGAGCTTCCGGCGCAACAAGGCTCGGCGGGCTCGAATCCCTTCAAGCGCTTCGCTCATGTCTACCATGAGCCGACCGCCTTCGATGCAAGCATCTCAAGTGGTTCGTTCGAGGTGGATGCCATGATCATCATCCCCTGCAGTATGAAGACAGTCGCAGGCATCGCAAGCGGATACGCCGATAACCTGCTTCTGCGCGCGGCAGATGTGACCATCAAAGAGAAGCGCCCGCTCATCTTGGTCGCGCGAGAAAGCCCCTTGAGCCCGATCCACCTGAAGAACCTGAGCTATCTTTCAACGCTTCCAACCGTGAGCATCGTGCCGCCGCTGCTCACCTATTACGGAGGACAAACGACCGTGCAAGATATGGAAGATCACCTGATCGGCAAGATCTTCTCGCTGCTCGGACTTTCCTATGAACCCTTCCAGCGTTGGGATCCCGAACATGACTGACCAAGAACAGCTCTTGAACCAGATCGCACAGCTCATTGAGGTCCAGCAGAACAAGCTTGAGCAGGATAAGGATGCCATCTCAGAAACAAGGGTCAAGGCGCATATTGAATACCTTGAGAGCATTTCGAACGAGCTCGCAAATGGGCTCGACAAAGATGCACTAAGAGCCAAACTCGAAGAAGAGCTTCCTCGCCTCGATGAAGAGATCGCCCACGAAGAAGCAGGCTACACCTTCGATTGGTACGACGATCACCACTACGAGAAGATCTACCTTGGCCAGCGCGACGCCTGCAAAGACCTCCTCGCCCTTTTAAGGTGACAAACTACCCGGTCGTTCGACATCTTAATCGAGCAGAAGCGTCGTGCGGGCGTGCTCGATATTGTCCAGGATGGCCTCGATCAAATATGATGCGCGCTGCTCAGATCACCCGGTTTGATGGTGACCACTATCTTCTCGAGCAATTTATCGCACGTAGCATTATTGGCATGAGGGTACTTGAACGTGATGTATAGGATGCTCCCCTTCCCCACAATAGCCTTATCGTAGTACTCCATGTCGCCTATGAGATAAGACGCGACGCACGACTCACTGCCCACGAACTTGTAGGAAACATTCTTGCCCGATGCGAGCTTGTCATAGGCCTGCTTCACACTCAGATTGTCAACATTTTTCGAACATGAAAGCGTTATGGTCATGCTATTCGCTGCGTCGGTGAAGGCTAGCTTGTCGCCAGAATCATTTGCAACAACCGTATAGGAACTTGGCACCGTGATGCTGTAGCCATGACGTTCATTCGTATAAGTCTTGTCGCTTCCTGAAGCGGTCACCGTGTAGTCATCAGTGGTTGTTTGCTCACCTGAGCTACCCTGACTGGTCTGAGCAGCTGAAGGCGTCGACGATGCATCATCGGAAGTTGGGCTCGAAGTGTCATCCTCAGATGCAACCTGCTCAGCCTGGGGCGTTTGCTCCGGTGCAGCCGAATCTTCCTTGTTGCCTATTCCAGGCGAGATGACGAACACGAAGATGAGAGCAAGGGCTGCGATGACAACGGTCACCGCAGCCACGATCGCAGCTGCCTTCTTCTTGCTCTTCCTCTGGGTAGGCGCTTCCGGGGTCGCTGGAGCATCAACAGCCTCTGACGCGCTCGTCGGGCCGTCGATAATTGCTGAGGCGTTCGGCGAAACTGCAGCAACTGAAGCCGTCGCGGCTGCCGCCGCCTCACCGCTCTCCACCGGTGCCCCACAGCGTGTGCAAAAGCGCACGTCACCGTCCAATTTGTTACCGCATTTAGTGCAGAACATGCTCTCTCTTCTTTCCTATAAGAACGCTATATGAGCGTAACTACACGTTCGTATATGAACGTGATCCTATGCGTTCGCCTTTTTCTCTTTGGCAGCCTTAGGACGCTTGGTAAGAATGGCCAGAACGATCGCTGCAGCGGATGCGATCGCACACACGGTCGAGTTGATGCAGCTTACCGCCCATCCGTCCCTCACAAGCTCTTGGTAGAACCCAAGGTTGAAATATATCGCCACACCGATCAGCAGAACCGCACCGATGATGAGCGCGATCTTATTCTTGCGCAGCGCGAATAGGACAGCTCCGACAACCATGAGGATGAGGCCTATGGCCCAAAGCGGGATGAGGATGTTAAAGACGCCTCCGCGTGAAGAAGATGACGAAGCCGAGAGATACGAGGCAAGATCGTCCACGAAATCCATCATGGCGAACATCGTATAGCTCTCTTCGAAATGCGCCGTGCTGTAATTGCCCATGGTAAGAAACGAACTTATCGAAGAGGCGGTATTGCCCGCATTGATAAGGGTTTGCGACGTCTCGAACCATGGCATGAGAGCGAATATTATCGCCACAACAGAAGCGATGATGCCTGCGATCTGCGCCCCTGAGAACCCATTTAGAAACGAAGGAGCGCTCAAGGGAACAGCATTTTGGGGCTGCGCTGCAGGAGCCGATGCAGGTGCCGCAGCAGGAGCAGCCCCCGTGAAGCCGGGTTGCGCATGAGGAGTGCTCGGAGCACCGAGCTGGTTGCCGCACTTCGGACAGAAGCCAGCACCATCAGCTACCTCGTTGCCGCATTTAGGACAGAACATATCTTTTCCTTCTTTCTCGAAGATCGTTCGAACGCATTATTCAGAGTTCGAACGCATTATTAAGAAGCATTATTGGGATAGCTGCCGCGGATCGAAAAGTCCACGGTCTTGGCTGCCTGGATGGCACCGTCGGCAATGTGCACGAGCACGGTCTTGCCAGAGGCGGCATCTGCAAGCTTCCAGATGCCATCTTGAAGGTATTCAGGATCGATCTCGTCAAGAGCGAAGCTCCTCCCATCGGGCATGTACTCGGAAAGATCCGTATCCGCGTCCAAGATCACATTGCCCTCATAATCCATAAGGCAGGTGTAGCTTTCAGGGTTGTTGCCAACCTCTGCCCCATAGCCTTCACTAAGGTAGAGCTTATCGTTAACAGTCACGCATACGACTCCGTCATCCGCGATGACATTCTGCCCATTGAAACCCTCGCAGAGCGGCACGATCCACTTGTTGGCAGAAATACTATAGATGCCATAAAGGTGCTTGTTAGCGCCGCCATAGGGGTTCACCTTCTCGGCGCTCACGACAACGATGCCGCCAGCTCCTGGTTGTCTAACATAGGTCTCAGCCTTGTCTATATCACCTTCGACGTTGATAGACTCCACGTCAAAGAGCACGTTGCCCGCGTAATCGGTCACCTTATCCGGGGTGTCACTGTTCACCATGTATCCATTGCCAAGAGACTGAAGATATCCTTCGTCTTCGCCCGTCTGCGCTAGGATCTTGCCCGTTGTATCCAAGATCGCAGAACTGCGGCGTGGCCCTGTCACGCAGATAACGCCATCATGATAAGCGTCCGGGTCATCGAGCAGATCGAAGGAGACCTGACGGTTCTTCTCTCCGAGCGTATAGACCGTATCGCCCGAAGTGTTCACCGCCGTGAGCGTAGGATTGACACCGGTTCCCTCTTTGGACATGAACACGAGCAGGCCATCGACAAAACAGTTATCTCCCTCTTGTGCGACATCGACCCTCACAGAATCTGAGGATAAGGCGGCTACGCGCTCGGTCAGATCGTAGGCAAGCTGTCCATCTGCGCCCACGATGCCATAGTGCGTGACCTTGTTGGTCTCTTGCTCCCATTCTTTATCGTAGTCGCTCGTCTCCCAAGTAACGAAGACGTAGCCTTCTGTGCAAGGACCAAGGGGAATCCAGCTCTCGTCGGCGAACGATGCTTTGTTGCCGTCCGCATCGACGATAGCCCATACGGTATCACCCGATGAGGCCCTCTCCCCGGTTAAGAAATGCACCTCAGGAAACGTATTCTCGGGCGCTGCCTGGCTGGTCTCTTCTGTGGTCGCAGACTGCTCGGCTGGCGCTTCTTCTTTTTGTTGCTGCGCGCATCCCGAAAGGGCGATCAATGAGAGCGCCACCATAAGCGCGATAAGACCGGTGCGCATTTTTGTTACAAAAACCATGATCTAATCTTCCTTCCCCTCGGTCGTATCAGAAGAAGCCCCCGAATACCCTGAAGCGGTATCTGGCTCTTCCACGACCTCGATCTCCTCGATGACGATCTCTTCAGGCTCTGAAGCTGTTGCGCCATCCGAACCATCACCTGCGGAAGGCGCGCTCTCGCCCACCTTCGTGCCACAGCTCATGCAGAACACATCCCCCGCGTTCAAGGGCGCACCGCACGATGCACAGGTAAGACCGGTGCCGACCTCAGGGGCGGCAGGCGCAACTGCCGGAGCTGCCGCTCGCGCTTTATCGGCCGGAGTTCCGCAACCGGAACAGAAGAGGTCCGCCCCGCTCATGTGCGCACCGCACACCGCGCAGTTAAATCCTGCTGCGGCGTTCGCGGCTGCATTGGACTGCGCATCGAGCGCTGCGATCTGCGATTTGCAGACATCGCGTTCGGCATCGAGCTGCGCGATGCCGTCGTAGAGCGCCTCGCGACCTGCTCGCAGCGAAGCATCATTGCGCGTTGCTTCATAGAGCGAAGCACCGAGTTGTGCCGCCAAGTTCTGGCGCTGCTTGTTCAGCTCGCTTATGCGAGCGTTCAGCTTTATCTTGTCGGCGCCGCGCCCGGCAGCTGCCGTGCCGCGGTTCACCGCCGATGTCACATTGTCTAAAAAGCCCATGTCCTACCCTTTCTTTGGCTCAAGTCTTATGGTTCGAAGATCCGTTGTCACAAATCGAATGCCATCCTTATTCGCTCTTCGCAGGCGATATCTTTGCCACAATGTCCTGCATAGAGGTCTGCCAGGCCAGAACGTCGGTGTAGATGTATCTGTTCAGGCTCCAATACTTCCCAAAGATATGCGGGCTTAGCGGATCAGAGATGTCCAAGAAATTCGCAGCAGGAGCACTATCGCGCGCGATGAGCAGGCGTTTATAACCGATCGAGTAGCTCTGGATCATCCCGTCCCCCGAACGAGTTGGGGTGACCTTTACCAAAAGACCTTGGGCATTGTAGTCGAACTTCGTGGATGAGACGCTCGCGCTTTCGTATGTGGGTGCATTGCCAGCGGAAACAACGCTTTCGCGCGTGGCATTGGTGAGCTTTCCGGCATCATCGTATTCCATGGTTTGGTTGAAGTGGCTGTACTGAGAGGAATGGGTCATCTTGATCAAATGGCCTTGGCTATCATAGGCCATCGTATAGCCAGAAGGCGCAGCGCTCGCTAACGAAGACACCCCCTCTATCGACGTTATACGTCCTGCTTCGTCGCTCTCAAAGGTGTAAGTTTCCCGTGCAGAAGCATCCTCCATCTGCACGAGCGCGCCGTTCGAGCCGTAAGAGAACGTATCATCGCTCGATGCGCCTTGAGCCACGATGTAATCATGTGTGAGCGGAAGACCCTGATCGTCATAGGTAAGAGCCTCGTAGATCTCGTCCGTGCTCGACCCGCCAGAATCGACCTCATAACCCGCTTTCACTAAAAGCCCCTTGTCGTTATAGGTGATCTTCCAATCCTGGGTCGATCCGTCACGAGCGTAATGTTCTTTGGTAGAGATGCAACGATCCTGTTCATCGTATTCGTAAGTGAAGGTCGTGACCGAGTACTGTCCGTTTGACACAACAAGCTCGGCAAGGTTGCCACGCGCATCATAGGTCGCAGTCGTATCGTTGCAAAAAACCAAAGGCGTAAGAGAGCGATCGAACTTAACGCTCTCCACCACCCAGTATTCATGGAGCGGGGTCTTATCGAGTCCTATGAGCTCTGTGCTGTTGTCGCACTGGAGGGTTGCAAGCTTCGGAGCGCCCGATACATCAAGCTCCTTCACGGGACTGCCTTCTAAGTTCAATACCTCAAGATCGGGCTTATTACCGAGCTTCACAGAATCGAGATGGGTGCAATTCTGAGTGGTCACCTGTTTCAAGGAGTTACAGCCGTCCAGATCGAGCGAGGTCAGGTTCTCGCCTTGCACATCGAGCGTCTTCAAGTTGGAGAAGATATCGAGACCTTGGATGGAAGAAGCTCCCGCTACCGCGAGGCTCTCCACCGATGCGGCCTCATCGCGCGAGATCGCGCCATCGCCATCGATATCGAGCTGGGATGAGATGATGGAGCGCAAGCGCTCATCGGGGAAACGATTCTCATCGATCGCAAAAGGCGCGAAGAAAGCGTTGTAGACCACGATGAGAGCGACCACCACGACCACCGCAACGCCTCCAAGGGCGATGAGTCCCTTCTTGTTGCGTGGTGCCTTTTGCTTTTGGGGCACGTCCTGCTGTAGAGCAGGACTTAGCGCTGCAGGAGCATCAGCCTTATCTGCAGTTTGCACAATGCTCTCTGCACCCGTTGCAGATGCAGCAGCTTCAGCGGAAGAACGGTCTTCGACCTTCGCACCGCAACTGGTACAGAATGCCACACCTTCTTCCAGTTCTTTACCGCATTTTGTACAGAACATGCATTTCCTCCCTCCTTATGCTCAGATCACTCTTCATCACAAAGTCTCGAGCGAGCGACCTACTGCTCATTCCTTGTCTATAAGATCAACGTTATTCGCGCGATCAGCGCCGAAGCGCCTCTTGCTAGCCAACACCGAATACTCCATAGAAATAACAATCCATCTTATATTTCAGAAAACGCCCGGCATCTCCGCGATCGAGCACACCTCGCCACGATGCATACGAGCGCGCAACGTCCGCAAGACGCAAACGACCGGCTGCGACCATCGCTTTGAACTTCCTCAGTTTTCGTTTCTCTCGCTTGATCGAATCTGAACAGACGCGCCTATGGATCTGCCCATGCTCATCCATCTGAAATCGCGTTTTCAAGAACACGAAAGGATCGGTTATTCGAAGAAGCTGAAGCAAGTGGAGCTCCAGTCTATCGAGCGCAAAAGTAGTTCCCTTCCCTTTTAAGCTCGCACCGTTATCGAATATCAAACTACGACGGACAAGTGGAACGAGCACCGTATCGCATAATGATCGTTGCACCACTCTATCGCGGAAGGGAACCGCACTTATACTGCGCGTTTTACCGCGCTCGCTTATCGTGAAGCGTTTAGCCCTGCCGGGATCATAACGCCCTTCGATCCACTCCCTGTGGATACGCGCGCACTGCAATACGCGGTTCAAACAAAAGCCCTGCACGCTGCGTTTCCAGCTTACGCCACGCTGGCATGATCGCGATGCACGCACCAAATTGCATAACGAAAGTGCCGCATCCATGGTGCCAGTATCAAGTACCGCATCGATGCGTTTAGCTTCGCGACGCCTACGACGTCGCCAATAGCGAGCTTCCTTCCGCTCGACACTGTTCATAGATGCAACTCCTTTCTTTTATCCATCGTGTATCGCGATCTGAATTCGATCAAATTCGCCTGTACCAAACTAAAGCACCGCCTGGCTCATTACTGCGCCAGACTAAATTTGAAAGTTCACGTTTTGATGGGGGCACATTGCTCATCACGAGTCCTTTCCGCCCCCCCCATGCCACATGGGCATGGGGGAGACTCGATGCTAGATGGATTAGATGCAGAAGCCGGGAACAACAGCATAAGAGCCCGAGGCGTTGTCGCGGTAGCTAGGGTTGCCGTTGGTGTTCACGTTCTCGAAGATGTTCGAGTAGCTCGGACGAGCAGAACGCTCCCACCAGGTATACGACGATCCGTTGTAAGTCTTCCTCAAGATGTCATTCGAATTATTCCAAGTAACCCCAGCATCTCTAAAGAGCTTGTATTCAGCTCCTTCAGCATTCCATATGTCGGCGACATAAGCACGATAACTACTGAAATCACTTTGCGATATATCACCTGCAAGCTCTTTGAAGGAGAACAGCCACAAGGAGTCTTGGGTCTTCGTAACGAACGATGGGCTTTGGGTTTCACCGGTGTTGTTGGTGAGCTTGTTCACTTTTACGACCTTGTTCTTCAGATCCGTTGGGAGCTGGTTCAAAACATCAGAGTTCAACCACGAGCGCATCTGAGATGCTTCCCAGCCACCTGCATTAGTGTTGCTCGAATTCATCACATGCTCGCCGATGCAATCCTTGAAAATGAAGGTGATGCCCGCTTTGCCCCCGTCAGCCTTTTCGTCATGAGCAAAACCGGCGATCTGAACGCTTGTCTGTACACCATTGGAGAGCGTGACGGATTTGGTCTGATTGCCGTCAAGTTTGCCATCGGGAGTAGTGAGGTGGTACTTCTTGGCGATCTCTACCGCCTTGTTCTCATCCGAAGCGCCAGCGATCTCTCCGGAGATCTTCGAGAGTTCATCCCAGGTGTAAGCTTCGGTGGAGTCCTTCACCGCTACCCCGCTGCCACCGCAAGACGTGACCCCTACAACAACTACGATGATCGCGACGATAACAACCACGATCCCGATGATGAGACCAGTCTTCTTCTTTTTCGGAGCTGCGCTCCCCGTTGCGCCGGGTGCCGCAGCATTGGCTACAGGCGTAGGAGTTGCACCCGTATTGGCACCTGCGGCGTTACCCGCACCACCATTCAGGCTCGCGCCACAGTTCCCGCAGAACGCGGTGCCATCCTTTACTTCATTTCCGCATTTCGGACAAAACATACCTACTTATCCCTTCTCTGTCTTTTTATTGAATCGCCTTAATAACCATTGATAAAACTGCATAGAGAGCGGCCAGAACAGCCATTGCAACCGTATAAAGCTTCAAAACTTCTAGAGCATTTTTCTTATAAGAACGTGGATTCGTCTTTCCTTCGTAATAAACCCCACGAACTAATTGAAATCCGATTGCTACGCTCCCTACTGCTGTTAAAAGAATAAGAATGACACCACCTAGCGTCGTAACCGTTTGATCCGCTGATACACCATAAATGAAGGAAAATATCATGAGCAAAACAGCAATGACGCACAGGAACAAGAAGAAAAGCCCACTTGAAATATAGGCCACCCATTTCCAGCTCTGTTGGCACTTCGCCTTTAGATCGCTCGGCGACGTGGTACTAATAGCAAGATTTGTTCCGGTCGTGTCTTTCCGCTTATTGCTGTTTGATATCTCTTCAGCCGGAAATTGATCAGGACACATAAGATTGCACCTCACTTTTACAAGAAAGAGCACCAAAGGAAATGCACTTTCCTAGAAGCTTTATTCGTTTGTTCTGAATTGAAATGTACGAGCGGAATGCTCGCAGGAATGCCGGACTAGTACACGCGCGTGCAAATGGGCTTAGAGGGCAAGACCCCCCCCCTGATTTGCAAATATGTGCGCGATGTCTTCAGCATGTCGAAAAGTTTACCATAACCTTTTGGTGTTGCATTGCTTTTTTGCAGGTCAGAGAGACATCAGAAAAACGTAAGGTTCGCCAATCATTGACGTTAATATTCATCAACAGAAAACGCCAAATTACCGTCGTAAAGCAGACACGATCTTTTGACATCAATAAACCCTGGCGGTATCATCCCCAATAGAAGAAGCACTGGTATGGAGGTCATTCTCCTCTTGGACCGGTGCTTTTCTAGTCTATAGATATATTTTCGCGCTTGAGCTCAAGCACTGAAAAAGTATTCGTTCTTACAAAACAAATCGACTCGCGAAGCACACGAAGAACATACGTACAAAATTCAATAACGTTAATCGAGCGGAAGCGTTGTGCGGACGTGTTCGATGTTGGCGAGGATGGTCTTGATCAGCTCGTCCACGGAATCGAATTTGATCATCGGACGGATGTACTCGACGAACTCGGCCGTAATCTGATCCCCATAGATGTCCTGGTTGAAATCGAGGATGTGCACTTCCATGGTGGCCTTGGTCTTATCCTCGAACACGGGTGAAACACCCACTGCAATAGCAGCACGATACTTGATCCCATTCACATAGGCATAGCCACCATACACGCCCTCGGAAAGTGTCTGCCTGTTCGTCGGCACGATGAGGTTCGCGGTGCTGAAACCCATGTCCATGCCTTCGCCGCGTCCAGGCTGCACTTCATCAGTGATGGAAAAAGGACGGCCGAGCAGGCGTTCTGCTTCTACTAGATCGTGCTTCGCAAGCAGGTTACGGATGCGCGTAGCGGTGATGGGCAAGCCATCTTCGCTCTGAAGATTGTGCGCATCGATATGGCAGATGTTCCTTGCGGCCCACTCCCCCAGATCAGCCACGCTTCCTGCTGCTTTAGCACCAAAATGGAAATCCAGCCCTACGTGCAGGTGCGCGGGTACGAACCCTTTGAAAGTCTGGTTCAAGAAATCGAGCGGACTCAAGGCAGCGAACTCACGCGTAAAATGAAGGACCGCGACCGCATCTACCCCACTGCGTGCGAGCATCTCGATACGCTGCTCGTTGCTCATGAGCTTCTTCAGGCGATCGGCATGAAAGAGCTCATCCGGGTCGATGTCAAAGGTGAGCGCGATGCTCTTCCCGTTATCCTTCCGCGCCGTCTCGCGGGCGCATTCAAGCAGGTAGCGATGCCCCTTGTGCACGCCATCGAACACGCCGAACGCACAAGAAGCGTTATCGAAAAGAGCATAGTCGAATGATTCATCGATGTTATAGATTTGAGCCACGTTCAACTCCTAGAGAAAAGATGCACTGAGCACACAGCTGCCCCTTCGATTCATCGAACCGATAGAGCGCTTTAATATGATTATCGACAAGAAGAGCCACCGTCTCGCCCTCAAAACAAGGATCAGACGAAGGAAAGACCTGAGTGGTACAACAAAAGTCGTCATGAGCGATATGCGTGAGCGGAATGTTGAGCGAAAGCTTCGCCGGCGAGATGGGTGCGCCATTATCGATCTTACGAACGAGCTCGGCATCGCGCACGAACGCATAACGATACGGCAGCATGCGCAGCGGATCGACCGCAATGCTCGCAGGATCACCCTCAAAGGCTTCAAGGTACTCGAGTGAGATGCACTCTTCGATCGAAACGGCATCGAGCGCGCTGCGCTGCAATTCCGAAACGAAAGCGCCGCAACCGATGCGCTTGCCCAGATCACGCGCGATCGAGCGCATGTAGGTTCCCCCCGATACCTCCATCGAAACGCGCCAAACCGGCACCAGTCCGCTTTCCTCTTGGGCGGCAGGAAGCAGTTCACCAAGCGGCCTTTTTTCAACAGAGCACAGCGTTGCGACGAACACCTCGAAGTCGCGCGGCTTCAGATCGATCACATTGCCCTTGCGTGCTGCCGCATAGGATTTCTGTCCGTTCACCTTCACTGCAGAATAGACGGGCGGAAGCTGCTTGCCCTTGCCCACCAGCGATGCAACGACCTCGCGCGCGATCTGTTCGTTCAAAAGATCGCTGGGCGCTTCCCCGCGCGAGATCACTTCGCCTTCTGCATCATCGGTCGTACTCGCACAACCGAACGCGATATCCATAACATAGGTCTTGTTGTGGCCGCTCATGAAGGCATCCAAGCGCGTAGCTGGACCGACTGCCACGCACAGCACACCCGACGCGAGCGGATCGAGCGTTCCCATATGACCGACGCGCTTCTCGCCGAACACACGGCGCACGCGGTTGACCACATCATGCGAGGTCATTCCTTTTGGTTTATCGACCGCGAGAAGAAGCGATAATCCTGACGAGCCGCGCTTAGCCATCAAGCTCTTCCCGCAAAGATCGGATGAGGATACACAGACGCTCGACTTCTGCTTCGGCATCTTCAGGAAAGCAAGTCTCGATGACATCGCTCGGGACTTCGATGAGTGCATCTGCAAGCGACTTGTGATAGGTAAGCCCCGCAGCAGCCTTGTGACCACCGCCCCCAAAATCGCGTGCGATCTGAGCAACATCGGTCTCATCCTTCGCACGTAAGCTTCCGCGAATCTCGCCTTTGCCGTTCTCTTTCAAGATGAGCGCAACCCGCACACCAGCGATACCGCGTAAGATATCGATGAGGATCTCGGCATCATCGCGAATCGCACCCTGCTCTTCAAAATCTGCATCCTTCAGATAGGAGCATACGAATGCACCACCGCAGAAGAACATCATGCGAGAGAGCATGAGCTGCTCAAGGCGGAGCGAAGGGAGCGAGCGGCTTTGGAAGAATTCTCGTGCAATAAGGTTCGGCTCCGCACCGGCTTCAACGGTCTCAGCTGCGTGGATAAAGCACGTAGGATTCACGTTCTGGTAAGAGAAGCGTCCCGTATCGGTCATGATACCCGTGAGTGCGCAGAGCGCTTGATCCTTGCCCGTAGCGTTAAGGAGCTTCAAGAGCTCCCAGATAAGATCGCTCGCTGAAGCGGAAGCGGGGTCGACATAGTTAAGCTCGGCCATCGAAGTTTCAGAAGCATGATGATCGATCGTAATATGGTGCTTGGCGCGGTCATGTACCGCCGCTGCATCTTTCAAGCGCTCCACGTTAGGAACATCGATGGCGATGAACACCTCGACTTCATCGATGAAGTCTTTCGCAGGCACGAGGTTTTCAAGCCCAGGGAGAAAGCCGAGCTTCTCTTCGACCGGATCCTCCGTTGCTAGAAGCCCCACTGCTTGCTTCCCGAGCGCACGCAACCCGTGCTCGAGAGCAAGCCCAGCTCCCAAGCAATCGCCATCGGGATTCACGTGCCCGCAGATCGCAAAGGTATCATGCACTTCTATGAAGCGTGCAATCTCCTCGAGCGTGGTATTCGACTGCGGTGTGAGCACGGCTTAGCCTTCCACAGGATCTTCAGCACGAGCGCTCGCATTGCGCGCAGCATCGCCCTTAAGGACTTCAGCGATGCGCTGCGCGTTGTCCACGCTCTCATCCAGGTGAAAGCGCAGTTCAGGCGCAACACGCCAGGAAAGCTTCTTCGCCATGAGCGAACGGATGCGCCCTGCTGCTGCGTTGAACGCCTGGGCAACTTCGGTGTAGCGCGAAGGTTCAGTCGAATAGTACACGTTAGCGACCGAACGATCATAGCTCACCTCAACACCCGTGATGGTGACCATATCTAGGCGTGGATCGGATATCTCGAAGAGCAATATCTCGGAAATCACTTCGCGCGCCTGCTCGTTCACCCTTCTATTCGAGGAAGACTGCTTCATGATTATTCCGTTCTCTCGACCTCGACCACACGATAGCCTTCGATGTGATCGCCGATCTTGATGTCTTGGTAGCCTGCGATGCCGATACCGCATTCATAACCACGAGCAACGCTCTTGACGTCGTCTTTGAAGCGACGCAAACTTTCGATCTCGCCTTCGTAGACGACAGTGCCATCGCGCACGATACGCACGGAATCGTCACGGCTGATCTCGCCTTCAACGATGTAACAACCAGCAACAACGCCCACCTTGGGCACCTTGAAGGTCTCACGCACTTCAGCGATACCCGTATCTTCTTCCACGATATCAGGTGAAAGCAGACCGACGCGTGCAGCGTTGATGTCTTCGATCGCTTGATAGATAACACGATACAGACGAATGTCGACCTTCTCGCGCGTAGCCACTTCACGGGCCTTGCCCGTAGGACGCACGTTGAAGCCGATGATGATCGCATCGGATGCCGCAGCGAGCGTAACATCGGTCTCGGTGATGCCGCCGACCGCCGCATGGATGATGTTGATCTTGACCTCGGACTGATCCATCTTCTCGAACGCATCGCGCAGCGCTTCGATCGAGCCTGCCACGTCGGCCTTAACGACCAGGTTAAGATCGGTGGTCTTGCCTTCTTCAATACGCGCGAACAGATCGTCGAGGTTCATGTGTGAACGCGACTCCTGCTTAGCAAGACGCTCACGCAGCGCACGCTGCTCGGCCAAACGACGCGCATCGCGCTCGTCTTCGAACACGCGGAATTCGTCGCCTGCTGTGGGAACCGAGTTCAAGCCCAAGATCTCGACCGGGTCAGCTGGATGTGCTTCGTCGACATGCACGCCGCGCGGATTGATGAGCGCACGTACCTTACCATAGGAAGTTCCAGCAACCACCACGTCGCCCGTCTTGAGCGTACCGCGATCGACAAGTACCGTCGCAACCGAGCCACGACCCTTATCGAGGTTCGCTTCGATAACGAAACCAGAAGCAGAAGCATTCGGGTTGGCTTTCAGCTCGAGCACGTCTGCCTGTAGCAGGATGGTTTCGAGCAAGTCATCGATATGCAGGTTCTGACGAGCCGAGACATCCACGAACATATTCTGGCCACCCCACTCTTCAGGGATGATGCCATGTTCAGTGAGCTCCTGGCGTACGCGTTCGGGCGTAGCACCGGGTTTATCGATCTTGTTGACCGCAACCACGATGGGCACGTTCGCCGCATTCGCGTGGTTGATAGCCTCAACGGTCTGCGGCATAACGCCATCGTCTGCCGCAACCACGAGCACGACCACGTCGGTGACCTTCGCACCACGGGCACGCATAGCGGTAAATGCTTCGTGACCAGGGGTATCGATGAAGGTGATCTGGCGACCGTCGATGTTGACCACCGAAGCGCCGATATGCTGGGTGATGCCGCCAGCTTCCTTATCGGCGACGCCCGTCGAGCGGATCGCGTCGAGCAACGAGGTCTTGCCGTGGTCGACGTGGCCCATGACGGTGACCACCGGCGGGCGCGGCAGCAGGTCGGCTTCGGAATCGTTGTAGACGACCGCGAATTCCTCTTCGGGAGAAACAACGCGCACCTTGCGACCAAGGTCATCGGCAATAAGTTCGATGAGGTCATCGCTCATGGTCTGGGTGAGCGTAAGTGCCTGACCCAGCATGAACAGGCGCTTGATGATGTCGTTAGGAGAGACTTCGAGCAGTTCGGCGAATTGAGCGACCGTGGAGCCTTGAGCAACCTCGACCACTGAATCGTCGAGCACGAGCGTTGGATCGAGACCCTTCTCTAATGCTTCGAGTTCAGCACGCTCACGCGCCTCTGCTTCGCGCTTTTCCTTACGCTTCTTGCGCCTGCCCTGACCTTCGTGAGAAGCAGCCTCAACAGCAGCGCGGGCTTCAGCGAGTACCTTATCGCGCTGGAACTTCTCTGCCTGAACAGCCATCTGAGCATAGCGATCCTCGCCCTTGGTCTCCTGGACCTCAAGCTCGGGAACAGAAGGTTCGAAGCCCTTACGCTTCTTGCCCTTCTCACCACGACGCGAACCGCCTTGGTTCTGCTTTTCGTTTGCCTGATTATTCAAACGCTCACGTTCGTTATTGATCTGATCGAGCAGAGAGGAGAACGAGCTACCTGCGCTTACGGGAGCAGCCTTCTTCTCTCCCTTCGATGATTTAGAGGACTTGTTCATGCGAGACTGCAACGCCTCAGCAACCGCTTGCTTCTTGGCGACCTCGGCCGCACGTGTTTCCGCTTCCGCTTTCATGCGCGCCTCGTGCGCTTCACGCTCTACGCGCTCGCGCTCACGTTCGATCTGAGAAGCGAGGCTCTCGAACGGCGATGCAGGGGCTTTCTTGGCCGGCTGCGCATCGCCTTCTTCCTTCTTCGCACGACCAGCGAAGCCTTCCTTCTGCTGGCTTTCACGGCGAGCACGCTCGGCGTCGCGCTGTGCGCGCTCTTTCTCCACTGCTGCACGGCGGGCCGCAGCTTCTTCGGCCTTCTTAGCCTCTTCTTTCGCTTGCTCTTCAGCCAGCTTCTTGGCTTCTTCTTCCTCAAGCTTACCTGCACGCTGCTTGATCTCGGGCTCAAGATTCTTGCGAATCTTCTCCACATAAGCATCCTGCAAAATGCTGGCGTGGCTCTTAGCGGGTATCTTCATATCCGCAAGGCGGGCCAAGAGTTCTTTACTGGTCATATCGAACTCTTTAGCCAATTCGTGTACACGCATACCAGCCATGTAATCTCCTCGTCCGTTTCCTAGTCTAAAACCGCGCTCATTACTTCTAGAGCGATTCGTTCGTTGTCTTCTTCGTTCACCTTCATACGCAGCGCTTTGTCGAGCTTGTGCGTTTGAAGGGCTTTTTCAAGGCAAGCAAGACTGCAAAGGTAGGCGCCTCTGCCATTCGCTTTGCCGCTCGGGTCGTATTCGACCTGCCCATCAGGAGTGCGCACGATGCGGATGAGCTCGCCTTTTTGGCAAGCTTTCCGGCATTCGATGCAGGTGCGTTGTTTCGTACGCTTCTCCATTTCCTTACCTTACCGTGCGCCTTAGTTGTTCTCGAGCTCCGCGTGAATGCCGCAGTACGAACAGCCCGGACGCGCATGATTGCGGCAGCGTACGCCATCGGGATCGACATAGGCGCACAAGCCATCATTGGCCTCCTCTTCAACCTCTTCCGCATCGATGAGGTCTTCATCGGCCACGAGTGGTTCACCCGCAAACGAAGACGACTTGATGTCGATATGCCAACCGGTCAGGCGTGCCGCCAAACGTGCATTCTGGCCTTCCTTACCGATAGCGAGTGAAAGCTGGTCATCAGGCACGATGATGGTGGCGTAGTTGTTCTCTTCATCGATGATCACACGATTGACCTTAGCCGGAGAAAGCGCGTTCGACACGTAGACTGCTGGGTCTTCGTCCCACTGGATAACATCTACGCGCTCGTTGCGCAAGCCTTCGACCACCATGCGCACGCGAGAACCCTTAGGGCCAACGCAGGCACCTACGGGATCGAGGTTCGGCTCACGTGAAGCAACTGCGATCTTGGAACGCTCACCCGGTTCGCGCGCGATCGATTTGATCTCCACCAGACCGTCATAGATCTCGGGAACTTCGATCTCGAAAAGACGACGGATAAGATCGGGGTGCGTGCGGGAAACAACGATGGAAGGACGAGTGTGCTCACCACGTGCCTTCGGGGTTTCCGCATTCGGATCGCGCACATCGACGATGAGCAGTTTCAGGCGCTGGTTGTGGCGATAGTGCTCGTTGCGCGGGCGCTCGTTGCGCTCGTTGGGGTTGCGCTTCAGATCGTAATGCGGAAGCTCAGCTTCAACACCTTCGCGAATCTTGATGATGGTGAACTCGGGCGTGCCCTGAAGAACGGTACCAGTGACCAGATCGCCCACGCGATCGGAGAACTCTTCGTAGATGGACTGGCGGCCAGCCTCGCGCACGATGGAGCTGATCACGTTCTTCGCATTCTGAGCAGCGATGCGGCTCACGTCGTTAGGCGTGACATCACGCTCTTCGAACTCGGTGTATTCGCCAGTTTCCTCGTCAGGCTCACCCACGGGAACCATCTCGTACACGTAGATCTTGCCCGTCTGGCGATCGATCGTAACGCGTGCATCCCATTCAAGATCAAGGATGTTCTGATAGCTCTTTGCCAGAGATGCCTCAAGACGCTCGATCAAATAGAATTCGTCGATCTTTCGTTCATGGGCGAGCGCTTGCAAAGCGTCTATCAATTCTGAGGTTGCCATACCTATCCCTTCTTCGCATTGAAATCTATCGTTGCAATGACATGTGCCTTCTTGATGAGTTGGAACGGGATCTCTGTGCGCGTGCCATCCACGTCGAGCACAATGTTCTCCCCTTCCACACCAACAAGCTGACCGGTGTATTTCGCACGGGAGTTCACGGGCGCCGAAAGCACGAGCGCTACCTTCTCTCCCGCGAATCGCTGAAAATGTTGCTTGGTACGCAGCGGACGGTCGATGCCAGGCGAAGAGACCTCGAGCGTGTAAGCACCCGGGAACGGGTCGATCTCGTCCATAAGAGCATTGATCCACTCTTGTGCGCTTGCCAGCTCGTCGAAGCCCACTCCTCCTTCACAGTCGATATAGACCCTGATGGTAGGAGCTTTCTTCGAACCCACGATATCCACCGTGACGATTTCGATCCCTTGCGCTTCTGCAGTAGGTGAAAGCGCATCGAGCAGCTGTTGTTCTTTGGCGCTTAACACGGTTTCATCAACTCCTCCCAGAAACAAAAGAAGCGGGACAAAGCCCACTTCCTCAAAAAATCGAAAGTATTCGTACCAAGTACCTGGATAGTTATATCATATTTTCTCCGGCCGTACAAACGCACTGCCACTTACCTGGGTAAACGGCAGGCTGTTAGTGTGGAAGTTCTACCTGAGAATAGAGTGCGTCGAAATCAGCCATCGAAGAAGACTTGCCGCCCTTGATATCCTGCGCAAGCGGTGCAAGAATCTCCGCTGCATGATCCTTCGGCTTATCGAAGCTAAGCGATGCATCCCAGCATTGTTTGATCACATTAAGTCGCGCAAGCAGAAGCTCATAGAGCTTGTTGATCTTGGTGTAATTAGAGAATTGATCATCATTCTCATTCATGCCCAGCTCGTTCATCTCCTCGACAAGCTTCGCCTTCGAATCAGCAACGGAGGAAATAAGCTTATTGCATTCATCAGCATATTGCTGACGTTTTGCCTTATCAGATGCAAGATGATAGTTGTTGAAATTGCTTACGACCGTATTCACCTGACCACGATAGTTGCCAAGTGCTTGATAGTTCTCTTGGAGCGCTTTGACCGTATCCGATTGCTGGATCTCTTGCTGGGAATCTTGCGTATCGACCGCTTCGTTATTCACCTGCTCGACCTGATCGGATGCGGTGATCTCTTCATGCTTGAGCATGCCAGCAGAATTGAGGAACGCCGCAACGATAGCGATGGCTGCGAACACGATAACGAGCGCAAGGACCGCTTTGGTACGCGCCGTGAATCTCTTTTTCTTCTTCGGAGGTTGGATGAAGGTCTTCGCCTCGTCGCTCGCAGAAGCGATGACCTTTCCATCATCCGAGACGATCTTTTGCATGGGCATGGTGATGAGCGGGTCTTCCGCATGTCCGATAACGGGAAGATCGTTTTCCTTCTCTTTAGCGGCAGCCGTATCGATCTCTTCGGCAGGATCGATCACATTGCCCTCTTTATCGTGATAGACCCGTTCAGAAACCGGCGGAAGTTTGGTGGTTTCCGCCGGCCCCACCGTTTCAGCATAGGTGAGCTTCTCTTGCGCCTCGGCAATGCGTTTCTTCATCTCGTCAACAGACATACCGCACTGGGGGCATTCATTCTGCCCGTCCTCGATCTTTTGTCCGCATTCAAGACAATACACCGCGTGTGCTTGCTCCTTACTGCTTATCAGCGATCAGGCGATTGAGTGCATTCAAGTAAGCCTTCGCGGAAGACACGATGATATCACCATCGGAGCCACGACCAGTATAGACCGTGCCATCTGCTGCAGTAACGCGAATGGTCACTTCACCGAGTGCATCGATGCCGCGCGTGACGCTCTGCACCGAGAATTCAGAAAGATCGTTTTCGATATCCACGATCTCGTTCACTGCGCGATAGAGCGCATCGACCGGGCCAGTGCCAATAGAGCAGGCGCAGAATTCGTTGTCGTTCTTGTCGACGAGCGTAACGGTAGCCGTTGGCGTGAGCGGCTGACCACAAGAGATCTGAACGCTCTTCAGCGTATAGGAAGCTTCTTGCGTACGACCCTGTTCACCAACGAGCGACTCAAGATCCTCGTCGTAGACTTCCTTCTTCTTATCCGCCAGATCGAGGAATGCTGTGTGCAGGTCTTCAAATTCCTGGCCTTCAATATGATAGCCGAGTGCCTCCAGGCGGTGACGCAGCGCTGCGCGACCCGAACGAGCAGAAAGCACGATCGAGCTTTGACCTGCACCAACTTCGGTAGGATCGATGATCTCGTAGGTGGTGCGCTCCTTGATCACACCATCTTGATGAATACCGGAAGAATGCGCGAAGGCGTTGGCGCCGACGATGGATTTATTGGGCTGTACCACAAAGCCCGTGATGGAAGACACCAAGCGCGAAGCACGGATGAATTCGCGGGTGTTGATATCGGTGTGAGCGTCGAGCTCTTCGCCATGCATCTTGATAGCCATGACCACTTCTTCCATGGCGGTATTGCCTGCGCGCTCACCCAGGCCGTTGATGGTGCACTCGATCTGGGTCGCACCGTTCTCAACGCCCGCAAGCGAAAGTGCAGTTGCCATGCCAAGGTCGTTATGGCAGTGGACCGAGATGGACGCCTTGTCGATGTTCTTGACGTTCTCCATCAAGAACTTGATGCGACGACCGTACTCTTCAGGCAGCGAATACCCCGTGGTATCAGGGATGTTGACCACCGTAGCACCAGCAGCGATGACCGCCTCGACCACTTTTGCGAGGAATTCATAATCGGAACGGCCCGCATCTTCGCAGTAGAATTCGACATCTTCAACGTACTTCTTGGCGTACTTGGTCGCGTTCACCGCACGCTCGAGGATGACCTCAGGCGTGGTGCGCAGCTTATCGAAGATGTGGCTGTGCGAAACACCGATGCCCGTATGGATGCGCGGGCGGGCGCAATCGGCCAATGCCTCAGCAGCAGAATCGATGTCCTTTTCCATGGCGCGCGTGAGCGCACAGACGATCGCCTTATCGCCAACTTCGGCCGCGATCTGTTGCACGCTCTTGAAATCACCCGGCGACGAGATGGGAAAACCTGCTTCGATCACGTCAACGCCGAGACGCAATAGTTGACGCGTGATGACCAATTTCTCTTCGGAGTTCATCGATGCGCCTGGCGACTGCTCGCCATCGCGCAAGGTGGTATCGAAAATAGCAATCTTGCGAGTCATCACGCGTTCCTTTCTTTGAGGTAATAGTGTGATTAACTATACCATCTTTCCGTGTCTTTCTCTGAAATCTCCTAGAGAGACGCGTGTTTTAACGCATGGTGTCGCACTAGAGCGCTGCGTCGTTCTCCTCGCCTGTTCGGATGCGCACGACACGCTCGATGTTCGAAACGAAGATCTTACCATCGCCCACTTCCCCGGTGCGTGCCGTGGAAACGATCACATCCACGATCGCATCGACCTGAGCATCGTCGGCGATGATCTCGAACTTGATCTTCGGCACCATGTTCAGGATGACCTCATTACCGCGGAAGTACTCGCTCCATCCATGCTGGTTGCCGCAACCATGCACCTGCGAGATGGTCATACCTGAGACATTTGCCTGAAAGAGCGCTTCCTTGAGCGGTTCGAGCATGGTCGGCCGAACCACCGCACATATACGCTTCATGTTGCTATCCTTTCTCTTCGACCAGCGCATTGCTGATCTCGTACGAACCCTCTTAGCCTTCTCTGCCTTGGGTTCATCCGCATGCTGTTAATCAAGACCGTTGAACGCCGGGTAAGCAGATTCGCTGTGTTCGCTGATGTCCATACCCGCTGCTTCCTGTTCCTTGGAAACGCGCAGGCTACCCTTGAAGCATACCTTCACGATGAGACCGATCACAAGCGAACCGATGCCCACGAACGCGATCGTTACCAAGATGCCCAAGCACTGAGCACCGAGCAGCGTGGGGTCGCCCGTATAGATGAGGCCGCCGAAATCCGTCCAGGAAAGCTCTGGCACACAGAAGATACCAGTGAGCACACCACCGACCATGCCGCCGACCGCATGACAACCGAACGCGTCGAGTGCGTCGTCGTACCCGATCTTGTTCTTCAACACTGACATTGCGAAGTAGCAGATGGGCGAGACGATGAAGCCCATCACGATCGCCGCCCAGGGCTCGACAAAACCTGCAGCAGGCGTGATGACGACAAGACCCGCGACGAGACCGGTCACCGCGCCAACGAGCGTGGGCTTACCTACCGCGATCCGCTCGACCACCATCCAGGAGAGCAGTGCTGCACCGGAGGCGACCACGGTGTTCAGGATCGCGAGTGCCGCGATGCCATCAGCCGCGAATTCAGAGCCACCATTGAAGCCGAACCATCCGAACCACAGAAGCGTTACACCAAGCACCACGAGCGGAATGTTGTGCGGACGATGCGCAACCGTACCGAATTCCTTGCGTGAACCGAGCAGCAAACAAAGGACCAGGCCAGCAAGACCAGAGCTGATGTGGACGACATCGCCGCCTGCGAAGTCGAGCGCGCCTATCTGATCGCCGATGAAGCTGCCTTCGCCGCCCCACACCATGTGCGCGAGCGGGCAATAGATGACGAGCACCCAGATGCTCACGAAGGCGATCATGGCACCGAACTTCATACGCCCTGCCACTGCGCCCCAGATGATCGCGCAGGTGATCATTGCGAAGGCCGCCTGGAAGACTACATTGATGATAGCCGGATAGACCGCATCTTCAGGAACAACTTGCGCTTCTACGAGCATATCCTGCACGACCGAAACACATCCGAGTTGGTCGAACCCTCCGAAGAAGGGGTTGGAGCCATCTCCGCCATACGCGAAGCTCCAGCCCGCGATGATCCATAGCACCCCTACCACACCAATGATCGCCATCGACATGAACATGGTGTTCACGACATTTTTACGACGTGCAAGCCCTCCGTAGAAGAATGCAACACCTGGTGTCATCAATAACACCAGCATGGTACAGATGAGCATGAATGACGTCGATCCGGTATCAAACATGATGGAACCCTCCTTAAAGGTCGAGATTTTTTGAAACCGACCTCTTTATCTTGTCACGCGCTCTGCGGTATGCTTTTTTCATTCGTCATTGTTAACGCACGTGGAAATAAGATGAAACAAACAAGAAGTGCAAGCGTTACACGCACGAAATAACCCCAGGTCGATTGGATGATCGCATGATAGAGATGAAAAAAGTTGAACCCGTTCACGATCTTGATGCCTTAGCAGAGATGGCTCATGACATCTGGTTCGAGTATTGGCCCGCGCACATCGGATTAGACCAAACAGCGTATATGGTCGAGCAGTTCCAGTCGAAAGACGCGATCGCACGCGACATCGCCGAGCATGGCTACGAATACTATTTCGTGATCGATGAAGCAGGCAAGGCTGTGGGTTATGTGGGGGTTGCACCTGAGCGCTTTTCAGACGACCTGGAAAACCCGCGCGCGAAAGCGCATGGCGAAGCGATCACGCCGCTTCACGCGGACCGCTTGTTCATCTCGAAGATCTATCTTTACGCCGAAGAGAGGGGCAAGCACTATTCGAGCCAGATACTTGCATGGCTGCGTGACTACGCGCGCAAACTGGAACTGACCGGCATGTATCTGACCGTCAATAAAGGCAACGAACTGGGCATCCGCGCGTATAAGGGAAATGGGTTCGACATCATCGAATCGGTTGAGGCCGATATCGGCAACGGGTTCGTGATGGACGACTACATCATGGCGTGCGCGGTATAACTCCTGTTAGCTGCTTGCCGCTCGCTGCAAATTCTCCTTTACATGAACAAGCGGTGTCTTCCAGAGAAAAGCGCTCTTGTATGTTATGAAGCTGTCTTTCGCTTCCGCGAGAAGATGCCTTCGCTCACCAAGAGCGCGATGAAGATGAGCACGAAGCCAACAACGAGGCGCACCGTGAGCAGCTCCCCATAGAGCAGGATGCTGAACACCACGCCGAACACTGATTCAAGACTTAAGATGAGTGAGGCTTGCGTAGGCTCGATGCGCGCAAGCGCTATATTCTGCACGCCGAACGCGAAGATGGTTGCGAATAGCACCACGAATGCAAGCTCACCTGCTATGACCGGCGTGATCTGCGTGAGTGCGGGAAGCGTTTCGAAGACCGCGCCGGTAGCTAAGCCGAGCAAGCCTTCAGTGATGAACTGGATGACCGTGAGCATGAGCACATCATAGAAGACCGAGAAGATCGAAACCGAAACGATATGCGCCGCAAAGAAGAATGCGCAGAGCAGCGTCATGATCTCGCCGAAACCGATGCACAAAGAACCTGAAGCGCTCGTGACCGATACGAGCCATATGCCCACGATCGCGACGAACGCCGCAACGATGTTCGCCTTGGTGGGCTTGCGTTTCGCAACGACCCACCACATGAACGGTACGAGCACCACATACACTGCAGTAAGAAAGGCGTTGATACCTGGCGAAACCGTTTGCAAACCGACTGTTTGTGTGAAGAAGCCCAAGAAGTCGAGCAGGCCCATCACCATACCAGCAGCGAGCGCTTTCCAGGTAAGGCGCAAGCGCAAGCGCTTGAGCAAAAACGGAAGGATAACAAGCCCTGCGATCGTAAAGCGTATCCCCAAAAGCCACCCAGGCGGGAACACCGCAACCATATTCTTCATATAGACGAAGCTCGCACCCCACGCCATGGTAACGAGCAGAAGCAGAACCTTATACACGCTCGTCGGTATATTTGCTAACGAGAGATTAGACAAGGCGATCTTGGATCTGGCGGGCGATGCTTGCCGCATCAAGGTCGAGGTCGGCGAAGAGCAAGTCCACCTTGCCCTGCTCGATGAATTCATCGGGAATGCCGAGCGTGAGCAAGTCTACCTTAAGCTCTTCTTCACCCAGAACTTCGCTCACTGCTTCACCCGCACCACCGATGATAACGCCATCTTCAACAGTGACCACCAGTTTCGTTTCTGCAGCCTTGCGGATCGCTTCCTTGTCGATCGGCTTCACCCAGCGCATATCCACCACACGCGCTGAGATGCCCTGCCCTTCCAGCAGGCTTGCCGCACCGAGCGCGTGCTCGACCATGCGGCCAAACGCAAGGATCACCACGTCTTCACCAGGCTTCACTTCTTTGGAAACACCCTCCTCGAAGACCACAGGCTCTTCAGGAATGAGCGCACCTGGAGCTTCGCCACGCGGATAACGCAGCACCACTGGACCGCCGATAGCAAGTGCCGTATGCAGTGCAGAAGCCAGCTCAGCTTCATCGGAAGGCGCAAGTATCTTCACATGCGGGATCATGCGTGCATAGACCATATCGAACACGCCATGGTGCGTAGGGCCATCATCACCCACAAGACCAGCGCGATCGATAGCGATGACCACATTCTCGCGCGGCAGCGCCACATCGATTATCAGCTGGTCGATCGCACGCTGCATGAATGTGGAATAGAGCGCCACCACCGGCTTCTTTCCCCCGATGGAAAGGCCTGCCGCCATGGCAACCGCGTGCTCTTCAGCGATGCCCACATCGAAGAATCGTTTGGGGTATTCGCGCGCAAAATCAGCCAAGCCCGTACCATCGGTCATAGCGGCAGTGACCACCACGATCGAATCGTCCTTGGCTGCTTCAGCCTTCAAGGACTGGGAGAACGCTTGGGTATAGGTAAGATTGCCACCTACCTTCTTCTTTATCTCCCCGGATTCAAGGTCATAGGGTCCCACACCGTGGAACTTGGAAGGGTTCTGTTCGGCAGGCGCATAGCCCTTGCCCTTCTTCGTGATCACATGCACGAGCACCGGCGCGTTCGCCGCGAATGCATTCTTGATAGCTGCCTTTATCGCAGGGATGTTATGCCCATCGATCGGCGGCGTGCAGATGATGCCCAACTGCTCGAAGAGCATCGAATCGGGAATGACCAGATTCTTCACTGACTCTTTCGCGGTCTTACCCATCTTGACCAGAGCCTTGCCCGCCGTACCGAACGACTCAAGATGCTCCTGAATCGTATCGCGGCTCTTGCGGTAATTCGAATTCACGCGAATGCTGCCAAGATGCAGTGCCATCGCACCCACGTTACGTGAGATAGCCATTTCGTTGTCGTTCAGGATGATGACGAGCGGCGTTTGTTCCTGCCCGATATCGTTCAAGGCCTCGAACGCCATGCCGCCAGCAAGAGAGGCATCGCCGATGAGCGCAACGACCTTTTGCTTCTCCCCCGAAAGATCGCGCGCACGCGCAAGCCCGCAGGCGATCGAAAGCGAATCGGATGCATGCCCAGAGGGGTGAACATCATGCGGATTGGTGTGCGGCTTCGGAAAACCTGAAAGGCCTTTGTACTGGCGCAACGTTGAGAATTCATCGCGCCTGCCCGTAAGGAGCATATGCGCATACGATTGATGGCCCACATCGAAGATGAATTTGTCTTCAGGGGAATTGATAAGGCTATGGACCGCAAGGATGATCTCGACCGCTCCCAAACTTGAGGCAACATGACCTCCCGTTTGCGAAGTGGTGTTCAGGATCTCATCGCGAATCTCTCCCGCAAGGATAGCAAGCTCTTCATCGGTAAGGAGCGCGAGCATGTTGGGCGATTCGATAGAGTCAAGTATTCGATCCGCCATAGCCTCTCCTTACCTTACCTGCCCAAATGAATTTCGATGATAGCGTGCGAACTAGTTGCTTTCAAGAGCAGGGCCTGCACTTGCACTTGGCTCAGAACCATTCGAGGCTTCTTCGCCTGCATCTTGCACGTCTTCTGAACGCTCTTCATCATAGAGCGCGTTGTTCTCCTGGAGATTCTCCTCCAAAAGCGACGAAGCGCGCAACCCCAGCTGCACAGCTTCTTCATAGAGTTTCAGCGCATCGTCCAAAGGAAGATCGTCGTCTGCCACCGCATCGACGATCTCATCGAGGCGCTTCTTCACCTCTTCGAAGCTCTCGGTATTCGCTTCACTCATGCGCTTCCTCCTCGAGCTTGGTCGCGATGCGCCCCAAGATGCCGTTCACGAAACGTGGGGAATCTTCGCCACCGAATTCCTTGGCAAGATTGACCGCTTCATTGATGGAAACGGAGATAGGCACTTCATCCACTGAACGCATCTCGTAAGCTGCCATGCGCAAGAGCGATCGATCGACCACCGGCATGCGGTCGAGCGCCCAGTTCTCGCTCGCTTCTACCAGTTCTGCATCGATCGCTTCCTGGTCGGTAGTTGCGCCTTCGATCAAGCGACGAGCATAGTTGCCTAAAAGCTGCGTTTCATCGACGAGCCTTCCCTCTTCGACGATCGTTGCTGGATCTGTCTCGAGGATCTCTGCCTGATAGAGGATTTGCAAAGCAAGACGGCGCGCTTCGCTTCGGTCATGTTGATGTTTTTCGGCCATGAGCGCGCGCTAATCCTGGAAGAGGATACCGTCGACATGAATATCGACGCGATTGACGGTATAGCCGGTCTGCGCGAGGATGGCATCGGCGATGGCCTTGCGCGCATCAGCTGCGATTTTGTCGAGCGAGAAGCCATTGAGCACCGTGATCGAAACGCTCACGTCGATCGTGTCGCTCGTGACCTGGCTCACGCGCACACCCTTCTGATCCTGCTTGGAACCGAAGAAGGAAAGGATACCCGTGCTGGTCTGGCCTACGACCGCAACTCCTTCAACATCCTTGAGCGCAAGTGCAACGATGGTATCGAGCACATCAGGAGCAATATCCATGCCTCTCGTTTGCGTGTCTGTCATTATTCATCACCCATTTCGGTTTCAATGAAGTCGGTAAAGACGTTACCCTCGATGAAGGCAGGATTCTCAAGCACCTGCAGATGGAACGGGATAGTGGTCTTGATGCCCTCGATCTCGAACTCCTGAAGCGCACGCTTACCGCGCGCGATCGCCTCTGCACGATCGGCACCCCACACGATGACCTTGGCAACCATGGAATCGTAGTAGGGAGAAATGCGGTCGCCTTGCGAAATATAGGTGTCCACGCGCACGCCAGGGCCTCCCGGCACCTTGAACTTCGTGATCGTGCCAGGGCACGGACGAAAATCGTAGTCGGGATCTTCGGCATTGATACGGAATTCGATAGCGTGTCCATTCGGCGTGAAAGGCGCCTTGTCCGCGCAGGAGATCGGTTCGCCTGATGCGATGCGCAGCTGCTCCTTGATGATATCGGTTCCAGTGATGGTCTCCGTGACCGGATGCTCGACCTGAACGCGCGTATTCATCTCCATGAAGTAGAAGCGGCCATCTTGATCGAGCAAGAACTCGATCGTGCCCGCATTCTCATAACCCGTTGCACGTACCGCCTTGATAGCTGCAACACCCATGGCGCGGCGAGTTTCGCCATCGAGCGCCGGCGAAGGCGCTTCCTCAAGCAGCTTCTGATGACGGCGCTGGAGCGAACAGTCGCGTTCGCACAGCGAAATGCGGTTATCGTACTTATCGGCCAGGATCTGCACCTCGATATGGCGTGGACGCAGCACGAGTTTCTCCAGATAGACATCGCCATTGCCGAAGGCCGCGAGCGCTTCGGTCTTCGCAGCAGTGAACTGACTCTCCAGCTCTTCAGGGCTATGCACTTCGCGCATGCCCTTGCCGCCACCGCCCGCGCTTGCCTTGACGAGGATCGGATAGCCCGCAGCATCCGCGAATGCGCGCGCTTCCTCGACCGTTTCCACGACGCCATCGGAGCCAGGGACGGTGGGAACGCCGCAGGTCTTCATGGTCTCACGAGCCTGCGCCTTGTTGCCCATCGCTTCGATGCTCTCTGGCGAAGGGCCGATGAACACGATGTCGTTGTCGGCGCACGCACGTGCAAAATCGGCGTTCTCAGCCAAGAAACCATAGCCGGGATGAATCGCATCGGCGCCAGTGTTGACAGCAGCAGCGATGATCGAAGGGATGATAAGATAGCTCTGATTAGCCGGAGCGGGACCGATGCAGACGGCCTCATCAGCATAGGCGACCGGTGCCGTATTGGCATCTTCGGTGGAATAGACCGCCACCGTCTTCACGCCCAATTCCTTGCAGGCGCGCATGATGCGCAGAGCGACCTCGCCTCTGTTTGCGACTAGTACCTTGTTGAACATTTAGGCACTCTCCGGTCCGATAGCATCATGGGAATTATGCGGCTCGATGTAGAAGAGCGGCGTACCGAACTCCACCGGTGTAGCATCTTCGAGGCAAACCTCGCGCACAACGCCCATCTCTTCAGAGGTGATCTCGTTCATGAGCTTCATAGCCTCAACGATGCAAAGCGTCTGGTTAGCGGTGACCTCATCGCCCACCTTGACGAAGGGCGGCTCACCAGGAGCAGGTGCTGCATAGAACGTGCCCACCATGGGAGCGGTCACGCAATGCCAGGATGCCGGACGGCTCGCATTGTCTGCAGGAGCAGCAGCAGGCTCAGCTGCAGGTGCAACCTGAGCTGCAGGAACAGCCTCTGCAGGCACCGCAACCGGAACAGCTGGAGCTGCGCACATTGCGCCTGGCATACGAACTGAGATGCGGGCGCCTTCTTCTTCGACAACGATCTCGCCCACGCCGCTTTCCTCAGCGACGCGTACCAGCTCGCGAATCTGATTGATATCCACGTAATCCTCCTCTTTGGTCTGGCTTGATTCCTCTTCGAGGAGGAAATCAACCTTTTCGGATGTGCGATGCTTGCTCAAATAGGTACGCGCCTCGTTCGGGAACAGCGCATACATCAAAACGTCCTCTTCAGACTTGGCCAGATCGCCGATCTCTTCTTCAAGCTCGGCGAAAGTGGTAGTGACGAGCGAACCAGGTGCCACATCAGGATCGAGCACCTGCGAATCACCTACGACCTTAGCAACGATCTCTTGGTCCATAGGACCGGGAGCCTTGCCGTAGTAACCGCAGATGTAGTCTTTCATCTCCTTAGAAACGACGCTCCAGCGCTTGCCCGTGAGAACATTGAAGACCGCCTGCGTACCAACGATCTGCGACATAGGCGTAACGAGCGGCGGATAACCGACTTCAGCACGCACGCGCGGGATCTCTTCCATGACCTCATCCAAACGGTCGAGCGCGTTTTGGATCTCGAGCTGGCTGACGAGGTTCGACATCATGCCACCAGGGACCTGATGCGAGTAGACCTTCATGTGCGTGAGCGAAGAAACGCCGCGCTTGTAGTGACCGCGCTTGCGCACCTCTTCCCAGTATTCCGAGATCTCGAAGAGAAGTCCCAGATCGAGACCGGTATCGTAACGGCTTTCCTCAAGTGCCGCAACGATCATCTCGACTGCGGGATGCGAGTTGCCGAACGCGAGCGGAGCGCTTGCAGTATCAGCGATCGCAGCGCCTGCTTCAGCGGATTTGATGATATTAGCGGGTGCCATGCCACCGACATAGTGGCAGTGCACGTGGATGGGCAGGCCGATCTCAGCATTGAATGCCTTCACGATGCGCTCGGTACGATACGGCGTGAGCATGCCCGCCATATCTTTGATGGCGATGGAATCGGCGCCCAGATCTTTGAGCTGCTGACCGTATTCAAGGAAGCTATCGAGCGTATGAACAGGTGAGACCGTATAAGAGATCGCACCTTCGAAGTGAGCTCCGCACTCCTTGATAGCCTCAGCGTTATCCACCACATTGCGGATATCGTTCAACGCGTCGAACACGCGGAAGACATCGATGCCATTTCGGTGTGCTGCCTCGATGAAACGGAAGCATATCTCGCGGGAATAATGCTTGTAGCCCACAAGGTTCTGTCCACGCGAGAGCATGGACAAGCGAGTGTTCGGCGTTTTTGACTTGATGAGTCGCAGACGATCCCAAGGATTTTCGTCCAAAAAGCGTAGGCAGGTGTCGAATGTTGCACCGCCCCAGGCCTCGATGGCCCAGTATCCAACGCGATCCATCTTAGGCAAAATGGGCAGCATATCTCCGATCGACATACGTGTTGCCCAAAGACTCTGCTGTCCGTCGCGGATCGTTGTGTCCATAAGTTGAAGTTTTGCCAAGTGACTCGCACCTCCTTGTCAAAGAGCACCCCAGCGGGGGTAGCTTGATAGTGAACGACCATTATACGACACGAGGCGCCTTACGCGCCTCGCAATCGATGGTATTTTCGTTATCGAAACAGAGATTAGACGCGAGTAACATAGCGGCCATCGCGCGTATCGATGCGCAGGATATCACCGTTGTCGATGAACATGGGAACCTGGATGGTCGCGCCAGTCTCGAGCGTTGCTGGCTTCGTGCCGCCCTGGACCGTATCACCCTTGAAACCTGGCTCGGTATCGGTAACCTCAAGCTCAACGAACATCTGCGGCTCGAGACCGATGAGCTCATCGCCTGCATACAACAGCGTGACCTCGTCGTTTTCCTTGAGCCACTGGGCAGCTTCGCCCACCACTTCAGCGTTGAGCGCGATCTGATCGTAGGTGTTGGGATCCATAAAGTGATAATCCACGCCATCGTTGTAGAGGTACTGCATGACCTTCTTCTCAAGGCGGAGCGTCTCGAACTTCGTGCCGGAGTTGAAGGTATAGTCGACCACGCGACCAGAACGGATATCGCGCAGCTTCGTGCGAACGAATGCGCCACCCTTACCTGGCTTCACGGGCTGGAATTCAATGATGACCCAGAGTTTGTCCTTATATTCGATGCACATTCCGTTACGGAAATCAGCGGTAGAAATTGCCACGGGGATCCTCGATTCTTACTCGTTATCTCTGCTTAGTGCGGCTCTATTATAACCATGTCATGGCTACTTTGGGTGATCACGTCATAACCCGTTTCGGTGACCACCCCAAAATCTTCAAGTCTCATGCCGAATTCATCGGGAAGATAGATGCCCGGCTCGACCGTGAGCACCGCGCCGGCTGGCAATGGTTTCGTATTTCGCGGTGAAAGCGCAGGGTCCTCGTGGATATCGATGCCAAGGCTGTGTCCGAGCCCATGGCCCATCGTGTTGGCGAAGCCCCCTTCGGCGAGCACTGCTTCAGCGAGCTCATGGATCTCCGCGCCCGTCTTTCCAGAACGAAGCGCCGCTTCGGCAGCTTCGTTGGCGCTTCTCATGGCTTCCCACGCACGATGCATCTTTTCTGCAGGCTCCCCCACGAACACCGTGCGCGTCATGTCGGAGCAATAACCACCGAAGCGTGCGCCGAAATCCATCACGATCGCATCGCCGGCTGCGATGCGCGTATCACCAGAGATCGCGTGCGGGCTTGCCGCGTGAGCACCCGTCGCGACGATCGTAGGAAATGCGAGCCCTTCAGCACCAGCATCGAGCATGAAGCTATCGAGCGCACGCTGAACCTGTGCTTCCGTCATGCCCGGCTCGATGAAGTCAACGATGAACGCGAAGCCAGCATCAGTGATGACCTGTGCCTTTCTCATGAGGGCGATCTCGAGAGCATCTTTGCTCGCACGCAAACCTTCGATGAATCGCTCGCGCTCGACAAGCTCAGGACCAACCGATGCATCCGCGAGCGCTTGAGTGAGCATGTGGAACTCGCGCAAGGTAAGCGTGTCTTCGATCGCAGCACGCTGCCTGCTGGAAGTGCCCCCAAGCAGGCGCGAGAGCCAATTCGCATGGCTCATCCGCTCGAAGGATACCTGGATCTGCGAGGCCTGCGCAGCTGTCTCGAGCGCTTCGCCATAGCGTGAATCACTGTGAATGATCGCCTCCTGAGGCGTGATGATGAGCGCATGAGCAGCCTCATCGTCGAAGACGCCCTGAAAAGCGGTGACCCATTTGATGTTGGAAAGATCGCGAATGTAGATCGCATCGAGTTCGTTTTCGACCAGAAGTTCACGGATGCGCGCGATACGACGCGCTGAAGCCTGCTTGCTCGACAAAAGCAATCTTTCCTGTTCTTCGGGTGACAGCGCTTCAATACCGAGCGCACTATCGAGCGAACCTTTTGGATGCGTAGCGTCTTGTTGCATGACGAGTGCCGCCTCTAAGCGATGCTCTGCTGCCAGGCACGCAAGTGTTCGAGTACGAAACCAGGATCGAGACTGACAACTTCCCAGCTCCCCACATCGCGCGGCAAGACGAACCGAAGCGCATGCGAACGAACCTTCTTGTCGGAGAACATGCAATCGAGCAGCTCTTCGGGGCTGGCATGGAAATCGAGCGCAGGGAGCCCGAGCGTGTCGAGCAGCTTGTCCTGCGTCTCTACAAGTTCGAGCGAGGTGCCAAGCTTCGCTGCTGCAAGGCGCGCCGCAAAACGCATGCCCTCTGCAACGGCTGCACCATGGGAATAGACCCCGTAGCCTGCGCATGTCTCGATCGCATGAGCGAGCGTGTGGCCATAGTTCAAACATTCGCGCACACCCTTCGTCTCCTGCTCATCGGCAGCAACGACTTGCGCTTTGAACACAACACTGCGCACGACCGCTTCTTGCGTGATATCCCTATCACGCGCAGCGAGCGCGGGGGCGTTATCGCAGAGCCAGAAGAAGAATTCATCCGAATCGATCACCGCCGATTTCGCGATCTCCGCGCAACCGCACGCCCATTCACGTTCGGGCAACGTTGCAAGGGTGGCAAGATCGGCGCAGACAAGAAGCGGCTGGCAAAAGGTTCCGACCAGGTTCTTCCCTGCCTCAAGGTTGATGGCGGTCTTTCCTCCGACCGAAGAATCGACCATGGAAAGCAAGGTGGTGGGAACCTGCACAACAGGCAGGCCGCGCATGAACGTCGAACCCGTAAAGCCTGCCAGATCGCCCACGACCCCTCCTCCGAGCGCGATGATGAGTGAATCGCGATTGAGCTTGCAATCGGCCATCGCGTTCCAGATCTCGGCTGCACATTCGATCGATTTCGCGTCCTCGCCAGCAGGGACCGTGAGGACGAACGTGCGATAGGATGCCGCTTCGAGCGAAGCTTTCACCGGCTCAAGATAATGCGGCGCAACGGCCGTGTCGGTGATGATGAGCGCCTGGGGGTTCTCATCGAGTGCGCGGAGTGCGGCACCGAGCCCCTCGATCGCTCCTGCAGCGATGCGCACGTCATAGGGCTTATGGCCCGCGATATCGACGATGACCTTACTCATGGGCTTCTTCTTTGACAATGATGCCTTCAGCGAGCAGCTGCTCTGCGATCTCGCGAGCAAGATCGACTATCTCGCGTCCTTCGGTATCGATCGCATAATGCGCTGCGGCCTCATATTGCGGAATGCGCTCGATGATGGTCTTGCGTGCTGTTTCCAAGTTCTTGAACATCGGACGTGAATCGGTGTTGGGAATACGACGCGCTGCTTCATCAGCAGTGACCTGCAAATACACCACATAGCCCGCATCGCGCATGATCTCGGCATTTTCCGCTCGCTTCGTGACCACGCCGCCACCGCAGCCGATCAAACGCGGTGAGCGCTGGGAGAGATCGCGCAGAACGTCCGTTTCGATATCGCGAAACGCCTCTTCCCCATCTTCAGCGAAGATGTCGGCGATGATGCGATCTTCACGCAGTTCAAGATATTCATCCGCATCGATCGAAGCGAGGCCGTATTGGACCGCAAGCTGCTGAGAGACGCTCGTTTTGCCCGCGCCCATGAACCCGATGAAGAATACGGGTTTGGTAAGACGATAACCGCCTGCAGGGATAGCATTGTCACTCATAAGGTCCTCTTTCTCTCTGATCGTTCGCGTTTTCTTCGATGGGATGCGCATAGCCAGTACGCCTGCGCTCGTTGCAGCAAACGCACCTGCACGATGTTTCAAGTTTAGCGCGACATGGTCTTGATGCGCTTCTTGAACGATTCGATGTTCGCCTTGATATCGGTCATGTTGTCGGAGCCGAATTTGTCGAGATACGCTTGTGCGATAACGAACGCGACCTCAGCTTCAGCGACCACCGAAGCAGCGGGAACCGCACATACATCGCTTCGTTCAGTGGATGCCTTGTCCACTTCGAGCGTATCGATATTGACCGTATTGAGCGGATCGATCTGCGTAGGGATCGGCTTCATGGCAGCCGTCATGATGAGCGGCATGCCTGTGGTCATGCCCCCTTCCAAGCCGCCAGCGCGATTCGTGCGACGCATGAAGCCCTTCTTCTTATCGAGATAGATCTCGTCATGCGCTTCATGGCCGAGTACCTCAGCATTCTTGAATCCGATGCCGAACTCAACGCCTTTGATGGCAGGGATCGAGAAGAGGGCTCCACCAAGCTTCGAGGTGAGACGACCTCGCGCTTCTTCGAACCCACCAAGTGCGGGCAAGAGCCCGTTGACCACTACGCGGAAGGTGCCGCCCAAGCTCTGCCCAAGCTCTTTCGCTTCATCGATGCGGGCTTTCATGGCTTCGGTCGCCTCTTCATCAGGGCAGCGCAGTTCGCTCATCTCGATGGCAAGCGGTCGATAGTCGGCAGCATCGCGCATAGGGTCTTCTTCAGCCATGCCTACACCGCCGATGGAAACGACGTAGGAATAGACCTCCACGCCCACTTCAGCCAAGAATTCACGGGCGATGCCCGAAGCTGCAACGCGAATAGCGGTTTCGCGTGCGCTCGAACGTTCGAGGATATTGCGACAATCGGTCTGGTCGTTCTTGAGCACACCCAGAAGATCGGCATGCCCAGGGCGCGGCGTGACCTCACGTACAAGGTCTGCTGGCGCATCGCCGAATACCGCCATGCGGTCGGTCCAATTCTCCCAGTCGTCATTCTTGATCGAAAGGCAAACGGGACTTCCGAGCGTTTTGCCGAAGCGAACGCCCGACAGGACCTGAACACGGTCCTTCTCGATCTTCTGCCTTCCTCCGCGACCGTATCCGCCTTGACGCCGAGCGAGATCGGAATTGATGTTCTTTTCCGAGATCGAAAGTCCCGCAGGCACTCCGGTAACGATAGCCGTTAAGGCAGGACCATGGCTTTCACCAGCAGATACGTATTCCATAATCGTCCTTTTTCATGAGCTTCTCTTAGTCCCGCAGAAGCAAGACCTTCATTGGTTTTTTATTCTATCAAAACCCCTGATTTCCCTGCGAGGAAATTAGCGCATGCGCGCTACATCCATCATTCACCCTCACGCGATGAGGAAACCGCGTTCGCTCGGTCATCTTGTAGGCAGATGCCACTCTGGGACGCAGGCTCCTTCAAGAAGAGCCCTTCGACCTTGCGCACCAGCTGAGTATGCTTCAGATCGACATCCACGAGCGGCGCAACCAAGTAAGCGGGCATGCCAACAAGATGCGCACCCACCACATCGGTGAAGAGCTGGTCGCCCACCATAACGGAGTCTTCCACACTGCCCCCGACCAGAGCGAGCGCGCGCTTGAACCCACTGGAGAGAGGCTTCATTGCTTTAGCCACAATAGGAATGTCGAGCTCACGCGCAACCGCAAACACGTTCTCATGGAAGTTATTGCTCAGGATGCAGGGTTTGATGCCTTTTTTCTGCACGTGCGTAAGCCATGCTCGGACCTCAAGAGGCACTTCATCGTTATCGCGTCGGCGAAGCGTGTTATCGAGATCGAGCAGTACGTGCATGAGGTGCAAGCGCAAAAGGTCCCATTCCGCATCGATCGCTGCGACCGACGAAAACTGCTTTTCAGGCGCAAAGAGCCCCACACGTTCCCCCTCTATATGAGCGCTGCTCTATGAAGCGATCGCCTGCTGATGCTCTTCATAGGTCTTGCTGAAGAAATAATCCAGTCCGCCTTGACCGTTGTCTTTGAAATAGAAGTAGAGGTAGTCAGTCTGGTCAGGATCGCAGGCTGCCTCGAGCGCTGCAAGGCCCGGCGAACAGATAGGTCCTGGGGGCAGTCCTTTGTTCAAATAGGTGTTGAACGGTCCTTCCTTCTGCAGATCCTCGGGCTTCGGGTCGCCACCGATCACATAGGCCGTAGTGGCATCGGACTGCAATGCCATATCGATCGCAAGGCGGTTGTAGAACACCGAAGCAACTGCTTTCTTGTTATCCGCTGCAGCTTCGCGTTCGATGATGGAAGCGAGGACGAGCACCTCATAATCGCTCAGCCCTGCATCATGCGGATAGGTGTAGTTGAGCTGTTTGACCTCTTGTTCGTACTGCGTGAGCATCTGAGCGACCACATCATCGGCATTGGCACCCGCGATGATCTCATAGGTCTTAGGAAACAAGAAACCCTCAAGTGAATTGTTATAAGCATCCTTCACGAAGCTAAAACGATCAGAGAAGCGTGATGCATCCTGCGCAGCTGCAAGGAAATCCGCTTCACTGATCGAACCCGCATATGCCTCCGAAACAGCATGCGCGGTTTGTTTGATCGTGTAGCCTTCGGGTATCACATAGCTGTTATCTGCCTGGTTCGGACCAGCTTCGAGATGTTCGACCACTTCAGAGAGCGGCGTGCCTCCATTGAACACGTAGATGCCGGTCTTGAGCGAAGAACCGTAGCCCTTTTGGGATACCTCGTTACTGAAGGCTTTCTTGTTCTCGATGATGCCAGCATCGTAGAGGATCGTGGCGATGTCTTGGGTCGTAGAACCATCAGGGATCTCGATGCGCGCCTGCTGGTCGCTTGGGAGCATGTTCGGGTTCTTATCGCAAGAGCCCATGCAGTTCACCAGCCCGAAGATCACGATGATGGCGAGCACCACAGCAGCGATGCCGATATAGAGTGGTTTCTTCGAACGACGCGGCTCAATGAGCGACGTGTCATATTTGCTGAACTGGCGCTCCCCTCGCGCGTGAGCAGCGCGGGCAGCATGGGTGGGTTTGCGAGAATACGTAACCTTACGACGAAACACTCAAATACCTTTCGCAGTGTGTTCAGTGACGGGCGTCGAGCCACGATTGCAAGAAGATCGAAGCTGCGATCATATCAACCTTACCACGCATCGACTTTTCGGAGTGCCCGCCTTCGCGGAGCGCACGTTTTGCTTCGGCAGAACTCAGACGCTCATCGCAGAATTCGAGCGGAAGATCGAGCGTTTTCGCTATGCGAACTGCTTGTTCTTCGATACGTTGCGCTTGAGGGCCTTTTTCGCCGTTCAAGGACAGCGGCAAGCCCGAAAGGAGCAATTCTGGCTCCCAATCTTCGACCACACGACGAAACGAAGAAGCGTTCGCGAGCACCTCTTGGGTAGGAAGCACGCAAACGGGACTCGCGATACGCCCTTGGGGATCGCTTACCGCGATGCCGCAACGCACTTCCCCGATATCGAGCGCCATGACTCTCACGCGATCACCTGAAGCAGCCTCTGTGCGGAAACCTTTCGCATGAACTTAGACAAGGCCAAGTTCTGCACGCGCCTTATCGAGCGCTGCAGGAATACCAGAAGCATCCTTACCACCAGCTTGCGCCATGGTGGGCTTTCCACCGCCACCACCAGAAACGAGCGGCGCGATGGTCTTGATGATGTTGCCGGCATTGAATCCAGCAGCAACCGCTTCATCGCTACCCGCAGCAAGCAGGATCGGACGATCATCCTTGACGCCAATGAGCACAGCGGCACCTGGCGCATCCATGCGTGAGCGCACCACGTCCCAGAAATTACGCAGCATGCCCGGATCGCGCACATCGACCTGTGCAACGATGACCGGATACCCCGCAGGAGTGAGCACTGCTTGGTTGAGCAGCGCCGTAACGTTATCGTCCGCAACGGCGTTTTGCGTACGTTTGAAGCGTGTCTGCAGTTCTTTATAGGCGGTCATGTTCGAAGCAGTGCGTTCGGAAACATCGAACATCGGCACGGAAAGCAGTCCGGCCGTTTCGCGCAGCTCAGCTTCGATACCATTCACATAAGCAAGCGCACCATAGCTCGTCACCGCTTCGATGCGTCGCAAGCTCGCGCCTACGCTGCTCTCGCTCGTGATCTTCACAAAACCGATCTCAGCCGTGTTGTTCACATGACAACCGCCACACAGCTCACGAGAGAATTGACCGACCTCGACCACGCGTACAGTTTCACCATACTTCTCACCGAAGAGCGCAGTCACGCCAGAATTGCGTGCCTCATCGAGCGAAGTCTCATAACGCGTAGTAGGGATCGCTTGCATAATGTAGGAGTTTGCAAGCTCTTCGACCTGCGCGATCTGTTCAGAAGTGAGTGCTTCGAAATGCGTGAAGTCGAAGCGCAAGCGGTCGGGGCCAACGTAGCTACCTGCCTGCTTCACATGCGCACCGAGCACCTCGCGCAATGCCGCATGAAGGATGTGCGTGCAGGTGTGATTGCGCGCGATTGACGCACGACGCTTCGCATCGACCGAAGCAGTAACTTCTTCGCCAACTGCGAAGGAGCCCGACTCGATCTTCACCTTATGAACGGTAAGACCCGCTTCGGGGGCTTTCGTATCGAGCACACGAGCAACGCTCTCCCCAGCGAAGATGATGCCCGTATCGCCCACTTCGCCACCCATTTCAGCATAGAACGGCGTGGTGTTCAGAATAATCTCGCCTTCCTGGCCTGCTTCCAGACGCTCCACCACTTCACCATCGCAGATGAGCGCATTCACGATAGCACCGCACTCGAGCGTGTCATAGCCAACGAAGCTGGTAGGTCCGAGCTTCTCAAGCAGCTCGACATAGATGCCACCGAAGTTCGACCAGGCTGCTTCTGCATCGTCAGCATTAGCAGCACGAGCGCGGCTGCGTTGCTCTTCCATGCAACGTGCGAAGCCTTCTTCGTCAACTGTGATATCGCGTTCAGCACAGATCTCTTGGGTGACCTCGATCGGGAAGCCATACGTATCGTGCAGCACAAAAGCGCGATCACCCGGGAGAACATTGCCTTCAAGTTCGTCAAGCGCCTCTTCAAGGTAAACC
>ERZ1034920.335-NODE-335-length-38715-cov-6.874754_pt1 | contig 38715 bp, 28 predicted proteins | sample MGYA00520688_ERZ1034920 | MGnify/ENA primary metagenome ERZ1034920 (study PRJEB33766, sample SAMN09781785) | gut metagenome | biome: gut microbiome | host: Homo sapiens | place: Madagascar | study: EMG produced TPA metagenomics assembly of the PRJNA485056 data set...
GGAACGACCGAGGGGGCACGTGCTCAAACAGGTCCTCGCTTTGACCAACGCGATCTTCGATCGCGTTTAAAGGCTGCGGATACTGCGCGCGAGCCCCCTCGGTCGTTCCGGCGGGCCGAACCATTTGTCCGGCTCTCACTTCCCTGAGACGTCGCACGCTTTTCTTTGCTCGAAGAATAGGGGGTCATCATGCGCGTATACACGTACGACTGCACGCTGCGTGATGGCGAGCAGGGCGAGGGGATCTCGCTTTCCCTCGAGGACAAGCTGCGGATCGTGCAGCGGCTCGACGCTCTGGGCGTCGACTTCGTCGAGGGTGGCTTTCCCGCCTCCAATCCCAAGGATATCGAATTCTTCAAGCGCGTACGCGAGCTGCCGCTTGAGCACGCGCGCATCGCGGCGTTCGGATCGACGTGCCGCAAAGACGTGGCCGCTGCCGACGATGCGGGGCTGGCGGATCTGCTCGCGAGCGGGGCGCCTGTGGTGACCATTGTCGGAAAGACATGGGATGCCCAGGTCACGCGCGCATTGCAGACCTCGCTCGAGGAAAACCTGCGCATGATCTCCGACTCGGTGGCGTACCTGAAGGAGCAGGGCCGCATCGTCGTGTTCGATGCCGAGCATTTCTTCGACGGCTACAAGGCGAATGCCGCCTACGCCCTCGAATGCGTCGCCGCCGCCTCGCGCGCCGGGGCGGATTCCGTGGATCTGTGCGAGACGAACGGAGGCGCGTTGCCGCACGAGGTGACCGAGGCCGTGCGCGCCGTGGTCGAGGCGCTTCCCGGGCAGCAGATCGGCATCCACTGCCACAACGATTCGGGGTGCGCGGTGGCGAGCACGCTTGCCGCGGTGCATGCGGGCGCGACGCAGGTGCAGGGCACGATCAACGGCATCGGCGAGCGCGTCGGCAACGTCGATCTGCTGACGGTCATCGCGAACCTGGAGCTGAAGATGGACTGCACGTGCGTCGGGCGCGACAGGCTTCGCCAGCTCACCGACGTGGCCAAGTTCGTCGCGGAGACGTGCAACATCTCGGTGCCGGCGCATCATCCCTACACCGGGTCGTCGGCGTTCGCCCACAAAGGCGGGCTGCACGCGAGCGCGATCGCCCGCTTCCCCGAGGCGTACGAGCACACACGTCCCGAATACGTGGGCAATGCGACCCGCATGCTCGTGAGCGAGCTTGCCGGCAAGGCGTCGCTGGTCGCCAAGGCGCGCAGCCTGGGGATCGATCTGGGGAACTACCCCGAGACCACGCAGCAGATCCTCGCCGAGGTGAAGCAGCGCGAGGCGCAGGGTTACTCCTACGAGGTGGCGGACGGTTCGCTCGCCATCCTGCTGCTGCGCCACCTGGGGCGCTACAAGCCCCATTTCACGTTGGAGAGCTTCCGCGTGATCGTCGATGACCGCGAGGACACCGGGGCGCTGGCCAAGGACGCCATGAGCGAGGCGACCATCAAGATCCACGTGGGCGACAAGCGCTTCGTCGCCACAGGCGAGGGCGCCGGCCCCGTCGAGGCGCTCGACGTGGCGCTGCGCATGGCGATCGGCGAGTTCTTTCCCGAGGTGGAGCAGATGGAGCTTGTCGACTTCAAGGTGCGCATCCTGGATGAGAACGTGGGCACGGGCGCGATCACGCGCGTGCTCATCACCACAAGCGACGGCGACGCTCTCTGGGGCACGGTCGGCGTGTCGGAGAACATCATCGAGGCGTCATGGAACGCCCTCGTTGATTCGATCGAGTACGGCCTGGCGCGTCGTGAGCTGTCGCTGCGCTAGCGGAATGCATGGGGAAACAGGCAGAGGAAGGTGCGGATATGGCTGAGATGAGGACGGCGGACGTCGACAACTTGCTGACCGTTTTGGCTGCCCTTGATGACGAGGACACCATATTCGCCCTGCTGGAGGACTTGTTCACCCCGCGCGAGATCAAAGAGACCTCCCAGCGCCTCGCCGTGGCGCGCCTGCTGGCGCAGGGAAAGCCCTATTCCGCCATCGAGAAGGAGACCGGCGCGTCCGCCACGACGATCGCCCGCGTATCGAAATGCCTGACGTACGGTTCGGGAGGCTATGCCGCCGCGCTCGGCGTGCTGGGGGAGGCACGGCCCGAGGAATAGCCGCCCGCGTCCGCGCCTGCGACCGCCAGTCCGCTTACGTCCGCATCCGCAGCCGCGTCCGCGTTTGCAGCTGCGTCCACATCCGCAGTCGTGCCATTCCGCCGTCCCGTCTCCATGCCCCTGCGCTTCGGGCGTTGGCGGGCTAATCGCGCACCGTCGCGCAATTGTCGCGCCATGCGCATCGCGGCGTGCTATGCTTGCGCCTTGCTTCAAGGAAACTCCTGCTTATCGGTCGGATATTGCTTTAACGTGAATAATTCCGGCTTCGATAGAATCGGAAAGGCGCGGGTGCGAGTGCGATGAAACGGCTGCTGATCGTCGTTGACTACCAAAAGGATTTCGTGGATGGATCGCTCGGCTTCGACGGAGCCGAGGAGCTTGATGAGCGCATCGCCGAGAAGATCGCGTCCTATCGCGCGACGGGCGACGAGGTCGCGTTCACGTTCGACACCCACCATCGCGACTACCTGAAGACGCAGGAGGGGCGCAACCTTCCCATCGAGCATTGCGTCGACGGCACGCCGGGTCATGATCTCTACGGCGAGGTCGCCCTGATGATGCGCGACTCCGACACCGTGTTCAAGAAGCCCTCGTTCGGATCGGTGGAGCTGTTCGAGCGCCTGCGCGCCTCCCAGCGCACGGCGGATTCGGTGAGGAGCCAGCCGTTCACGAGCATCGAGCTGGTGGGCCTGGTGTCGAACATCTGCGTCATCTCGAACGCCGTCTTGGCCAAAACCGCCTGCCCCGAGGTCCCCGTCATCGTCGACGCCTCCTGCACGGGCTCAGGCGACGCCAAGCTGCACGAGGCGGCGCTCGACATCATGGAGGGCCTGCAGATCCAGGTGATCAACCGCTAGAGGCCCCTCTGATAGGGGATCTCCACCGATGCGAAGCCCTGTCGTCCAAGGAGGACGGCAGGGCTTTTTCGTGGCAGGGAAGGGCACGCAGCGTGCCGCACGGGATTATGCGTTGCGGTCGCGGTGTCGGGCGAACCCGTCGAGGATGAGCTGCGCACGGGTGCTGATGGGGATCGTGTTCTCGGAGAGGAAGCGCGGGATGTCGTTGATCGCCACCTCGAAGGGCACGATGAGTTCCGCGGCCTCCGGCGTCGCATCGGCGACGCGCTCCACCTGCGCGAACGCGACCTGGATGGTCTCGTCGGTGAACCCCGCCGAGGAGTAGCCGACCTGGGGGAGCAGTTCGAGCGGCTCGTCGAGGTCGCGCCGCAGGGCGAATCCAGTCTCCTCGCGCAGCTCGCGGTCGATGCTCTCCGCAGGATCCTCGCCGGGGTCGATGAGGCCGGCGGGAAACGCGATGCACCAGCTGTTCAGCGGATAGCGGAACTCCTTGATGAGCACCAGCCTGCCGTCGCGCGTCTGCGGCACGACGCACACCGCATCGGCACGCGGCGTCTCGCCGCGGCCGTTCGCCTCCAGCTCGGCGCGGTACGCGTCGGGGCCTTTGCGCGATGCGCTGTCGTATTCGTAGCGCGTGCCGTCGGGCAGCTCGTAGTGCAAAACGTACTTCTTGATCCAGCCGTCCGCCTTCAGCTCGAGGTCGATGAAGTGGGGAAGCGCGCTGTCTGATCGCATAGGTGGCCTTCTTTCGGGAGCTAGAAATCCATCACGTCGCCGATGCTGGCGGAAATGCACAGGTCGGCCTGCCGATCGCGCGGCGTGGTGCTGCGGTTGACGATGACGAGGTGGGAGCCGCCAAAGTAGTCGATCAGCCCCGCGGCGGGATAGACCACCAGCGACGTGCCGGCGATGAGCAGCAGGTCGGCGCGTTTGATCGCCTCGACGGCGCCGCGCAGCGTGTCCTGGTCGAGCGCCTCCTCGTAGAGCACGACGTCGGGCCGGATGACGCCTCTGCAGTCGCAGCGGGGCACGCCATCGTCGGAGCGCTCATGCGCGGCGACCATCTCCTCGAGCGTGTAGGCGGCGCGGCAGCGGATGCAGTGGTTGCGCAACGAGCTTCCGTGCAGCTCGAACACGTTGCGGCTGCCCGCCATCTGATGCAGCCCGTCGACGTTTTGGGTGATGACCGCGGAAAGCGTTCCTTCGCGTTCGAGTTCGGCGAGCTTGCGATGAGCCTGGTTGGGCTGCGCGTCGAGGAACAGCATGCGGCTGAAGTAGAAGTCGAAGAACTCGCGGGGGTGCGCATCGAAGAAGCTGCGCGAGACCATCACCTCGGGCGGGATCGCGCCTCCTTGGGAGTAGATGCCGTCGGCGCTGCGGAAGTCGGGGATCCCGCTTTCGGTGGAGACGCCGGCGCCGCCGAAGAACACCATGCCGCCCGGACGGGTGGAGCGGATCCATTCGCGCAGGGTTTCGATGTCGCGTGCGGTTCGCGTGGTCTCGTCCATGGCGCATGCTCCTTTCGATCGGCTCCCTCCATGCTAGCAGGAAAATGCTCCCAAAAGCAGGAAAGCGGCCCGCGGGCCGCTTTCCTTGTGCGTTGCCGAGTTTTACAACGCCGTTTGGTGCCATGCGGGGAGAGAGGAGGCGCCGCATGGCCGTGTTTGCATGGTGAGTGAAACCTTGTAGAAAGAGGATGGCCGAAGGAGGAGGGAGCCTTCGACCGGAAGAGCCGTTCTCGGTGGGGATTACCCTTCGATGGCGATGGTCTTCTTCTCCTCGAGCTTGGGCTGTTCCTGCTTCTTGGGGATGTCGATCTTCAGCGTGCCATCCTCGAACTTCGCGCGGATGTCCTTCTCCTCGACGTCCTCGCCGACGTAGAACGTGCGGCTGCACTTGCCGCTGAAGCGCTCCTTGCGGACGTAGGTGCCGTTGGCGTCCTTGTCCTCGGTCTCGGACTTGGTCTGGGCCTCGATGTGCAGGTAGCCGTCCTTCAGCTCGGCCTGGACGTCTTCCTTCTTGAATCCGGGCAGGTCGATCGTCATCTCAAAGCCGCTCTCGGTCTCCTTGATGTCGGTGCGCATCAGCGTCGGGGTCGAGGCGGACGGCATCGGGGTGTTGAAGAAGGCGTCGAACGGATCGAACATGAAATCGCTCAGCAGACCGCGGTTCCTTCTCGTGGGCATCAACATAGACATACTGATCATCTCCTCTGACGTGCGGGGCATCGCGGCTCGGCTCCGGGAGGTGCGCCTCCCGCTGTACGGGCGACGCGTCGTCCGACCGCCTTTCCGCGGCCCCTTTTCTTTGTTCGAGTATGTTTTACTGCGCGGAATTAGCACTGTCAAGCCGAGAGTGCTAATTGCACCGTCCTGTTACTTTTGCGTCATATTGCCTGATCAGATTGTGGCGCCATGCGCTACGATGAAAATGAGAAAAAGGGACAGTCACTTTTTCTCATTCGATGGGCGTGAACGGGAGGGGTTGGGAATGGCGACGACGGTGGGGATCGTGTCCGACACGCACGGCAGGTTGTCGCTGTTGGCGTACGAGGCCCTAGCGGCAAGCGACCACATCATCCATGCGGGGGATATCTGCGATCCGGGCGTCTTGCGCGAGCTGGAGACGCTCGCCCCGGTGACGGCGGTTTTGGGCAACAACGATTTCCCCGAATACGGCGAGACGGTCGGGCGGTTCGCAACGCCGGTGATCGACGGCGTGCGGTTCCTTGTCGGGCACTATCCGCGCGACGTGCGCATCGGCCCGCACGGCTGCAGGGGCGTCGCGCCGGGAGATCCGCTTCCGGAGGTCTGCATCCACGGCCATACCCACATCGCGCACATCACCGTAGGCGCCGAGGCGCGTCCGGCGTCGCTCGTGCTGTGCCCCGGTTCGCCCACGCGCCCGCGCGGCGACATGCCTGCCAGTGTCGCGTTCATCGAGGTCGAGGACGGTCGCCTGTTGAGCGCCCGAGTGGAGTCCCTGGAAGGCGATGTCTTGCTGGAGCACCGATTCCGTTAATCCGGTGCGTTGATGCATCTTAACGACAAAGCTCGCCTCTCTCCTGTATGGTTCCGACAGCCGCCCGGTTTGGCTCGTCTCCAAAATGACAGGACGGTCCTCTTCGTGCAAAACGCTCTATTCGAGCGGATTTGCCCTCGAATCACTTGGAAGCTGGCAAAATTGAACGAATAGTGCGCACGTCGCTGGCGCGCATTGTAGCAGCATGGAGACAGCAGGTTTATGACCTGGGGTTTTGCTATTTCGATCGGACGATCCTCGCCGGAAAAGCCCCTCAACCCCTCGGTCACGCGCACTAAACGGTTGGTTTTGGCACGATGCGTCCCCAAAGCAGTCAAAATCGCACGAATAGAGCGTTTTACGCACGAGCGACACCGGTAAACACATCGTGGATGTGCGCAGGTACCCCGAGCAGGTATCCCCGCGAGCGCATCTCCCATAAAGCAGAACGGCCGTCCTTTGCGGACGGCCGTTCGGGCGGGCTAGCTATCTAAGCAGTGCTTTAGAACTGCTTGAACGCGGACTTCTTGGCGCCGCAGATCGGGCAGACCTCGAAGTCGTCGCCCTTCTCGATGTAGCCGCAGACGGGGCACAGGAAGTACGCGTCGTCATCGGCGGCGTCGATGTTGTTGTAGGCCTCCATGTAGCGCTCGGCATGCACGGACTCGGCCAGCTTGGCGCGGGTGAACACGCGGACGGCCTTGTCGTTGCCCTCCTCCTGGGCCTTCTTGATGAAGGCGGGGTACATGTCGGAGGTCTCGTAGATCTCGCCGTTGGCGGCGGCGATCAGGTTCAGGTCGCACGCCTCGACGACCGGAGCGTCGGCGACGGGCTTGGCCCACTCGGGATCCTCGGCCTGGACCAGCTTGTACTCCATGGCGATGTGCACCTGCTCGGCCTCGGAGGTGGCGCGGAACAGGCGGGCGATCTGGGTGTAGCCGGCCGCCTCTGCGGCCTCGGCGAACGCGGCGTACTTGGCGGAAGCGCCGGTCTCGCCGGTGACGGCGGCCTTCAGGTTGTCAAGCGTGGTGCCAACCTCGGTGGTGCTGCCGCTGACGACGTTGAAGTTGGTGGAGTTCTCGGCGGTGGGGAGTTCGGAACGCAGGTTCATAGGGTCATGCTCCTTCTTCGAAAGATTTCTCGTCTGCCCTCTTCCGATTCCTTTATTGAGAATCGGTATCAATAAGCATAGTAACCGCTCGCCGTCCGCATCGCAAGCAAATCGCGCGCCAGCGCGAAAGCTACACATTCGGCGCGGCGGTGCCCGCCGTGGATTCCGCGGCACGACGCTCCGCTGCTCAGCCTCCGGCTTCGTGCGCTTCGCTGCTGCAATCAGATGACGATATAAGCAGTGTGCAGACGGCCACTGCATCCACGGCGGGCACCGCCGCGCCTGGGATCGTTACTCTGAACGTAGCGCTTCCACCGGGTCCTTGCGGCTGGCGGAGGAGGCGGGGATGATGCCGGCGATGAACGTCAGGAACACGCTGATGAGCACCAGCACCACGGCGGCCTGCCACGGCAGCTGGGCCACGTCGGGCACGTCGAACAGCGCGTAGACGAGCGCGCTCGCCGGAATGCAGCACAGCGCGGTGATGCCCACGCCGAGCAAGCCCGCCACCAGGCCCTCGATGACGGTCTCGGCGTTGAACACGCGGCTGATGTCGCCCTTGCTCGCGCCGATGGCGCGCAGGATGCCGATCTCCTTCTTGCGCTCGAGCACGCTGATGTAGGTGATGACGCCGATCATGATCGAGCTCACCACCAGCGAGATGGCGACGAAGGCGATCAGCACGTAGCTGATCATATCGACGATCGTGGTGACCGAGCTCATGAGCGTGCCCACGATATCGGTGTAGGTGATGACCTTGTCCTCGGCGCCGTCGGCCTCCATGCGCGCGTTGTAGTCGTCGAGGATCTGCAGCACGTGCTCCTTGCTGTCGAAATCGATGGGGTAGATGGCGATGCCGGACGGTTCGCTCATGTCCGCGTAACCGAGTTTGGCCAGGTTGCCCTTGTAGGTCGCCTCGCCCGACCCCATCATCGAGATCATCAGCTCGGTGAGGTCCTCCTCGTCCATGTTGAACTGGAAGGCGTTGGCGAACGCGGCTTCGTCGATGCTCATGGCGCTGGCCATGTTGGAGGCGAGGCGGTTCATGGTCTGCGTCATGGCGGCGCTCACCTGATCCTGCAGCGCCGTGCCCATCTGCGTCATGACGGCGGTCATGGTCTGGGTCATGTAGGACTGCAGCGCGGTTTGGAGCTGCGACTGGATAGCGCTGGAGAGCGCGGCGGCGATCTGCGGAACGAGCTGCTGCTGGACAGCGGAACCGACCTGCTGCTGCACTTGGGAGGCGATCTGATCCTGCATACCGGACAGGTCGATGGCCCCGGCGATGGCGGTGTTGAGCTGCTCGCTCACCGTCGGATCGGCGAAGTACGCGGAGAGCGCCTCCTGCATGTCGGTGTGCTCGGGATGCTCGGCCCACCACGCGCCGAACCCCTCCATCGCCTGGCTCATGGCCGCGCCGATGGCGGCGGAATCGACCGTGGGCTCGGCGCCGTCGAGCGAGAGGTCGAGACCGCTCAGATCGAAGCTCAAATCGCCCAGATCGAGCTGGCTCGGATCGATCTGGATGCTCGACGCGTCGAACGCGGGCAGCGAGCTCATGTCCACGCTCACATTCGACAGATCCAGATCCATGTCGCCCAGCCCGGCGGTCAGCGCGCTCTGATCGATCGAGAACGCCGAGCTGATGGCGTTGCCGTCGATGGTGAACAGGGACTCCATGCTGAAGCCGGATCCGTCCTCGTCCTCGGCGCCGAACTCCTTGCCGGTGAACACGTCGATGCCGCTGTCGGCGAGCTGATCCTGCACGATCTTGCTGGCGGCGGCCTCGTCGATCACATGCTGGGTGAGCGAGGCGGGGTAGTTGATGCCCGCGCTCAGCATCGAGGCGTTGGCGTCCTCGCTCGGCTGCACGATGCCGACGATGCGGATCTCCTCGCCGTTGTCGATCAGCTGGCGCATGTAGTCGGTGTTGTCGGTCTTGTCGCGCCAAACGTCGTATTCGGCGTCGTACTCGTAGTAATCGCAGGCGTTCACCAGCTTGAACGTGACGCCCAGGATCTCGTCGTAGGACGGATCGACGATGTCGGTCGGGGCGGTCACGTCCTCTTCCGCGGCGAACTGGTTGACCATGCTCTGCAGCTCCGCCTCGTCGCGCAGGCCCAGCGTGTACAGCATGAAGTCGCTCATGCCGCCCGAACCGGTGAGGACGAGCACGCACTCGTTGTAGCTCTCGGGCCAGCGGCCGGCTTTGATGTCGTATTGGCTCTCGTACAGGGCGGGATCGCTCGGCATCTCGTAGAAGACGTCGGTGGACATCGACGCGCTCATGATGCTGTTGGAGCTCACCTGCGAGCTGATGCCCAGCGACGCGAACGACGAGTCGGGGTTGACCTGGTGGATCGTGGAGGTGTCGGAGTCGTAGATCTGCGGCGTGACGTCGTAGGAGTACTCGACCGAGTTCGTGTACTGATCGATGCCGCACTCGTCGGAGTCCAGGTATTCCTTGAGCGATGCCAGGTCGTTGCTGCTGACGCTCGAGAGCATGTTGGTGATCATCTCGATCACATGCACGCTGTCGGCGCTCTCGCCCTCGGCGTTCGCGGTGCCGCTCAGCTCGGAGCTCGCGCCGACCAGCATCGAGGTCATGTCCAGCCCGGTGCTTTGGATCTCCAGCGGGTATTCGGACAGCGTCTCCTCCTCGACGCTGGCGATGTAGTTGTTCACGCCGTTGGCAAGCGCCAGGATCGCCGCGATGCCGATGATGCCGATGGAGCCGGCGAAGGCCGTCATGATGGTACGGCCCTTCTTCGTCATGAGGTTGTTGAACGACAGCGACAGCGCGGTCAGGAAGCTCATGCGCGTCTTGTTCGCGGGCTTCGCGGCGCGCGCCGACGCTTCGACGGCGGGGTCGAACGGATCGGTGTCGCTGCGGATGACGCCGTCTGAGAGGTTCACGATGCGGGTGGCGTAGCGCTCCGCCAGCTCGGGGTTGTGCGTCACCATCACGACCAGGCGGTCCTTGGCGATCTCGGTGAGCAGGTCCATCACCTGCACGCTCGTCTTGGAATCGAGCGCGCCGGTGGGCTCGTCGGCGAGCAGGATCTCGGGATCGTTGATGAGGGCGCGCGCGATGGCCACACGCTGCATCTGGCCGCCGGACAGCTGGCTGGGCTTCTTGTCGGCGTGCTCGCGCAGGCCCACCTGTTCGAGCGCGGTCAGCGCGCGCTCGTGGCGTTCGGCGCGCGAAACGCCCGAAAGCGTCAGCGCCAGCTCGACGTTGGCGAGGATCGTCTGATGCGGGATGAGGTTGTAGCTTTGGAACACGAAGCCGACGCGGTTGTTGCGATAGGCGTCCCAGTCGCGATCTTTGTACTCGCGCGTGGAGACGCCGTCGATGACCAGGTCGCCCGTATCGTAGTGGTCCAGCCCGCCCACGATGTTCAGCAGCGTGGTCTTGCCCGAGCCGGACGGCCCCAGGATCGCGACGAACTCGCTGTCGCGGAAGGCGATGGAGACGTGGTCGAGGGCCGTCTGCGTGAAAGAGCCCGTGGTGTACGACTTGCAGATGTCGCGCAGTTCCAGCATGGGGTGCCTTTCATGTTGCGTGTGCGTGGCAGCGCGTTTTTTCGTTTGCGGGCGTCGCCCGGTGGTTGAGCCTGCGCGAAAAAGCGCATGACGTATTGTGCTCCAAATAAGGTGGCAGCACGTGGCTGTAAAGGAACGGTTACTGAAAAGAAACACCTTAGTGGGCCGATGCGCTCCGCGCTACAATGTCCCGTTGAGAAGCTACCATGGGATCTGGGCGCGTGCCCGGAGGATAGGAGTTGTGCGATGGAGCGCGAAGTCGCTTGGAAGAAGTACGACGAGGCGCAGCTTGCCGAGATGGGCGCGCTGGCCGCCGACTACATCGATTTCATTTCCGACAACAAGACCGAGCGCGAGTGCGCCGCGGCGGCGATCGAGCTGGCCGAGAAGGCGGGCTACCGCAGCCTCGACGAGGCGGTGCGCGACGGCCGCGCGCTCGTGCCCGGCGACAAGGTGTGGGCGTGCGATCACGGCAAGGCGGTGATCCTGGTGCAGCTGGGGCGCGCTCCCCTTTCCGAGGGCGCCAACATCCTGGGCGCGCACATCGACTCGCCGCGGCTGGACGTGAAGCAGAACCCGCTGTACGAGAGCAACGGCTGCGCCTTCCTCGACACGCACTACTACGGCGGCATCAAGAACTACCAGTGGGTGACGCTGCCGCTGGCGCTGCACGGCGTCATCGCGAAGAAGGACGGCAGCGTGGTGGAGGTGCGCCTGGGCGAGGACCCGTCCGACCCGGTGTTCTGCGTGACCGACCTGCTGCCGCATCTGGGCAACCAACAGATGGGGAAGAAGGCTTCGGAAGTCGTCGAGGGCGAGGCGCTTGATGTCTTGGTGGGGAATCGACCTGCGCGTTCCTGCGCCGATGCGCCCGCGGGGGACTCCGCGACGCGCCGCTCCGCTGCTCAGCCTTCGGCTTCGTGCGCTTCGCTGCTGCAATCAGATGAATATAAAGATGGTGTGCAGACGGTCGCTGCGTCCCCCGCGGGCGCATCGGCGCGTGGCGATGTTGCAGGCGATGGTGCTGCGCCTTCGGCGGACGTCTCGGACGATTCCGGGCGAGGGGAGGAGAAGGAGCCGGTCAAGGCTCACATTCTTTCGCTTTTGGCGGATGCGTATGGGATCGACGAGGAGGACTTCCTTTCGGCTGAAATCGAGGTCGTGCCTGCGGGGCGGGCGCGGGATTGCGGGTTCGATCGGTCGATGGTGATCGGGTACGGGCAGGACGACCGCGTGTGCGCGTACACGTCGCTCGTGGCGCAGCTGGCGCTGGCGGGCGAGGTGCCCGAGCGCACGGCGGTGACGGTGCTGGTCGACAAGGAGGAGATCGGCTCGGTGGGCGCCACCGGCATGGCGTCGCAGTTCTTCGAGAACACGATCGCCGAGGTCATGGCGCTTGCCGGCGAGGCGGGCGAGCTGCCGTTGCGTCGCGCGCTCAAGGCGTGCCGCATGCTGTCCTCCGACGTGTCCGCCGGCTTCGATCCGGCGTACGCCAGCGTGTTCGAGGCGAAAAACTCCGCATTCGTCGGCCGCGGTCTGGTGTTCAACAAGTACACGGGCGCGCGCGGCAAGAGCGGCTCCAACGACGCCTCCGCCGAGTACGTCGCGCGCGTGCGCCGCGTGATGGACGATGCGAACGTGTCGTTCCAGACCGCCGAGTTGGGCCGCGTCGATGCGGGCGGCGGCGGGACCATCGCCTACATTCCCGCCAAGTACGGCATGGACGTGATCGACTCCGGCGTCGCCGTGCTGTCGATGCATGCCCCGTGGGAGGTCACCAGCAAGGCGGACATCTACGAAGCGGCTCGCGGCTACGAGGCGTTCCTACGCAACGCGTAAGGCTTGACCGGCTCCCTGCCAAGAAACGACGAAGCCCCGCCTTTCCTCCGAAGGGCGGGGCTTCGCGCTGCCAACGGCCGCTTGGTGGGTGCGCCGCGTTTTGGAAAAAGCGCTATTCAGCGGGCTGCGCGGGCGGCTTGGGCATCTTGTCGCCGGCCGCCTTGACCGCCAGCATGGTGCCCACGGGCAGTGCGAGGTTCGTGGCGATGTAGGCGATCACCCACACCAGCGGAATGGGCCCCAGCCAGCGCATGACGAAGGTCACGCCGCCCGGCATGTCTGCGAACCCGGTGGCGTAGGCGGTCATTGCAAAGGAGACGCAAAATGTCATGACGGTGTTGATGACGATGGCTTGCAGCATGTTGAACGGCAGGCTTCCGCGCTTGGCGTGGAACAGCCCGGCGAACTTCTCGCCCACCTGCGCGACGGGCAGCACGAGCATCACGACGAGGCCCACCACCGTTGCCAGCACGATCTGCACAGCCAACGCGGCCGGGATGAACGGCGCACCGTTGATGACGGTCATGGCGATGGACATGACCACGCCCATGACGAACGACATGAACAGGCTCATCACGAACACGAAAACGAAAGGCGGTTTCATAGCGTCAGCACTCCTCGGGGCGTTTCGATCTTGCAGGCGTCGCTCGCGCAAAGCGGCGTCGGCAGACGCTGTATGCTTACTTGACTTGCAGGTTCCACTGGCCAGGGCCCTCCATGATCTCCAACAGGGCCTCAGGTTTTCCTAGGTAAAGGCAGTTGGTGGGGCATACGGCGATGCACAGCGGCTCGCGCTCCTTCACCGAGCACAGGGCGCATTTGTCCAAATGAGGTGCGGCAACGTGGTAGTTGCGCAGGCGGCCGTCCACCTTCTGCGGTTTGCGGCGGACAACCTCGAGCCACGTTTCGTCATAGCCGAAGCCGTTCTCCTCGCGGCATGCCACCTGGCATGCCTGGCAGCCCAGGCACGCGTCCACGCGCACCAGCATGCCGATTCTGTTCTGATCGTTCATCTAGGCCTCCATCTTCTTGATAGCGCACAGCGTCGAGCGCATGGGAGCGGTTCCGAAGCCGGGGTCGGTGGTGTCGCCGCCGCCGGGAATGAGCACGTTGATGCACACGTCTTGCCAATCGTAGCCGGGAAGGTCCAGCTCCTTGCAGGCGCTGCGCCAGCCGGGGCGAGGGAGGGCCACAACGCCCTCCATGATCTCGTAGGAAACCTTCGCCTTGGCTTTCACGGTGCCGCGTGGCGAGGACACCTCCATCCAGTCGCCGTCGGCGATACCCGCCTTTGTGGCGTCAGCCGGATTCACCAGCGCAAATGGATAGGGATACAGTTCGCGCTGGCCGGGCACGTTGGTCCAAGCCGAGTGGAAGAAGCTGTACAGACGGAAGCCCGTGGTGAGCACTAACGGATAGTCCTTCGCCACCTCGGGGGCGCTGATGGGGCTTTCTTTGGGCTCGTGGTAGACGGGCAAGGGCTCGTAGCCGAACGCCGGCATCACCGGACAGAGGAACTCCAGCTTTCCCGTGGCGGTGTTGAAGCCGGGCTGGCCGTCGGGGCGCAGCTTGCCGGTCTTGTACTTCTCGAACTCCAAGGCGCTCTGGGAGGCGGGTGTGGGGATGTAGGCGCGCTCGACGTACTCATCCCAGGTCAGATCGATGCCGTGGTAGAGCTTGATGCGCCATAGCACCATCTCGCGTTCGTCTTTCCACGGCCACAGCTCCGGATTGAGCCGCTTGCCCCATTCCAAGTAGAACTTCCAGTCGTCCCAGCACTCGCCCGGCGGGTCCACGGCACGCGGGGACGAGATGATCAGGCCCTTGAACATCTCCTCGTCGACGGTGTCGCGCTCTGACCAGTCGGCGGAAGGCAGCACGAGGTCGGCCATCTGGGCGGTGGGGGTGAGATAGAAGTCCTTCACCGCGATGAAGTCGAGGTTGGGCGAAGCCAGCGCCTCAGCCACCTTCTGCGGAGCCTCGTAGCAGTTCAGCGCATCATTCGCTACGAACACGATCATCTTCACCGGCCAGGGCTTCTGCGTGATGACGGCTTCGAAGGTGTCGTAGGGCACGTTGGAGTTGCCGAAGGCGGCAAACGCCGGATGATCTTCCTTGCCGATGAGTTTGGAATAAGGGGCGTTGAAGTCGTAGTCGGCGGGAATGAGCGTGAGCTCGGGGTTGGTCACGGGGCCGGAACCGGGGATGTACACGAAGCCGCCGGGGACGTCCACTGGGCCAAGCAATATGGTGAGGCAGGTGAGCGCGCGTCCGCTTTGCACGGCGTTGGAGTGCATGCAGCTGGGGCCCAGCATGGGATAGAGGGTGGTGGGTTTCTCGCCGCCCATCATGCGCGCTGCCTCGACGATCAGGTCGGCGGGCACCCAGGTGACCTCCGAGGTCTTCTCGGGCGTCCATTCCCTCACCAGTTCTTTGAGCTCCTCGAAGCCGTAGGTCCACTCCTCGATGAACTGGGCGTCGTAGAGGCCTTCTTCGATGATGACATGCATGATGCCCAAAAGCAGCGCGCCGTCGGTGCCGGGACGCAGCTGCAGGAACAGATCGGCGGTGTTGGCCATGTCGGTGAAGCGCGGATCCACCACGATCACTTTAGCGCCGTTCTCGTCGACGTTTTTACGGATGGCCTTCACTTCCGAGAGGATGGAGATGGGGTTGATGCCCCACAGCACGATGGTCTTGGCGTGGGCGACGTCGGCGCCCTGCATCTGGCCGGCGCCCATCGTGAGCGCGTGCGGCATGATGTTGGGGATCAGGCACACATGCAAGGGCGAGAGGTTCCAACCCGGGTTGCCGATGGTGGATTTAAGGCGTTGCCCCCAGTCGTTGGAAGTTCGGCTTGTGCCCTGGCTTACCAGGACGGATTCGGGGCCGTACTCCTGGCAGATGCGCTTGGTGTTGCTCTCCAGCATATCGAGCGCCTCGTCCCAGCTGATGCGTTCCCATTTGCCTTCGCCGCGCGCTCCCGTGCGCTTGAGCGGGTGCGTCACGCGTTCGGGATCTTCGTGGATGAAGCGCTGCGTGATGCCGCTTCCGCAAAATGCGCCCTTGGAGTAGGGGCTGTCTTTGTCGCCCTCGATGCGGACGATGCGGTTGTCTTCCGAGTACACCACGGCGCCGCAGCGCTGATGGCATCCCGTGCAGACGGTTCGCGTCCGTTTGGTTGTCATGGGGACCTCCTTCGTGCGATTGTGCGGGCCCGGATGGCCCGTCGGCATTGCGATCATGGCGTGCGCAGTCCTCCGACGAATCAACCGAAGCACCTCAAATGGCTGCCCAGCGCCTCGGCCGAATCGGCTGATCTTTGAATTTCACCAGGTCTAAAGATTGCCAGGCGAATAGAGGGAAGAGTTTGAGCGCTGTTTGCCCGTCGGTGCGCGCTATACTGTTCCGGCATGCCTTGTTCGGGGAGGGGGTAGTTAGGATGGGGCGTCGCGTTTCCCTGAGCGACCTTATTCCGCAGGATCGCTCCTGGCTTCCCTGCGCGTGCCTTCTGGGGTGCTCCTTCTGTTTGGTCATGTGGTCCTGGGCGAGCCTTGCCGCCTTTGGCTTCGCCGCATCTGATGCCGTCTTTTTGGTGGGCGGGTCTGTGGCGGGCTGTTTCGGGATCCTGCATGTGCAGAAAAGCGATGTCGTGTTCGCCGATCGTGTCCTTTCGCTGGCGGTCATCGTGTATGGTGTGCTGCTTGGAATGGGACTGGCAGCGGAGCAGGGCCTGCTGTTCCAGGCATGCCTTCTTGCGGCGTGCGTCGCCTTGGGCGTGGCTTTGAGCGCGTTCCCATCGGGTGGCGAGGAGGGGCGGGAGGCTCCATCCGATGGGCTTGAGGCATCTCTGCTCAAGAAGCCCCTGCGTTACCTTGTCGCCTACGTGGCGTGTTGCGGATTCTCCAAGGGACTGTTGCTGCTTCCCTTCGCTTCCGCCCTGGTACCGCCGGACGGCACGTTCGGCTTCTCGCTGGGATTGCTGATCTCGGGCATTCTGATGTGGGCATTCATGCTGTGCTCGATGCCGGATCGCGGGCTTGACATGATGACGCGCAGCGCGTTGCTGCTGGTGGTGGTTGGGGCGTTCGCCTTCTCTTCGCCGCTGGCGTCCGTCGCCTCCGATGGGATCGTCGAGAATGCGGCGCTGCTCCTGTTCGCCATGGGGTCGGGGCTTCTGCTCTTTCTTGCGTTGCGGATGGCGCTGGATCTGACGAGCGCGTTCCGGGTGCCGAAGGGACTGCCGTGCGGCATCGCGCTGCTTCATGTGGCGATGATGTGTTTGGGCGGCGCGACGGGCCGGCTTGCGACGGATGGATTGGGGGCATCCTTGCGGCCTGCGTTTGCGTTGGCGGCGATCCTCATCATGGTGACGGTGATAGTGTACGGTCTGAGTTCCGAGCGTGTGTGGACGGCTCGTGACCTGCGCAAGGAGTCCGAAGGCGTCACGGTGGAGATGCGGCCTCGTTGGCGCGCGGCGTGCGAGAAGGTTGCCGACGAGTGCGGTCTCACGCCGCGCGAGCGCGAGGTGTTCGAGCTTCTGGCGAAAGGCCGCAATTCGGTTGCCATCGAGAAGCGGCTTGTCATCTCGAACCACACGGTGAAGACCCATATCCTGAGCATCTATCGAAAACTGGGCGTTCATTCCGCCCAAGAGCTCATAGACAAGGTTGAATCCGAGAAACGGTGATCGTTTTTCGCCTTTCGTCTGCAGAAAACTTTGCGCACGGGCTTGACTTCGTCTGAGACAAGCCCCATAGTATGCGCTGCAAACACTTTACTACGGTAGAGTGATGGAGTGAAACGAGGGCGCTGCGGCGTCGGGGGAGGGAACCATGAAGGCTCTAGCAAAGAAAAAGATCTGGGCGCTGGCGGCAGCAGCCGCGATGCTCGCGCTGTCGGCCGCCTTGCTGGCGGGTTGTTCGGGCGGGTCGAGCGATACGCAGGGCTCCGGCGGCGACGCAGCTGAGGATACGAGCGCCGACATCTCTACGCTGATCGTGGGGTTCGACCAGAGCTATCCGCCGTACGGGTTCGTCGGCGACGACGGCGAGTACACGGGCTTCGACTTGGATCTGGCTGCCGAGGTGGCGAATCGCAACGGCTGGGACCTGCAGCTTGAGGCGATCGACTGGGATGCCAAGGACGCCATGATCGATTCGGGCGCCATCACCTGCATTTGGAACGGGTTCACCATCGAGGGCCGCGAGGACGACTACACGTTCTCGGATCCGTACATGCTCAACGGCCAGGTGGTCGTGGTGCGGGCCGACAGCGATATCAATTCGCTTGAGGATCTGGCGGGCGCTGCGGTCATCACGCAGGTTGACTCTGCCGCACTCGAGGTGCTCGAGGGCGATCAGGCAGATCTGGCGGCAACGTTTGGCTCGCTTGACACCATCGCCGAGTACAACACGGCAATGATGATGCTGGAGTCCGGTCAGGTGGACGCCGTGGCGTGCGACCTGTCCATCGCCGAGTACAACATGGCGGCCAACCCCGACACGTACAAGATGCTTGACGAGTACCTGTCCGAAGAGCACTACGGCATCGGCTTCAAGCAGGGCAGCGATGCGCTGGCAGCCCAGGTGAACGCCACGCTCAAGGAGATGAACGACGACGGGTTCGTGCAGGAGCTGTGCGACAAGTACGCGGAGTACGGCATCAGCTACGACAACTGGCTGATCAAGTAGGCCTGGGGTCGGAGGGCGGCGCTGCGCCGCCGCGATGAAGACGAAAAGCGGGCGGCGGCCGAGCGGCTTGCCGCCCGCTTTGACGCGCGGCGTCCTCCGGTCAAGGGAGGTTGCGGCGTCAAGGCGAGCGGACGGCGCGCGCGGGACGTGCGCCGTGAACCGCGAACAGGCAAGGCGGAGCGGACGGCGCGCGGGCGAGTCCGATGCGCTTTGAGGGAATCCCGCGTATCGGCTGCCTTCAACGGTTGGTCGTGTGCCTAGAGGAGGGCGGATGGAACTATCGACAATGCTCGGCATGCTCGGCGAGGGGCTGCTCGTCTCGATGCAGATCTTCGCGATCGCGCTGGTCGGGTCGCTCCCGTTGGGCGTGGTCGTGGCGCTTGGCCGCATGAGCCGCTTCAAGCCGCTGCAGCTGCTGGTGCGTTTTTACATCTCGGTGATGCGCGGAACGCCGTTGATGCTGCAGCTTCTGGCCATCAACTTCGGGCCGTTCTACCTGCTGGGCATCAACCTGGATGCGCAATGGAAGTTCACGGCGACCTACATCGCGTTCATCCTCAACTACTCCGCCTATTTCGGCGAGATCTACCGCAGCGGTATCCAATCCATTCCTCGCGGGCAATACGAAGCCGCTGCCGTTTTGGGATACACGCGTGCGCAGACGTTCCTGAAGATCGTGCTGCCGCAAGTTATCAAGCGGATCCTGCCGGCCATGAGCAACGAGGTCATCACGCTGGTGAAGGACACCTCGCTCGCCTTCGTGCTGAGCATACCCGAGATGATGAGCGTGTCCAAGTCGCTGGCTGCGCGCGAGGCGAGCATGATCCCCTACGTGCTTGCCGGCATTATCTACTGGTGCTTCAACTTCGTGGTGGAGTGGGTGCTCAACCGCATCGAGAAAAGGCTGGACTACTACCATGACTAGACCGGTTTCGGCAGCATGCCAGTTGCCGGAACCGGCCGACGCTGCGGGATGCCCTCGCTCCCGATCTTCGTGCGATCCGGGATGCCCCGTGCAACCAAGCTGCGCAGGGCGTGTTCGCCCGGGCGCATGGGCAGGGATCGAGCAGGCCAGAGGGCTTGCTCGATGCGCGTCCGTTTTGCGCGGCGCCCGTACGATCCCGCGAATCTCGGGCGCGAGGGCATCCCTCGCTGACATTACGGACGAGAGGGAACCGACCCTTGTAGCTGCAAGAGGGATTCCTTGCTCACAGAGCGATCGAGATGGGAGACGCGACCATGACAGAGCAAAGTGCGCTGCCGCTGTTGGCTATCGAGCATGCGCGGAAAAGCTTTGGAGACACAGAGGTGCTCAAGGACATCTCGCTGTCGGTGATGCCGGGCGAGGTCGTGGCGATCATCGGGCCGTCGGGTGGCGGCAAGTCGACGCTTCTGCGATGCGCGACGCTGCTCGAGACGCTGGACGGCGGCTCGCTCGCGTTCGGGGACGTGCAGGTGGCGCGCGATGAGAACGGGCGGGCGGTGTATGCCGGCAAGGACGTGGTCCGCCGTGCCAAAGAGCGCTTTGGCCTGGTGTTTCAGGATTTCAATCTGTTCCCGCACTACACTGTCCTCAAAAACGTGATGGACGCGCCCGTCAGCGTGCTCAAGCGCCCGCGCGCCCAAGCCGAGGAGCATGCGCGCAGCCTTCTGGCAAAGATGGGGCTTTCCGGCAAGGAGGACATGGTGCCCTGCGAGCTGTCCGGCGGGCAGAAGCAGCGCGTCGCCATCGCCCGTGCGCTGGCGATGGATCCCGAGATCCTGTTCTTCGACGAGCCGACGAGCGCGCTTGACCCCGAGCTCACCAAAGAGGTGCTCAAGGTCATCCGCGACCTGGCTGCCGAGCGCATGACCATGGTGATCGTCACGCACGAGATGAGCTTCGCTCGCGACGTCGCCGACCGCATCGTGTTCATGGACGGCGGCTTCATCGTCGAAGAGGGTCCCTCCGAGCAGGTCATCGACAACCCGCAGCACCAGCGCACCCGGTCGTTTCTGTCCAACTACGCGCAAGGGTAGGCGGCGCATGCAGTACGGGCGGTGCGCTGCCGACGGAGCTGCCGACGCGCGGCTGGCGAGCGCGGACGCATAGAGGGTAGGTGCTCGGTAGGCAGGTTCCGGCAGCGCGGTTGGCGGGCGCGGACGCGTGGCAGGCTGGTGTCGACCGGCGCCCGGCGGGCGGGTGCTGGCAGGGCGGCCGGCAGCTGGCGGGCGCGGACGCGCCAACGATGCTGCCGACGCGCGGCTGACAGGCGCGGACGCGAGGGCGCGCGGACGCGGACGTGCGGCGCGTCTGCGTGGCTGCGTGTATTTCTCCGAAATCAGAGCGGTTTTCCCGCAGGTCGGCGCTGAGCGTGGCATAATGGTTTGAATACGTTGCGTTAGCGCGCTGCAAGCCCGTCTGCCCTGATCTAGCGAAGGAGTTCGTCCATGGCATTCTATTACGATGAGCCGTCCCGTACGTTCAACGAGTATCTTCTGGTGCCTGGGCACACGCCTTCGACGTGCGTCCCGACGGCCGTCAGCTTGAAGACGCCGCTGGTGAAGTATCGCAAGGGCGAGGAGGAGTGCCCGCTGTCGCTGAGCATCCCCATGGTGTCGGCCATCATGGCGGCCGTCTCCGACGACAACATGGCCGTCGCGCTGGCGACCGAGGGCGGCCTTTCCTTCATCTACGGCAACCAGACCATCGAGGACGAGGCCGCGATGGTCAAGCGCGTCAAGGACTACAAGGCGGGCTTCGTCGTGAGCGATGCCAACCTGCGTCCTGACATGACGCTGGGCGAGGTCGTCGAGCTCAAGGAGCGCTACGGCCACTCCACCATGCCCGTCACCGAGGACGGCGGCCCGCATGGCAAGCTGCTCGGCATCGTGACCGAGCGCGATTACCGCCTTTCCCGTATGTCGCTGGACGAGAAGGTCGCCGACTTCATGACGCCGCGCGAGAAGCTCATCGTCGCCCCCGCCGACACCACCCTGAAGGTGTGCAACGACATCATCTGGGACCACAAGCTCAACTCGCTGCCCGTGGTGGACGAGAACGACTGCCTGATGTACCTCGTGTTCCGCAAGGACTACGATTCCCACAAGTCCAACCCCAACGAGATGCTCGACGCGCACAAGCGCTACATGGTCGGCGCGGGCATCAACTCCCGCGACTACGCCGAGCGCATCCCCGCCCTGGTGGAGGCCGGTGCCGACGTGCTGTGCATCGACAGCTCCGAGGGCTTCTCCGACTGGCAGAAGATGACCATCGAGTGGGTGCGCGAGCACTACGGCGATGACGTCAAGATCGGCGCGGGCAACGTCGTCGACGCCGAGGGCTTCCGCTTCCTCGCCGAGGCCGGCGCCGACTTCATCAAGATCGGCATCGGCGGCGGCTCGATCTGCATCACGCGCGAGACCAAGGGCATCGGCCGCGGCCAGGCCACGGCGGTCATCGAGGTCGCCAAGGCGCGCGACGAGTACTTCAAGGAGACCGGCATCTACGTGCCGATCTGCTCCGACGGCGGCATCGTGTACGACCACCACATCTCCCTGGCGCTGGCGATGGGCGCCGACTTCGTCATGCTGGGCCGCTACTTCGCCCGTTTCGACGAGAGCCCCTCGAACAAGGTGATGGTCAACGGCACCTACATGAAGGAGTACTGGGGCGAGGGCTCCGCGCGTGCGCGCAACTGGGGCCGTTACGACCTGGGCGGCAAGAAGACGCTCGCCTTCGAGGAGGGCGTCGACTCGTACGTGCCCTACGCCGGCTCGCTCAAGGACAACGTGGCGCTGACGCTGTACAAGATCAAGGCGACCATGTGCAACTGCGGCGCGCTCACGATCGAGGAGTTCCAGGACAAGGCCAAGCTCACGCTGGTCAGCTCCACCTCCATCGTCGAGGGCGGCGCGCACGACGTCGTGCTCAAGGACAAGAACACCTACGCGAGCAACGTGTCTCTTCGTTAAGTTCCGGCGGTCTGCCGACCGCCGGAACCGGCCGACGCTGCGAGGGGCTGAGGCACCCCGCCTTCGCGCGATCACGAAGACGCGCGTACCTAAGTACGCTTCGCCTTCGTGATCCCGCGAATCCGGGGCACCTCAGCCCCTCTCGTTGTCTTATGCTCGACCTGGGGGTATCGAATCGACCTGGGATTGAATCTGGGGTGATGCGGCTTTTCGATTCGATCGGGAGCTGAAGATGGGGTCGATCCGCTACTTCGAGTGCTTGCCGGTGCGGCGTTGCATCACTTCGGCGCGGCGGTTGCGCTCGGCGCGGATCTCGCTGGGGCGCGGGCGCTTGGGCTCGGGGGTCTCCGCGGCGTGCGCGCCTGCGGGTTCGGACGTATCCTCGGCGTCGGAGGGGGCGGCGGGCGCATCGAAGCCGGCGGTCGGCGCGGCGTTTTTGGCGGTGCGGCTCCCGCCGGCGCCGGCGGCTTCCTTGCGGTCGCGCGACATCTGCATGCGGATGCGCAGGTACTCCCATACAAGCAGCACCAGCAGGATGCTCATCACGATCAGATAGCCGATCACAGCACCGGGCAGGCCGGTGAAGCCCACGAGCAAAAGCGGGATGAACAGCGAGAAGCCGAACGTGATCAGGTACAGCTTCATGACGGAGCCCTGCTTGCGCAGCACCGTGACGATCTGGTAGAGGAAGTCGATCGCCGCGGTGACGCCGCCGGCGGCCACCATGATGAGGCTGAGCCCCCGGTACTCGGAGAAGTCGAGCCCATAGAGGAATCCTAGGATGGGGATGCCGACGGTGCTCATGATCGCCATCAGGCCGACGGTCACGGCCAGCACGAACAGCAGCATCGCGATGATGATGAGGTCGAAGCGCTTGCGCCTGGCCTGCGCCCACACGTTGGCGATGCGCACGAGCTGCGGCTTGTACACCACCTGCACCGTCAGCAGCAGCGCATGGGCGGGGAAGTACAGCGCGTTGAAGTACAGCTGGTTGTCGTAGGACAGCATGCCCTCCATCACGAACTTGGGCATGTTGTCGATGAGGTTGTACATGAACAGCGCGATGAACAGCGGGAAGCAATCCTTGAACAGCTCGCCGATGCTGCCCAGGCGCACGCGGCGCGATTTGGGCGTTTCCAGGAACGCCAGGGGAAGCGTCAGCACCACGAACGACGCCGCCGCCGCGATCGCCATGGCGATGCTCGCCACCGCCAGGTTGCGCGTGAGGAAGAGGAACAGCGAGAACGCCACGATGGCGACGATCGAGCGGAACGCCTGCGAGATGCCCGCGAGGTAGAGCTTGTCCATCTGCTGCAGGCGGCCTTCGTACACGTCGGCCAAGGCATCGATCATCTTGTACGAGTACACGCCCATGCAGATGAGGAACATCGTGTCGTCGTAGCCGCGCAGCACGCAGTACGCATACCCCGCGATCATCATCAGGATGCAGGTGAGGATGCGGTTGACCTGGTAATCCGAGAAGGAGTGCTTCTCGTTCAGGTCGGAGAGCTGGTAGGTGCGCACACCGTAGTTGCCCAGGAACATGAGCAGAAGGCCCGTGACGAACGCCATCGAGAACATACCGGCCTGCTCGGCGCCCACAAGCTGCGTGCAGACGATGGTGAGCAGGGGGAACACCATGCCCCACGCGCCGGTGCCGATGGAGTTCCACACGTAGTCGCGCGTGGTGCGGTGCGACGCGTACATGTCGCGCTGGTCGTCGACCTTGCCCTCCATGACGATGTCGAGCAGACGGTCCCACCAGGCGCCGATGGCACGGGCGATGAAGTTGGGCTTGTGGGTGCGCACGCGCTTGCCGCCGCGTTTGCGGAAGCGGCCCTGCGGCTCCTCTTGGGATGCGGCGGCGTTGGCGCCGGGGGTTCCCAGGGGCAGGTACTCGGCAGGCAGGACCTGCTTGGCGTGGGAGGCTTTCTTCGCGCGGGCGTCCGCTTGCGCGGGGTCGGCGTGGCGTCCCGCCTTGGAGCCAAGCGCGCGGCGCTGCTGTTCGGCTGCGGGGGCGTGGCGATATGACGGGCCCTGCTCGGGGCGGCGTCCGGGCTGGTCGGCCAGTCCGTGGCGCGCACGACGGGAAGCCCCCGACGTCGCTCGGTGGCTCTGCTCCCCGTTCGATTGTTCCCGTTTGGGCGAATCCGACATGTCGATGCGGCGCGGGCCGCCGACCTCCTCAGCATCCAACGCGGCGTCTGCCGCGTGCGTGGCGTTCGTGACTTTGCGATTATACCGTCACAGGGGGGAGTCCTTTCCCCTCGCCATGCCAAAGTCATACAAATGCTCAAACGCCGCACCGGGTGGGTTCCGCGCTGGGCGGATGGATGCACGTCGGACACGGCGGGCAAGAGCGCCTCGCCGCGTCCGATGCTCCGCCTAGGCGAACCCCAGCGGCTTCGCGGGCTTGGCGTCCATGTCGGGGTCGGCTAGCGCCGCGGCGATGTCGCAGGCGCGCACCTCGGTGTCGTCGGCGCGCAGCGCCTGCTTGATGATCACGCGGTCGAACAGCCGACGCACGCTGCGCGCGTTGGAGAATCCCGCGCCGCGCCTCAGGGTGCGCATGGCGCCGGGCAGCTCGTCGCGGACGTCGTCGGCGAGTTGGAACCCCTTCGTCTGCGCGAAGAGCGCGAAGATCCGGCAGAGCTCGTCGTCGGTGTAGCTTGCGAACGGCACGCGGAATCCGAAACGGTCGCGCAGTCCCGGGTTCATCTCCATGAGGTGGTCCATCTGGTCGGGGTAGCCCGCCGCGATGCAGATCACGCGGTCGCGGTCGGATTCCAGCATCTCGTTGAGCGTGTCCACCGCTTCGCGCGCGTACTCGTTGCCCCGCGTCCCGACCAGACGGTACGCCTCGTCGATGAAGAGGATGCCGCCGTAGGCCTTGCGCACCATCGCACGCACGAGGCGCGGCGTCTGGCCCACGAAGCGCCCGATGAGGTCGGCGGCGTCGGCTTTGACGAACACACCCTTGCCCGACGTGATGCCCTTGTCGTCGTAGAACGCCAGAAGCCGGCGTGCGAGCTCGGTCTTGCCCGTGCCCGGAGGGCCGGTGAACAGCATGTGCGCGCTTTCGAGCGACTCCCGTCCGTGCTTGGCGACGGCGTTGCCGATCTCGAACACGAGCCGTTTCTGCTCGGCGAGCCCGATGAGGTTGGCGAAGGGATCCCGCGCCAGCTCCCGCTCGAGCTCGGTTGCCGGTTGGAAGTCGCGCGCGCGGGCCACCTCGTGCTCGGGGTCCATCGCCGCCACCTCGGCGATGAGGTGCAGCTGTGAGGCGTTCTCGGCGGAGGGGATGACCTCGTGGAACGACACGTTGCAGTGGGAGAACATGCGCTTGACGGCCATCACGCCGTTTTTGGCGTTGGGGGAGCCGATTCCGATGATCGGCTTTTCGGGCTCCTTCAACAGGAAGGGCAAGCGCGCGCTGCCCTTGTCGTAGGAGGCCTTGCCCACCATCATCTTGACGTCGGAGGCGCGCAGGAAGTTGACCGCCTCGGCGATGCCCTCGTAGTCGGGTGCCGCCTCCCCGAAATCGAGGATGCCTGCGTAGAAGGTTCCGATGGGCTCCATGCTACACCTCCGCCAATGTTTGGATGAAGCGCTTCCAGACGCTGCGCCGTTTGCGCGGCGTCCCGCAGCGCGCCACCGTCTCTTCCAGCCACGGCCAGCATTCGTCGAAGTACCCGCGCGCGTCGCGCACCGCCTTGTCGATGGTGTCGGGCGCGGCGTCGGGCAGGTCGCGCCGCCAGCTCACCTGGCCGCTGACGGGGCTGAACTCGAAATCGAACCAGCGCTCGTCGCCCTCGTCCAAGCAGGCTGAGAGGAACGAGCATCCCGCATCGACGTCGGCGGGAAGCCGCAGCGGGGGATAGAACGTCAGATGCGGCTGGGGTTCCAGCTCGAACTGGACGGCGATGCGCGCCGCGGCGCACTCGAGGAACCCCGCCGAGCGGTTGTCGTCCACGGCATGGAAGCCGATCTCCTTGCAGAGCGCGCACGGCAGGTTGTTTTCGGGATAGAACATCGGACGCTCCTCTCTACTCGTCGTCCTCGTCGCGGGGTTGGGGATCGAAGTCGGCGCCGTAGGCGGTCTCGAACTCGAGATCGTCCATCTCGTCGTAATCGCCCGTATAGATGGCAAGCGCCTTGGCGGGGCTGGTCCCCAGCGACACAAGGCTGAACAGGCGGATCGCCTCCTCGCAGCAGGCGAGCGCGAGGATGAGCCGGCGCTCGAAGCGCACGGGGTCATCGCACGACGACGCGTAGGCGAACCGCACCGCGCCGTCGTGGCCGATGCGCTCGAAGCCGCGCAGGCGCAGGATCCCGTTTGCCATCATCGCGAACAGGTTGGCATCGCGGATGCGGCCGCGGCGCACGCGGTAGCCCGTGTCGATCTCGACGCGGGCGGTCCCGATCCGAAGCGGCGTGCAGAGGATCCGGCATGATCTGCCGGGGGAGGCGGAAGGGGCCACCCAGCCGCCGAAGCCCTCGCGGTAGCGGAAGGAGAACGAGGGACACGCGTCCAGGCAGCGGGCAAGCTCCTCGAACTCCTCCTCATCCTCGCCGAAATAGTTCGCCTCGTCGAAGAGGGGGTCGTAGCCGTCGTCTTCGTCTGCGCCGGAGGGGCGATCGGCGCCACCGCTTGCGCCTGCGTCGCGGCTGTCGTCCTCGTCCGCCTCGGAGGGGCCGGCGCTTGCCGGGGCGGAGGCGCTGTCCGATGGGGCACCGCCGCTTTCGGGCGCATCGGCCGTCATGGGCGCGCGATCGTCCGCCGCACCGCCTTCGTTTCTGCGCCCCTCCCGTCCGAAGGGCGGATCCTCCGGATTGTCGGGATGGGCGGCCCTGGCGTGGGAGAGCAGCCGTTCGAGCATGCCGCCCGTCTCCGTGCCGCCGCCTCCGAGGCGCTCGTTGCGCAGCGACGCGCCTTCGGGGTCGGGGGCTCGGTCGGATCCCCGCTCGTCGGGGGAGGGCTTGCGGGCCCGCTTTTTGGCGGGGGTCAGATCCTCCACCATGTCGATCGTCAGGTCGGTCATGCGCGGGCCTCCTTCCCCTCATCGCCGACGGAGGGGTTGCCGTCGAGCGCCTGCCTCATGATGTCCGTTGCCGCCTCCTCGATGCGGGGAGGCTCGGCGCCCGCGCAGAGCGCCTGGCGTCGGCAGCCGTCAACGGCGCGCAGGTAGCGTGCCGCACGCTCGCGGTAGCGCTCGATCAGCAGCGTCAGCTTGAGTGCGGCGTCGTTTCTCAGGAAGGCCTGGCGCGTGCGCAGGCTGGACAGGCGCGCGCGGTCGGCGTCGAGGGAGCGGCGCAGCTGGCAGAGCTCACGCTCGCGCTGGCGCGCCTCGAACGTCGGGCGCGTGCCGCCATCCTCGCCCTCCCCGTCGCCGTCCGCCTGGGCGGCGTTCTGGCCGGCAAGGCGGATCGCCTCCTCCATCTCCTCGAGGCGCGCGGCGTCGCGGGGAATCGAGCTGTTCAGGCATCCGATCTCGTCCTGGGCCTCGCTCAGCTGGGAATGCCTCAGCTGGGCAAGCGAGACGATCTCTGCCAGGCTTTCGGCGCGCAGCGCGTTCAGGTGCGACGAATGCGCGGTGCCGTCGACGCTCTCGACCAGCCCGCGGCGCCCGTCACGCCGGCCCGCGCATGACAGGGAGAGCCGTTCGAGCAGGCCCAGCCTCGTGTCGTCGAACCACGCCATGCCGATCTCGCGGTATTCGAAGGAACCGGGATCGTCATCCTCGACGACAAACGCCTTTTCGAAGAAATCCTTGAACATGGAGGGTCCTTTCATCGTTTGTCCTGCGTTTCAACCTGGCCATAACGATAGGGGCGCCGCCGCCAGCCGTCGGGGGGAAGGGGAGGGGGAGCCGCAGGGTCGCCCTCCGGTCGCGGCAAGCGCGTCCGCGTTGGGCGCCGGGCGGCTGTCGGAGCGCGGTCGCCCGGGTCGGATCGCAGCGGGACGGACGACGTTCGGCGCCACCTTATCATGCCGCCGCCGCGATGCGGGCGGCGTCCAGGCCGAGCGCCCGGCAGAGCGGGGCGTCCGCCTGCGCGAGGATCCAGGCGATGGGCTCCATCACGCCTTGCGGCGCATAGCGGCCCGCCCCGCGTGCGTGGCCGATGGCGCTGCAGGCGAAGTAGCGTGCGGTCTCGAAGCGCGCGGCGACCGTGTTCAGGAAGTTGCCCATGCCGTTGTCGGCGAGAAACGCGCGGCACAGCGCATCGTGGATGTCGGCGGGGTCGAGGGAGGGGTCGCGCAGCGACAGCGCGCGCGCCGCGTCCGCGTCGAAGAAGGGCGTCAGCCCCGCCTGGTCGATCTTGCTCAGCACGATGGCGAGCGGAACGCGCAGCTTCTCCCCGGCCGGGATCCCTGCGGCATCCTGCATCTTGGCGATGAGGGCGGCGAGCACGCGGTTGGGGTCCTCGTTGCCGACGCCGGCCGAGTCGACCATGCCGAGGAGCCGCCGCCGCACGTCCCCCACCGCGGGGATGCTCATGGGGTCGATCATCAGCGCCACGCCGGCAGCGGCTCCGTACTGGAGCTGCCGTTCGTGCTCGGTGTTGGCGACGAACGCCTCGCCGGGCGTGTCGACCACGTGCACGATGCGGTCCGGCTCCAGGGAGTCGCCGTGCAGCCGGAAGCTCAGGGGGGTCGATGTCGGCGCCGTGAGATCGGTCGACTCGAGCGTCATCGACACCTCGCCCGTCGCGTAATCGTCGAGCGCGGCGCGGTGTAAGGCCGCCGCCGCACCCGGCAGGCAGACGGCCGAAAGCCCCCGGGCGGGGGCGATCCGCTCCGTCAGCGTGTAGGCGATCGCGTTCATGAAGGCGGTTTTGCCCGTCGAGCGCCCGCCCGCGAGGGGGATGCACACGGTGCGCGCCTCGGCGCCCTCGATGTCGTGGGGCAGGGCGGGGTTGGTGCACACCGCTTTGAGGTCGGCGCGCTTGAAAGGCGCCCCGCCGCCCGTCGGCACGGCGGACCCGAACCGGGTGCTGGGCAGTTTCTGTCCGCATGAGCAGGTGTGATGCAGGATGCCGTAGCGTCCGGGCCTCAGGCGGTAGTGGATCGCTTTGCAGGAGGGGCAGCGGTAGCCCGGCAGCGTGAACGGCGTTTTGCACACGGGGCACATCCCCGCGATGCCGTCGCGCTTCATGCGGAGGGACTCCGCGCCGCCCACCGCCGCGACGGCGAGGGCGGCGGGTGCCGCGCCGATCGCGAGCACGGCGGCGTGCAGAAGCGCGATGACCACGACGGTCGCCGTTCCGAACAGGGCGATCGAGACGCCTCCGACGATGTCGAGGCTTGAGAGCAGCAGGCGCATGAGGATGCCGTCGGGATCCGACTTCAGCCGGTCTGCGGCGTTCGAGAAGTGGGATGCGATGCGGGAGCGGACCGCACGCAACGCCGCGCGCGCCGTCGTGGCGAGATCGGGAAACCCCCGGTCGAGAAAGTAGTTCGCCTTCGCGGGCTCGTCGGGGAGCAGCCGCTCCATCGCCTTGGCAGTGGCCTTGTCCATGCTGGCAACCCCCTTCCGCTAGGAGCTTCTCTTGCCGGTGCGCGCGCCCTTGAAGGCGCGCAGGTAGGCGCGCACGGCGAAGGATCCCCCGTAGACGGCGGCGGCAAGCAGCAGCAGCGCGTCGAACGGAACGTCCGTCCACGAGAACAGCTCGGCGAGCACCTCCAGCGCGAGCATCGCGCAGAACAGGCCGACGAAGAATCTGAAGCAGCCTCCCATGCGGGTCTCCTTTCCCCCAACGCATCCTGGGGAAAGTATGGGCGGCGCAGCGGCGGGGCGCAGGGGTGAGCCCGAGGGGAGCAGAGGGGACGGTCCGCGACGCGGCGCGGAGGCGACCGCGCGGTTTGAGCCCCTTTGCGGAGGAGCGGAACCGTGGGGTGTTCGACGTTCGACGTTCGACGATGATGGGAGGGGCCCTCCGCGGAGGACGGGATGCTAGGGCATCTTGTCGGAGGCGTCCTGCGAGGCGTTCCGCGCTCCGATCGGCAGCGCGTCGACGCAGCTTCGCCAGCGGCAGTGAAGCTCGACGACGCGGTCGGGATCGCGCTGCGCGAGCGGGTCGTCTTCGCTTCCCGGCGCGGGAATCGGCCCGTGCGATGCGGCGGCGCCCCGCGCTCGGTTGGGGGCGAACAGCAGCGCGATGAACCGCGACAGGGAGGTAAGGGAGCCTCCGCTGAAATGGAGGAGGAAGGCGTCCATCGCCTCCGAAGGCGTGATCAGGCCGAACGCCGCCTCTGCCATCAAAAGGCCCAGCGCGTCGTCCCCGTTCCCCGCGTTGATGAAGAACTCCAGGTCGTGCGCCATCCGCACCAAAACCCGTCCGGAGAGAGGCGCGGGCGTGCTCTTCCCGACGCTGCCGCCGTCGGCGTCCTCCGCCGTCCGACCGCGGCCCCTCCGCAGGGCGAAGGCGGCCAGCACCTGGTAGGCGGACATGCGGCGTTCGAGCATCTCGCCCTCATCGTCTTCCGACGAATCCTCGATGATGCGCGCGGCGGTCGCCCGGATGCGTTCCCAGGCATCGTCTTCGAAGGAGGCGGACTCCATTCCGTAGATCCAGGCGAAGCGCGCGCACTCGTCGTAGGCGGGCCCCTCCTCGGAAAGCTCGCGCAGCGCGGCGTCCCGCACCGCGGCGAACGGCGCGGGATCCAGCGCATCGCGGCGGAGGGAGGGGCAGGGGAGCGCGATGTCGAACAGGCATGCCCAGACCAGGCAGTCGTAGCGTCCCAGCGCGCGCACGCGCGCCTCCTCGTCCCGACCGTCGAGGTTCGCGACGATCTCGCGGAACAGTTGCGCGGCGTCCCGCGCCTCCAGGCAGCACAGCAGCAGGTCCATCCAATGGCAGCTTTTCAGCATATCCCGGGGCTTCAGCCCGACGTCCTTTCGCGCCCGGGCGCGGCGGCGCAGGTCGTCGACGGAATGGCGCAGCACCAGCAGGTTCTCGCTGCGCAGCCAGCCGGCATCGCGCGTTTCCTTGAGCATGCGCGCCTGCCGAGCGTTCACCGATCCGTTGAAGAGGCTCCTCCGCCATACCAGGGGCAGTCCGTCGGAGGCGTCGAGGAACACGCCGAGCGATATCTCGGCCAGGATGCCGCGCTCTTCGCTGCCGGAAGCGCGGTCGTAGAGCCGATCGAGGATGACGCGGCCGGCGAACGCCTGGCCGCGCTGCTCGGCGAGCAGGACGGTCTGCAGCACGATGCGCCCCCAGCCGCCCGTGGGCACGCGGCGGGACAGCCGGTGCAGGTTGTCGGCGACGTGGAGCAGGGAAAGCGAGGGGTCTTCGAGGAACCAGCGCGCGGCAAGGCAGGCGAACAGCGTCGAGAAGCGCACTTCGAGGCGCTCGCCCTGCAGGCGGAGCACCGCTTGCAGGGAGGGGGAGGAGCGCACGGCGGTCATGGCGAGGATCGACGCTCCCGTGCCGGCGTTGCGGTCGATGAGGTCGAAGAATCCCTGGGAGGGGATGAAGACGCGTTCGCTCAGGATCTCGGCATCCGGCGACACGAGCAGCTCCATGGCACTGTCGACCATCGTCTGGAGAAGCTCGCGATCGGGGAAGCGGTCCGCCAGGGCGTCGGCGATGTCGTCGGCGGACGCGATCGTCCCGCCATCGCGGATCTGCGCGGCGACGATCGACACCAGTCCCAGGTCGTAGGAGCGTTGGTGCAGGTTAAAGCCGAGCAATCCCATGGCGCGGTCGAGTTGGGCGCCGAGTTCGTGGAAACCCCAGCGGGATCCGTTGCCGAACCATCTCCACCAGGCGCGCATGAAGCGGCGCTGAGGGCGTGAGCTCGGCGGAATGCGGTCGTCCATCGAGAAGAACCCGAGCGTGCGGCGGGTCGTGCCGGGAGTCGAGGATCCGCCCACCGCGTCGTCGATCAGCTCGACCAGGCGCCTCCAGATGTCCTCCCGCGCCGGTTCCGCCAGCACGACCGCACAGTGCGCCTGGCTCAGCGCGTAGGCGAACGCCGTCGGAAGGCGGTCTCCGATCCAAGGGGATCCGACGAAATCGAGCACGGCGAACGAACCTGTCACCTGGGCATCCGGCGCCTTGGAGGGATTCTCGGGAATGAATGACGCGTCGAAGGCGCCCAGCGACGCGGAAGCGACGACCTTCGCCTCCGCTTCCCGGGTCGCATCGGGATCGGCGGTCCATCCCTCCGCGGGGCAGAGGGCGTGCGAGAGGTACGCGATGCCCGCGCAGTCCTCGAGGTCCTTCTCGGAAAGAATGCCGTCCAGGCCGGGGAGGACGCGTTTGACCTGGGCCGATGAGAGCAAGCACCCGCGCAGCAGGTGAGCGGCGAACGGGTCGTCGACGCCCACCACGACGATGCGCTGCTCGGAGGAGATCCGCTTGCCGGGCGTCAGGTTGGTCCGGGCGGGGAGGATGTCTGCCGCCTCGATCCTCGGCAGGGGCTTGCCCTCGACGAGCGCGGCGGCCGCTGATGCGGGCGGATGCATCGGCAGGGTGTCGGGGGACGCGGCTGCAGCGCGCGCGGTTTCGCGCAGGCGCGCGAGGGCGGCAAGCCCGCCCCCGCGATCGTCGGACGAGGTTTCGCCGACCTCCGTCTCGGCTGCGCCGCCGCGGCTCTCCCCGGCGCGCGCCAGGGCTTCTTCCGGCGATGCGTCCTCCGCCAACGCGGAAAGCAGGCCCGCCGGAACGTCGAGCTCGACGACGGAGCCGTCCTCCGCGGCATCCCTCGCTGCCGTATCGACGGTGGCCGCTTCGGCATCGCGCGCGCGATCGCGCAGGGCGGCAAGCGCCGCCAGCCCGCTCGAGCCGGCGTCCGCGGATGTCGGGGCGCGGCCGTTGCGCGGGGAGGGCTCCGCCTCGGCGATCCGGCGGACGCGGTTCTTCCGGGCGGCTTCCATAAGGGATCTGAAGGAGGACAGGGTGGGGTTTCCCGCCTCGAGCGGGAGCGTCGTCGCGCTCTTCCAGACGTTGGCCTCGCCAGCTCCCGCCGTCGAGGCGGATTGGCCGGCGAGCTCGAAATACCCCCACGAGCCCTTGGCGTCCGCCTCCTTGCGGACGGGATCGTCGTCGGAAAGGCGCGCGATGGGGAAGGGGAACCCGATCTCCTCGACGGCGAACCAATCGACGCGGTCGTGAAGGGCGCCGTTGACCGAGCGCGCCTCCCAGGGCGCGCTCGTCGAAGCGTCTCTCAGGATGTCGCCGTAACGCGTCACGGGGGGCCGTTACTCCAGCATCAAGGGGGAGATGAGCTCCACCTCGGCCAGGAACTCGGCGCGCTCCTCGTCGGTGAACTGCGCGCGCGAGTAGCGGCGCAGCGTGTCGTACTCGTCGAAGCCGGTCGAGATGGTGAGGTTCAGCATGCGGACGAAGCTCGCGGGCGGCTCGGCGGGATCCTCGACGCGCATCACCAGGCAGATGTACACCTCGCCGTCGCGCGCGTCGAGTTCGATGCGGGTGTAGCGCATCTCGTAGTTGCGCTTGCAGATGAACGAGCGGGCGATGGGCAGGACGCTCCGGTCGACGTTGAAGGGGTAGCCGGCGCGGAACTGGATGCAGTCGGCGTCGGGTGTGTAGATCACCTTCATGACGAGCTGGCGGCCCTCGCCGTCCCCCATGCCGAACTGGGCGGTGTAGTAGTCATCCTCGCCGTCGCTGTAGAGGATGTGCTTGAGCTCCATCGTGTCGACGAGGATGCTGCGGATCTTGCCCCACATGGCGCTCTCGTCGAAGATCGGGAGGCTGCCCGCGCCCGTCGTCGCCGGTGCGGATCCTGCCAGAGTGGCGAGCGCGTCGCCATCGTCCCGTTCCCCATCCTCGTCGTCGATGGTGGCGCCATCGTATCCGAACAAGGACAGGAGGAGATGCAGGTGCTCGTCGCCGTCGGTGTTGGAATTCAGCTGATCGCGAAGGCCGTTCGCCGACTCCAGAAGCGACGCGCGCTGCTCCTCGTCGAGATCCGAATCCTCTTGGATGTTCTTGCGCAGGGCGTCGATCTCCTTCTGCAGCAGCCTGATCGCTTTCTCTCGTTCCATGAGCCCTCCTTCATCGGTGGCGCCAACGGGGTTTCCCGGGCTGTTTCGACTACGGTGCCATTGAACCACGCGGTCCGCGCCGGCGCGGCGGGGATGCCCGGGGGAGCGTGGGGGATGCGCCGCCTACTCCTTCGCGAACGCAGCCAGACGGTGGATGAGGGGATCGGTCTCCTCGGCGTATCTGGCGAGCGGTCGTCCGAACGCGAACGTCGCCGCCTCGCGCAAAGTCCGCTCCGCCCGGAACCTCTGCTCCTCTTCGGCGATAAGGCACTCGACGAGCAGGAAGCGGTAGGTCTGCTTCCTCAGGACGTCGAACGCGGGGTAGTCGGGGTGCGAGGGCGTGCCGGCGTAGTCGAGCGTGAACAGCAGCGCGAGCAGCGCCGCGTCGTCGAAGCGCCCGTCGCCCGCCGGATCGGCGGACGCGGTGGCGGAAAGCAGCAGCTTCAACTGCTCGACGCCCGCGTTGCCCGCCTTCTCGAAGCGGTCCTCGCGCTCGTCTTTGCCCATCCCCTTCATGTCCATCATGCTCTGCGGCAGCTCCTGGGCGCGCTCGACGCAGTGGCGCACCCACAGGCTCGCCCAGAACCCGCGCACGGCGGCGTAGGGGAAGCCCGCCTCGCCGTCGCGGACGTCGATGATGCCCAGACGCGACATGATCAGGTCCATCAGCTCGTCCTCGTCGAGCTCGAGGGACACGGCGCTGCGCGCCTGCAGGGACGCCTCGGCGTTGCGGTACGAGCGGAAGCGCTCGACGAACTCGGCGGCGGGCAGGGTCGGGCTGCCGACGGTGAGGTCGAACGCCAGATGCTCGAGCGCGCCGCTGTCGTAGCCGCTCAGCGTGGTGCGCTTGCGGAACTTCTTGTTGATCTCGGAGAACGTCCCCCATACGCTGCGCCGGTCCGTCGCCCGGCCGCGCTTGAACGCCAGCGCGATGGCGGTGAGCATGAACGGGTTGCCCATGACGCCGCGGAAGCCCGCCGTGGCGCACACCAGCGGGAACGCCGGCCCGTCGTAGGCGTCGGCGCCGCCGCGCGTGGTCACGCGCGCGAACAGCTCCTCCTGGCGCGGCAGGTCGAACTCCTCCAGGCGCGCCCGATGGGCGTCCCTTCCCAGAAGGCCGCGCATGGCCGCGGTGTCGACGGGGGGCAGCGGGCGGCTTGCGACCAGCAGGCGCGCGATGCCCGGCTGGTCGGCGAACTCCCTCAGCCGGCGCAGGTACAGCGCGCGGTGGCGGCGGGGGATCTCGTCGATGGAGTCCACCATCAGCAGCACGTTCCCGCGCTCGACCAGCGCGTCGATGGGGTTGGCGGCGGATCCCTCCCGGACGGCAGCCGCGCTGCGCAGGGCGTCGCGCATCGTTTCCGGAAGCGCCTCGAACGCCAGGTCGGAGAAGGACGGCGCCCCCTCCTCGTCGTCGGCGAGCCGCTGGTAGAGCGCCTCGTCGCGCGTCTGCGAGAGCACGATGGGCGTGAACGAGGAGAGCTGCGCCATGCCCGACAGGCGGGCCAGGGCGTCGTCGGAGAGGATGTCGGCGACCGTTCGCTCGACGGGCTCGGGCGCCGCGTTCCCGCCGTCTGCGGCGTCGCGCAGCTCGAACCGGGCGGCGTCGTTGTCGGCGCCGCGTGCGAACGCCAGGGCGAACCGCGCCGCCTCCTCGTTGGCGACCGTCCCGTCCAACGTCAGCGATATCCGCGCCAGGCGGGCGCTCGCGCAGGCTGCCGCGGCGGCGCGCAGAAACGTCGATTTGCCCATGCCCGAGCCCGCCTGCAGGAGCAGGCGCTGTCCCGCGTCGGGGGAGAGCAGCCAATTGACGGGGTTCTCCTCGGCGAACGGCGGCGCCACGTACACGTCCTGGAGGCGGTCCGCCTTGGCGGACGCGCCGTCGCGCTCGGTGATCTCGGATGCCCAATCCTGCAGCCGCTCGAGGTAGGCGGTCTGGCGGCCCAGCTCGCGGCGCAGCATCCTTCCCGTGGTGTCGAAAAGCGACCCCTCCTCGAGCGCGAAGCCCACCAGCGCCGCGGCGATGATCGCGGCGGCCTCGTAGGCGTTTTCGGGCCACGGTTGGCGGTCGAGTGCGGCACGCTGCGCGTCGGTGAACGCGGGGAAGTCGGAGTCCTGGTAGGCGTGCAGAAACATCCGCTTCAGCTCGGCGGCGGCTTGCGCGCCGTCCAAAAGCGGCGTGCGGTCGTTCATGAGCTTCCAGGCGGCGGTGTAGGGCAGGCACACCAGGTAGTCCATCAGGCGGCTGGGCTGCGTGCGGTGCACGAGCTGCTTTCTCTCGCCGCGGTGGGTGTTGTCCACGTCGGCGTCGAGCAGGGAGTCCTTGAGCTTTTTGTCCCACAGGCCCATTTCGGTGGGGTGGCCGCCCGCGCCGACGGCGAAGGGCCAGTAGTCGCCGTAATGGACGATGTCGGTGAACCTCATGGAGCCGACGCGCCGGAACTGGGGGATCAGCTCGCCCGACGGACCGATGCCGCTGAGCATCGTGTTGGCGCTGATCCGCGCCCTCGTCTTGGTTTCGCCCTCGCTCACGTAGGACGGTTTGATGCCGTGGAACGGGAATCCCTCCATCCCGTTGAAGCCGGAGTTTTTGGGAATGGCGCCGCCCAGCTTCGTCACGAGCGCGCCCGCGGCATGCTTGTCCAGGCGGGAGACGAGCGAGGCGAAGTAGTCGTCGAACGCGGTGCGGCGGTAGGTGCTCCATGGATGCACGGCGGCGGGCAGCCCCGAGTCGTCGTCTCCGAAGCAGGGGTAGAGGTCGACCGCGGCGCCCTGGTCGTCGAATGCGGGGCCGAGCGCCTTGTCGATGTCGTTGGCGAGGGAGCCCGATTTCACCGGTGACGTGCTCCAGCCCTGGGAGGAGGCGGCGGCGCAGGCCGCCGACGAGGCGCCGAAGCGCTCCCCGGCAAGCCACAGCGTGATGCAGAAGGCGACGTTGCTCTTCGATTCGCCCGTGTCGACGACGACGTCGTTTTCGAGGGGGACGTCGTCGACGCGCGTCCGGTCGTCTATGCGGAGTCCCGCGGTGCCCGAAGCAGGCTGCCTGTCCATGATGCTCCTTCCTGCACGCCGCAGATCCGGGCGGCATGCCGCCGCGCCGTCCGTCGGCCGCTTGCTCCATTGTACCGTGCGTCGTTGCCGAGCAGCCTTCGAATTCCCGTTCCCCCCTGCGCCCTCGGTTTCCCCCCGCGTCCCGCCGCCATACCTCCTGCGGCGCGCGGAGGCGCCCCCTAGAGTTGAATCAGCCCGAGGCGCGACGATGCCGGTGAGGTTGCCGGGATCGCCTCGGCAGGCAGGCGGATCCACTATCGAAACGCGCGTTTCAGTCGCGGATCCGTCGGAAGACGCCGTGGAAGGCTCCGTTGGGCGAAGGACGCGAGGAGAAAGGGATGCGCACGATGAGTCATGGTGAATGGTACGGATTGGATGAGCTGGGCCGCGGATGCGCGCGCCCGTTCGAAGCGCCGCCGTCCGTCGACGCCGGGATGCGGGGCGGAATGCGTCCCCATGCCGTGCGACGCCAAATGGTGCGCGACGAGCCCGAGCCGGTGCGCGAGGCGTTCCCCGCCGCGCTGGAGGAGCGCTTGCGTGCGACCGAGGAGAAGCTGGACCAGCTGCTGTGCGCCGCACGGGCGCTCGGCGACGGCATGGCGGCGCACGACGCCGTCGAGAAGGAGCGCGCCGCCGCGCTGGAGGGCGCCGAGAAGGAACGCGCGATGGCGCTCGGCGAGCTGAAGGAGGGCGTGGACGCGCTCTCCGAGCAGTTCAAGGCGCGCATCTCCAAGACCGATTACGAGGAGGCGACGCTCAAGCGCATCTCCGACGAGCTTGACGAGCAACGCAGCGGTCTGTACCGCAAGATCGTCGAGCCCCTGATCAACGAAGTCATCGACGTCCATCAGGACATGAGCGCCACCATCGCGTCCTACCGCCGCAAGGCGGAGGAGGGCGATCGGGACGATCTCGCCGCGCGCATCCGCCGCGACCTCGACGAGTTCCGGTTGATGCTGGGGGACATCCTGCGCAACTGGAACGTCGAGGTGTGGCGTCCGGAGCCCGGCGAGCCGCTGGAGCCGTTGCGCTGCCGTGCGGTGCGCGCCGTGCCGACCGGTGACAGGGATTGCCACCGCACGGTGGCCGAGTCGCTGACGTGCGGATATGCCTTCGAAGGCAAGATCCTCCGTCCCGCCCAGGTGGTGGCGTTCACGTACAAGCCCAAGTCCGAGTCCGAGGAGCCTCAGCCGCCGGATGCGGCAGCGGAGTCGGAGGCGGATGCGGCGGAGGCGCCGGCTGCGATCGCTCAGCCGTCTGATGCGGCCGCGGAGGCGCCGGCTGCGCCCGCGGAGCCGGGGACGGCAGCCGCGGATGCCGGGTCCTCGACGATGCCGGAGATGGGCTCGCGGGCGGAGGAGCATCCGGCCAGCGAACCGCCGCTGTCGTCGAGCGAGGCGGCAGCGGCGGTCGCCCAGGCGCTGCAGGGAACGGGCGAGGCGTGCGGGGAGGGCGAGGCGCCTTTCGCCGATCAGCCCCGCTGCGTTCCCCCCGCCCCTCCGGCGC
>ERZ1034920.337-NODE-337-length-38608-cov-6.875133_pt1 | contig 38608 bp, 29 predicted proteins | sample MGYA00520688_ERZ1034920 | MGnify/ENA primary metagenome ERZ1034920 (study PRJEB33766, sample SAMN09781785) | gut metagenome | biome: gut microbiome | host: Homo sapiens | place: Madagascar | study: EMG produced TPA metagenomics assembly of the PRJNA485056 data set...
TATCGGCGTCGATCGAGTTCGGCAGCTCCCCGCACGAGGAGATCCCAAAGTGGCCGAGCCATCGGCTCGCCTTCTTGGAAACCGCATAGTATGCAGCGGGATGGCGCAGGCATCGGCGCGTCATGAAGTGCTCCACTGCCTGAACACCCTTGTCCACCATGGCGTTTCCCATGGTGAGATGCGCCGATCCGTGCTCTAGAAGCACCGGGACGATGCCCTTGCGCTCCGCGAAGGCAAGAGCCTGCTCCGACAGCGGATAGAAGCGCGTGTGCACCTCGATATAGTCGATCTGCTGCGATTCCAGCCATTCCCATTGGTTGCGGGCGGCGGCAGGGACGGGGTAGCGCCCGCCGAGCAGTGGACGGCAGGGCAGGCGGAGGACTTCGATCCCGTCTTCGACAACAAGGCCGGGTTCCGCCTGAAGCGCACAGCATACGACGATCACCCTGGAGCCCCGCTCGCGAAACGCGCGCGCGATGCTGGACGTGTAGGTCTGCACGCCTCCCATGGTGGGGAGGTAGAGCGACGAGAAAAGGCAGATTGTCGAAGCGTTGCTCATGAATACCCTTCTAACAAAGGCGGGCTTGCATTTCTTGATCAATATGGAATATATACTGCATCTGCCATTCTAGCGTACCGTTTCAGAGCTGCTGCGATCCTGTTCCGCGCGACCATCTCCCTTTTTCTCGAGATAGTCCTCCGCTCTTGATCATGGAAGAGAAAAACTGTATCATTGATACACTTACGAATGGGAGGAAGATGAAGCTCATATATCCCCATGGATGCTCCGATGAAGATATCCAGACGTACGGCTTCGGCTTTTACTGCAATTCGAATCATTATGGAATGGGGCATTCGCCAAGCGAGATATAGTCTTTTCTCCAAAGGGTGCGCGAGTATGTTCGAGCTGATCTTTTCGTTGTGAAGAAAGGGAATCCAGATCGCACTAACGACAGTCGCTTCAAGAACAGGGAGTTTATCTTGCGGTATGGACTTTGGGACAGATTTGAGCTCAAGCATCTTCTTTTAAGCGTATCGCTTGACGAGTTTTGTCATTCGATCAGGGATCTTGATGGTTCGACATTGTATGTGTTCAGTCCTGAGCGCGAGCTGTATCGAGAAGGTTTTGGACTTGAAAAAGTTCAGATCTATCTGAAGGAGGGCGAGGTTCGCGGGCGTGACGGAAAAATGAGAGTGCTCGTTGTCTCCCTGCATGAGCTCGAAAAGCCGATCGTGCGTTTGTTTGAGGATTAGGAGATCAGTGATGGATGCAACTGCGTTTTGCCCCGTTTGCCTTGACGAGGTGGTTTTTGAAACCCGCAAGTGCGTTGAAACGATTGACGTGGATGGCAAAACTTGTTCTTTCGAGTCGTCTCTGGCCATCTGCCCTCATTGCGGCGAAGAACTAGACTGTCCCCCTTATCAGCAGGAAGCCGGTCGTGCGTATTCGGATGCGATTAGAAGTGCGAAAGGTTTGGTTTCCCTTGAGGCCGTGCGAGATCTTCCCAGAAGATATCATATCGGCAAAAGGCCGCTTTCGAAGCTGCTGGGATGGGGCGAGATCACCTATACGCGTTTCGTGGACGGTCATGTGCCTTCTAAGGCGTATTCAGACAGGATTCAAGAGCTATATGATCATCCGGCATTGTATCGCCGCGCCCTTGTTGAAGGCAAAGAAAGGATCACCGATAGCGCATTTAGGAACAGCCTTGCTGCTGTGGATAGGATCCTGGCGGATGATTATCCCGACGTCGTAAGGCTTTTGGAGGTCGGGGAATATTTCTGCAGATGCGCCAAAGGGGATATCACCGCATATTCGATTCAGAAGCTGGTGTACTTGGCTCAGGGTTTCAGCTTGGTGCTGCTCGACAAGCCCCTATTTCCTCAGGTCCCGAGTGCTTGGGCGGCGGGCCCGGTTTACGGACAGCTTTGGCGCGACTTCAAATCGAGGGACCTCCTCGAGGAGTATGGCGGAGAGACGGCGGGGCGAAGCGAATCCGTGTTTGCCCGCGATCAGGAGGATCTGTTGCAGGAGGTGTTTCGCTCGTTCGGAAGGTTCAGCGGAAACATGCTTTCGGATATCACGCACTTCGAAGGACCCTGGCTCGATGCTCGTAAAAGGGCGGGAGCGGCTCCGGGCGAGAGATGCCAGGAGAAGATTTCGCTTGATTCGATGCGCGAATATTTCGGTTCCGCCGTCGAGCGTTTTCATATTTCGAAAGACAAGGATGGAATGACTCGATTCGCCGAGGATATCGTGCGTAGGATGGCCGTGAAATGACCATGAGGGGCATGGATGAAAAAGCCGCGCTAACAAGCGACTTGGCAATGAGCGACTCGGAAGGCGCATGCGAAGCGAGTGTGCCGAATCCGTCCACCGCTCACGTATCCGCTCCGAACGACGGGTTGTCGGATGCCGATTCCCTGTCGGTCATCATCCCCGCGTACAATGCGGAGCGGTGGATCGAGCGCTGTCTGAAATCCGCTTTGCGTTGTTCGTCGCGTTCTTTGGAAGTGATCTGCGTCGACGATGGATCGACAGATGGAAGCTGGGCGGTAATGTCGGCCATCGCCGAAAACGACGCGCGCGTGAAGCTTGTCCGGCAGTCGAATCAGGGGAGATGCGCCGCAAGAAACGCGGGGTTGGCCGTTGCGTCAGGCGAGTGGGTCGTGTTTCTGGATGCCGACGACATGCTCATCCCGGGTTCCGTCGATGCAGCGCTTGACGCGGCTGGTTCGGGTGCCCCGCTGATCTGTACGTTGGGAACCTATGCGTCCGAAGCGGTATATGAAGAGCCGGTTTGTCGCGCTTCCGGAACGGCGGTCCTTAACGCGGTCGAGGCGCTGAGGTTCCTTCAAGCGCCTGTGGAGGTCGCGCAATCGCTTTCCGACGGGAGCGCAGAGCGTCAAACGCTTCAGGCGTATGATCCGATATGGTGCCAAAGCTCCTGCACCAAGCTCATACGTCGTTCGCTTATTGCATCCGGATCGGCTGCCTTCGAACGAAGGCTGAAATACGGCGAGGATATACTGTTTCTGCATGATCTTTTGACCTCGGCCGATTTCGATGTGCGGTTTGTTCCGGTGACAACGCATTGGTGCGACAACTCAACGCCCGGCACGACCAGAACGTATCGGGAAGGGGATATTTCGGCGCTTCGGCGGACGTTCGCTGCCTGGGATTCTCGACAGCTCGACGGTGAGGCAAGTGACTATGCTGCCTGGCGTTGCGTCGCCGATGCGCTGTACATCTCCATGATGGCGGCGGTGTTCCTGCCAGCGCCTCGCGCGAAATCGGAGATATCCGAGCTGTTCGGGGATGACCATTTGGCCGCGTTTTGCGAGAGGGTCCCGCAATCGAAGCTTAGGAACATGGGCGCAGTGGTCTGGCGGTTCTGGTCGTCGGCGTTCGATAGATTGAAGGCCTCCGACGAGAACGGATACTGGCGAAGCGTTTCGCGATTGGCCGCGATGAAGAAGGTTCTTCTGCGGTTTTCCCGCCGGTGATCGGCGGCATTATGTTTGTACGGACTTGGTGGGGAGCCCGCGGATGCGTGCCTGCGGGCGCATCGTGGGGTACAATGTCCGAATCATGGATAAAAAGGTGCTCGCCGTCATACCGGCGTACAACGAACAAGACAACATCGTTTCGACCATCGAGGATCTGCGCTCCAATGCTCCCGAGGTCGACTACGTCATCGTCAACGACGGGTCGAAGGACCGCACGCCGCAGATATGCGAGGAGCGCGGCTACCATTACCTGTCGCTGCCGGTCAACCTGGGTTTGGCGGGTGCGTTCCAGACGGGGATGAAGTACGCCAAGGAGCGCGGCTACGACTACGCGATCCAGTTCGACGCCGACGGTCAGCATTCCGCCGCCTACATCTCCGAGATGCTCGAGCGTGCCGAGGAGACGGGCGCCGATGTGGTGATCGGCTCGCGTTTCGCCAACTGCAAAAAGCCTTTCTCTCCGCGCATGGTCGGATCGGCTCTCATCACGGCGATGATCCTGCTGACCACGTGCAAGAAGGTGCAGGATCCCACTTCGGGCATGCGCCTGTTCAACGCGCGCTTGATCCCCCTGTTCGCCGACGAGCTGGATTACGGTCCGGAACCCGACACCATCTCGTACCTGATGCGCAACGGCTTCAAGGTGGAGGAGGTGCAGGTCGAGATGCGTGAACGCACGGCGGGCGAGAGTTACTTGAACTTCACCAAGTCGGTCTCCTACATGCTGCGCATGAGCATCTCCATCCTGCTGGTCCAGTGGTTCCGAAGGAAGATCAGGTGAGCGCCGTGTTCACAATCGTGCTCATCATCGGTGCGGTATGCGTCTTCGCCTACATCCTGCGAAAGATCCGCAAGTCCGAGATCAAGATCGCCGATTCGACGTTCTGGTTTCTGTTCGCCGCCAGCTTGGTGCTGCTGGCGATCTTCCCGCAGATCGCGTATTTCCTCTCGGATCTGCTGCAGGTGCAGTCGCCCTCCAACTTCGTTTTTCTGTACGTTATCGCCGTGCTCGTGATCCGAGAATTCCTGACCACGGTCGAGATATCCAAGCTCCGCGCACGAGTGGCGCTGCTCACGCAGCAAAAGGCGCTGGAGGATTTGGAGGAGCGCGAAGAGGAGGCCCGCGACGTTGTGCGCGACGCTCGCGGCGATCGATAGGGTTCGGGTCTGCGGGCTGACGGCAGGAGGGTGCTTTCGAATATGGAGCGGCTTACGGTCGAAGATATGAAGGGCATCGAGCTCGAGCTCATGGATGAGCTCGACCGAATTTGCCGCGAGCACGATGTGAAGTACTTTCTCGGCTACGGCAGCCTTCTTGGCGCGGTCCGGCATGGCGGTTTCATCCCTTGGGATGACGATATGGACGTGGTCATGCTGCGCGAGGATTACGAGCGCTTCATGGCGGGATTCGACGAATGGTGCCAGGTCGATCGGTATAAGCTCATCTCGTACCGCGATGGCGAATCGATCTTTCCCTTTGCAAAGATGACGGATTCCTCCACCAAGGTGTACGAGAACTTCATCGAGAAAAGCCGTTCGAACGGGGTCTGGATCGACATCTTTCCTCTTGACTTCGTCGACCCTTCCGACAGGGCGTCGTTCAAGCGCGCGTTCGGCGTCAATACGAGAACAGGCCTGCTCAGGAGCTTCATTTTGGCGGATCCTTCTGTCGGATCAAGTGCGATCGTCAAGTTGGCTAAGCGTGTCGTCTGTCCGTTTGTAAAAGGCCTTGATCCTGTGAAATACTCCCGCAAGCTCGACGAGAACGCGTGCGGAGCCTGCGCGCACGAGTCGGACCTCGTGGCGGATTTCCTTGGCGAGGGGAAACCGGAAAAGCTGTTTCCGACCGAGTTGTTCGAGCCGATCGAGATGCCGTTCGAAGATCGTGTGTTCTATGCTCCGAAAGGATACGAGGAGTATCTGACCATCGAATACGGCGATTGGCAGACGCCTCCGCCGGAGGATAGCCGACCGATCCACACATGCGAGGCGTATCGCCTGTGATCGCCTTGGGGAAAATGGTCCGCTAATGGCAATCGGCAAGAAAGAGGGAAGCGCTTCGGCTGCTTCCGAGATGACGGGCGCGGAGGCTGGCAAACCCGCTCCGCTTTCCGATAAAGCGAACGTTCTGTGGAACTCCGCAGGCTCTCTCACGTATTTGGGATGCCAGTGGCTCACCACGGTTTTGGTCGTAAGGCTGTCCGATGGCTACGATGCCGCCGGCGTACTGTCCCTTGCCATGTCGGTGGTGGGCATCTTCGGCACGTTTGCCAACTACAAGATGGGCACCTACCAGATCTCGGACATCAATCACGAGAACACGTTGGGAGAGTATCTGGGGTTCCGCTGCCTGACCCTTGCCATCGCGTTTGTCGCATGCATGGTGTACGCGTTCTTCACCTGCGCGACTTACACGCTGGTCACGGTGGCGCTGTTCTATCTTTTCAAGGCGGTCGGACTTGTCATCGACATCTTCCACGGCACCGATCAGCAGAATCGGCGCATGGACTACATCGGCAAATCATTCATGGCGCAGGGGGCTTCCACTCTGGCGGCTTTCGCCGTCGTTTTCGGAGTGACGCAGGATCTGAACCTTGCTATCATCGCGATGACGATCGCCGCGCTTGCGGTGATGCTGCTGTTCGACAAGCCCAAGGTCTCCCAGTTCGAGAAGGTGTGCTTCTCCCTTTCGAGGGCCAAGGCGTGGTTTTTCCTCAAGACGTCTTTTCCCGCTGTTCTGGCATCGCTTGCCGCCAGCGCCATCTTCACGGTGCCCAAGCAGTACCTCGCGTTCGTTTCCGGCGAGGCGGCGCTTGGCATCTACTCGTCCGTCGCCGCTCCTGCGCTTGTGATTCAAATGGGAGCGATGTATTTGTACGGCCCGTTCCTCGATGTGTTCACGCGCCTTCATCTCGACGGCGATCGACGAGGTTTCCTCAAGCTGCTTGCTCGAACTTCGGGAGCGATCGTTCTGGTGGCTATCGCATGCGCCATCGCCTTGGAGTTCGTCGGCGCGTGGGTGCTTCAGCTGTTGTTCGGCGAGAGCATCGTCTCGTACGTATATCTGCTTCAGCCGGTTCTTCTGTCCACGATGCTCACGGCGTTTCTCTGGTTCATCGGGGACCTCCTTATCGCCTTGCGTGATTTCAGAGCGTATTTCATCGGCAATGTCGTCGCGCTTGTCTCGGTCATTCCCCTGAGCGTTTTCTGCGTGAACATCTGGGATATGAACGGGGTGAGTTTTGCGGGTTCCGGCGCCTGCATCCTGGGCGTGATCGCGCTCGCGTTTTTCCTAGCGCATGATCTGAAGGATGGTCCGAGGCGTCGCAGCAAAAGGAAGGAGAGCGTGGGGTCATGATAAGAGTGCTTCACGTCATCGGTGCGATGGATCGTGGCGGCGCCGAGACGATGGTGATGAATCTGTACCGCGCCGTCGATAAGAGCCGCATGCAGTTCGACTTTCTTGTGCACGAGGAACGCGAATGCGATTACGATCAGGAGATCCTCGATTTAGGGGGCAGGATATACCGCGTCCCGCGATTCACCGGAGCGAACCTGATCGCCTACAAAAAAGATTGCAGGAGGCTTTTCGCCGAGCACCCTGAGCATCGTATCGTCCATGGCCATATCGGAAGCTCGGCGGCGATCTACCTCAAAGAAGCCAAACGCGTAGGACGTGTCGCTATAGCCCACAGCCACGCCCAAAACTACCTGCCGGGTGTGGAGGGGTTGGTCTTCGATCTGATCGCGCATCCGACCCGCAATATCGCCGATTGGTTCTTCGCCTGTTCCAAAGAGGCGGGAATCGACCGCTTTGGCGAGAAGGTGGTCGAAGGGGATCGGTTCGCGATCCTCGACAACGGCATCGATGTGGAGCTGTACCGTTGCGACGAGGAAGGCCATCGGACTGCCAAGGAGAAGCTCGACTTGGCGGGAAAACCGGTGTTCGGACATGTGGGTCGCCTTTCCCCCGAGAAGAATCACGAGTTCCTTTTCGAGGTCTTCTCGTTGCTGAAGGAACGCATTCCCGATGCGATCCTGCTCTTGATCGGACGGGGTCCGCTCGAGCAAGAGCTCAGGGAGCGCGCTGACGCCATGGACATCGGCGATTCCGTGAAGTTCCTGGGTGTGAGGGACGATGTGCCCGCGCTTCTCAAGGCGATGGACGTGTTCGTTTTCCCCTCGGTCAAAGAGGGGCTTGCCATGGCGGCGGTGGAGGCTCAGGCGGCGGGGCTTCCCTGCATCGTCTCCACCGGCGTTCCTGAGCATGCGGTCGTAACGGATCGCGTGCGTCATCTGCCTTTGGGGGATGGTGCGGCAAGCTGGACTCAAAATGCATGGGAGGCCTTTGCAGACGCGAAGGATAAGCCGAGGACCGACTGCGTGGAGCAAGTTCGCGCCGGAGGGTTCGACATCGCTGCGACGTCGCTGCGCCTCCAATCATTTTACGAGCGTCTTGCAAACGGTGAAGAGGCGGTGTTCTAATGGACTACTCATCCGATCAGCTGCGCCGTCTGCAACTCGTCCTGACGGACATCGTTAAAGACATCGACCGCGTGTGCCGCGAGAACGGCATCGAATACTTCCTTGACTCCGGATCCTGCCTGGGGGCGATCCGGCATGCGGGCTTCATCCCGTGGGATGACGATATGGACCTGGGGATGCGCCGTGCCGACTACGATCGGTTCCTCCAGATCGCGCCTGCTGCGCTCGGGAACGACTACGTCGTCGCCCATCCGGGCAACGAGCCGCGCCTTGCCGGGCAGTTCTGCAAGGTATGGCGGCGTGATACGCTGTTCGAGACCCAGGAGACCGTCGAAGCCGGTCTGAAGCAGGGAATCTTCGTCGATGTGTTCCCCTACGACAAGCTGTGCGACGATCCCCAGGCGGCCGAAAGGCAGCTGAAGGATTGCCGCATGTGGCAAAGCCTCTCGTACCTTTACCACGCCAAGAGCATCAACGTGCCCGACGCCGGATTGAAGGGTGCCATCGAGCGGGCGGGTTGCAAGGTCGTCCACGGCATCGTCCATGCCGCCCTCGATCCTGCGCGCATCCGCGATCGCTTCGAACAGGTCGCCCGGCAGGGCGGGAAGGGCGATGGGGGAGAATACTTCAATCCCTGCTACGTGCAAGGAGGGCGGTTCCCCGAGGATATTCTGTTCCCCACCTCCACGGTATCGTTCGAGGGCGTGGAGTTGTCGGCTCCCGCCAAGCCCGAGGCGTATCTGGCCTTGATGTACGGCGACGATTGGGGCGAGCTTCCTCCTGTCGAGGAGCGACGAAACCACGCTCCGCTGCGGCTCGACTTCGGGGACTAGCCGCCCGTGCACGCTGATAGGCATCCCTTCCGGGCACCTTGAAGGGGCGCTAAGCGATGTCGCCGGCCCTCCCCGGACCGCCCCCCTTTGGGGTATGATTAGCATCTTGTGTTTTTCCGACCGGAGCTTCCCTCGGGAACCCGTGGAAAGGATGCGTCGATCATGGAGCTGCTCGCCCAAGCGCTCAACCTCATAATGCAGCCGTGCTACCAGCTCACCGGCAACTGGTGGCTCGCCATCCTCCTGTTCACCGTCATCGTCAAGATCATCCTGATCCCGATGAGCCTGTGGTGTCAGAAGAACAGCATCGTCATGGTGCAGCTGATGCCCGAGCTCAATCGCATCAAGGTCAAGTACTTCGGCGATCGCGAGACCATCGGCGACAAGCAGCACGAGCTGTACAAGCAGCGCAAGTACCATCCGCTGCTGAGCCTGGTGCCCCTGGCGGTGCAGATCGTCATCCTGTTCGGATTGGTTGACGTTATCCATGGCGTCACCGACCACGGCGCTCCGGGCACGGAGCTTCTGGGCATGGTGCCTTTCGAGGACGGCGGCATCTCGTGGTTCATGCCGCTTGCCGCGGGCGTGTCGGCCATCATCATGGGCTTCGCGCAAAACCGCATCAACCCCCTGCAAAAGGAGCAATCCCGCGCCGAGAAGAACATGACCAACGGCCTGTCGATCGCGCTGTCGTTCGTCTTGGGCATCTTCGTCGCCACGGGCATGGGCTTTTACTGGGTGTGCTCCAACCTCACTTCCATCGCCATCCAGGCGCTGTGCAACGTCATCATCAAGCCGCGCAAGTACATCGATTACGCCGATCTGGAGGCCAGCCGCCAGGAGCTTGCCGAGTTGGAATCGCTGGACAAGTCCGATCGCAAGTGGTGGCAGCGCGACGCATACGCCAAACGCGAGAAGGCCGACTACAAGCGCTTCTTCAACGTGGTGGGCAAGCATCTGGTGTTCTTCTCCGAGGGCAGCGGCTTTTACAAGTACTACCAGGGCTACATCGACTGGCTGCTGGCCAATTCGGATGTGACCATCCACTACGTGACCAACGACCCCGACGATCAGATCTTCGGCATCGCCGAGGCCCAGCCGCGCATCCGCCCCTACTACATCGGCCCCAAGCGCATCATCACCCTGATGATGAAGATGGACGCCGACATGGTGGTGATGACTCAGGAGGACCTGGACAACTACTACATCAAACGCTCCTATGTGCGCAGCGACACCGAGTACGTGTTCGCGTTCCACCACATGACCAGCACGCACCTCACTGCCACCAAAACCGCCTACGACAATTACGACGCCATGCTGTGCGTGGGGCCGCACCAGATCGAGGAGCTGCGCCGTGCCGAGGAGCTCAAGGGCACGCGCAAGAAGACGCTCGTGCCGACGGGCTACGACCTGCTCGACCGCGCGATCGCGGGCTGGGAGGACCTCAGGGCCCGCCGCGAGCGCGAGGAGGCTCAAGACGGCGGCGCATCGCGCAAGCCCACCATTCTGATCGGGCCCTCGTGGCAAGAGGGATGCATTTTGGACACCTGCATCGACGACATTTTGGAAAAGCTTCTGGGCCGCGGCTATCGCATCATCGTGAGGCCCCATCCCGAGTACACCAAGCGCTACCGCCCCCGCTGGGAGGCGCTGCAGGCGCGCTATGCGGAGGTTTCGGATGGCGAGCTGGTCTTCGAGAAGGACTTCTCGTCCAACGAGACGGTGTTTGCCTCCGATATCCTGTTCACCGACTGGTCGTCGATCGCCTACGAGTTCTCGTTCGCCACGGGCAAGCCTTGCGTGTTCATCGACACGCCCATGAAGGTGCACAATCCCGATTGGAAGGATCTGGGTATCGAGCCCACCGACATCACCCTGCGCGATGAGGTGGGCGTGTCGTTCGATCCCGTCGACCTGTCCCAGCTCCCCGAAACGGTCGCCGACATGCTGGAGCGCCCCGACGCCTGGCGCGAGCGCATCCAGGAGTGCGCGCGGCGGACGGTGTTCAACCTGGGCTCTTCGGCCGAGGTGGGCGCGGAATGGATCCTGAACCGTCTGCTTGAGCTGCAGGCGCGCCGCAAGTCGGCGGAGGACGCGTCCGGTCCCGCTGCGGGCGCGTCGTCGCCGAAGCCCGAGAAGCGGTCCGCCTCCAAGGCGTCGGCGCGTCCCGTGGGCGCGCAGTTCGCGCGCTTGGGGAAGAAGGCCGCCTCATGGGCGCCCGAGGCGGTCGTCGCCACCGCTCTGGCGTTCCCGTTCCTCGTCGAGCCGGCTTACGCCTATGTGGATCCGTCGGTGATGACCTACACCATCCAGGCGCTGGCGGGTGTCGCCGTGGCCTTGTCGGCGGTGGCGGGCGTGGCGCTGCGCAAGACGCGCAAGAAGCTGTTCGCGCTGCTCAAGATCGACGAGAACGCGCGCAAGGAGGTCGAACCCGACGTCCATCGCGTGGTGGGAGGTTTGATCGTCCCCAACGAGGGCGAGGACGCCGACGCGCTGGCCGCCCAAAGCGCGGCTTCGCGCAAGGGGTCCTCCGAGGCAGCCGCGTTCGGCGCCCCGGGATCCGACGCCTTGCGCCGCGGGGTGGGGGCGCGTCCGGAAGAGCGGCTGCGCTGGCGCGCCCGTTTCGGGTTCGGCTTGGTCGCCTCGGCTTTCCTCGCGTTCACGCTGCTCATCGTGGCGCCCTTCGAGCTGGTGGCGGCCAACGCCTCCAGCCTTCTTCTGGGCGTCTACGACATCTGGTGGTGCATGGTGCTTTTGGCGGCGGGCGTGACGCTCGTCCTGGCGCTGATCCTGTCGGCTTTGCGCGGCAGGGCGTTCACGGTGGGGTTCGTGCTGACCTTGGCGGCGGGCGTGTGCTGCTACCTGCAGGCGCTGTTCATGAACGGCGGCCTGCCGACCGCCGACGGAAGCTCGGTGCCGTGGCAGGACTACACCGCCGTCGCGCTGGGAACCGCGCTGGTGTGGCTGGCGGTTCTGGTTGCCGTCGTGGCGGCAAGCAGGCTGCGTCCCCGCTTGTGGCGCGTCGGCGGCGTGGTGGTCGCCTGCGCGTTGGCCATCGTGCAGGGCGTGGGCGTGCTCAGCCTGGTCGCCAACCCGGATACGGTCTCCGCATCCCAAACCGAGGTCGACCTGACCGAGGAGGGGCTTTTCGATCTGTCCGCCAAGGACAACGTGGTGGTGTTCGTGCTCGACACCTTTGACACCTCCGTCATGGACCAGGTGCTTGCCGAGGATCCGTCGGCGCTGGCGTCGTTCGAGGATTTCACGTACTTCCACAACTCCACCGGCGGCATGATCCCCACGCGCTATGCGGTGCCCGTCCTGCTGACGGGCCAGACGCCGGAGAGCATGGGCACTTTCGACGGCTTCTACGAGCAGGCTTACGAACAGGGCACGTTCTTGACCGACATTCATGATGCGGGGTATTCGATCGGCATCTACTCCGACTCGACGGGCATCAACGACGAGGACGTGTCCGTCCGTCAGGAGATCTCCGATCAGACGGTCAACGTGCATCGTGTGCAGGCGCCCATCGACGTCGCCGGCACCATGAAGATCCTCGCGCAATGCGCCCTGTATCGCGACATGCCCTGGGTGCTCAAGCCGTGGTTCTGGTACTACACCGACGAGCTGAACAACAGCATGGTGGGCGAGACCGCCCAGGAGGGCACGCCCGAGGCGGATGCCTCCACCATCTACCGCATCGACGATCTGGGCTATTACGAGAAGCTGCAGGAGCGCGGGCTGTCGCTTGGCGATCAGGGCGAGGCCGGGGCGTTCCGCTTCATCCACCTGGCGGGCGCGCATTATCCGTACACCCTCAACGAGAACGGCGAGTTCGTGGGCGATGGCAACAGCTCCATGGAGATGCAGGCGCGGGGGTCGTTGACCATCGTGTCCGAGTACCTTGAGCAGATGAAGGAACTGGGCGTGTACGATTCGTCCACCATCATCGTGACCGCCGACCATGGCAAGTGGTACCTCACCGAGCAGATCGGCGAATCCACCAGCCCGCTCATGCTGGTCAAGCCCGCGCGTGACGCGTCCTCGCAGGGCTCCGAGCGCCAGCCCATCGTCGTGAACGAGATGCCGGTGAGCCACTTCGACTTCCAGGCGACCGTGATCGACGCGATGGGCGGCGATGCGTCCCAGTACGGGCAGACGGTGTTCCAGAGCGATGACCCCAACAGGACGCGCTACTACTACATGACCGCCGTCACGCCCGAGCAGGTCTACGTTGCCATCAAGGAATACGCCATCACAGGCGATGCGCTCGACTTTTCCAATTGGCAGCTTACCGGCAGGGAATGGGAGATCCCTCATTGATGAGGTGCCGAGGCCGGCGCTAGGCAGCCGACCGTTCCGACACCGTATCTTCGACTTCCGACCCCCTCGATTGCATTTCCCGCAATCGAGGGGGTTTCTCGTTTTTGCAGCCGGAAGCAGCGCCGTTTGCCGCGTTGGCGCACATATAGCGTTCAACAATTTGCATTAACTTTACAAAGTTGAACGCATTGCGTATGATCTTCGCGTTTGAGTCGAGTCGAAAGAATCGGGGAGCATGATCACGCGAAGGAAGTTTCTTCTTGCCACGGCGGTGGGAGTCTGCTCGTTGGCGCTGGGCGGATGCTCGGGCGCCAGCGACTCCACCGTGGTCATCTATTCCTGCGGCGAGGGGGATGCCAACGAGGTTCTCCTCACGGCGATGCACGAGGATCTGCCCGAATGCGATATCCGCCTGCATTACGTGTCGACCGGCGTGTGCGCGGCGCGGCTGCTCAACGAGGGCAAGGGCAGCGAGGCCGACATCGTGCTGATGCTCGAAGGCGGCTATCTGCGCCAGATCCAGCCGATCCTGGCCTCGCTGGAGGGCTACGGATACGACTTCGGCGTGTTCGAGCAGGATCTGCTCGACGGCACCCGGACCTATCTGCCATTCCGCCGCGAGAGCGCCTGCGTCGCCATGAACGCCGAGGGGCTTGCCGAAAGGGGGCTCGCGCTTCCCGAGCGCTACGACGACCTGTTGGATCCGGGCTACAAGGGCGTGATCACCATGCCCAACCCCAAGACGTCGGGCACCGGATACAACTTCCTCAAAAGCCTGGTGAACACCCGCGGCGAAGACGAGGCGTTCGCCTATTTCGACCGGCTGGCCGAAAACGTCTACCAGTTCTCCTCCTCGGGATCGGGTCCGGTGAACTCGCTCGTGCAGGGCGAGGCGCTCATCGGGTTGGGCTTGACGTACCAGGCGGTCTCCGAGCAGAACGAGGGCGCGCCCGTGGCCCCGTATTTCTTTGAGGAGGGATCGCCCTGGACGATGAACGGCGTCGCCGTCGTCGACGGCAAGCAGGGCAAAACCGCCGTGCGCCAGGTGATGGACTGGATGATGGAGACGGGCATCCTGCTGGACAAGCAGCGGTTCGTGCCCGACAAGGTGTTCGTGGACCAGCAGATCGAGATCCCCAATTTCCCCACGGATGTAGCCTACGCCGACATGACGGGCATCTTCGATATCGACGAGAAGCAGCGCCTCTTGGAAAGGTGGAAGTACTGATGAACCGAATCGACGCGGCGCAAGCCGACGGGCAGATCGCGCCCAAGCTGAGGATCAGAGACCTGACCAAGCGTTTCGACGGCAAAGAGGTGCTGCACCACCTGGATTTCGACGTGCGTGACGGCGAGTTCCTGTCGATCCTGGGCCCGTCGGGATGCGGCAAGACCACCACGTTGCGCATCCTCATAGGGTTGATCCCCTGCGATGGGGGCTCGATCGAGTTGGACGGCCGCGACATCACGCATGCGCGCCCCAGCGACCGCAGCATGGGCATCGTGTTTCAGAACTACGCCCTGTTCGAGAACATGACGGTGCGCGGCAACGTGGAGTACGCGCTCAAGTTCAAGCCCGAGCTCAAGGAGCGCCGCCGCCAGATCGCCGAGGAGATGCTCGTGCAGCTGGGCTTGGAAGAGCATATGGACAAGGGCGTCTCGGAGCTTTCGGGTGGCCAGCAGCAGCGCGTCTCCATCGCGCGCACGCTGGCGACCGGCCCCGACATCATCCTGTTCGACGAGCCCATGAGCGCCCTCGATGTGGAGACGCGCCTGTCGCTGCGCGCCGAGCTCAAGCGCATCCAGCGCGAATCGGGCACCACGATGATCTACATCACGCACGATCAGGAGGAGGCATTCGCGCTCTCCGACCGCGTGATGGTCATGGGAGAGGGGCGCATCCATCAGCTCGCCGCCCCCGAGGAGATCATCTCCGATCCCGCCGACGACTACGTCAGCGACTTCGTCGTGCGCAACCTGCGCATCAAGATGGACTCGCTGGCGCGCTTCATGGGGTGCTAGCCATGGCCGCCGCTGCAACCGTCCAGGCGTCCGCCTTGGGGCGCCGCCGGGGGATGGCTGCCGGAGGCGGCGGGTTCAACGTGATCCGCATCGCCTTGGCTGCCTTCTTCCTCTTTGCCGTCATCATCCCCTTCGTGGGGCTGCTGGCCAACCTTGCCAGCCCCGATGCGCGCGAGGTGTTCGCCAGCGAGCAGTTTGCCTCCGCATGCCTGAACTCCGTGTCGGTGGCGCTCGTGTCCACCTGCATATCCCTAGCTGCTGCGCTTGCGGTGTCGTGGGTGCTGTGCCGCACGCGCATCAAGGGCAAAGGCGCCTTCGCCGTCATCATGGCGCTGCCCATGCTCATCCCGTCGCTAGCGCACGGCATGGGCCTGGTGTTCCTGTTGGGCACCAATGGCATCATCACCAACGCGTTGGGGCTGTCGTTCGATCTGTACGGGTTCTGGGGCATCGTGATGGGCTCGGTGCTGTACTCGTTCCCCTCGGCGTTTTTGCTGCTGTACGACGTTTTGCGCTACGAGGATGCCTCGCCCTACGAGGCGGCGGACATCCTGGGCGTGCCCAAGTTCAACCAGTTCGTCAGCATCACGCTGCCGTATCTGCGCAAGCCTTTGATCTCGGCGGTGTTCGCCACGTTCACGCTGGTCGTGACCGACTACGGCGTCGCCTTGATGGTGGGCGGCAAATGCACGACGCTTCCGGTGCTGATGTACCAGGAAGTGGTGGGCCTGCTCAACTTCGATACGGGCATCGCGATCGGGTTCGTGCTGCTCATCCCCGCGGTGATCGCGTTCCTCGTCGACGTGCTCAACACCGACAAGGGCAAGCTGTCGTTTGTTTCGCGTGCGTTCGCGCCGCGCCCCAACAAGGTGCGCGACGGCATCGGGTACGCGGTCTGCGCGCTGGCGACGCTGGCGATCGTGCTGCCTTTGGGATCGTTCGCGCTCGTCTCGTTCGTGCAGAAGTATCCGATCGACCTCACCTTCACGCTGGCCAACATCGGCCGCTCGCTCAACATGAACGCGGGGGATTACTGGCTCAACTCGGTGGGCATCGCGCTGGCGGTCTCGCTGATCGGCACCGTGGCGGCCTACTTTGCCGCCTATATCACCGCGCGCATGGGCGGGCGCATGTCCAAGCCGCTGCATCTCGTGTGCATCACGACGCTTGCCATACCCGGTATCGTCTTGGGCTTGTCCTACGTCCTGCTGTTCAGAGGTACGCCGTTGTACGGCACGTTCGCGATTCTGATCCTGGTCAACTTGGTGCACTTCTTCGCCTCGCCCTACCTGATGGCGTACAACTCGCTGGGCAAGGCAAACGCGAACCTGGAGGCTGTGGGCGCCACGTTGGGGGCGGGCCGCATGAGCATCGTCAAGGACGTGTTGGTGCCCCAGACGTCGGGCACGATCGTCGAGATGTTCTCGTACTTCTTCGTCAACTGCATGGTCACCATCTCGGCGGTGTCCTTTTTGGCGACGACGTTGGACATGCCGCTGGCGTTGCTCATCACCGACCTCGATTCGCAGCGCCTCACCGAATGCGCCGCGTTCGTGTCGCTGTTGATTCTAGTGACCAACATCGCGCTCAAAGCGGTGCTCGCCGGGGTCAAAAGGGCGATGCGCTCCCGGTCCGTGCGCGGGGCGCGCTCCTAGGGGCCGCGATCCGCTGCGCGCCCGATTCTCATGATCAGCCAACAAGACCGTATTCAGGGGGAATGACGATGAATGCGAAAACCGATGCGCGCGAGGGCGCGCTCGATTTCGGCGAGTTCAAGGTTCTGTCGACGCTGGAATCCACGCAGGGCAGCCGCCTTACCCAGCGTGAGCTGGCGTCGATGTGCGATATGTCGCTGGGCGCCGTCAACAAGGCGCTCGGCAGGCTGGGGGACAAGGGCCTTGCCGAGGACGGCGTGATCGCCGACGACGGCCTGCAGGCGCTCGAGCCGTACCGCGCCAAACGCGCGGTGCTGGTGGCGGCGGGGTTCGGCAGCCGCATGGTGCCGGTGACGCTCAACACGCCCAAACCGCTGGTGCGCGTGCATGGCAAGCGCATCATCGACTCGCTTCTGGATGCGCTGGACGCCGCGGGCATCCAGGAGGTCTACGTCGTGCGCGGATACCTGGCCGAGCAGTTCGACCAGCTGCTCTACGACTACCCGAACGTGCGCTTTTTGGAGAACCCGCTCTACAACGAGGCCAACAACATCTCGTCGTTGATCCAGGCGACGGATCATCTGGAGAACGCCTACGTGATGGAATCGGACCTGCTGCTGCGCAACCCCGACCTCATCACCAAGTACCAGTACCAGTCCAACTATCTGGGGATCCCCACCGATCAGACCGACGACTGGTGCTTCACGATGAAAAACGGCGCGATCAAGGAGCTCAAGCAGGGCGGTGTGGATTGCGAGCTGATGGTGGGCATCTCGTACTGGACCGCCGAGGATGGAAGAAAGCTCGCCCAGGACATCCCGTCGGTGTTCGCCGAGCCGGGCGGCAAGGAGCGATTCTGGGACGACGTCCCGCTGCGCTACCGCGCCGACAACTACAAGGTGCATGTCCGCGAATGCCGTCCTGAGGACGTCTGCGAGATCGACACTTTCCGCGAGCTTCAGGCTATCGATCCGGCTTACATCGTCTAAACGGGTTAGATAATCCTCCTCTGGTATCGTCGGGTGAACGCACTTAGGGTATTTTATAAGCTCAGCACCAGGTGTTTTACAAAAACTTGTTCAAAACATTACTAACACTTTACAAAGTTGAACATATAGAGGATAATGCCATGCGCTTCGCCCGGAGGTCGTCCTTCGGGGTTTTGCGCGAAGCGGGTTCGGCGGTGTGCCGATGCCTCGCGCTTGTCGGGAGGGGGAAGCATGGCTTTGACGAAAAACGAGTTCGCGGTGCTGTCCGCACTCGTCGGAGATAAAGGGATAGCATCCCAGCGCGATCTTGCGGATGCGGTCGGCATGTCGCTGGGGACGGTGAACAAGGCGTACCGTTCGGCGGCCGATCGCGGAGAGGTGGACGGCTACTGCCTCACCGATGCGGGCTGGGAGGCGCTTGCCCCCTACAAGGTGGACAACGCCATCATCATGGCTGCCGGCCTGTCCTCGCGTTTTGCGCCTATTTCCTACGAACGCCCCAAGGGAGTGCTCAAGGTGCGTGGCGAAGTGCTCATCGAACGGCAGATCCGCCAGTTGAAGGAGGCCGGCATCGACGACATCACGGTCGTGGTCGGCTACATGAAAGAGGCATTCTTCTATCTGGAGGACCTTTTCGGCGTCAAGATCCGCGTGAACGAGCAGTATGCCGTGCGCAACAACAACTCCACGTTGATGCTCGTGCGCGAGCAGCTGGGCAACACCTACATCTGCTCTTCGGACGACTATTTCACCGAGAACGCGTTCGCGCCGTATGTCTACAAGGCGTACTACTCGGCGGTGTTCTTTCCGGGCAAGACCGACGAGTATTGCCTGACCTGTGGGGCCGGCAACCGCATCACCCGCGTGACGGTGGGAGGCGCCGACTCCTATGGCATGCTGGGCCACGCGTATTTCGACCGTGCGTTCTCCCAGAGGTTCGTGCAGATCCTTAAGGACGAGTACGATCGTCCCGAGACCGCGCCCAAGCTGTGGGAGGACATCTTCTCCGACCATGTCTCGGAGTTCGACATGGTCATGCGCCCCTACGATGCGGACGTCATCCACGAGTTCGACTCGCTGGACGAGTTGCGCGAGTTCGATCGCGAGTTCATCCTCAACGTGGATTCCGCCATCTTGGACAATATCGTGCGGGTGCTCGGATGCGCGCGCACCGACATCGTCGACATCGTCCCCATCAAGCAGGGGCTCACCAACCTGTCGTTCCGCTTCGGCGTCGGCGACGGCGTGTACGTGTACCGCCATCCCGGGGCCGGCACCGACGAGATCATCAACCGCGCCAGCGAGGCGTTCTCGCAGGACGTGGCGCGCCGTCTGGGGATCGACGACACCTTCATCTACGAGGATCCCGACACCGGCTGGAAGATCTCGCGCTTCATCCCCGATTGCGTCGAGTTCGACTACCACAACGACGATCACGTCCGCAAGGGCCTGGCGCTGGGCAGGGCGCTGCACGAATGCGGCGAGCGCTCGCAGTGGGCGTTCGACCTTTACGAGCAGGCGTGCGGCATCGTCGAGCTTTTGGGCGAGCGCACCTATCCGTCGTTTCCGGATTTCGGGATGATGCAGGATCTTGGCAGGAGGCTCGCCGAGCTCGTCCAGGCCGACGAGGTCGAGCCCTGCCTGTGCCACAACGACTTCTACGCCCCCAACTTCCTCGTTCACGGCGGCGAGGTCACGTTGATCGACTGGGAGTATTCCGCCATGTCGGATTACGCGAGCGATCTGGGGACGTTCATCTGCTGCTCGGATTACACCGTTGAGGAGGCGCAGCGCGTCATCGGGCTGTATTTCCAACGCGAGCCGAGCGCTGCGGAGATGCGGCATTGCATGGCCTACACGGGCCTTGCCGCGTATTACTGGTTCGTGTGGGCCCTCTACAAGGAGGCCACGGGAGATCCGGTGGGGGAGTGGCTGTACCTGTGGTACAAGGCGACGAAAACGTACGGCGCCCTCGCCATCGAGTTGTACGAGTCGGCGGAGGCCGATGAGTAGCGGGCGCTCCGCTGCGACCATCGGCATTCGAAGCTAATCGGAAGGGAATCGCATGGAACTGATAGGAACCATCGTCGTCTACATCATCATGGCGTGCGCCCTGGCGGGTGCCATTGCTTCGGCGATCAAGCCCGAAAGCGAGCTTGGCCAGCAGTTTGTCGCGGGTATCGATTCGATCGGCCCCATCTTCCTGCCCGTCGCCGGCATCATGGCGTCGGCGCCGTTCCTCGAGGCGTTCGTCAGCTCGGTGTTCGGCCCGGTCTACAGCGCCGTGGGCGCCGATCCCGCCATGGCGGCGACGACGTTCATCGCCGTCGATATGGGCGGGTATCCGCTGGCCGAGGCGCTGGCCCAGACCAAGGAAAGCTGGATCATGGCGATGATGACCGGCTACATGGCGGGCGCCACCATCGTGTTCACGATCCCCGTCGCGCTCAAGATGCTCGAGAAGCGCGATCGCAAGTACCTGGCTCTCGGCGTGATGAGCGGCCTGCTCGCCATTCCGATCGGCGTGCTGGTGGCAAGCGTCATCATCGCGGTTTCGCACCCGATGATCCGCGAGGTCGTGTCCACCAACGCCGAGGCCACCTATCAACTGGCGCTCAGCTTCGCGCAGATCGGACTCAACCTGATTCCGCTTGTCGTCATCTGCGTCGCTTTGGCGCTGGGCCTCAAGTTCAAGCCCGATGCCATGATCAAGGGCTTCATCGTCTTCGGCCGCGTGATGGAGGCAGCGCTCAAGATCGTGTTCGTGCTGGTGGTCATCGAGTACTTCACCGGTATCTTTTCCACGGTGTTCGGCGGGTTCGGATTCGACCCCATCATCGCCAGCGACGGCGACCCCGAGGTGTTCCGCGCGCTTGAGACTTCCGGTGCCATCGGTATGATGCTGTGCGGTGCGTTCCCCATGGTGTACCTGATCAAGCGTTACCTGGCCAAGCCTCTTGCCAAGATCGGCGGCGTGTTCGGGCTCAGCTCCGATGCCACTGCCGGTTTGCTGGCGGCTTCCGCGAACGTGCTGGCAGCGCTCGCGATGGTCAAGGACCTGAAGGCGCGCGACAAGGTGCTGGTGATGGCTTTTGCCGTGTGCTGCGCCTTCCTGTTCGGCGATCACCTGTCCTTCACCGCCAACTTCCAGCCGACGTTGATCGTGCCGGTTCTGGTGGGCAAGTTCTGCGCGGGCGTGTGCGCGATCATCTTCGCCAACTTGCTGGCGGTCAAGAAGGCACAGCAGCTGGAGGCGGAGGATCTTGCCGCTCTGCTCGAGGATGCTTCCGGCGAATCCGCCGCCCTCGAGGGCGCTGTCGCCCAGCCCGTTCAGGTTGTTGAAGCTGCTCGAGTCGAAGCGGCGGGCGAGACTGCCGCAGCCGAACCCGCCAAGGGCTGATATGTAATCCAACTTGTCAAGAGACGACGATGCCCCTGCCCGCATCTTTCGCGGGTGGGGGCATCTCTCTATGTCCGATCCCGGGCGCCCCGCCGGGGCGTTGAGCCGGCACGGCTTCGGCGATCTCCAGTCTGACATCCGCGCGTTGGGTAGCGCATTCCGATCACTCCGGCGCGGGGAACCCGCCTTCTAGCACCGCGCGTGGCCCGCAGGCTGCGCATAGCCCTGCCGCGGTTCTCCCCATCGCCGCCCTCCGGGGGCGCCCGGGCCGTCGGCGTTGTCAGCCCTCGCAGACGGCGAGCGCCCAGACGAATCCGGCGAGCTCGCGCGCGACGGCGACGTTGGCCTTGCTCGGATTGACCTTCCGGGCGCGCAGCCTCCCGGCCTTCGAGTGCAGGCGGCGGTTCGCCTCGGCGGCGATGCGCGCGGCCTCGGGCCCGATGCCCGACCGCTTGGCGATCTCGGTCGGCAGCAGCGGGCTCCACCTCCTCGCGTGGTGCCAGGCGGCCTCCACGAGCAGCGTGCGCACGTGCCCGTTGCCGGTGCGGGTTATCGGGCCGCGCGAGACCTTGCCGCCCGACGAGTCCTCGGAGGGGACGAGCCCCAGGTAGGACATGAACGCGGGCGCCGACGGGAAGCGGGAGAAGTCGCCGATCTCGGCCGCGACCGAGAACGCGGTCACCGTGCCGATCCCGCGGACGGCGGAGACGCGCGCGACGACGGGCGCCCACTCCGGGGCGGCGGCGAGCTCGGCGATGGCCGCGTCGAGGCGGCCGCGGCGCTCCTCGCAGGCGACGACCTGCTGCAGGTACTCCGACATGACGAGCCTCTCGGCGGGCAGCGGCAGCTCGATCGAGCGCAGCCATTCGCGGTGCGCCTGCGTCCAGGCGGTTCTCCCGGGATAGACCAGGCCCTTGCGCAGCAGCATCTTCGAGAGGCGGTTGCGCGCGGCCATGAGGTCCTCGCGCGCGTCGGCGCGGGCGCGGGCGAGGTCGCGCGCCGCCTCCTGCTCGGGCGTCGGGCAGGAGACCTCCACGACGTTGCCGACGGCGAGCATCCGGGCGAGGAAGGACGCGTCGCGGCGATCGGTCTTGACGCGGTCCCCCGCCGGTTTGAGCATCTTGCTCACCGCGCCCACGCAGCACGGCAGGCCCAGCGAGTCGAGCGAGCGCTTGAGGTCGAAGCCGGTAGGGCCGGATTCGTAGACGGCGCGGGAGGGCTGGGGCAGCGTCGCCGCCCATGCGGCGACGGATGCCGGGTCGTAGCCGAAGCCCCTCTCGACGACCTCCCCGGTCTCCGGCACGAACGCCGCGGCGGCGATGGTGCGCGCGTGCACGTCCAAACCGATGCTGGTACGATACGACATGGCTGGGCCTCCTCATGAATGCGGTACGGACACGTCTGTGACTGCATCCTAACCCGCGATGCCCCGAAGAGGGCCCTTGCTTCATGGAGAGAGGCTCCAGCCACCTCTCATATCTTCTAGGCTGGAGAAAGACTGATCTTATCCTGCTTCAATAAAGAGGCGCTGCTCGGTGTTTGCCGGGCAGCGCCTCTTCGCATTCAGGACTATCGTTCTGTTCGATAAAACGCTATTTGGATTCGTCCTCCACGTAGATGCCCTCTTGCTTGAACACCGTGGCGAACGTGCGGAAGAACACCTTCACGTCCAAGGCGAAGGTCACGTTGCGCACGTAGTAGACGTCCAGCGCCAGACGGTCGTGCCACGGCAGCGAGTTGCGGCCGTACACGGCGGCGTAGCCGGTGATGCCGGGCTTGACGGTGAGCTTCTCGCCCTCATCGCCTTCGTAGAGCTCGGTCTCGCGGCGCAGGTCGGGACGCGGGCCCACCACGCTCATATCGCCTTTGAGCACGTTGAGGAACTGGGGGATCTCGTCAAGGCTGGTGCGGCGCATGAAGGCGCCGATCTTGGTCATGCGCGGGTCGTCGGCTCCGTTGTAGGTCGAGCCGTCCTCCATCACCAGGTCGGGGGCGTTCACGCGCATCGATCGCAGCTTGTACATCTTGAAGTCGCGTCCGTCCTTGCCCACGCGCGGCGCGTTGTAGAACACGGGCCCCTTGTCCTCAAAATGGATGATGGGCGCCAGCACCGCGATGATGATCAGCACGAACGGCAGGGCGACGATGCCGACGGCAAGGTCGCAGATCCTTTTTCCGAAGCGAAGGTACATCTAGAAAACGCCCTCCGATTCAAGCTGCGCCCATGTCTGGCGGAAGCATGCCGCGATGTAGTCGACGTCCTCGTCGGAGAGCTTGGTGTGCAGAGGCAGCGTGACCTCGTTTTCGAACTGGGCCAGCGCGTTGGGAAAGTCCTCGATCGCAAAGCCCATGTCGCGGTACGCCGTCAGCAGGGGCAGCGGCTTGTAATGCACGTTGGCGGCGACGCCCCTGTGCGCCAGCCCCTCGATGAGCGCGTTGCGAAACGCCTGCGTCTTGCCGGGCATGCGCACCAGCATCAGGTGCCCGCTCGAGGAGAAGCCCTCCTCGCCAGCGCGCGCGAGGGCATCGTCGGCATGCGCGGCGTCGGAGCCGCTGCCGTCCTCGTAGTGGCGCAGGATCTCGATCGGCAGGTCGGACAGCGCGTCCTGGTAGCGGGCGACCAGCTGGCGTCGGCGGGCGAGCAGTCCGGGATAGCGTCGCAGCTGCGCAAGCCCCAGCGCTGCCTGGATGTCGGTCATGTTGCACTTCCATCCGGGGAAGGCGATGTCATATTCCCATGCGCCTGCCTTGGTCTTGGCAAGCGCGTCTTTGGTCTGGCCGTGCAGGGCCATCAGCATGACATCGCGGTACAGCTCATCGTCGTCGAACAGGCCCGGACGCCATGCGAGGGCGCCGCCTTCGGCGGTGGTGAAGTTTTTGACCGCATGGAACGAGAACGTGGTGAGGTCGGCGATCTCGCCGGCGCGCTTGCCGTGACGGGACGCCCCCAGCGCATGCGCGCCGTCGGCGACGATGGCGATGCGGCCGATGGCTTCCTGCCGCTCATTGGTGGGCTGGAAACGATCGCCTGCTGCGTCGAGTGCTTTCGCAAGGGCATCGTAGTCGCACAGGCGTCCCGCGATGTCCACCGGGATGATGGCGCGGGTGCGCGGCGTGATCAGCGAATCGAGCGAAGCGTAGTCCATCTCGAAGCTGCCCGGCGCCACATCGGCCAGAACCGGTGTCGCGCCGACGTGGCAGATGGGGGAGCAGGAGGCAGTGTAGGTGTAGGCGCTGGTGATGACCTCGTCACCCGGGCCGATGCCGAGCGCGCGCAGGGCGCACTCGAGCGCCGCGGTCGCCGAGGACAGGCAGGCGACGCGCGCCGCTCCGGTGAAACCGGCAAGCTGCCGCTCGAGCTCCTTGGTCTTGGGCCCGGTGGTGATCCAGCCGCTTTGCAGCGCATCGACCACCTCGTCGATCTCTGCTTGGGTGATATCGGGCGGGGAGAAGGGGATCTCCCTCTCCTCCATCGCGGTTTTCTCTTCGGCGATTCCGCTCACGGTCGCATCTCCTTAACGCATCTCCGCCGCATCGCGCAAAGGGGGCGGGTGCGGGGCACGTTGCGGGTTTCTGTTTGTGTCCTTGTCGCGCTCGGTCGCACAAGACGGCCATGCACATAGGCTATCTATTATTGCGCTGATGGGCTGCCGAGCTTTCCAAGTCGCCCAACCTACAGGAAAAATGCGGTAAACACCGACGACGGTTGGCGTCTGGCAGGCAGGTGCGCCAAGAGGCACGACCGTGTTCCTGCGGGATCCAAAACTGTCGCCATCGCCATCATCCTGTCCGTTACTTGGTATACTGCCCATCATGGATACCAAGCCACTACAGAACAGCGCTTCGGCAAACGCCGACGCGGACGCGCGCTTCCGCGGCCCCCGCGCCGCGCGCAAGAAGCGCATCGCGATCGTCACGATGGGTGTGAAGCTGGGGGACGAGACGCGCGGCTACACGCGCTTCCGGTTCCTGTCTGAGCTGCTGGTCCGCGAGGGTTTCGAGGTCGAGCTGTTCACCTCGTCGTTCCAGCATTGGGAGAAGGCGCAGCGCGACACCTCGCGCGAATGCTACCGCACCCAGCCGTACCGCATCTCGTTCATCCAGGAGCCCGGCTACCAGAAGAACCTCGACCTGGCGCGCATCAACAGCCACCGCATCGCCGCGAGGAACCTCCGCGCGATGCTGCGCGAGCGCTTCGAGGCGGACCCGCGGGCGTTCGACCTGATCTACGCCGAGATCCCGCCCAACGACGTCGCGCGCGTCTGCGCGGAGGAGGCGCATCGCAACCGTATTCCGTTCGTCGCCGACATCAACGACCTGTGGCCCGAGGCGATGCGCATGGTGGTCGACATCCCCGTGGTGAGCGATGTCGTGTTCCATCCCTTCTCGCGCGACGCGCATGAGGTGTACCGCCTGCTTTCGGGCGCCGTCGGCACATCCGACGAATACGCCGCCCGCCCCGCTAAGGATCGCAACGAGCCGTATCCCCACGTCACCGTGTACGTTGGCAACGACCTGTCCCTGTTCGACGCCGGCGTCAAGGAGCATGCCGGCAAGATCGACAAGCCCGAAGGCGAGGTGTGGGCAAGCTACGCCGGCACGTTGGGCGCAAGCTACGATCTGGCGACGTTGGTTAAGGCGGCGGCCATCCTGCAGGAACGCCGCGCGCGGGATCTCGAGGCCGCCTCGACGGATCCGGGTCGCGTGATCGCTCCTCCGGTGCGTGTGAAGATCCTCGGCGACGGCCCGGACAAGCAGAAGCTCGAGGAGCTTGCCGCGCAGCTGGACGCGCCGGTCGACTTTCTCGGCTATCAGGATTATCCCAGCATGGCGGCGTGGCTTGCCAAATCGGACATCGTCGTCAACTCGCTGGTCAAAACCGCCGCGCAAAGCATCGTCACCAAGATCGGCGACTACCTTGCCAGCGAAAGCCCCATGATCAACACCGGCTCGAGCCCGGAGTTCCGCGGAAAGGTCGCATCCGACGGCTTCGGCGTCAACGTCGAAGCGGAGGATCCCGAGGCGCTAGCCGGCGCGATCGAGGAGCTTGCGCGCAATTCATCGATGCGCAAGATCATGGCGGCAAAGGGCCGTCGCATCGCTGAGCAGCAGTTCGATCAGCCCAATTCGTACCGCGCGATCGTGGACCTCATCCGCAAGCTGCTGTAGGGGCGGGATGCTCTAGGGGTGATAGCGGCATCCGAAGCGGTTCGGGTGCCACTGCTTTTTTCCAAAGCGTGCAGAACGAAGCACGTGTTCAATCTGACCGCATCATATTTCAGTTTGAACGTAACAGAGGCGATGCATAACAATATCGCTATGGTATCTGTATAAAAATTGATAAAAACTTTACATTGATGAACAGTTGGTATAGCCTAACGCGCGTTCGATAAATATGCCGATTTGCCCCGATTTGAACTTGAGATGAACGGTTGGGGAGACGGCATTCGATAAAGTGCTGTTGGGACGACGAAAGAGATCGCCAATGAAATCGACGCTGTCAAAGAATCAGTTCGAGGTGCTTCGCTACCTCGTTAAATTGGCTGGGGGGGGGGCTACTCAACGTAAAGTAGCCCAAGCCTGCGGTTTCTCTTTGGGAACCGCGAATTCGACCCTGCGTGAGCTCCGAGACGCGGGCCTCATCGACGACGAGCTTTCTCCTACCTCCGCGGGAACTCGCAGCTTGCGACACTACAAGGTCGACAACGCCGTTATCATGGCGGCGGGATTCGCATCAAGGTGCGCTCCTCTGTCGTACGAGAAGCCAAAAGGGCTGTTCAAGGTTCGCGGGGAAGTACTCATAGAAAGGCAGATCCGCCAGCTTAAGGAAGCGGGCATCGATCAGATATTCGTCGTTGTCGGATACATGAAAGAGCTATTCTTCTATCTCGAAGACAAGTTCGACGTGAAGATAGTGGTAAACGACGAGTACTACCGCAGAAACAACACCTCGTCTCTTTTTGCGGCACGCTATTATCTCCGCAATTCTTTCATCTGCTCCTCCGATAATTACTTCACGGTCAATCCGTTCGAGCAATATGTTTACGATTCTTACCTTGCGTGCGTTTATTCCGAAGGGTTTACCGATGAGTGGTGCGTTGAAACCGCAGCGCACGATCGTGTGGTGAAATACGGCCAGGGTGGAGCTGATTGCTGGTACCAGATAGGTGAGTTTTACTGGACAAAGGAATTCTCACGTCGTTATCTCGATTTGCTTGAAGAGGAATACGACGACCCCGATGTCGCCGATATGCTTCTCGATGCATTCTACGCTCGTCATATCGCCGAATTGCCTGCCACGGTGAAGCGCTACCAACCAGGCGATATCCTGGAATTCGATACCATCGATGAAATCAAGCGCTTCGACAGCAAATTCATCGACAACATGGATTCCCGCATCATCGACAATATTTGCGCATCACTGAATTGCGTCGAAAGCGATTTGGGCGACTTCGAGCAGATCAAGCGCGGCAACACCAACATCATCTTCTCGTTCGCTTGTCGCGGCGAGCGCTTCGTCTATCGCCATCCAGGGCTTGGCAGCGAGAAGATCATCGATCGCATCCATGAAGCGTTTGCCCAAAACGCCGCCGATAAGTTGGGGATCGACGGAACGACGGTTGCCCTCAATGCTGAAGAGGGTTGGAAGATCTCGCGCTACGTTGAGGGGTGCTACGATTTTCAATACGGTGTCGAAGCCGATGCAAAACGTGCGTTTTCCCTTATGAAGCAGCTGCATGCTGCAAAAGTGAAATGCGATTGGCACTTCGATATCATGGCGAACTGCGCGCGGTTCCGCGCTCTTTCGGAGAGGGCCGGGTATCGCAGTTCCTTTGAGATAGACAGTCTGCGCGAGGATATCCTGCGCATCTACCATTTTGTCGAAGCGGATGGCGTCGAAAAGGTTCTTTGCCACAATGACGCTTGCGATTCCAACATAGTGGTTTCCGCGGAAGAGACCCGTATCATCGATTGGGAATATGCGGGAATGGCTGATCCTGCAAACGACCTGTGCTCGTTCATAGTGGGCGGCGAACACTCGGAAGATGAGGTCGATGCACTGATAGAGCTGTATTTGGAGCGCCGTCCCGACGATTGGGAGCTTCGTCATATTTACGGCGCGATTGCGCTTGTCAGCTACCACTGGCTGCTGTGGGGCATTTACCGTCAAAGCGTAGGCCATGATGCGGGCAGCCTTTTGTACTACTGGTATCGATACGCGGTCGATTATTCCAAAAAGGCCCTTTCGCTTTATGCTCCTTCGGGCCGACTTGTTCTTCCGTAGGAGGCAAGCATGGCAAAAGCAAAGTTGAAGAGGGTGCTCGGTTTCGCTCCGGCGTTCGGCGCTGCGGTCGGCTTGGTCGTGTCGGGTACCGCAATGTTTTCGGTTGGCAATCTCGCGGGAACGACGGGAAACGCCACCTTTATCGTAGCGGCGATTGCGCTGATTCCCATGATGGCGGCGGCGTTTGCGTTCGGCGAACTAGCTGCGATGCTGCCGGGAGGCGGCATGATCTCCGACTACACTTTGCCTGCGCTTGGCAGGTTCTGGGCTATGTTCGCCCTTTTGTCGGGTTACATCCTTTTGATCGCGTGCGACGGCGGTACGCAGATCATGATGGGTGGAGCATCGGTCGAGTCCATTTTGGGAGTCCCGCAGCTCATAGTCGCTCTTGCGCTATTCGCCATCGTCGTCATCATCAATGTCGTGGGCGTTAATGTTTACGGAGCGGTGGAGTCGTGGGTGACCGTCGCCCTTGTCGTCATTTTCTCGCTTTTGGGGATTTGCGGGCTTCTGGGCCTGGGCGAACCGCTCGGTGCGGTTCCCGTAGAGGAGGGCGCGCGCTTGCTCCCCGAAGGAGGATGGCCGGCGGTTTTCGGCTCGGTTGGAGCTGCTATCTGGTTTTTCATCGGCTTCGAATTTGCGTGCCCTATGGCCGAGGAAAACAAAAAACCGTATAGGAACATTCCCTATGCGCTCATCCTGGGACTTGTCGTCATCTATCTCGTGGACTCGGTGTTCGCTTCTGCTGCAGCTCGCTACACCGATCCGGCGATCCTTGCCACCTCCGCGGTCCCGCAGATCGAGGCAGCTCAAGCCATGATCGGCCCGGCGGGTGCTGTTATCATGACGCTTCTCACATTGCTGGCGTCATTCACCACCGCGAACGCGTATTGCGCTGCGTTGCCCCGCATGCTTTACGGCATGGCTCGCGAAGGCTTGATGCCGCGGGTGTTTTTGCGGATAAGCGCGCGATTCAAGACCCCCATTGCTGGTATTGCCTTTACCGCGATTCTCATGCTCTTGACCATTGCGTATATCGGTTTCAACGGAACCAATGCGGATACGGTCTCTTCGCTGATTTCCGTAGCGTGCATTACTTGGATGATCTCGTACGCCATTGCGATGATCGACGTGCTTGTGCTCAGACACCGCTATCCCGATTACCCTCGCCTCTGGAAGGCTCCGGCTGCGAAGATCGTGCTTCCTCTGGGCATTGTCGGAGTGGCTTACGCTATCTGGACCCTTTCGGATTACCTGTTGGCAGCGGTTGTGGCGATGGCGATCGCGGCCGCGTTCATTCTGATCTGGGGGCGCGTCAAAGGGCTCGATTTGCGCGAGCGTGTGTCTTTGTCACAAACCGCTCAGGCGATTCGCGACACGGCTGAATACCTTCCCGTTTGGGATGAAGCGGTCGAGCAGTGGATCTCGCAGCATAGCCCAAAGCGCGAGGGTGTCCAGTTCGACATCGAATCAAATCAAGGGCGTTAGTCGCATGGCTTTTCGGAGAAATGGCGCGAAAGAGGATTCGACTCGGCAAAAGGACAATAGTAGGAGGTTCCTTTCGAAGCGTGTAGAAAGGAACCTGGATTTGATCGTCGCCCAGTGGGAGAGAGAGCTCGGTTCCACGTGCAAATGCATCGAAGGGGATCCTGCTCCGTTTAGACGGCGCCTTTCCCTTTCGGGTGTTGACGAGTTGAGCGAGATTCGCTTTGGATACGAAGTCGCTCGTCGGTTGCTCGCCTCTCTTTACACATTTGTGTACGATTTCGAAGTGCAAGTCCCATCTGGGGGAAAGAGCTGTTCGATCGAATATCGGTCCGGTAGATTCGAGTGCATTTGTGGTTCGTCTCGGATTCCGGAGCTGCTTGATACCGTGCTGGTTGAAGATCGAATGGAGGCTCTTGGGATCACCGATATTCACATAGAGGTCGTTTCGGGAAAGCGGGTCGGCTGCGTACGCATGGTGGGGCTCGTCGGATCTTCGACATGGAACTTGATCCCGCCGGTACTGCATCTCATACCCTTTCGAGACGGCGAGTGCGTGAAAGCAGTCGAATTGATGCGAATTATCGCCGTAGCGATGCGTGGATGAGGTGCTCGGCGGTGGCGTGCTCAAAGCGCATTCACCCCTCGACAGCAAGGCGTTGTTGCCATAAGATAACCCGGTATGGAATTTCGGCTCGGACATAGCATGGGCATGCCCAAGCCTGGGTCTTCCGGCATGAAAGCAGGGGCCCGGGCATAGTTTCGGCGCGGATGCCGCACACCGCGGCGCCTCCGCATGTTCTGTGACGGTACGAGAAACATTTGGGATGCACCATGATAGAGATTCAACACCTGTGCAAAACGTATAACGCGTCGTCGGATACCGCGCACCATGCGCTCGACGACGTCAACCTGACCATCAACGACGGCGACATCTTCGGCATCATCGGCGCGTCGGGTGCGGGCAAGTCCACGCTCGTGCGCTGCATCAACCTGCTCGAGCGCCCCACGTCGGGCAAGATCCTCATCGACGGGCGCGATGTCACCGACTTCTCCGGCAAGCAGCTGCTCGAGCTGCGCGCCTCCATCGGCATGATCTTCCAGAACTTCAGCCTGTTCCAGCAGCGCACCGTGTTGCGCAACGTGACGTTCCCGCTGGAGCTGCGCCGCGCGGCGAAGGGCGAGCGCGAGAAGCGCGCTCGCGAGCTGCTCGAGGTGGTCGAGCTCGCCGACAAGGCCGACCGCTATCCCAGCCAGCTCTCCGGCGGCCAGCAGCAGCGCGTCGCCATCGCCCGCGCGCTGGCCAACAACCCCAAGATCATGCTGTGCGACGAGGCCACGAGCGCGCTCGACACGCGCACGACGGTCTCGATCCTCAAGCTCCTCAAGGAGATCAACGCCAGCCTCGGCGTGACGATGGTCGTCATCACCCATTCGCTCGCCGTGGCGCAGAAGATCTGCAACCGCATCGCGGTCATCGACGCGGGTCGCATCGTGGAGGAGGGGACGACCGCCGAGGTCTTCTCCAACCCGAAGAGCCCCGTCACGCGCGAACTCATCCAGAACGACAGTCTGTCCGACGTGCCCGACGAATGCGTCGAGCCGGCGGCGGAGCCCGTCGGGGAAGGGAGGTAGGCGATGGAATTCCTGGCATCCTTCTTCGACGAATACGGCCTGCTGCTCGCCCAGGGCACGTGGGACACCATCGTCATGACGGTCGTCGCCACGCTGGGCGCCTACATCATCGGCATCCCGCTGGGCGTGCTGCTGGTGGTCACCGCCCCGGGCGGGTTGCGTCCGCATAAGGCGCTCAACGCCGTGCTGGGATGGATCGTCAACATCGGCCGCTCCATCCCGTTCATCATCCTGCTGGTCGCGTTGATCCCGTTCACGCGCTGGGTCGTGGGCACGTCGCTGGGCGTTCCCGGCGCCATCGTGCCTTTGATCGTTGCCGCCGCGCCGTTCGTCGGCCGCATGGTCGAGCAGAGCTTGGCGGAGGTCGATGCGGGCCTGATCGAGGCGGCTCAGAGCTTCGGCGCCAGCGTGTGGCAGATCGTCGTCAAGGTCTTCCTGCGCGAGAGCCTGCCGTCGCTCATCCGCGGCGTCTCCATCACGTTCATCACGCTGTTCGGCTACTCCGCCATGGCGGGCACCGTCGGCGCGGGCGGCCTGGGCGACATTGCCATCCGCTACGGCTACCAGCGCTACCAAGACGACGTCATGATCGCCGCGGTCATCCTGTGCATCGTGCTCGTGCAGGTGTTCCAGAGCGCCGGCGACATCCTCGCCCGCAAGATCGACCGCCGCAATCGATAGTTTCGGCGGCGCCCGTGGCGATGACGGAGGGTTACGCAACCTCCGCTTCGCTGCTCGGCCTTCGGCCTCGTGCGCTGCGCTACTGCAGTCATATTACGGGCTAATCAGTATGCAGATGGTTGCTACACCCTCCGACATCGCCACGGGCTGGCGGTTTTGCTCCTCAACGTAGCCTCTGGGCGCCGCCGAGGACGCCCCACCGCTTCCGTAGCGATATCGACCGTATTCGAAACCTCTCTGTAACCTTATTTTGCTCGTATGGTATAAGCTGAAACAACTGTTTTGGTGAATAGGAAGGGGATTTCTATGAAGAAGATCAAACTGGCGAAGGCGGTGGCGACCGCGGCGATCGCGGGTGCTGCGCTGGTCGCCCTGGTGGGTTGCGGCGGCGGCTCCCAGAGCGTCAAGATCGGCGTGCCGTCCGACCCGACCAACGAGGCGCGCGCGCTGCTGCTGCTGCAGGACGAGGGTCTGCTGACGCTCGAGGACGGCGCCGGCCTGCAGGCGACCAAGAACGACATCGCCGACAACCCGCACAACATCGAGATCGTCGAGATGGAGGCCGCGTCGCTGCCCACCTCGCTGCCCGATCTCGACATGGCCGTGATCAACGGCAACTACGCCATCGGCGCGGGCCTCGACACGTCCTCCACGCTGGCCGTCGAGGCGACCGACTCCGAGGCCGCCGACATCTACCAGAACGTCGTCGCATGCCGCGCGGGCGATGAGAGCACGCCCAAGATCCAGGCGCTCGTGGCGGCCCTGTCCACCCAGACCGTCCAGGACTACATCGACGCCACCTACAACGGCAGCGTCGTGATGGTCGCCGACATCGTCTCCGACGACGCCATTCCCGAGGCCACCGGCGACGACACCACCATCAAGGTGGGCGCCTCCCCGGCTCCCCATGCCGAGATCCTCGCCCAGATCTCCGATCTGCTGGCTGCCAAGGGCTGGACGCTCGAGGTGACCGAGTTCAACGACTACATCCAGCCCAACGTTGCCGTCACCGACGGCGAGCTGGACGCCAACTACTTCCAGCACATCTCGTACCTGAACGACTACAACGAGCAGAACGGCACCGATCTTGCCAACGCCGGCGGCATCCACTTCGAGCCGCTGGGCCTCTACCCCGGCAAGACCACCTCGCTGGAGGGCCTGCAGTAAGCGGCTTCCGGCTGGGAAACGGCGCGCAAGCGCGATGACGGAGGGCTCGGTCTTCGACCGGGCCCTTTTTAACGCGCTCGCAAACTTCTCACGCTATACTGGTCGGTCATAGGCGGGGGAGCGCGCCTTCTACCGCGTCGACAGTGGCGCGACGGGCCGAAACGCGCTTTCCGCGCGAACGCCCGCTCCGCGTCTCCGCGTGGTCGGCGCCGCGCATCCCGCCGCAAGGCAACGCCGTCGAGGAAAGGACCAGGCGATGACCCCCAATCCGCAGCAGGACTTCGTGCTCAAAACCATCAAGAGCCGCGACGTGCACTTCGTGCGCTTCTGGTTCACCGACGTCATGGGCAACATGAAGTCGTTCGCCGTCATCCCCAGCGAGCTCGACAACGCGTTCGCCGACGGCATGGGCTTCGACGGCAGCTGCATCGAGGGGTTCGCGCTCGAGGCGGAATCCGACATGCTGGCGTTCCCCGACGCCTCCACGTTCCAGGTCCTGCCGTGGCGCCCCGAGTCCAACGCGGTCGCCCGCATGTTCTGCGACATCCGCCGCCCCGACGGCGCCCCGTTCGAGGGCGACCCGCGCCACGTGCTCGCGCGCACCGTCGAGCGCGCAGCGGACATGGGCTACATCTTCAACGTCGGCCCCGAGCTCGAGTACTACTACTTCAAGGACCCCGCGGGCACCGAGGTGCTCGACACGGGCGGCTATTTCGATCTGACCACGCTCGACTATGCCAGCGACCTGCGCCGCGACACCGTCCTGACGCTTGAGAAGATGGGCATTCCGGTCGAGTACTCGCATCACGAGCTCGGGCCCTCGCAGCACGAGATCGACCTGCGCTACGACGAGGCGCTATCCATGGCGGACGCGGTCATGACCTACAAGATGGTCGTCAAGGAGATCGCCATCAAGCACGGCGTGCATGCGTCGTTCATGCCCAAGCCCCTGTCGGATGCGCCCGGCAGCGCCATGCACGTGCATCAGAGCCTGTTCGACCTCGACGGCCGCAACGCGTTCTTCGACCCGAAGGACCCGGAGGGCCTTTGCCTGTCGTCTTTGGCCAAGAGCTACATCGCGGGCCTGCTCAAGTACGCGCCGGAGTTCTGCCTGGTCACCAATCAGACCGTCAACTCCTACAAGCGCCTGGTGGGCGACGACAAGGCACCGGTGAGGCTGTCGTGGGCGCGCACCGACCGCACGAGCCTCGTGCGCATCCCGGGCTACCGGCCCAATCGCGAGCGCACCTGCCGCGTGGAGCTGCGCAGCCCCGATCCGGCGGCCAACCCCTATCTGGCGTTCGCCGTGATGCTTGCCGCCGGCCTTGCGGGCATCGAGGAGGGGCTTTCCCTCATACCCCCCGCCGACGCCGGCGCGCAGGACGCCCGCTCACTGCCGCGCAACCTGGGCGAGGCGATCGAGCTGTTCGAGGCGTCGGATCTGATGCGCCGGACGCTGGGCGACCACATCCACCGCTACCTCGTGGACGCCAAGCGCGAGGAGTGGGGATCCTATCAAAGCAGCGTGTCCCAGTGGGAGCGCGATCGCTATCTGGCGGTGCTCTGATGGGCGCCGCGGATGAGGGGAGGAGGCGAGCGCGATGAAGAAGTCGGTCATATTCGTTGCGGACAGCCTCGACAACGCCCATAAGTTCCAGCAGGTCCTCTCGGCGCTCGACGTGGAGGTCGCCGCGGGATCGTCGCTGCAGTTCAAGAACCTCCTGGTGAAGCATCCCGGTTACGACCTGGTCATCTACGAGGTGCGCGGCGACGTCGCCGCGGGCGTGGCGGCGGCCGAGGACATGCTCGTCGCCGACGGCAACGGCACGCTGCTCGTGATCCTGTCCGAGGAGCAGCTCGCCGACTTCGTGCCCCCGGCGCGCGTGCGCTCCGACTTCGTCATGCGCAACGCGACCGCGGCCGAGTGCACGGTGCGCGTGCGCCAGCTGCTCTGGCCGGGCAGCGAGCAGACCACCGCGTCGTGCGTGACCGTCGACGCCATGACCATCAACCTGGCGACCTACCAGGTGGAGGTCGACGGCGAGCCGCTCGACCTCACCTATTTGGAGTATGCGCTGCTCGCGTTCCTCGCGACGCATCCCGGGCGCACCTACTCGCGCGACGCGCTGCTGCGCCACGTGTGGGGGTTCGACTACTACGGCGGATCGCGCACGGTCGACGTCCACGTCCGCCGCATCCGCGCCAAGCTCGGTCCCGAGCTCGCGCAGCACCTCGAGACGGTACGCGGCGTCGGCTACCTCTGGAATTAGGTCGAAGCGGCGGTCGAAGGGCCGCCGCTTCCGTTTTGCTCTATACTAGGCGATCGGAAACCGACTAGGGGAGGATGCCCTATGCCCAGAAAGATCGCCGTCATCGACGGAAACTCGCTCATGCACCGCGCCTACCATGCGGTGCCTCCCACGATGAACGCCCCCGACGGCACGCCCACCAACGCGGTGTTCGGCTTCATCTCGATGCTCCTCAAGTTCGTCGAGGTCGCATCCCCCGACGCCGTCATCTGCGCGTTCGATGCGGGCCGCCCGGCGTTCCGCATGGAGGCGCTCGAGCAGTACAAGGCGCAGCGCCCGCCGATGGACGAGGACCTCAAGGTGCAGTTCCCGATCATCGAGAGCCTGCTCGAGTCCATGAACGTGCCGGTCGTGCGCGTGAAGGGCTGGGAGGGCGACGACGTTCTGGGCACCATCGCGGCGCGCGACGAGGAGCTCGGCTACGAGACGCTGCTCGTCACCGGCGACAAGGACGCCTACCAGCTGGCGAGCGAACTCACCCGCATCGTCACCACCAAGAAGGGCATCACCGACGTGGCGATCTACGGCCCCGCCGAGGTCGAGGAGCGCTACGGGGTGACGCCCGCGCAGTTTCCCGATTTCCTGGGCCTCAAAGGCGACAGCTCCGACAACATCCCCGGCGTGCCCGGCATCGGCGACAAGGGCGCGGCGCGCCTGCTTTCGGCCTACGGAAGCATCGACGGCATCTACGAGAACCTCGACAAGCTCAAGGGCAAGCAGCTCCAGAACCTCCAGGAGAACAAGGACGCCGCCTACATCAGCCGCCGCGTGGCGACGATCGTGCGCGATCTGGACTTCCCGCTCGACATCGAGGATGCGAGCTTCCCGTCGTTCGACGTCGACGAGGTCACCGCGGCGTTCCGCGCGGTGCGCTTCAACGCCCATCTGACGCGCGTGCTGAAGCTGGTGGGCGAGGAGCCCGCCAAGCAGGTCGCGCCGCTGGAGTGGGAGCCCGTCCTGGCGGGCGGGGACGCGCTGCGCCTGATCGACGAGGCGTGCGAAAAGGGCGCGCGCGTGGGCGTCTCCTTCGTCGCTCCCGAGCAGGAGTCGCTGTTCAGCTCCGGCATCCGCCTCGCCGTCAACACGGAGGAGGGCACCGCGCTGCTCGCCGACGACGAGGGGCTTTCCGTGTTCGCGCGGATCGTGCGCGACTGCCCGTTCGCGACGCTCGACGTCAAGGCCGAGCTGCACCGCGTCTATCCCGCCGACACGTCTCTTCCCGCGCTCGTCGACGACGCGGACCTCATGTCCATGGACGCGTTCGACCTGGGGCTTGCCGGCTACGTCCTCAACTCGTCGGTGACGTCGTACTCCTACGACGCGCTGCTCGACGCGTACGTGGGGGGCGTCCTGCCCGAGGTCAAGGACGACGACGTGCTCGCCGCCTCCCAGGCCGCCGCGGCGCGCCGCCTCGCCGAACCGCTCGAGCGCGCGCTTGAGCGCGACGGGTCGCTGGCAGCCTACCGCGACATCGACCTGCCGCTCGTCGCGGTGCTCGCGATCATGGAGCGCACGGGCGCCGCCATCGACACCGCGCACCTCAAGAGCCTCGGCGAGTCCACGCAGCGCGAGCTCGACGAGCTGTCCGCGCGCATCTACGGGATCGCGGGGGAGGAGTTCAACCTCGACTCGCCCAAGCAGCTCTCGCACATCCTGTTCGAGGTGCTCGGCCTCAAGCCGCGAAAGAAGAACCAACGCGGCTACTCCACCGACGCGAGCGTGCTCAAGGAGCTGTCCGTCGAGCACGAGGTGCCGGCGCTCGTCCTGCGCTACCGCGAGCTCGCCAAGATCAAGTCGACCTACATCGACACGCTGCCGCGCCTGCGCGCGGGCGACGGGCGCGTGCACACCACGTTCAACGAGACGGTCACCACCACCGGCCGCCTGTCCTCGTCGGATCCGAACCTCCAGAACATCCCCGTGCGCACCGAGTTCGGCCGCCAGATCCGCACCTGCTTCGTGCCGCTTGAGCGGGGCGAGCGCTTCCTGTCTGCCGACTACTCCCAGATCGAGCTGCGCCTGCTCGCGCATCTGTCGGCCGACGAGCATCTGGTCGACGCGTTCTGCAGCGGGGCGGACTTCCACGCCTCGACGGCGGCGCGCGTGTTCGGCGTGCCGGTCGAGGAGGTCACGCCCGAGCTGCGCAGCCGCGCCAAGGCGGTCAACTTCGGCATCGTCTACGGCCAGCAGGCGTTCGGCCTGTCCCAGAGCCTGGGGATCCCGTTCGGCGAGGCCAAGGAGATGATCGACCGCTACTTCGAGGCGTACCCCGGCGTGCGCGCGTACCTGGACGAGACGGTCGAGCGCGCCAAGGAGAGCGGCTTCGCCGAGACGATGTTCGGCCGCAAGCGCCACATCCCCGAGCTCAAGTCGTCCAACGCCAGCCAGCGCGGCTTCGGCGAGCGCACGGCGATGAACCACCCTATGCAGGGCAGCGCCGCCGACATCATCAAGCTCGCCATGCGCCAGGTGCAGGAGCGCCTGATGGCCGAGGGTATGCGCGCCCGCCTGCTGGTGCAGGTGCACGACGAGCTTGATTTCAGCGTGCCGGAGGACGAGGCGGACGCGCTCGCGGCGATGGTCCGCGAGATCATGGAGAACGTCGCCGAGCTGCGCGTCCCGCTCGTCGTCGACGTCCAAACCGGCGCCAACTGGGCCGAGGCGCACTAGCTATCTGCCCGGCTCCTTCGGCGTCGTGGGGGCGGCGGGATCTCCGGGGGCGCTAGGCGCGCCAGGATTGCCCGGTGCTGCGGGAGCGCCGGGAGCCGCGGGAGCGCCGGGGGTGCCAGGATTGCCTGGTGCCCCCGTCGCTCCCGGGATATTGAC
>ERZ1034920.338-NODE-338-length-38577-cov-18.195680_pt1 | contig 38577 bp, 39 predicted proteins | sample MGYA00520688_ERZ1034920 | MGnify/ENA primary metagenome ERZ1034920 (study PRJEB33766, sample SAMN09781785) | gut metagenome | biome: gut microbiome | host: Homo sapiens | place: Madagascar | study: EMG produced TPA metagenomics assembly of the PRJNA485056 data...
TACTAAATTTCAGAGTATCTTTGCAAAAGAATAAAACGTATCAAGACAAAGGAATCAAAACGTATCCCTGCAAAGGAATAAAAAGAAATGCGTATGAGACAGGTAGAAGAAAGATATACTCCGCAGGAATTGAGGGAGTACGAGGCCAGCAAGATAGCGTATCGCGACATCAAGAATTCCGTAGACACCGCCAAGCGTGAAGGTATTGCTGAAGGAATGGAAAAGAAAAGCCATGAGATTGCCAAGAAGATGCTGACAAAGGGCATGGATGAAGCGACTGTGATGGAAATAACGGGGCTGTCGGCAGAAATGATACAGCAGCTGAAAGCGAAGATGTAGATTATTGATACGCAAGACTGAAAGGTTTCTTTGCTTCGAAGTTTAGATAACAATAACCATCAGTTAATCATAATATAATTGTGAACAAGTTACCTATTATAGTTTTGGATTTTTCGGGAGTATATGATTTTGAGGCGTTTGCTTCAAGTCGTAATATCATCCGTGTAGATTGTAAGGACCTGAAAGGAGTGGACTGCTATTGTGATGAGGAAGGCAGGGAGAAACTTCATCGCAGGTTGGCCCCATACCCTTCTAAAGCCATTCATTTCCTGGACTCAGGAGATTTCCATTATCTTACCGAATACTGGGTGTCACGGCTGCAGGAACCTTTCTCTCTGATAGTCTTTGATCATCACCCGGATATGCAACAGCCTCAATGGGAAGGCTTGGTTTCGTGTGGCGGTTGGGTGACGGATGTCTTAAAGTCCAATCCTTTTGTGAGACACATCATCCTCGTTGGCGTATCCGACGAACTCATGTCTCAAATACCGGCTGCACTCAGGAGCAAGGTGCTGTTCTACAGTGAGTCGGAAATCGACCATCATCAGGCTTGGCCCTCCAAGGCTGGTAAACTGATACATGAACCCGTATATATCTCTATCGACAAGGATGTGCTGAGGACTGATGATGCCGTCACCAACTGGAGCAATGGCGACATGACCCTTATGGAGCTGCAGGCTGTTCTGCGTATCATCTATGCTCACGAGAGAGTGATGGGAGTGGATATCACTGGCGAGTGTTCCAATATGCTTGATTATGCCACCGAAGTGAAGGAGGCAAGTATTGACAATGAGGCCAATGAGGAATTGATTCGGATGATATTGTCAGAGAGGCAGAACAGGGAGGAGTGACACGTGTCATTTTGGCATTTCAGAGGGGAAGTAATTGACAGAAATCAATTTTTCAAGCCTTTTAAGAAGAAAAAGACAGAAATGTTGTGTGCGAACACAAAAAGGTGTTACCTTTGCATTTGAAAAGATAGAATAACGATAATTAAAGTAAAGAAAGGGTAACAATTATGATGATTTTTGGAATGACATTGGTAGTTTTAGCTATCACATTTGCTGAGATTGTAGTAATCAACAAAAAGATGCATCTCGGTGAGTAATATGGAACTAAAGTAAGTTATTAATTTTACAAAATACGAAAGGCAGTTACAGGCTATGGTGCTTGCAACTGCCTTTTTTTGTCGACCCTCATAGAGAATGCCCTATGGTGGGGAACTTCATTATATGCGAAACTTCTCTTATTTCTTATTCCTTGCTTTCTTCTGTCGGAGGACGTTGTTGCTTGCCATCATAACTCAGCACAGGGTAATGGAATCATTTCCTGACACGAAATGGCTCGATAATTCCCACTTATCAAGTTGAAACATGGCGTAATGAAGCATCTTTTTTAAGGGAATTAACATTAATTAATGATATAGATAGAGGAAAAATATATAAAAAATGCATATATTTGCAATCTTTAATGGCCCTTCCTATGTTAACGTATTTACGTACTATGAGGGCACAGAGGTTTAGTGCTAATAATTAATAATTATCGTATGAAGAAAATTTACTTACTCATTTGCGCCGTACTCTTAGCACAGGGAGCTATGGCTATCGATTATGAACAGCTGAAGAAGAACAGCAAGATTAATGCGATGAGCAAGATAGAACTTGCTAAGTTGCAGACACAGGAAGAAAAAGCTGTGGCACAAAGTAAGGCTACAGGCAACAAGTTGAAGGCGCTCCAAAAACAAATGGACAATCGCACGCTGCGTGCCATCGTCAAGATGACACCTGGAACTGATGCTGCCATCTTGGCTGACGACGGCATCACGGTGACATCAGTGGTCAATCATTTCGCCATCGTCTCCATGCCTCTGGCGCAGCTGGAGCAACTGGCTGAACGTAACGACGTAGTGACCATCAGCTTTGCCAAGCGCAGAAAGCGTATGCTCCTCAGTAAGGCTCATGCTTCGACAGGAGTAGACAAGATACACTTGGGCACTGGGCTGACGCAGCCTTACACGGGCAAAGGCGTAGCCATTGGCGTGCTCGATGGTGGTTTCGACCCCAATCACATCATGTTTCTCGATGCTCAGGGTAAGAGTCGCTTCAAGATGATAGGCTATGCGGCTAAAGAGGGTGACAATCTGACTTATCTCACTGCGCCCGAACAGATTGCAGCTTATCAGACCGACGACAAGGAGGAGACGCACGCCACGCACGTGAGCGGTATGGCGGCTGGCAACTATCAGGGAAGTTCCTTCCAGATAAAAGGTGTGGCACCCGAGGCTGACCTCCTGATGGGCCCCATTCCTTACAATGAGTCAGACTATGAGATGTTTGACAAAATGGTGAATTGGTGTAAGGAAAATGGCGGAAAGCGTTTGGTGGTGAACATGTCGTATGGTGCTAATGCAGGATCGCATGATACGACTGACCCTGAGGTGGCTTTTATGGATGAGTTTATCAAGAAATATGATGTGGTGAACTGTATTGCTGCGGGTAATGAAGCCGACTACGACATCGTGCAGCGACGCACCTTTACTGGTGCAACTGGTGAGGCGATGAAAGCAGCTTATGTTACAGATCTTGATGCCGATGGCGAGATGGATGTGACTGATATTTACAACTATTTCACTGTGACTCAGCCCGAGAAGCAGGTGGAAATTGATGTGGTGCTGTACAATGTCAATACAGGCAATATCACCAATTCTAATACTTGGCATTTTGTAAATGCCTCTTATCCAAATGGTAGAAAAGATACATATAAAAATAAATATTTCAAAGGTTCGGTTTCTGTAGCAGCCGAGGATATTGGTAATGGCATGAAAGGTTATTTCCTCAACATCTCTGACATTACTTTCATCAAGGATAATTATGCCTTAGGATATGTAGTAAGAGCCAAGGAGGGACAGACCGTCACCAGTTACTTGGAGAGTACCACGAGATTTGACACCGAAGTGTCTGGATGCGACAAAGACATTACTCACAACGGCACCATCAACAGTATAGCCTGTGGTACGGAGGCCATCGTTGTGGGGGCCTATAACACGGTGAAGAGTTATCAGGCGATAGATGGATATACTTATGGCGTGAAAGAGAACTTTGGTAGTGTGAGTTATGGAAACAAGGTGGGCGACATCGCTTTCTTCTCAAGCTATGGCAAACTGGCTGACGGAAGAGAGCTTCCTCATGTGTGTGCTCCTGGATTGTTTGTGCAGTCGAGCTACAGCCGATATACAGAGAACTATGAGGAGGATGTTATGCGACAGGAGACAGTGGCTGGTACTATGTATGAGTTCGGACAGATGAGCGGCACATCCATGGCTACGCCTTATATGAGTGGTGTTTGTGCCCTTTGGCTTGAGGCCGATCCTACGCTGACACATACGCAGATTAGGGAGATTGCTCAGAAGACAGCTCTCTCTGACGACTTCTGTACTATTAATAATCATTATGCCAAGGCGGGGGATGGCAACCAGGCTGGCAGCGGAAAGGTGGATGCCTACAAGGGATTGAAACTCATCCTCGACAACAAGGCTTCGGGGCTTGACACGATAGAGAAGGGAAAGGACTTCATGATTCGTGCTCTCAATGATTATACATTCGAGGCGTATACTGCCGGTGCTGTGGCTATGTCGGCTGCGCTCTACAGTTCTCAGGGACATCTCGTGGCATCTGCCAGCCAGGCAGGTAATACCGTCACTATCTCGGCTGCTGGCCAAAACAAAGGTGTCTATATCCTCCGAATTTCGGATGGTAAACAAACACACGCACAGAAGGTCGTAGTGAGATAATCTCGGTAATGAGGCAAATCTCACGACTATGAGTGTACGGCATAAAAAAACAGTGACTGCCGTAAAAAAATATAGCCAACTTGGAACGCTAATCAGCTACTCCAAGTTGGCTAATGTTTTATTCATCAGAATCTATCGAGTGACACATTATTTGATTCCTCTCTCGTTGAGTGCCTTTGAGTATTTGGCAGCGTTGTCGAGGTGCTCGGAGTAAGTGCGGGCAAAGTTGTGGGTGCCGCTGAAATCCTCCTTCGCACACATGTAGAGATAGTCGTGGTGGATGTGGTTAAGCACGGCATCGATGCCGGCAACAGTAGGGATGCGGATAGGCCCTGGAGGCAGTCCTGGGTTGCGATAGGTGTTGTAGGGGCTGCGGATGCTGAGCAGGTTGTTGTAGATGCGCTTCAGCTCGAAACGCTTCCAGGCGAACTTGATGGTAGGATCGGCCTGAAGAGGCATTCCCTCGGGATATTCGGCATTGCGAAGCATCAGACGGTTGTAGTACATGCCCGCAATCATCGGTTTCTCACCGTCGTTGGCAGTCTCCTCGTCCACGATACTTGCCAGGGTGATGACCTGCTGCGGGGTGAGGTTCATGTTCTTCGCTTTCTGTGTGCGCTCAAAGTTCCAGAACTTGTCCGACTCCTTCTTCATGCGACTGAGCAGTTTGTCGAGCGACACGTTCCAGTAGATGTCGTAGGTGTTGGGGATAAACATACAGGCGATGGTGGCCGTGTCGTAGCCATACTTCTCGCAGGTGGCCTCGTCGGTAAGGGCATGGCTGATGGTAGCGCTGTCGAGCATCAGCTTGCGTCCCAACTCAGCTGCGAGTTTGTCGAGTGTTCTGACCGATGGAACGGTCAGGTTGACAGGTTCCTGGAGTCCGTTCTTCAGGTGGCGCCATGTCTTGAGCGAACCGTCACCGGGATGGATGGCATAGCGACCCGTGCGAATATGCTCGGCGTATTCGGAGTGATGGGTAAGGGTGCGGAAAGCCTGCATCGGGATGGCGCGGGCTATCGGCGCGAGCTTATGATAAACGGAGTCTATATTGTCGTCTTCGTCAATATAGACATATTCTGTCTTCTCGCTTTTCGAGAATGAGGAAAAGCCATAGATATAAGTAATGACGATTACCGCAACGAGGCACACCAAGGCGCCATAGAAATAAAATTTGTAAGCGGTCTTGCTTTGTTTTTTCTTCATTTTTGTGTTTTGTTTTTGTGCATGAATTTCGCTGCAAAAGTACATTTATTCGTGGAATTGACAAAATTATTGGGCTTATATTATTCAAGTATAGGTAAAAATAGGTTAATTCCTTATTATTTCGGCAAGATTGACGTAACTTTGCAAAGTTAAAAACAGAAAAATGATGGAAACAAAGGATTATAAAGAAGGAATAAGGGAATATGATACGTATGTCTTCGACCTGGACGGCACGTTGCTCTCCACACTCGACGACCTGGCTGCGAGCTGCAACTACGCCCTTCGCGCCAACGGGATGGAGGAGCACTCTGTCGACGACGTCAGGAGATTTGTGGGCAACGGCGTGCGCAAACTCATGGAGCGTGCCATTCCTCAGGGCGACAGCAATCCGCTCTTCGACAAGACCTATGCCGACTTCAGAAAGCATTATATGGAGCACAACCTCGACACCACCAAGCCTTATCCCGGCATCATGGATCTGTTGAGCAGACTGAAGGAGAGAAACAAGAAAGTGGCTGTGGTGAGCAACAAGTTCTATGCTGCCACGCAGGCGCTCTGCCGTCATTTCTTTGGCGACCTGGTGGATGTGGCGATAGGAGAGCGTGAGAACATCAGGAAGAAGCCTGCGCCCGACACGGTAGAGGAAGCCCTGCGCCAGTTGGGTGCCGACAGGGTTGGCGCAGTGTACATTGGCGACAGCGACGTCGACATCATGACTGCCCGCAACTGCCAAATGCCTTGTATCAGCGTGTTATGGGGTTTCCGTGACAAAGAATTCCTCGTGGATCATGGCGCCACAACTTTCGTTCACTCTCCCGAAGAAATATTTCCTTTCTGAAAGGAAAGGCTTTTTTGGAGGAATCTCCTTCCCTTAAGCTAAATGCGAGTTGACGAACTGGTAGACGGCATCCTTGTAGGAATCGGAGATAGGGATGCTGGTCTCGCCATAATAGATGCGCATGTGACCGATGGAGTCCATGCGGCAGAGGTTGGCGATGAACGAACGGTGGATGCGCTTGAACTGCTGGCGGGGCAGACGGCTCTCCAGTCGCTTGAGGTTGGAGAAGGTCGTGACCTTACGGCCCTGTGTGAGATGGAAACGCACATAGTCGTTCATGCTCTCGATGTAGAGAATATCGTCGAGGTCGATGCGGACAAACTTATTCTCAACCTTGGCTACTAAACAGCGGTCGCGCTCTATCGGGTCCTGCAACTGGTATTCGTCAAAGGTAGCCCTCACTCGCTTGTACGACTCCTGAAAGTCTTCGAAACTGATGGGTTTGAGCAGATAGTCGGCAGCTCCAGCCTTGATACCGTCGAAGGCATACTCCTTGTAAGCTGTGGTGAAGACCAGACGGCAACTCTCCGGCACGAGACGGGCAAACTCAATGCCGCTCAGTTCGGGCATCTGTATGGCGAGGTAGAGCACGTCGACATGTCCGTTCCTCACGTCTCTTACAGCCTCCCGCGCACTGGTATAAGCACCAATAAGTTGTAGGGTTGGTGTTCGCTTGATGTGGCTCGTTATCTGGTTCAGAGCCTCTGGGTCATCGTCAATAACGACACAGTTTAGTATCATGTTTTATAGTGGTTTTTTGTTCTTTTCTGCTACAATAACGTCCCGATTGGGAAATTATTGTGCAGAATAGCGGGAGATTATTATTCGTATCTGATGGCTTCGATAGGGTCGAGGCGGGCAGCTTTCTTGGCAGGATACCAGCCGAAGAAGACACCTGTGAAGGTACAAACAGCAAAACTCATGATGATGCTCCAGGGCTCTATCTGCGTGGCTACGTGCAGGAACTGTTGCAGTCCTACCGACAGACTGACTCCCAACAGCACACCTATCACACCGCCCGTCACACTCAGCAGGATGGCCTCGATGAGGAACTGGTTGAGGATGTCGACACCACGTGCTCCCACGCTCATGCGCAGACCAATCTCACGGGTGCGCTCCGTCACACTCACATACATGATGTTCATGATGCCGATACCGCCCACGAGGAGCGAAATGCCTGCCACAGAACCAAGAAGGATGGTGATGGTCGACATGGTGGAGTTCATCATGCTCGAAATCTCCTCCTGCGAACGGATGTTGAAATCGTCCTCGTCTGCCTCGGTCGTATCGGTGGCGTCCTTGAGCTTATGGTTGCGTCGCAGGATCTCCGTTATCTGGTCTTGAGCCGGTTGCGAAGCTTCCTCGGTAATCGCCGAGCAGACGATGCCGCCCAAGTAGGTTTGGGCTAGGATGCGTTTCATCACGGTGGTGTAGGGCGCCAGCACCAGGTCGTCCTGGTCCATGCCCATGGAGTTGTAGCCCTTCTTCTTCAGCACACCCACCACACGGAAGGGGATGCTGTTGAATCGCACCACCTTGCCCACGGGGTCGCTGCCGTCGGGGAAGAGATAATCCACCACCGTCTGTCCCAGGATGCACACCTTGGCAGCCGCCTTGATGTCGTTGTCGGTAAACATCTCACCGTCAGCCACCTTGAGCTGTCGGATGCTCAGGTAGTCCTGGTTCACACCGTAGATGGAACTTTGCGTATTGTTGTTGCCGTTGATCCATTGACCGCTGCTGTTGACGGTAGGCGAGATGGCAGAGATGTAGTTGCACTCGTCCTTGATAGTCTGATAGTCAGCCTGTTTGAGGGTCTCCATGGCAGAGGCGTCCTGTCTCACACCGCCCCTCATGTCGGCACCCGGCGAAATCATGATCATATTGCTTCCCATCTCGGCGATGTTGGCCTTGATGCTTGCCTTGCTGCCCTGTCCGATAGCGAGCATGGTGATGACGGCAGCAATACCTATAATGATACCCAAAGCCGTGAGAAACGACCGCATCTTGTTGGCTGCGATCGCCCTGATGGCTATCTTGAATAGATTCTGATAATTCATCGCATTTTAAATCATTAATATTGAAAAATTACTCATCCGTATTCGCCGGCAGGGCAGCGAGCCCCTCGGCGGCAGAGAGGATGTGCGGATTGTACTCGTCGCTGATGATGTGACCGTCGCGCAACTCGATGTTACGGCTCGAATAGTTGGCAATATCGGGGTTGTGGGTCACGAAGATGATGGTACGTCCCTCAGCGTAGAGCTTCTGGAAGAGCACGAGAATCTCGAAACTTGTACGTGTGTCGAGGTTGCCCGTTGCCTCATCGGCAAGGATGACGGCGGGGTTGTTGACCAGGGCGCGGGCTATGGCCACACGCTGCATCTGTCCACCCGACATCTGGTTGCTCTTGTGATAGAGACGTTCGCCCAGTCCTACGGCCTTCAGCGCCTCTATCGCCCTCTGCTTGCGCTCCTCGGCTGTTACCGAGGGGTTGTACATCAGGGGCAGTTCCACATTCTCCACGCTCGTGGTCTTGGGCAGGAGGTTATAGTTTTGAAAGATAAAACCTATCTTGCGGTTGCGCAGCACGGCACGCTCCGAACGCGACATGGTGCGTACCGACACGCCGTCGAGGTAGTATTCGCCACTCGATGGGGTGTCGAGACAACCCAACTGGTTGAGCAGGGTAGACTTACCCGATCCCGACTTACCCATGATGGTGACAAACTCGCCCTCGTAGATCTTGAAGCTCACGCCCTTGAGGGCATGAACCGTCTCGTCGCCTACGAGGAAGTCGCGCCTTACGTTGTCGAGCTCAATCACGACCTTCTTCTGGTCTTGGCTGGCTTTGTTTTCTATGTTTTCTGACATGATGATTGTACTTTTATTGAACTTTCGCTGGGTTCAGAATAAACTTTAGCTGGGTTGAGAAGTGATAGCAAACCCTTACTTCTTCTTTCCCCTTGGACCCGGTCCGCTTATCAGTCCCTGGCTTTGCTGCTGGTCCTCGCTGTCGTCCTCGGGTGTGTTCACCACGATTTCGGTCACAATCTGCTGACCGGCCTTCAGTCCCTTTGTTATCTCTGTATGCATTCCGTCGGTCTGACCGATGCTCACTGGGTGAGCGGTAAGGGTTTTGCCGTCGAGGGTCCACACCTTGTTCTTGCCCTTGCAGTCAACTATCTTCATGTCTTTGCCCACGGTTTCCTTGGTAGGTGTGAAGCGCAGCGCCTTGTTGGCTACAGCCAGCACGCCAGTGCGTTCCTGCGTGTAGATGGTGACATTGGCGGTGAGTCCCGGTTTCAGTTTCAGATCGGCATTCTGTGCGCTGATCACCACCTCGTAGGTTACCACGTTGTTGGTTGTCGTGGCCTGCAGACGAACCTGCTTCACCGTACCCTCGAAGGTGTCGTCGGGATAAGCGTCGACGGTGAAGGTAACGCGGTCGCCCTCCTTCACACCGCCTATGTCAGCCTCGTCCACGTCGGCTACTACCTGCATGTTGGTCAGGTCTTTGGCGATGGTGAAGAGCTCAGGAGTGTTGAAACTGGCAGCCACGGTCTGACCTTCCTCCACACTCTTCGAGATAACGGTTCCGTCGATAGGCGAGGTGATGGTGGCGTAGCCTAAGTTGGTCTGCGCACGTTGCACCTGTTCCTTGGCTGTAGCCACCTGCTCCTTGGCCTGTCGATAGGTGAGGAGGGCATTCTCATAGTCGTCGGCGCTGACGAGTCCTTTCTGGTAGAGGGTCTGATAGCGCTTCATGTTGGCGCTCTGGTAGTTGAGCTGACTCTGGGCGCTCGCCATGTTGGCCTTGGCGGTGTTGAGCTCGCTCAGCAGGTTGGTCTTGTCGAGTTCCGCGATGACCTGGCCTTTCTTCACCTGGCTGTTGTAGTCAACGTAGAGTTTGTTGACAATACCTGATACCTGTGTACCCACGGTGACACTTGTCACCGCCTCGATGGTACCTGTGGCAGTCACGCTGTTCTGCAGGGTCTGCAGACTCACCTTCTCCTGTTTGAAGTTGATTTCTTCCTTTTCCTTTCCGCCTGAGAGTGCCCAGACAGCCACGGCTATGATTACCACGACTGTCATGGCAATCCAAACTTTGCTTATCTTCAGCTTTTTCATATTGAATGTTTTTACCTTTTTACTTTTTTACCTTTTTACTTTTTTACCTTTTTACTTTTTTACCTTTTTACCCTTACAAGATTCTTCCTTGCTGATAGAACTTCAGCATGTCGAGGTTGAGGATAGCGAGGTATTTTGCCTGCAACTCGTTCTGCTGGGCACGCAACAGGTTGTCCTTGCCTGTGCGAAGTTCCACGATGTTCTTCAGTCCTAAGCGGAACTGCTCGCTCAGCAGGTTGTAGCTTTCCTGTGCACTCTCGCGGCTCACTTTGGCAGCCTGGTATTGGCTCTGGTTGGTGTTGGCCTGCAGCCAGTAGTTCTCAATGGTGGAGTAGAGCTGTGTCTGCTCGTTCTTCATGTCGAGAAGAATCTGTTGTTGCTGGATGCAAGCCTTGTTGACAGCTGTCTTTGTCTGTCGGTTGTCGAAGAGCGGAATGCTCACGCTGAAGCCACCGCCCACATTGAAGTTGTTCTTTATCTGTGAACCCCAACTGTTTGTATTCATGGAAGTTGTACTCGTAGACAAGCCTGCATTCAAACCGATGGTTGGTAGTTTGCCAGCCTTGGCTATCTTCACGTCCAGATCGTTCTGTGCCAACTGGTTCTGATAAACCTTCATCTCGGGTCTACGGTCGAGAGCAGCCGTGTAAACACTTTGCAGGGCAGGAATCTCAGCCAGCGCCATCGCCTCGGTCGTGTTGGGCATCACCACGTCGAAAGCCTCTTCGTCGGTTATCTGCAACAGTTCCTTGAGTTGTCGCTTGTAGTTTCTCACATTGTTCTTTGCCTCCACAATGTTGTATTCATCCTGTGCTCTCTGAGCGGTGAGCTGAGCCAAGTCGGCTTTCGACATCTTACCGATCTTTACCATCTCCTTGCCACGGTTCTCGTTCTCCAAGCTCGACTGATAGCTCTCCTGGTTCACGTTGATGGCCTCGGTGGAGTAAAGTATCTGGACGTAGAGCTGGGCTATCTGCTCCTGCAGTTTGGCTGCCTGTGTGGCAGAATCGAGTTGTGCAGCCTCGCCCACCAGTTTGTTGAGCTTCACCTGCGCCTGTCGCTTGCCGCCGTCGTAAAGGGTGTAGTTGCCCATCACGCTGTACGTGCCGTTGTAGTACACCTTGTCGATGGAAGCCTTGGAGTATCCGTCACCAGAGATGCCGTTGGCCACCCATGGCGTGTAGTTGACATTCTGGTTGGTAGAAGCGCTGAGCGATGGCAACAAGGCTGCCTTCGACTGCAGATAGTCCTCGTGGGCACTCTGTGCCTGCAGACGTGTTTTCTGCAACGAGATGTTGTTGACCAGGGCGTAGTCGATGCAGTCTTTCAGACTCCATTGACGTGCCTCTGCCGAGAAGGGCATTGAGGCTATCATCAAGCCTACGATTGCCTTTGTGATTGTTTTTACTTTTCTCATCCTTTATATATTATTTGTTGTTATCTGTTTTTTGAGAAGTTATCTTCTTGTCCCCTCGCAACTTACACTAAAAAAGATGACATTTCGGGTAAATGGTTTATTATGTATGAAAGTTTTTAACAAAAATAAACAAGAAACCTTGGCGGGTTCATATTTTTTATTTACCTTTGCAGCCGCAATTGGTTCGCAACTATCTTCGTTCCGCTGAGGCAATAGGAGGTGTTGCGATGAAAAGGGAATCAGGTGAGAAGCCTGAGCAGTCCCGCTGCTGTATGCGTCTTATTGGGCAAGCATGATGGTCACTGACATTTTTTCGGGAAGACCGCTTGAACGAGTTTGACGACGCGAGCCAGAAGACCTGCCGTTGCCATAGAGAGACAATGTGTGTGCTCACTGTATGTATCAATCAGCATACTATAAGTATTTACGCTTTCTGTCTATGATTCTATCCCGCCTCGTGGGTTAGGTTTTGGGATGGAGAACCATTAAGTTTTTTAGGATAAGATGAAGAAAATCTGCAAAGGATTATTGTGCCTCTGCGTGATGCCCTGTCATGCGCAGAATGTAGGTACGATTCATCGCGACACGCTCTCGCTCGACGAGGTGGTGTGTGTGGGCGAGCGCCCTCATTACCTTACACCCAGTCAGACCCTCCAGGGCGAGATGCTGCAGAACCTGTCTACCACCTCCGTGGCCGATGCCCTGAAGTATTTCTCGGGCGTGCAGATCAAGGACTATGGTGGACTGGGCGGACTGAAGACCGTCAACGTGCGGTCGCTCGGATCGCAGCATGTGGGCGTGTATCTCGATGGCATTCGTATCACCAACGCACAGAACGGACAGGTGGATTTGGGCAAGTATTCTTTGTCCAACATGGAGTCTGTGTCGCTATACAACGCCAACAGGAACGAGCGTCTGCAGTCGGCTTCTGAGTACGCCTCGGCTGCTACGATCTATATGCAGACCCGTCGTCCAGACCGTACCACGCTGACGGGCGAGTACGGACTGGGATCGTTTGGACTGCAGAAAGCCAAGCTCTATTTCGCCTTGAAGAACCGGCTCTTTGTAGATGGCGAATATCAGCACAGCGACGGCGACTATAAGTTCCGGTTCCAGTCGGCTTCGGAAGACACGATAGGGCGCCGTCACAATTCCGACATCACCTTCTACCGGCTTGAGGCAGCAGGCTTCTATCGGGGACTGTCGGTCCACACCTATTATTATAACTCCGAAAGGGGCTTGCCAGGTCCTGTCGTCAGGCGACTCTCCGACCAATGGGACTCCACCGACCGGCAATGGGATCAGAACTTCTTCGCACAGGCTTCGTACAAGAAACTGTGGAGCCGTTTCGGTCTGAAGGCCAACATGAAGTATGCGTTCGACTATCTGCATTATCTGCAGGACCCATCGACCAATGCTGCCGCTATGTACTGCAACAATCACTACACCCAACAGGACTTATACGTCTCTGTGGCTGGTTCTTACAACAGTACCTATCTCTCGCTGACAGCGAGTACTGACCTGCGATGGTCCGACCTCGACTGCGATGTCTATCGCTTCAACTACGTTTATCGCATCGACTCCAAGTCGCTCCTCTCGCTCATCGGTTCGTACAAGGGATGGGAGGCCAATGTGGCGCTGCTCTATACGCACATACAAGACCACACCGTGGCGCAAGCCGATGCGATGCAAAAGCTCACCCCGATGTTCCTCTTGTCATACAAGAAAGACGAGTGGATCTTCCGTGCCTTCCACAAGCGCATCTTCCGAGCTCCTACGCTTAACGACTTGTACTATACCTTGGTGGGCAATACGAAGTTGAATCCGGAATATACCTCGCAATGGGATGCGGGTATCGACTATAAGGGTAAGCGATTCCATTTTGCGGTTGATGGGTATTATAACCATATTGATGACAAGATCGTGGCGATACCGATGAAGTGTCAGTTCCGCTGGTCGATGGTCAACTTTGGCAAGGTGAAGTCGTATGGTGCATCTTTCTCTGGTGGGTATAATCAGGACTGGGGCAAGTTCTCATTGGCGGCTAATGCCAACTATACCTATCAGATAGACAAGGACTATACGATGCCTTCCGATCCTGAGTACAAGAATTACATTCCGTACTCACCGATGCATTCGGGTTCGGTCATTCTTGACTTGGGATATGATTCCTATTCGCTCTGCACCTCATTCCTTTATACAGGTGAGCGCTTTGCGTTGGTGTCCAATAATGCCGACGACCTGTTGGGCGATTGGTACACAATAGACTTGAAGTTGAACAAGCGATTCAAGATAGGGAAGTATGTGTTGCAAACGACCCTTGAATGCAACAATCTGACCGATTCTCGGCATGAGGTGGTGAAACGCTATCCGATGCCAGGTAGAAACTGGAAATGTACGGTGAAGTTTGAACTTTAAAAGTGAAGAACCAACGGTCATCGGCCGAAGGGAAAGATAATTCTCTTGCAAATAATTCAAGATTGGAATGAAGATTCAATTGATAAAAAATAAAGGCTGGCAAGAACATAGAGGCAGATGGGGTATTTGTCTAGTGATGCTGGTTATCTTATTTTCGGGCTGCCGGATGGAGGTGAACGATGAAGTCGTCATCTCTACACCTACGAAGACGGAGGACAAGCTCTTGATACTCTGTGAGGGATTATGGGGCATGGACAACTCCTGCATCTCTTATCTCGATCAGGGAACGCTCGTCAACAAGTGGTATCAGAAGCAAAATCCAAAGCATCGTCTGGGTGACACAGGCAATGACATCATTCAGGTAAACGATACCTTGATAGCCATCTCTGTGAACTGGTCGAACATCATTCAGTATATTTATCCTGATGGAAGGGCAATAGCTGCCACCGAAGACATCCCGAACAATCGCAAGTTGGCTACAGATGGCGACTACCTCTATTGTACCTCGTATGCCAACCATGGTTATGTGGCGAAGGTGGATGTGAGAACGAAGGAAATCGTGGATACCTGCCATGTGGGTTATGAGCCGGAGGGCATTGCCTATTACAAGGGGCGTCTTTTCGTAGCTAATACCGGAGGCTATTCCTTCCAAGAGGGACATGATTATGAGACCACCGTCTCGGTGATAGATGCCCAGACGATGAAGGAACTCAAGCGCATTGACACGGGTTGCATCAATCTCTATGGTAAGATGTCGCAATGCGGACAGTTTATCTGCATCAACTCTTGTGGAGATTACTACGATGTGGAACCGAAGTCTGTGGTGCTCAACATGGAGAGTGAGGAGTTTTGGGTGTTTGATTTCCCTGCCACCTATAACTGCACGTATGATGGTAAGTTCTATACCATAGGTTCTGCCTTTTCCTATAATACTGGTGAATATCAGTACTCTATACATACCATTAGCTTGCCTTCCATGCAAGTGGAAGAGGGACTGGCAGAATATGCTGGTGCAGAGGAAGTCATCCGGCAGATGCAGTCACCCTATGGCATTTATATCTCTCCTTATTCAGGTCATCTCTATGTGTCGGATGCGAGGAGTTATGCCACCAATGGCTATGTCTTTGAGTTTGACAGGCAAGGAAATCAGCTTAACAAGTATTACTTGGATGGCTTGAATCCCGCCCACTTCTTGGCTTTGCCATAAATTACATTTTTAATGAAATGTTGGGGATTCTGAGGTGACTTTAAAATAAAGAAAAATCGCCCTCTGTAAGGGCATAGTATTAACATAAAAACAATTCATTTATGAGAAAGTATTTACTTATGATGGCAATGCCTTTCATTGCTCTTTCTGCTTTCGCCTCTGGTGAAGAGAAACCTACGCTTAATGCGGTATGCGTGACTCTTAAATCAGGTGGTAGCAAGTATGTGGCTTTCACCGATCGACCAAAGATTCAGACCGAGGATGGAAAGCTATGTGTACTCTCTATGGCTGACAACAAGCAACTTGTTTTGGCTGACTGTGCTGATGTTGAGAAAATCACAGCTGAAAGCCATGATTTCACTCCTACTGGAATCAAAGATAACGTAGTTGTTGAAGGCAAGAATATCGAGGAAATCTACAATATAGATGGTACGAAAGCCACCCACATCGTACCAGGTAAAATCTATATTATCAAGAGTAATGGTAAAACAAGAAAAGTAATCAAGTAAAAGAATTAGAAAAGTATGAAAAAGATATTTGTTTCATTGTTGATGGTTATGCCATTGGCTGCCTCAGCACAATCTGTATTCACAGTTGAGTCGAATGGTCAGAAATATTCTTTCCCTTTGGAGAGCACTACCATCACAGTTACCGATGATGAACCAACTCAGCCTGCTCAGGCTCCTGTATATAAGTCCAACTTGAAGAGTGTAAGTCTTTTTGGTATGGCGACTTCATTCCAATTAAAAGGTATGAGCCTTATCGCTGACTATATGTGGGCAGGTAAACTTATGCCGAAGGCTAATAATACTTTCAAGTTCCAGGCTACCACCAATACTGGTTCAGACCTCTATTTCGGTCCAGAGGGGGATGCTAATGCTCCTATCGCAGTGTCTGGTACTGCAACCAAAGGAAGCACTAAGTTCTATACCATCGAGAGTGGTTATCAGCAGGATTCTGTGCTCGTTGTCTTCAATGAGCGTATTGCCCAGTATAGCGTGATGGGGCTTGTCAAGGAGGCACCTTATTATACGATTGACTTCGAGGGCAGTAAGTGGAGTGCTTTGATTGATACACCTGAATATGGTGGTCCATTACTTTATGGAGCTGATGGCGGTGGCTTTTCTAAAGACGAAGGTGTCTATGAGTGGACAGACGAAGTGACATCTTTGCACTCGAAGTTGAATAATGCATATGGTAGTTGGGCTTATTGGTCAGGTGGAGCTGCTGTTTCTAATTATCATTGTGATATAGCAGATGGTGGCTCCAATACGCAGCTTTCTCTGCCTACAGAAACTCCTGCTCACTCTGGTGATAACTTCATTGTAACATATGGTTATAGCGATGGAAGCCAGTTCGCAACAGATTCTCGTCCTGTATTTGACTTCCAGGATGGTGTTGCTCGCCAAGTCAAGGGTTTGTGGATTACCAACAACTCTTATTTTCTCCATTCTTTGACACAAGGCGATGGCATCAACCAGTCAGCTACTGATGACACCTTTATCGATGTAACATTCGAGGGCTTCGATGCTGCCGGTATCTCTCAGGGTATGGTGAAGTATCGTATTCAGGATGGTAAGAAAGCTTTGACCGATTGGGCTTATGTTGACTTGTCTTCTCTTGGTAAAATCAATACCTTGAAAATTAACTATGAGTTCTCTAAGGATCAAGACAATGGTTATGGCTTTGCTGCTCCTGCATATCTTGTAATCGATGATATTGAAATCTATAAATAATTTATGGTTTTAAGTATAAAACAAGTTATATTGACTTCTGTCTTGTCTGTGCTTGCCTTTGCTGTGCAGGCGCAGACTCAGCAAGTGAAAGTCTTGGAATATCATCCTGCTCCAGGGCAATTTGTTAATACATTGCCTTCTGCAGATGAGAACACTACCCAAGAGGAGGTCAATCAGAGATGTGAGGAACAGTTGAACAGTGATGCGCTTGTTCATCTTGGTACCTTCGGCGGATATATCACAGTGAAGTTCGATCATGCCATCGAAAACAAGCCGGGTTCAGACTTCCTTGTATTGGGCAATGGATTCTACGCTAACGCTGACCCAATTTATGGTGCAGCTACGATTGGTGGTTCCATCGAACCAGGCATCGTATATGTGGGAGTCGGCAAGAACTTAGAGTCGGCAAAATGGTATGAGCTTGCAGGCTCGGAATACTATACCTCCGAAATCCATGACTTCGAAATCACTTATCACAAGCCTACGGCGGAAAGCGGTGAACATTCGCAGTTCGGCTCCTCCCACGATAATTATATCAAATGGGAATGTTCGTGGACAGACAAGAATGGTGAACGCCGTGATTCTACCGGCTATCATTGCAAGAATGTTTATCATCGTCAGTCGTATTGGCCTCTTTGGGAAGGTAAGGATGAACTGACTTTTAAGGGTGGTAAGTTGCCCAACAATGCCATCGATACCAGTGGAAAGGGTACCTATTGGGTGCAATACCGCTACGCAAAGGACGCCTATGGCTATGCCGACGCTTGTCCTGCCACCGATTCACTCTATTCTTCCTTCGATATCAACTGGGCGGTAGATGATGAGGGCAATCAAGTAGTTCTTGACCATATTGATTTCATCCGTGTAAAGACGGGCATCTTCCAGTATTGCGGATGGTTAGGAGAGACTTCTACAGAGGTCAGTTCCGTGGTAGACCTACATCTCGTGGAAGGCTACGACGACAATCCCTACATCATCACGCCTCGCAAACGTCCTTCTACTGGCATCCAGCTCCCCACGGTTCCTGATCACCAGATGCAGGGCGATGCTGCCTACTATACTCTTACAGGACAAAGGGTGGAACGTGTGGAACGCGGCAAAATCTACATCCACAAGGGCAAGAAAGTGGTATTCTGATTTTCAAGTAGTTGTTGATTAACTGAAGTTTCGCAAGTTTTGCCCCACACGCCCTGAAAGGGCAGAAGCTCTTAGCCCGGGCAACGCCCTGGGTACAATGACAATCAGCAAGGCGCCCTGTAAGGGCAAAAGCTTTGTATATTGTCCGGTATTTTAAAGCTTTTGCCCTTACAGGGCGACAGGTTTGCTGCCGTAATTACCCAGGGCGTTGCCCTGGGCTAAGAGCTTCTGCCCTTTCAGGGCGTGCTGCTTCTGGAACTTCTGGGCCTTCAGTCCGTACTTGAACCATATGTGAAACTTGAGTTTGATTAACTTCATGAACTTACATCATTAAAAAAATCATGTCAATTACAAAAAGGTATTATCAACATTATAAAATGCTGGCGCTCTGTGTGCTGGTATGGCTCTTCGGCTTTATGCTGTTGTTCAACTCGTGCGGAAACCGAACTGCTACAGCACAGGCTTCGGGCGACACCATCCAACTCGACTATGCGAAGTACTTACAACTCATTCGCCACAAGGGTTATACAGAGGCTGTGGTGCTCAATCCCTGGAAACAGGGTGGGGAGCTTCATCGCTATCTACTCGTTCCCAAGGGATCAGAAGGCGACGAGGTGGCTACGAAACTGGCCGACCAAAAGACAGCAATTACAGGAACAACACCCTGCGACATCCTGCGCACACCCCTGACGAAGAGCATCATCACCACTTCAGCCCATTGTCAGCTGCTCTACGAGCTGGGCTGTCAGCAAGCCATCGCGGGTGTCTGCGACCTCGAGTACATCCTTATTCCCGATGTTCAGAGGCGTACTTCACACAAGTCTCGTCCCTACATATCCAACTGCGGTTCCAGTATGCAGCCAGATATCGAGCGCATCATGTCGCTCCGTCCCGATGCCCTGCTTCTCTCGCCCTTCGAGAACAGCGGCGGTTACGGCAAACTCTCGGCCTTGCAAATACCTATCATCGAGGCAGCCGACTATATGGAGACCTCGCCCTTGGGCCGTTCTGAGTGGATTAAGTTTTACGGCTTGCTCTACGGCTCCGAAAAGGCTACCAGTCTTTTTAGCGGCATAGAGAAATCTTATCTCCAACTGAAAGCCTTTGCAGCCAAATTGCCCTTAGGCTATTCCATCCTTACCGAGCGCAAAACGGGAAGCGTGTGGTATGTTTCTGGCGGACGCAGCACCATAGGCACCTTGCTGCAGGATGCTCATGCCCGTTATCTCTTTGCCGACGACACCCATAGCGGCAGTCTTCCCATGAGTCCTGAGCAGATCTTGGCAAAGGCTGACGAGGTGGATGTCTGGGCGACAAAGTATTGGGGCGACCATCCTCTCTCGCGTGCCGAGTTGCTGCAGGAATATCCCGGCTACAGCCAGCTGAAGGCGATGAAGACGGGACGAGTCTTTCAGGCAAGCACCAGTTCGCAGCCTTATTTCGAGCAGACCAGTTTTCATCCCGAGCGCCTGCTTCGGGAGTTTATCATCCTCTCGCATCCCGAGACCACCCGTTCGTTGGGAGCATTGAGGTATTATTTGCGACTATAGACATAAGTAGTCAACTGTAAGATGACTAAAAATTAAGTAAGTCAATGTGAATTATAAATAAGGCATAACTGAGTTTACTCGTATTGCCAATAATACTTAGAGTGGTCAACTAAAATCGTTAAATCACACAACAAAAATCATTAAATCACAGGTAGAGGTAGATATTGTAAATTTACCAAGCAAGGTTCCAAAGAATGGCTAAGGGATGTTTACAATCTGCTTTTCAATCATTCAGCAAGGGATTTTAGTGAATGGATGGAAAGAGTGGATGACACTGAAAACAGGGGACGCAGCATCAACCAGGGAAAATCGCAGATTAATGCCTATATCAAGGATAGACTTAATGCGTTTGAGTTGGATGTATCAGAAATGCCAATCATAGACAAAATGGAGGATGAACATCAAGATTCTTACTACACCACTTATCTTCAGCCTGAAGATATAGAGATACCGGAAGATTTTTTGTCCATTCCTTTATCAGTAAGATGATGCAGAAGCAATGGACTGCTAAAACTTTGCTCATAATTAAGGCTCCTGTATGAAAAAAAGATCGTGAAACAGCAAGTAAATATCGCCAGCAGGCACTGGAAGGAGATCTGATGGCAATGAACAACATGGTTATGTGCTATGCACAGGGCATCGGTGTTGCGGAGAATCATGCCTACAGACTTAGTTACAGATGGCCACCGGGTGGCTCATATAAAGGAAGGTCATCAGCTCATGTCTAAGGTTACTGCAATGGGATGTACTGCCACAGGTATTATCGGAGTGTTTCTGGCAGTTTCATCGGATGCATTCTGTGCCTCCTTGCATGCTATGAAAGTGATGGGGATAGCCGGAGAAAAGGCAGCAGCAATATCGAGAGGAAACGGATCCATGATGATTAATTTCCTGGATGAACTATGTAATTTATCAAGGCATGAGTAGAGTTATCAAAATCAGAAAGCGAGCCTTTATGGGGGATTTTTATGCCATTAATCTTTTGGGCATGATTATCACCTACGAGAAACTTTCCAAAGAAGAACTTAATCATGAACGGATTCATTCCGCACAGCAAAAGGAACTTTTATATATTCCGTTTTATATTTTGTATTTTTTTGAATGGGCCATATTAACGATCAAATATAAAAACGGATTAGAGGCATATTTTAATATCAGATTTGAGAAAGAGGCCTACGCTCATCAGGATGATATGGAATATCTGAAGAAATGGAGGCATTATAGCTATAGATAGCATTCATGGATGCATCACCTTTTTAAGCAATTCTCCAGTTTTTTGTGGAATATTTCCACACGATTTCCCAAGTTTCCACAATACCTATTTTTTGGCATATATCGCCTATCTGTCTGATAATCAGTAGATATTGTATTTTCTTCTTTTGGCATGCTGATTGTGAATATCATTAGTGGGTTCGCCAATGAATCCACAAAGATAGAAAGTAATAAAAATAAATATTCACAATTAAAAACGATAAGATGATGAAAAAGTTCGTATTTGCAGCTATCGCAGTTATTGTAATGGTTTCAATTACCTTCTGTAAATCATAACTGCTCAACCTCGCTATAGACATGAGTTGTTCCCCCTTCTTCATCGGTAATCCTTCTACTTTTTCTCTTATTAGTAGAATCGCCCCTTTACAAAGGTAATTGGAATGGTGTCTGAAACATCTTAGTACCAAAACGAGAAATTTTCTTGTTCAAGATCATATGGCAAATTACCACAATTAGCAAATGGCCTATCACCAATGTTAGTCATACTATCAGGGATAGTCATGTCAGACAGAGAACTACTATTGATGTTTTTCTCTTCTACAAGATTCTTCCCGTGGTTCTATTTTGATGGTTTAACAGCATTCTTGAAGATGGGGAATCATTGCATTAAGCATTGGATGAGCGAGCAGGTTTGCTTTGTGCCCGATGTGCCATTTGCCGCAATCGGAACATTGGTATGCTGCCATTTCTATTCTTTGCTTGGGATATTTTCTTTTCCATTCTTCGATGGCTTTTAAGGCAGCAGCCTCATTCCGATACGCCATTTTCTTTTTGAACACGATTTCATGGGTAAGTGGGTCGTATTGCTTTTTCCAGTGGGTTGACAGTCCTCTGGTTACATTTCTTACCTTTTCTTTTTGACCAATGTTGTGAAGTTGGAAAGCTGTAGTTCTTTTCATCCAATATCTTTCGTTATTGGTTGTTTTATATCCTTCCTCGTGTCTGTTCATCTTGTGGTAAGCTTGACTCATTCGCTTTTCTACGATTCGGCGTACTTTTCTTGAATCAGAACAGCTTTCTGTTTCAATGTCGAAATTGCGGAGCAATTCTCCATTTTTGAACTTCAACTTTTCGGTGAACAGCTTTTGGGTTTCTGACTTGAAGCGCACCTCTTGACCATTGAGGACAACTCTGCCTTTATTTCTCTTGACGAGGAAGCATATGGATGAGGATTTTGTGTTTTCTTCCTCCAGCTTCATCACTTTATGTATGGCATTCAATACGTTTTCGGTGTTGAAGTCTTTAGTGATGACAGTATCCCTGATGTACTTGATGAGATAATGGATATTTTTGTTCTCATCCTTATTTGCTCTCAGGTATCTACCAAGGAGAGACAAGTTCTCAGAGAAGTTCCAGTTGTCAATTTTACCGTAGCGGGTTAAGAATGATTCCCAGCTTGCTAAGATGTTCTTAATCTCTATATTCATAATGCTATTATTTAAAAGTTATGCCCCCAACTTATGCCAGGGAGGCTTTGGTAATTATCTGGTTGCAGAGGTAATGCATTTGCCAGAAATGATATTTCCGTGGCTCAAATTCTTTATGTGCTATAGAAAGTCCCCTCTTAATCAGGCATAAGAGAAGGCAAAGTACCATCCTTGGTATTCACTTGTTTCCTGCTATGGCATCAAGAATGACTGCGGTTATTGAACCTTTTTCAATGACTCTTTGGTATCTTCTATGGTTGTCATGTCTGAGTTAGTTCATTCACTAAGAAGAAATTCAAGAAAACGCTTAATCTTGTTTGATGCGAGTACAAGTGAACGCTTGATTTTTTGATTGTTTCCATCGTCGTGACTTTGTATTATTGTATGTAAATATTCTCTAGAGAGAAATCTAAAATCCATTTTCCTTTTATCATAAAAAGATTTCCCAAGATGCCTTCTAGGGGAAAGTTGTTTTCCTTTTGGAAGAGACACCCATTTGATATTTTCATAGAAAATTCTTCTTTGTAAGGGAGCTTGCAGATATAGTCATCGGTTAGACTGACAATGTTGTAGTCCATGATGATTTTTTCTACAATTTCATCTTTCCCTAGAAAATTGTGAAGCTCTTGCTTTTCTAAAAGGCTATAGTTGAAGTTCCCATGAATAACGGCTTCAGATGAAATGATGTTGGAGATGGATCCAGTGTCTACTATCAAGCAGACCACATCGTTCTCTTTTGCGATGGTTACAATTGGGACACCATATACTTGAAGTCCTATTGACATACTATATTTTGCATGATATTCATCTGGGGGAGCGTATGTGTTTGTCGTATTGAGATGTACTTCTTTGTGCATGTAGTCAATTACTAGCTGATTTTCCCTCATGACATCTACTCCTATGATTCCCAGTATTTCACGATGAAAAGTATAAGGAATATCCTTTATGGGTAAAACAATAAAGCTTTTGGTTATTTTTTTCCCAAAAATGGTAATCGAGCTTTCTTCTTTTCTTCCGAACTTACTCTTGCCATAACTTCTTATCTCACATTGGCTGCTTTTATTACTGATTGGGTGCATGAAAAGTATGCTATTGGATGTACCTGTATCCAGGATAAAACAGCCTTTTTTCCTTCCTAGAAAACCTTCAATCATAGTAAGGCCTTCTTTGGAGATCAAAATCGGTACGGTTTGATCTTTTTCTTCTGTCATTCTCTATCTGTTGAATTTACGTATTTATGTTGTTTTTAAATTCGAGTGCGAAGGTACATGATCATTTGGTAATACTGTTTCCGTCCCTTATTTTTGTTTCATTTAGTTTTATGTATGGTCTCTGGAGAGAAAAAGATAAAAGTAATCATCTCCATAGATGGTTGCTTTTATCTTTACGTTTATCTTTCCGTATCATTCAAGTAATTGCATGATTTCGGAAGGAGAATTTATTACCTGGTCATAGGGGGAACTTAGTAACAAAGACTTTTCCTGAGTGCCCCAAAGGCAGGCTACTGCTTTTATGCCGGCATTCTTAGAGGCCATCATATCAATGGCTCTGTCACCGAAGCTAATGACATTTTCTGCTTTTTTGCCCATTAGCTCTAATGCTTTTAACATGGGGGCTGGATGGGGTTTGATGGGGTGGGCATCGTGGTAGCCAACGATGAATCCAGCAGGAATTTTGTGGTAGGCAGCGATTCTCTCCACGTAAGGATGTGGAGAACTGCTGACGATAGTCATTATTATTCCTTTTTCTAGGATTTGCCTCATGGCAGCTTGGATGCCAGGGTACAGGTAGGTGGCAGGAATGAGTCTGTATGCTTCTTGCCAATTTCTGCTTTTCCTGGCATTCTCCAGTATTGATGTATCTACTAGCGTCAAGTCAAGGTCAAATATTACTCCTTTTATCATGGGCTTAAAACAATGAACTTTTAGGCTTGGGCTTGTTGATATTCTCCATGGAGGCTTGAACTATAGCCAAGGAAGCGTCCAAGGTTATTGAAGTCAGAGAATAAGCTTTCCCTTCTTCTAAAAACTTTCTGTTTCCATCAGCCTTGTCACTATTTTGTTCTTCGGTGTTCTTGTACTTGACCATGAACAGGGGTTTCTTGGCTTTTTGCGTTGCCCCAACAGCATGCATGGTTCCCCCCTTAATGCCAGTTTGTATGACGATGGTGGCATAGGAAAGTCCTGCTTGTAATCTGTCTCTTGCTACTAATGTGTAGCGGCTTCCTGTTTGTCCTACCGGATATTCTGATAAGAGCAAACCGCCATTTTCTACAATTTCTTTAGCCAAGTCCAGATTCTCTTTTGGATAGATGGAGTTCCAGTCAAGGCCATTTGCCAGGAAAGCGGTGGTTGTTCCTTTTGCCTTCAATGCTCCTCGATGTGCAGTTGTGTCGCATCCTATAGCAAGGCCAGAAACGATGTTGTATCCTTTCTCGGCAAACTTTTCAGAAAAGAAAAGGCCTGCTTTTTCTCCAGCAGCAGTTGGTTCTCTGGTTCCGATGATAGCCACTCCTGGCTTTTGCAGGGCTTCAAGATTACCTCTGTAAAAAAGGATGAGCGGTGCGTCTGCACTTCCTTCTTCATTTACGGTTTCACGAAGGATCTGCGGGAAACAATCCTCGTAGTATGAAATAACCCCAACTCCATTGTCCTCTGCTTCTTTGAGGATAGTTAATGCCTTTTGATGGGCTTCCATGAGTTCTTCCTGTGAATATTTCTCAAATTTCTTCCCTTTGAGTTTTTTCCAAAAGAGATTTAGATCCTCGATGGTTCTGATGAAGCTTGGGGCTTTCTCTGCAATACCAAGGATAGTCTTGTTACCAATTCCCTTCAGATTCTTGAGGGTTAGAATGAGTTCTGTATTGAGTGCCATAATTATGTTCGATTACATAAATAATGTGTTATTTGCAACTTAGTCGATGTTCCAATAAGCTTCTGGATCACCATCGAAGACTTCGTCAATTGCCTGATCGCTCCATCCTTCCACGTCTTGTGCATATGAGCCGTTGTAGCAATCGTAAGTCTGTTCTTCCTCGTAGAATTCAGCAGGGTCAATGTATGGTGTGTAGTCTGGGTTGATGGTTTTGGCCAGGAACAGTCCTGTTACTGTGGTTGCTCCCATTGACAGCAGCTTTTCTGCCACCATTTGGAAGGTTTTCCCTCTGGTGATGATGTCGTCAATGACGATGATCTTCTTGCCTGCAATGCCACTGGTGTTGAAGCCGAAGCCTTCGATTGGATTTCCCGTTTTTCCTGTGAGGTGACCTGCTTCATGGTCATGCTCATTGTAGATAGCATCGATTGCCACCATGTAGCGGAAGCCTGGATTGCTTCTGCAAGCTTTTTGTAGCGGGTTTGTGTCTTGCTCTTGGTGGATGCAGGGATAAAGCAGATGGCCCAACCTGTTTTTTCGCCATTTGTTATTTCCTGGATCTTATTCAGGAATCCACTCTTAACTTCGTCATTAATGATGCCGTCTTTGAAGTTATAGCAAGTCTGACGGTCTGCCAACTGCTGGGCATTTGCCTGGTATCTCACTGGGAGATAGTCTTTGAGATAATGATAATTGTTCATGATAATTGTATTTTATGTTTTTGTTTATTGTTATTTTCTATGGATGCTCTTTGCCAGGAATAGTCCAATGACTGATTTTGCGCCAAGTTCTGTAAGTTTTTGGCATGTCTTGGTGAAGTTTGTTCCCGTGATGAAGATGTCACCTACCAGGATGATGTCGGTTCCCTTGATCTGTTCCTTGTTGAAGAGGAAGTCCTCTGCAGGATTAGTTCTTCCGGTAGCCATGTGCTTAGTGATTAGTTCTGGCTTTGGCAAGATGGTGCTGTAGTCACTTGGTATGCTTGTTTCCTTTTCGATGAAGGCTGCGAGGTTCTGGTAGCGGCAAGCTGTCTTGTTGTGTGTGGATGCTGGTATGAAGCATACTCTCAAGTTGTTACCACCCGGTTCTTTTTTGATTTCCTTGATGTATTCTATGATTGTGTTTATCAAGCCAAGGCTGCAGTAGCCGTTTTTGAAGTCGTAGATGATTTCTCTGTCATTCTTTTGTTTCGTTGTAGCGGAGTATCTCTTGGGGAGATATTCCATGATGTAGTTATATTGGTAATTCATATTTCTCAATTTTAAGGGTTAAACTTCTTGTTCCTGTTTTCGTTTGCAAAAGTACTGTGGGCTTTTGAAATGATGTTTCATTCACTCTATTTTCCTTATTTGCAGTTTCTTTTGCTAAATACTATTTGATACGATAGTGTTGCTGACAACTTAACCATATCGGTTTTGATTTTCTGGGTGCAAAGGTAGGGGAACATAGTGAAATGATATTTCAATGGCTCATATTTCCTGTTTTTTGTTATTTAGGGTGCTTACAATATTATATAGGGAGAATAGTTTTTGCAGTTTGATTTGTTGATTTATGGTTTTATGGTTGTTTGATTTACTCTTATGTTAGAGTGCTTTTTGTATCAGCTTTTATGTTTATTGTTAACAGAATTAAATTTCGAGATATAAAACGGCAAAATAATTAAGAATAATTGGCTTGCATATCTCAGGAAAAAGTAGTACCTTTGCAGTCGCTAAGAAACAGTTAATTTTTGGTTAAGAAAAGCAAAAATAACTTTAGTGTAGTTCTGTAACATATTGATAATCAGTATACTCTCTGTTTCTCTAGTACTAGAGCATCGTCCAGCACAACAAGGATTAAGACCCTTCATCAGTGAGATACAAACTAACATTAGCAACTGTAAGTACTAGAGCATCGTCCAGCACAACAAGGATTAAGACTGCTCATAACTTTTTGATTTAAATTGTTTGTAATGTTGTACTAGAGCATCGTCCAGCACAACAAGGATTAAGACCATCGAACGATGTCTCTACAGCAGGGTCCATCATCTGTACTAGAGCATCGTCCAGCACAACAAGGATTAAGACTAGATGAAGCTACCGGGAAAGGGGATTGTGGTCAATGTACTAGAGCATCGTCCAGCACAACAAGGATTAAGACAATTAACTTTTAAGAACTGCATAACTAAGATGCATTAAAAGTACTAGAGCATCGTCCAGCACAACAAGGATTAAGACCTACATGCTTTTTCTTCTTGTCCTTGAACTGACCTAAGTACTAGAGCATCGTCCAGCACAACAAGGATTAAGACAGAACAGCAGATTTCATTAGGATATCCTCAATATGGGTACGAGACCATCGTCCACTACAATAAGGGATAATCCCTGTTTGATAGTTCCTATGTTTTTTATTATTGATGGTGTATTTCTGTTAAATGCATTGATATAAACCAAAAATGAATGAAAACATTAACAAAAGATTAGCGCTTTAGTGTGTTGGGATTTCAAAGAAAGTTGTATCTTGCAGTTGAGAAACGTTGAATTGAGGGAGAGGGTCATAGACGTTCTCATTTTTACCTCCAATGTTTTGCATGGCAGTTGTATATTGGTCAGAATTGGGCTGGCTGAGAAGTGCCATCTGTATTAAAGAAAGGTTTGGAACGACAGCACCTGTTCCAACGTATGACTGATTAGGGGGTAAAGCGGTAGCAGTTCCTTTTTACCTTTGGTTTGGGAAAAAGCTGTGTCACTTCTCAGCTAAGTAGGTGTAGTGTTCATACTCTTACCTCTGGCCAAAAGTTCTTTCTTCTTCACTTGGTTAGTGGTTTTGAATGGTTATTACAAAACGCTTGCGACAAAATTATAAGTAAGATGTTGGTTATTTTGGTCACTCATTGATTGCTAATGATGCTTTTCAATGAGTTTTGGCAATCTTGGCACGGTCCGTTTTTCATGTAGAAAGTGTTCTTTTCAGGGGCATCTTTCATCAGGCACTTTGTATTATCCTTTTTGCAATGGGTAGGCCGCGATAATGCAAGAATTCATGGGTTGTTACTTTTCAGAGAACATCCCTTCGTTTTAGCCGGAACGTTGAAACCACACAGGCATTGCCAGGATGGAAACACAATCCCACGATACCATAGTTATCGTTTCCGTGGATAGAGGTAGAGATGTCTCGATGTGTCAGTTCTATGGTTACAAAGTCGGATTCTTAGTTCTGCTGCTTCAGGATAACAAGTATCTTTCCTGTCCTATATCTGTTACTCGGCTTGTAAAGATAAAAAGCTGGAATATCTTTCTTGGGTAGCATTTCTATCTTGGTCAGATAGATGGTGACCAGGTGTTTTTCCAGTTCCTCTTTCAATTAATTTGCCTCCTTCTAGGTGAAGTCTCCAAGCGGTTGAAGATCATAGCGAAGCTTTCTGGTGGACAAGTACAGAGTGTGTCTGAGTCATCCTCTGTGATGCTTGTCTTTTTCCTCTGTTACAACAACAAATCAAGATGATGATCAGTCCTTCGGCTAATTTACCAATGTTTTTCTCAAATTGCTCTTTTTAATTTTCAGTTTAAAATGTTATTTTCATCCTTTCCTTTTATGCCAGCTACCTTTTTATCGTTTTTTGATGGAATTCTCTTTTTCATCTGATTATTAGAGGACTGCCTTCGTTTGGGCAGTCCTCATAGGATGTTATGCGGCATTTCTTGTTAGCTTCTTGATCATGTTCACCAGGTCCACTCCTTCTGCTACCATTTTGGCGGAGTCGCACCGGTAGGGGAGTCTGCCACCTTTACAGATGATAGGATCTCCGTGGTAGTTGATGTCTATGATGAGAATCAGGTCACCATTGTAGTTGTACCAGTTGTATTTGAGGGATGACATGAGAAGGGCATTATCGTAGGTATATGACTTGATGAATGGGACCAGCACGGTGTTTTGGAACTGGTCGAGGTTGGCCATCTGTGGATAGTTGGAGGCTATCTCATCCTGAAGTTTGTAAGTCTTGCTGGTCTTGTCGTTCACTCCCACGATGAGTTGGCATAGTTTCTGTTCCTCGCTATTGCACATGGCAACGATTGACTCCACTATTTCCTTGAACTGAGCTCTATCATCCTTAGGATTGCCTGGCGCATAGAACAGGCTTGCCTTCTTCTCCAGAGTTTGTGACTCATCGAAGTCCAATGGGAAGTTTACCATGGATGTTAGCTTCTCCACTTTTTGTTCCTCTGTCATGTTGCCAGCTGCGATGACATTCAATGTCTCAAGTCTCAGGTCTTCCGTGAGGGAAAGCATCATCTTGTTGAGTTGGGCCATCAACTCAAGTAGGTTATGGGTCTGCTTGTATGGTTTTGCATCCTTGAGCAGGTAGGAACCATCGACTTTCAGCTTGTACTCCTGGGTGTTGGTGACTCCGTAAGTCTCATGATCTGGATAGTATGTCTTCTCGTCTTTTTTCACCATGGTGACATTTACGCCTATTTTGAGGTGACCATCTTCCATCATTGACTGTGGGAATGAAGGATATTTGTGCATGACACTAAATGGGATGACGATAGTCTTGTCATCTACTGCGATGACATAGATGTTGTTGTGATAGTTGGTAACTTTACCAATTGATTTGTCGAATTTACACATAGTCTTAATATGTTTTGAATTAATATTTTGCTCTTTTGTATTGAAATCTTCAATAAGTGCTTCTATCCAGTTTTCCTGGGTAGCGCTCGATTTATAGGAGGCTTGAAGTCCCTTCCCCTTGTAGGTGGAAGACACTTTGTGGAATCTTCCTTTCAATCTTTGGAGGGAATGGTGGACTTTGTTACGATTAATTTGTCCCCATTTGCTCTCGCCAAAGAGTTGTTCTTCAATTGCAGGGTTTCTAACTTGGTAGCCGCTCCTGCGTGGAATTGCGAATTTGCTCATGCTACTAACTGTCTGAAGAGGTTTTCTACGATGTGTGTGAGTACGATGACTTCTGCCAGGCGGATGATGATTCCAATGATAATGCTGATAATTGTCATAATGTTTACAATTTATATTTATCTCTAATGCCGCTAACTTACTCAGACCATAGCGCGGCTTTGGTTTCTGGCTGCAAAGGTAGTGGAACTTCGTGAAATGATATTTCCATGGCTCAAATTCTCTGATTGATAGCTATTGCCATACCTTCTATACCTTAATTTATTATATTTTTTGGGCTTGTCTTTAGCTGACGAAGCCTGGCACGGAGACGATGAATCCGTTTTCTCTCTTGCACAGAGGGTGTCCTGTGGATGGAGCCACTACATCTTTTCTTCCCTTTTCCTTGGCTGCCGTGAGTACTATCGCGGATACGATGTAGGTGACGTCTTTCTTGGGTGCGGGGAGATCAACGATGTCACCGTGCTTGACGCAGCATGTCAAGTTCTCGTCGAACTCTGTATATGAGTCCGTAACTCTGGCGTTTCCTTCTGATGGGAATTCTCTTCCGTCATTCAGTACGATGCTATGAGGTGTTAAGTTGACAAATTTCATTGTTGTATACCTTAATTATATATTAGACATTCGCCTCGTAAGAGGTTCGTTTCTTGTTTTGGTAAGAGCATTTGCGCTGGAGTAGGATCTAGGCAAATGCTCTTTTACATTCCTTTACTTGGTGAAGATGACCACAGGCTTTCCGTTTTCGTTGGTGATTTTGACGTTATATCCCTGTTTTAGTGCGAGAGCAGCCAATGCTGTGCCGCACAGGAAGGCCAGCTCAGTGGTTGTTATGGTGATGGTTCCTATGGTTAGCCCTACTGCACCTGCTCCTATGGCTGATGCGACGAGTCCTCCTCCCAGGAGGGAAGTTCCTGCAGTGAAGGGAGCGGCAACGAGACAGCCTATGCCAAGCAGCCCCGTTAGGATAGCTCCGCCAGTTGCTGCCTGTGATGAAGTTCTTTTATTCTTTGCCTTCTTTGCCAAGGTCGTGGCATAGGAACCAACAACCTTGATTTCTGAGGTCTCTTGCTTCATGGCCTTTTCTAATTCTTGTTTTGATCTTACTGTAATCATACGATTTATATGTTTACTTGTTTTGATTCATATTACTTTTAGATGAAGCTACCGGGAAAGGGGATTGTGGTCAATCCCACTCCCAGTAGTCTTTTTGTGATAGGCAGGATCATAATATCCTGCGATTCTTCTATAGCCAGGCTGTCTTATCTGTGTCTTCTGTGACGGCGGTAGGTGTTTTCCTACTTGTCATTAAGCCAGTCAATGACGAGTTTGGTTACGATGGCACCAACGGCTGTGCCGACAATTTTTCCTATGGAGTCTGATGTCTCCTTTGATAAGTTGTAATTGTTCATTTTCTTCTATTTTTTTGGTTATTACTTTGATTTTCTTCTCTTTCTGAGAATTCTCTCGATGTCGTCTGGTCCCAGGACATCAGGGTCTGGTTTGTGACCAGATAGAATGTCTGCTATGGTTTTTATGATTTCTTCGACCATATTGAATTCTATTTACGTTTATACTATAGTTGATGGGTACTATCCCGGGTATCACTCATCTTGTTTGCCGGAATGAGTGTATGCCTGTTGGAGTTGATTTATTGGTTCTTCTCATCGTTTTCTACAGTTTAAGGAGTACTTCTGTTACTACTTTCGTGACGATGGCAGCTACTGCTGCGCCTGCGAGTTTTCCGATAACCTCATTCTCGTTGTTTGAGTGTCTTCTTTTTCTGCTCATATTTCTGGGTTTAAATCTAACTTTAATGCCGCTAACTTACTTAACCATAGCGGCTTTGGTTTTCTGGGTGCAAAGGTAGCTGAATTTCGTGAAGAGATATTTCACTGACTCAATTTTCCTTGATTTTGTCAGTTGAGAGGGTCTACCATACCTTATTATATGCGCCTGTGGCATTGTTTAGTGGACGAATCCAGGGACAGAGACGATAAAGCCGTTTTCTCTTTTGCACTCTGGGTGTCCGGTAGCAGGGGCTACCACATCTTCTCTGCCTTTTTCCTTTGCAGCTGACAGTACCATGGCCGATACGATGAAGGTGGTGTTGGCTTCTGGTTCCGGGAGATTTTCGATCTCTCCGTGTTTGACCTTGCAAATACCGTTTGCATTGAACTTGGTATAGGTATCTGCTACTCTTGCATTTCCTTCCGTAGGGAAGCTTGTACCATCATTCAGGGTGATGGTGTGGGGTGTTAAGTTGATGAATTTCATTGTTCTCTTGTTTTTATTACTTTATATTTATACATTGCTATCCTCCTACAGAAGTGGGGAGAAATAGCTTTCGTTTTATTTCTGGTGCAAAGGTACTTGTACATAGTGAAATGACATTTCGATGGCTCATTTTTCCTTGATTTTGTGTTTTAAGCCTAGAAAAACAGGGTGTTTTTATCATGCAGAATGAGGTCAAGGCTTACCTCTTGCCCTATGATTTTCATGGCTCTGGCATAGTCCTCAGACAAAGGGACAATCAGAATGCTGTCGTTGTTGTCATACATCTTCTGAATCTCTGTTAGTTTTTGGGCTATGTCTTGCACTTCTTCTGATGGCATATCTGCCATGAAGATGGACTTCTGGACCCTTGTACATCCTTTTTTCAGTAGGAACTTTGCAATCAATGTTCTGACCTTGTTGCTGGTGATGTCGTACATGATGAAGCATATCATATATCCTGGCTTCCTTTCTGCTGAAGAGATGATGTTCAGTATCTGTCTGATTCTTTCCGGTAGGGTGGGGAGCTCGTCTAAGTTCCCCGTTACTCTACCGATGGAACCTGTGCCGGCTAAACCGGCTTGGCCAATCAGTCTGGTTTCTATGAGATGGTTTCCTTTCATGAGGTATATGTCAGAGTTTGTACGTAGTCATTTACCAGTTGCGCCATCATGCCATTGAGTTGCATGGAGGTTCCTCTCTTGGGAGATTCTACCACCGAGTATCCCTTGTGCCCGAAGAACAGGTTGATTTCTGCTTTCAGCTGATGGGTGCGGAACATGAGCTTGATACCATACTGTATGTTTCTGGTATCATATAGTTCCACTCCGGTTTCCTCTATGGATTGCTTCAAGTCGGTGACTATATTGGTGATTTCCTGGGGAACATACACGGGGCGAATTTCCTGAGGAAGTTTCTTTCTTTTATTGAGTTCGAGCCTTTCCTTGATTCTGTCCATGGTTTCCTTGTCCGGGTCATGAGTCTTTTCTACTGGTTCCAGGTCCTGTACTTGTTTCTCTTGGCTGATGCTTGGTATTTTGTCTTCCTTGATGAACAGGTCCACGCAATCCAGATCCACATAGTTCTCCAAGTTGACAGGTGTGGCTGTCATGTTAAGGATGGCATGGTCGTCCGCAGGAATGAAGCAGGCTCTGGTCACGTCATTGGTTTTGAGGTCAATGAATGTTTCCAAGTGATGTTCCTTGGCGAAGTCCCAGGCGAACTGCTTGTAGAATGATGAATAGATGTTTTCATCCAGGCATGGTTTGTCGAGCAGGAAGATGAGTTTCAAGCCACAGCCGCTAGGAGAGGTGAACATCATGGCGATGCGCTCGTCTTTTGCCAGTTCTGCTTTCAGCTTATCCAGCTGGATGCTCTTCTCGTCCACATGGTCTATGTCCAGGATAAATGATGATACTGATGAGAAGTTTTCCTCTCTTCTGTAGTCTGGGTCAAAGTGGGCGCAGACAAAGTAGGGGAGTGATTTTTTCATCAGGTTGTATTTGGCACTGTCCATGCGCTGGATACTGCGCAGTACTTCTGTCTGATTTCTGAGTGATGGCTCTGGGTGAGCAATCATCTCGAATAGGTCTATCATGTTGATAGAAGTCAATTTTTCATTGGCAGCCACGATCTTGGTTCCCAATGATACAGTCTGCTCTTTCATACTAATAATGTTTTAATTGTTGTGCGAATTTTTGTAAATAGAGAAATATATGGGTTTCTCTGCTTCTGGTCATTCCCTTGATGGATTCATTCTCTGAGAAGTAGTCATTGACTGACTGGATGATGACTCTTCTTCCCAGGGCTTCCAGCCATACTGCTCCTCTTTCATCTGTGGAGTAATAGTCCTCTGTTATGATATTTTGTGCCAGCAGGGAATAGACGATATAGTCTATCCATACCCTGTAGAGTTCTATCACATCATAGGAAAGGACGGGTCTTCCATACTCGTCTCTGTGGAGAATGCCTATATAGGGATCTATGCCGCAGCGAATGAGTGCATTCTCAATTTTTCCATACAGAATACCGTATCCGTAGTTGAGCATGGCGTTGGCAACATCTGTAGCTGGATGTTGTGAGCGCTCCTTGAACCGGTATTTCTCAGGAATGAATTGATTCAATGCCCGGAAGTATTCCTTGGAGGCATTGCCTTCATAGGCTCTGAGGTTATTGGCGATTTCTCTTACCGTGAATCCTTCTAGTGCATCTACCTTTGCGATGAGTTTGCTGATTTTGTTGCCAGCTTCCTGTACGATGAGTTCATTCTGCCCTGTATCTACCTGCAGCATGAGGAGCAGGGCTAGCTGGTTTTGCATCTTTTGGATGATGACCTTTTTGATCCATTCCACTGCATCCTGTGATGCCGTGAATATCAATTGTCCTTTTCTGATGGTGGAGATAGAACCATATTTGTGGCTCCATACGCAGCCCATTACGTTGCCACCTTTGTCTGCCAGCGTGACCCTGATGTCATTTTCAATGGCAAGTATCAAGGCGTCGGATGTGAGTACCGCGCTCTTGGCTACCAGAATGGAATCCACGTCTTTAATGGGTATGCGATGGCTTCCTGTTGAATTGTTGAGCATGAACGCTCCATTGTTGATGCTAAGTTTAGCACCGTATGAATTTAATACGATCTCCATATGTTTATGGTTTTGATTTCTTGGTGCAAAGATAATGCGGGATATTGAATTTGTATTTCACTGACTCGATTTTCTAGGATTTAGCTGGTTAGTGGTTGATTTTTTACACCTTTTTTATGGGATATGGATTATTCGTTCATCACTTTTCTTGTTGTCGTTAGAATCTCTAATGGAGGGGAGTGATGAATATGTAGTATTCATGGTTAATGGTAGGAGACAGCCTTCTTTTTCTGAAGTTTGTTAGTGCTGAATAGTGTTTGGGGGTGGTCTTGTCGTTTGCCTTTAGGTTTCTGTCTCCCTATTTAGTTAACAGAGTTAAATTTTTTGGATAAAAATGGCTAAATATTTAAGAATAATTAGCTTGCATATCTTGAAAAAAAGTCGTACCTTTGCACTCGCTAAGAAATAGTTAATTTTCGGTTAAGAAAGGTGAATATTTGTTTAGTGAAGTTCTTTAACTTATTGATAATCAATAATGTCTTATAAGGTCGAGTACGAGACCATTGTCCACTACAACAAGGATTAAGACGCTGCTCCCATTGATACTTGGCGAAGTGCCAAATTGGTACGAGACCATTGTCCACTACAACAAGGATTAAGACAGAGTTGGCAGACATCGTAAAGAGTCTTGTTAAGTAGTACGAGACCATTGTCCACTACAACAAGGATTAAGACCATTAGCCACCCAATGACTTAAATGTAACTCGTCAATGGTACGAGACCATTGTCCACTACAACAAGGATTAAGACCTTAACTGCTTCTTCAATAGCAGCATTTAATTCTTGTACGAGACCATTGTCCACTACAACAAGGATTAAGACTATATGTACTCATAATCAGTAATATTTAATTGTTAGTACGAGACCATTGTCCACTACAACAAGGATTAAGACATTTTGTAGACTCTGCCAGGACTAAGTTTTTTACTCAGTACGAGACCATTGTCCACTACAACAAGGATTAAGACCAATCTGGGTGTCCAATAGCTGGAGCTACTAAGTCGTACGATACCATCGTCCACTACAACAAGGATTAAGACACATCTATGCAGTTAAGATCACAGTTAGGTCCATGTTTGTACGAGACCATCGTCCACTACAACAAGGATTAAGACTCCCAATTGGAAATATCTCCATTGAATTGAGATTCACTAGTACGAGAATCGTCCACTACAACAAGGATTGAAACACAGGGAAAGCTATTTCGTCCGTCACAACGAACAAATGCTACTGGTTCATTTTTCTCTGTAAAAGGAAACTATATGTTTGGGAAATCTGTTACATGAAAAATCCCATATCAAGGCTGGAGTTCCTTGATATGGGATTGATTTTAATATAGTGATTTGCTGTTCTGTTCAGGTCTGTTTGGACCTATCCTTTCTTACTTCTGGTAGGAATCATAAAGTTCCTTAGCCTTGTCTTCTCCTAGGAAGCCTGTCAGCTTTTTCCAGATTCCACTCTTGTCAAATGGTTTGGCAAGTTCCTTCACTTCCTTCTTGGATGGTTCCTGTAGCAAGCGCATTGAGGTATTGAAGAGGTCGTTGCTGTCGGATTCTTTGAGCTGTAATGCCTTGGATTTTTTCAGCCATATCTCTACTTTCTGGAAGCATACCTTGAAGTCTTTGATGCTATAGCTAACGCCATCACCTGCGAGTTTGTCAAGGGTGGTGCCAAGACCAGCTTTAAGTTCATCTTCTATAGCATCCTGGGCAGCTTTTGCTGCTTGTAGCTTTTTCTCTTTTTCCTGCTCGTCAATCAGTTCATCGATATCGGCAACGATTTGAATTTCTTCCTGGATGTTAATTCCTTTTTTGAGAAGTTCATCCATGATAGCGTTATAGAGTTCCTTAGCCTTTTGGTATTCCTTGGTTTCTACAAAGCTCTTGGCAAGGGTATATTGCTCGGAGAGTGATCTGCGGGCTTCTTTTTCTGCTCTTTCACCTTTAGCCTTGAGTGCAAGGTCTCTAATCTTATCCTTATCTTCATCCGTGAGCCATGAATGGATTGGAGTACCTTTTTCCTGGAGCTTGTTGAATGGGGTTTTGGTTTCATTTTTGCAATCTCCATACTCCTCAACCTTCATCATCGTAACTTCTTCCTCGTTATGTTCTCTAAGGATATTGACTAGTTGGGTGATGCTTTCGGTTTGTGCCCACATCTGCTGGTAGTTCTCATAAGTGAACACCGACATCATTTCCTCAAAGCTCTGCATATAGTAGTTCAAGTCTTGGCTAAAGCCGCGAAGGGTGATGTCTTCCTTATCGATGTGGCATTTACCGAAGCCAAAAGCCTTGGCCATACCCAGGTTGAAGAATACATCTGGAGTCATATTGAATGTCAGGGCAGCCAAAATAGCTCCAATCTCAGCTTCTCTTGTGTTATGCAAGGAGATTCTGAGGGTAAAGGTTTGTCCGGCAGGAATAGCCTTTATTGTTGTATACGTATTTGTATTGTCTCCATGTGGCAAATCGGTGGGTGTTCCATTAGAGTGGATTCTATACAGCTTTCTTCCTGCGATACCTGATTCATCATTGTAAGTTTTGTATGGTGAATGGCTCTGTTTAATATACAGAGGATAGTAGGAAGCCTTAGGGGTTCCAAGAATTCCCTCTTTCTCTATAAGTTTAGAGTCCTCTACTGTTCCCTCCATGAAGGCATGACTGATCTGTACTCTTCCCTTGAGGTTGTTTTCTCCAGTGTATCCAAACAGGGCTTCTCCCAGGTCGTGTCTGTTTTTGTCGGCCTTTTGTAGGAATTCAACCTGTTGACGTACATTGTTTTTGTATGGCAGTTTGAACATTTTTGACATACCAATAATTTCTTGTCCATTAGCCATCTCGACATGAAATACAGGTATTTCATAGCCTTTTTCAAGAGCCATTAGGAAACAGCCTTTACCGTCTTTTTCCTCAGCAAAGTCAGGAGTTTCTTCATAGACTATTTTGAAAAGCCTGATCGTTTCCTCGTTTAGCGGGCTGCTCTTACCTCTACCAGATGGAAACAGCAATTCTTTTTTCTTTTCTTCTATTAATCCAGTGCAGACGATATGATATTTTTTGTCACCTATTTCTTTTTCTGGATAGATAGGGTACTGGTTGGAGTCCGAGCCTACGGAAACATTTGTTTCCCAGATAGAGCCATTTGGATTATAGCCAGGAAATTCTGATTTTACTTTAGTACGTGAAATCTCTTCCAGTTGTCCATCGCATGGGGTGAAAAAATATTTCTCACCTTTCTTTGAAAGCCAGCCTGGTTTTGCTTTTTCTACTGTCTTCATGTACTGTTTGTGTATTTCATCTCCCATAATATTTGCTACATCACGGTAGCCAAATAATCTGTTCTGGAAGTCCTTGTCCTCCTGCATCTTGCCGAAGGACATGATTTCTATGATTTCACGCAACATTCCCTTGATGGTGGTGCCTGGGA
>ERZ1034920.339-NODE-339-length-38495-cov-29.662383_pt1 | contig 38495 bp, 55 predicted proteins | sample MGYA00520688_ERZ1034920 | MGnify/ENA primary metagenome ERZ1034920 (study PRJEB33766, sample SAMN09781785) | gut metagenome | biome: gut microbiome | host: Homo sapiens | place: Madagascar | study: EMG produced TPA metagenomics assembly of the PRJNA485056 data...
GCGTCGATGATCTGGTCGATCTTCTCGTCTTCGATCCCCATGGATCGGAGGAGTTTGCGGGTAAGTGCCATGGTGTTCGCTCCATTCCTTCGGACTCTGGGGTACGTGCTTCGACCCCATACTGCGTAGCGCATTGCTTCGCGCATTTAACATAAATAATACCAGGTTAACTGCTGCCACCGAGTGCCTTTTTCAACACTTGGCGGTATTGCGCGCCGTGCTCGGAAGCCGCAGGCCTCAGGAACGGCTGCGCCTTCTGGCGCGAAGTGCCTAGCTCGACATACGGCGCATATTCGACATTCGTGCCGATGTACACGGCATTATCACCGGCATCGACCTCATGCGTGATCGATGCACGCAGGTTGCCGGTATCGACCGGGCATTTCTTGGCCGCATAGTTCTCAGCCAAAAGCCCGATCTCCTCGAGCGCGACGCCGATAGCCGAATCGATGCCGTCGACAACTTGTTCGGTGTTGTCTTGTATCACCGACACACCACCTGCCATGTCATGCCTCCTCAGTGTAAAACGGGCAGTCGGCACCGTCGAAATATACGGCGTCTGGCTTGATGTTGCCGAGGCGGCGCTCGTACGCCAGGCAATATGACTTGTCGGGCGAGTCCTCCCACGGCGCCGGGCCGTGTGCATTCGCACAGGTCCGGCATTTGCGGGGGTTGTGCTTCAGACAGCCGAACGAGTCGTCGAGCTCGAGGTTTGGTACTTTCTGTTTCTCAGTGGCCATGGTACTCCTTACTTGTATTTGTCCTTCGAGCCGGTCCACTCTTTGGGGTCCTGCTGGAACTTATCGTAACCCTGTTCAGGGTGCAACTCCAACACGACGTGCATCTTGCCGTCGGTGCCTTTGTATACGTCGGTCGCTGTGTAGTAACCGCCGCGCTGCAAGATCATCTCCGACTCGTTGCCGAAACTGTGTTGCTCCTTCTTGCCGTCCCAGCTATGCCCACTGTAGCTGGCGCCAGAGAACGCTGAAAATGGCTCCGCGTACATCATCTCAGACCCGGCTGGGCAATAGATCTCCATTGCGACAGACTTGCTGCTGAAACCCTTACCCTTCGCCGTACCGGTCGACACGAACGACTGAATGCGGTTCGACATGCCGACGAGTGATTTGAGCTCATCGGTATCCATAGAATACAACTCCGATGCATCTATGCCGAAGAACGACTCCATGGCATTGTAATCGCATCCGCGCACGAGCCACGTATCGTGGTCATATGTTGACTTCTCGATGAGCGACGTCATGTTGCGGATTGCAGAGCCCTTGCCTTCGAAGTCGATCCACACGTTGCCGACACCTTTGTAGAACTTCTTCTCCCAGCCAGAACCCGACTGCGACCACGGTTTTTGGAAACCGGACAGCGGGCGGTTCCAAGCACCAGAGCTCTGTGTATAGCCGTAGATACCGTTGCGCTCTGCCGTTGTGGCTTCACGCCAGACCTTACCGCATACCCCTCGGAAATGCTTGTCGGCCTCAGCCGACGAATCGAACTTCCACGCGTTCGCCTTGCGTTCCTCACTGAACGCCGAGTCCTCGACGAGCCCGAGGTCGACCATCTGCTTATGGATCGATTGGCGCTTGAGCCTCAATGCCGACATGTTGTCGATATGCGCTTTGTATGCCTGGCCTTGTTTATCGAAATCTTCGACGTTATCGATGAGTTCCTGCCACTTCACCAACGCAGCATCGTCGCCGGCGTCCATGGCCTTGGCGACTTGCTCCTCGAAATACTCGAGTTTCTTCGGGATCGCGTCTTTCTTAGCATCCCAATCAGCGAGTGTCACGGGGTCTTTCCAAATACCTGAATACGTCTCATCGGAACTCTTCATGAGCTCTTTCAATACGTCGATCTCGCTATCGACATCCTTCAGTTGGCTGTCGAGTGCGTTGGCGAGCTTCTGCTCTTTGGTCAACTTCTCGGCTTTCCATTCCTCATAACTCATCTTACCGAGTTTGTTGGCGCGCTCGACCTCGTCATACTCAACATCGCCGATAACAGGCACGAGCACACAGCGGCAATTGTAGATCTCAGACCCCGGGCCGTCTGGGTCACCGGGGTACTTCAGCCCGTTGCTGAACTCAGCATCGAGCTTGACCGTCTCGCCGTCGAGGTGGCGATGGCTGCCGCGTGTGCGCGAATCGAGCGCGGCGAGCCATTGCTTCTCGACATCGATGCCCATGTCAGCGGCACGCTCGTACCCCTTAAGCTTGCCGAGCGAGTGCGCGCTCGTCATTGCGGTACGCGCCGCCTTCATAGCTGCCCGCTGGTCCATGGCGGCGATACCGGCGATCGATGCTGCGAGCTGCGGGACCGTCTGGCCCTGCAGCACCGCCCGCGTCACCGCAGCCGTGACATGTCGGCTGTTCCATGCAGTGTCTTTCGCCTTATCAAATGCCGCCTGCGGGAGCAGGTCGGGCTCGTTCGCGACGAGCTCCATGACTGTGTTTTTGTTGTATAGCGTGAACGACGTGTTCGCCTTCGCACCGTGCTCGATCTCATACGTCGCGAAGTTCATGCCCTCTGCATACACACCCGCCGGCACTTGGTTGACGTATGCCATCGCCATCTTGTCGGCGGCAGTGAGGTCCTGTGTCAATGCCTTTTTGAGTGCCTTGAGCTGGTCGTTATGCAACGCCTGGTCCTTACGCCACGCTGCATATGCCTTCGCATCCTTCTTGCCCGCTGCGACGTCGGCCGCCCACTTCGCGTCTTCGGCAGCGAACTCCTCGAGTGATTTCTCGATACGTGTCGTCATGCCGTCGATCGCATCGGCATAGGTGAGTTGCAGTTTCTGCTGCAGCTCTTGCGCCTGCTTCTCGAGCAGTTTAGCCTGCGTCTCCTCCTGCGCCTTCGCCGCCTTCGCCGCGAGCTTCTTGCCCGCCTTGCCGGCACCGTCCTTCGACTTGTACCCGTTCTTGAACGTGCCGTCCGGCATCAGGTACCCATAAGTGCCGTCCGTGAACGTGTTGACAGTGTACCCGCCCTTGTCCTCGCTCTTCAGGACCTGCGGGCCCTTCGGCTCTGCGGCGACAAGCTTGGTGGCGGCCTTCTTGGCGCCGTCTTTCGACTTGTAGCCCTCCTTGTGTTTGCCGCCGTCAGTCATGTAGCCGTAAGTGCCGTCTGAGTACGTGTCGATCTGGAAGCCATCAAAATGTTGTGTCTTGACGACAGTCGAGTCGGCGGGGGCGTCATCTTCGATGAGCTCATACCCGCCGAACTCAAGTGCAGCATTTTGTGCCTTGAAGATGTCCGGGTATATAGCATGCGACGCATAGCCTGCCGACGTGATGTACTGGTACCCACCGCCGGCCTCCAATATCCCGATTTCAAATACCGAATAGATCTTTTTCACGGTAGGACCACCTTAAACACTAAAACATGCCGTCATCGTCATCGTCATCGTCGCCATCGCCTTCATCACCAGTAAGTGCAGTGGCATTCACCAGCGCACCCATGCGATCCTCGTTTTCGGCATCGAGGCGTTCTTTGATCGCCGGCACCTCGTTAGGCGAGATGTTCGGCAGCTTGCGCAGGACCGTCTCATGGTCGAGATACTGCGCCTCGCTCATGACCATGTCGACCTGCTCTTTCTGGTTGCTGATGCGTGTGCGCTTGAACACGGGTGCATCGTCGATACCCATGAGGGCGAGCAGCTGCTGCACGAACTCGGAGACTTGGTATTCGAAATCGCTCGCCTCCTCATCCATGGGCTGGTACGCCGCATCGATGTGATCATTTGTAGCGCCTGCGGCCACCGTGTGGACGTCCAGCGCGCCGAAGTCCTCGTAGATGCCGTCGCGGATCGACTGCAGGTATGCCTGGCGCGCGGCGTACGGGATCTCCTGGGTATACGCCTGGGCGTTGCCGCCGTCGTCGGAGTCGACGAGCGCGACGTGGTTGATCTTCAGACGGTCGAGGAACTTCTGCAGGTCCTTGTCGCTCATGCCGCCTGCGTTCGACACGAGCCAGTAGATCTGCGCGCAGTCGGTGAGGTCGTTCGCGAAGCCGCTGCGGATCAGGTCGTAGCTGTCGATCGCCTGGCGCATGCCAACAAGCGTCGATTGGTGGAGCTTCGAGCCCCACATCGGCACCACAGGCAATGCCGAGTAGTTCTCACCGCCGATCACCTGCTCGACGCCGTCGGCCGGCGTATAGCTCGTCTCTTCGATGTACGGGCGCTTCTCATCGACGGCCTCGAGGCGCTCGCTCGTGGAGCCGTTCGCGTCTTGGTAGCTTTGGTAGCGGGTGTAGCCGTCGGCCTCGTATAGCACGACCTGCATCGGGCGCGACTGGTCGATACGCCAGAAGCGGATGCCTGCCTTGAGCGTGCCGTCATACTCGTCCCAAAGGGGGCAGAACTCAGTCAGCGGGAACACGAACATGCGGTTGAGGTTCCAGAAGCCGAAGCACACGCCGTGGATGAGCGCATCGTATGCGAGCGTGCGCAGGTCGTGGTCGAAATGCTTGCCGAGCTTCTCCTTGGTCTCGTCCTTCTTGCCCACCTCGTCGACATCGATGAACGACACACCCTGGCCGAGCGAGTACATAGTGCGCTGGGTGTTGAGGCGGTGGAAGAAATTGCTCGCGATCTTGTTGTTGCTCGCGGTGAAATCGACGAGCTTGGACCCGGTGATGTCGAAGACCTTCTGCACGTATGTGTTAATGGTCGGGTTCTCCTGGCGGTCGTACGCATCGGCCATGCGTGCCGTGCGGTACGCCTTGCCCGACTTGTGCCGCTCGATCGCCTCAAGTACGAAGCCCTCGCGGTTGGCGTCGCCCGCCTCCACGAAATCCTGGTACGTGAGCATGCGCGACTTGTCGTCGCGTACGTCGTCCCATCTCATAATGCGAACCTCCTAGGCTCCCCGTTCTCGCCGCCGAAGAACGGCGATTCGTACACTGTCTCCCTCGGCTTGTATACGCGCTTGGTCCTCACGAAGTACCTCAGCGCATCCATGCCGTGGTCGTCGACCTTGACCGGCTTGTCTTGGTCGGCCTTATCATCCCATACATAGCCCGTGAACTCACGCGCCAATTCCGGGAGTGTGTCGCCGATCTTGACCAACCCCAGCTGCATGGCGCTCGCGGTATCACGCACGCCGTCTGCGATGTCGTTGTCGGCCTTCCTGACCTTGAACCCGCCGCGCTTCCTCAGCTGGGCGATGAACGACGAGGCGCTGGGGTCGACGATGACCTCGACATCGGCGTCTTCGGGTGCATCGTGGGTGAACACAACCAGGTCGTCAACGTAATCGGGGTCCGTCTTCTGCCTGCCTTCCTCGCGTCCCGAATAGCGGTACTCGCCGACTGCATGCCAGATGCCCGCTGAATCGAGCAGCCACTTGATCGCATGGAACGGGTTCTGCGTGCCGTAGTCGATGCTCACGCAGTAGCCGCGTACCTCACCGGGCGACCATGTCGGCTCCTGGGCCTTCTGCCAGTTGGGGTACACGAGGCCCTCGGCCTTCGCCCACAAGCCCCTGATGTATCGGTCGTAGTACACCGTTCCGCGGTACTCGGCCTTGAGGCCTGCGACATAGGCAGCAGGCAGGAACGGGTTGTCGTCGATCGTGTACCTCTGCACGAACATGTCGATACCGGGGTCTGCCTCGCCCTTGTCGATGAACTGCTTGAGCCAATGCGTGGGGCCTGCGGGGTTGCATGCGCCGTGGCATTCGCTATACGGCAGGGAGAGGCGGCTCTTCAGCATCTCGAACACATCGGGGTGGATGTCGCAGATCTCGTCGCAATACGCGAACTTGACCTCAGAGCCTCGAAGCTTCGATACCTGGCCCGCGTTCTCGGCACCGATGCAGTACACGCGCTCGCCGAATATCTCGCACCAGTTGCGAGCGTTGATGTCGCCTACGAACCTGTCGCCCCACATATCTCGCATAGGCGTCAAGACGTTGCGCTCGATGTTCTCCTTCGTGGCACCCAAGATCAGCGCCAGGCCCTTCTTGCCGCGCAGCTTGATCAGCCTGTCCGGGATCGTATACTGCACGGCCAGGTGGCTCTTGCCCGAACGCACGGCGCCTGTCGCGAGGTTCCACCTATGGTGCGCCTCGCGCACATACTCCGCCTGCTTACGCGTCAGCCTTATCTCCATCAGCCGCCTCCTCGATCTGCACGAGCACGTTCTTCACATCGATGATGTCGCCGTCGTCGGCGGGCAGCTGCGGCTGCATCGATCGCCAGGCGTCACCGCGGCGGTTGAACAGCCACATGGCGATGGCCTTCACGTCTGCCGGCACGTGTTTCTTGACCTTCTTGGTCAATACCTCCATGCCTGTGTCGGGGTCGCGCGTCCATACCTCTTCAAAATAGTCATATCCCAGCGCTCGCCTGAGCAATGCGCCTTCGACCTGGCCGTCTACGAGGTCCTCGGTGACGGTGAGCGCTTTGTCCAGCTCGGGCGACTGCTGACGCCATTTTAAAAGTGTCGTGTGCGCGACACCGATCTTGTCTTCGGCGATCGCCTTCACCGACAGGCCTCGGCGCCTCCAATCGTTGATCAGCTCGATGCCGTCCTCGCCGAGCCAATAGCGCTTGCGCTGCACTGCGTTGTTGAATTTGATATACGGCATTTGCCTCCACTCCTTCTACATCGAAATATATTCTACAACACCGGCAGTGGGCATTCGAGTGTGCGCTCTGCTGTGCATACTGTGCATACTGTGTATATGCGGTATACACAGTCAGTGCTCGGGCGGCCTTTCGATTTATTTGAGTGTGTATACTGTGTATACCCTCTGCACCGAATTGAAACGCTTCAATAGACCCGCCGAGATCAACGCGCACGCCGTCAACTACCTGTCAAACACCTGTCACACTGGTGTCACACCGCTTTTTTCGATTTATCTGCACCGTGTGACAGGTAGTTTTGGCAAAACGCGACGTAGATGCACGTATTTGCAACTACCTGTCACACTGTCACACTGACATGCTCCCCTATACCCCGATATTTTGAGAATATATTTATACATATCGAATTAGATATACCTATAGAAAATATCTAATATAGGGCCGGCCTGCTGTTTGCCAGTGTGACACTTGGGTACCCAACAATTTACCTACGTCGCGTTTTGACGCCTACTACCTGTCACACAGGCCCGAAAACAGTGTGACAGGTAGTGTGACAGTAACTTGCGCAGAACACCACCGCATACCCATCTACGTCGCATTTTGACGTCTACTACCTGTCAACCACGCTAATTTATCGAAAAGTGCCAATTTTGACCATGAGATACGAAAAAATGCCCCGAGGCGAATATCTGCCTCGGGGCCCTGCAAGTATACGCGCTAAGCCAAAACTGCGCCTTCTACGTATGCTACAATCATTCTCTGATATGTTTCTGCGCTGCCCTCACTCCTCAAAATCGGCGCAGCAGTTGCCTTCGTTCGTGACTGCGTCCTCGACCGCCGCGATGATGTATTTCGGCGACCGGCGTTGTGCACCCTGGAGCTTCGCGATCGCATCGGCCAGGTCTACCTCGCAGACGCAGCAGTCCAGTTCGTCCGATACGAGGCAGTGCCTGCATTCGCTGCAATAACGACGCTCCCCGCCGAACTCGCGGTCGATGTCTTCATCGAAACACCCAGGAGGCAGGTTATAGCCGCTCGCCGGCTCGTTCTCAATCATGATTAACTTCTTTCGGTTCGCACTTCTTGAGGAAAATGACGGTCGAGTCGCAATGCCGGCAGTGATACCTGACCTCGCGCATGAGCGGCCTGCCCTTCTCGCAGACGAACACGCGGCCGTTGTTGATGTGCCCTGCGTGGAAATCGATCTGCCCGCCGCAGTTGGGGCATTTAATGGGCATGGTTCACTACCTTCCTTCCGCACTGGGGGCAGAAGTTCCATGTACCGCTCACGTGGTAATGCTCCTCGTCCTCGACCCTGCAGCCGCAGACCGAGCACTCGAAGCCGTTGTCACAGGCTCCCATTTCGTTCTCGTCGTAGACGTTCTCGCACTCGCCGCGGTCGATTAGGTCGGCAATACGCTCGAACACGTCGTTCATCTCGTGGTATCCGATGTCGGGTTCCATTACCGTCTCGTCCAGCAGTTCATAGAACTCTTCTTTATAGCGGACGCGGTTCATGTAGGATAGGTGACGCAGATTCTCTACAGTCTCGCGGCACTCATCATCGGTAATCATTCGTCCACCACCTCTGCACGGCACTCCGGGCAATATGAGAAATCTTCTGGGTCGCAGTCTGAATCGCCGTACGTAAACGCCTTGTACCCGCACCGACTGCAATGGAACGACCTGTAGTCATTCGAGAGGTTTCGGCATGTCGGGTTGTCGGGCCGGTCAATCAGTTCGGCAAGCCGCTGGAATATACTGCCGTCGAGGCCGAAGGTGGCATCGCGGATCATGTTGAGTACAGATGCCTCATGTGCAATCGTGCGGTCGAGGTCCTCATCGTCGACGACATTGTCGAGTTGGCGCAGGGTATGCACCACTCGGCGGCGCTTTTCATCAGTGATCATTTACTTTCACTCCTTAGCTTATTAACGCGAGACGCGATGTCTTTACACATATTGACAGTACAATCCCCTGCGTAAAGCTTGCATTCGGCGCACTTCTTACCGATATTGCGCGCGTAGGCACACACCGGGTCCTCGAGATCGGGAGAATCTCCGCAAACCTCGACTGCATGCAGGTCTTCGTCTAGCTTCTCCCAGCTATCGGGCCTGTCTAGATACATATCGCTGACAGCGAAATATGACGACGTGTTACGTGTGAACCTCACTCTCCATGTATCGCTATTTGCGAAGTATGCGAACAACCTCACGTCGTTCGCATAGCCGTACCTGTCATACAGCACTTTTGTATCTAGCGGAACCTCTCGCCCATCGGCGTCTTTTGGCGGCTCGATATTCATCGGTCTTCACCCTTCAGCTTATGGATGCGCTGTGCGACATGTTCTACCATTTGAACGAGGCATTCTTTATTTGCGTCGGCAGGACACTTGTCGCAACCGTCGTTTGCCATGTCAAAATACTCACAGGGTATGTAACGAGTTGAGGCATAACACCTGTCCAAGTCCTCCGACAACTTCTCCAAGCTGTCAGGCGGTTCGAGGTAATAGTCCTGCGGATAGTGTGGAATAGTGGCAAACTCAAACACTCGATAGAACGCCCAATTGTTATTCCTGCCGCGGACATAGCTCCATCGGAACACTTCAACCCTCTCGCCGTTCTTGTCGTATAGCGCATCTACATCGAGCGGGATCTCACGGCCCGTTGCGTCTTTTGGTAGATCAATCACCATTTGTCTCCTCCTCGGGTTAGCGTCCCGACAGTCTCCCGCGGTCCTTGTTTCTCTCGTCCATGCGCCTGATGGCGGCGTCGACCTCGCCTTGCGTGGCACCGACGGCCGCCAGCATGTTCGCCACAGCCTGCACTGTATCCATGCACTCGTCGATGAGGCAATTGCGCATGTCTACCCAATCCTGCTTGAACGTTGTGGGGCGCATGCTGTCAAGTTCCTGCCACGCACCGAAGACCTCGGCCGCCTCCTCGAGCGGCTTGAGTGCTTGATGCTTGTCGTCATTTACCTTATTGAACACGCGCGGGTTCAATAGATACCCGTCGATCATTGTCTATCACCTTTCTAAATGCATTGATCGATTACTGTCTTGCCACGCAGCTGGCCTACCCACTTCGGCGGGATCGCCCCGAAACCGTAATATACGCCTGCGATGGCACCCGCTACTGCCGCGGTGGTATCGGTGTCACCGCCCAGGTTGACGGCGGCGAGCACGCAGTCGGCATATGAGAACGTGTTTAAAAAACACCAGAGCGCAGCCTCGAGCGTGTGCTCGCAATAGCCGTCGCTTTTGACTGCCTCGACTGGCCTCGATGCGATATACCCGTATCTATGCCAAAGGTCGCCCTTCGCCGGCGTGCCGACATTGCGGATAGTCCGCAATATGTCGCACAGCGCGACGCATGACCACTCGGCCACTGGGTGTGCATGGGTGATCGCCGAGACCTCGCGTATATCGTAGGGTTCGATGGGGTCGAGCATGGCGAGCGGTGCCGTCCTCATGAGCGAGCCGTTGCCGCAATCGCCATATGACTTCGCGGGCACGCCTGTCGAGATCGCCCTCTTGCACGTCACACCGACATCGAATACACGCCCGTCGCACGTGAAATCGCCACACTCAAGCCAGCGACGAAACATGTCGGCAATGTCTGCCGTATCGATATACGCGAGCCGTTTGATGCTCGAGCAAATACACAGGGCCATCGACGTGTCATCGGACCACGTGCCGGCATGTTGCCCGTGTGTGCCGTCGCCGACCATGCCTGTGCATTCGAACGCGCCGCGCTCACGAAACTCATATGGCACACCGAGGGCGTCACCGACTGCGAGCCCGTATATGCACGAACGCATGCGGTCCCTGTCATAATGCACACAGTTATATGTGGTCGACATAACGCACCTCCTTCGCCTCGTACTCGCCGACAGTGCCGTCTGCGAACTCGACGAGCCCGACGGGCTTCTGGTTGTTCCCGAGGAAACCGCCTCGTCGGAACCACCCGATCAGGCTGCCGACACGCCCGTGCACGGTGACCGGCCTCCGCTCCATAGCTACGACCACTTCAAGCTGCATCAATACCTACCCCTCTTCATGTTACGCTTCTCGCAGCGTGCCATCAGCTCCGACATGTCGTCGACACCGATCGATGCGACGCAGTTGACGACGGCTTGGATCACGTCTGCGGCCTTGTCGAGCATCTTGTCGCGCGCCTTCGCCGAATACCTCTGGTTATCGCGGCGCTGAATCCAAAAATGCCACGCGACGAAGAACTCCGCCGCCTCCTCGAGTGGCCTCGTGAATTGCTGCCGATCGTCGGCGTAGACATATTTGAACGGCTTCACATCACCGATCCGCATTACGATGCCTCCCTCCTCATCGGTCTTTGACCATGTACTCGATGCACATACCGAGCAACGGCAGGAACAGGAAGGCGTATTCGCCGCCTACGGCGAAATAGCCCCTGTCGGCGAACGCATATGCAGCGGCGACGGCTGTGGCCACAATCCCCACGACCGTCAATGCAGTGTAGACGAAATCACGCATCGTTAGTCCATCCTTTGAAAACTTGTGCAGTCGTGGCTGATAGCGCGCGCCCTAATGACGGCCTCGTCGCATGTACGCGCCATGACGCGGATGTCTGGGCCGTCTAGGCGCCCAGCGCGCCACGGCACGAACGGCGTGCCGAAGTCGATGATGCACGCCTTCCAACCATGCGCGCGATAACGATCCATAGTGGCGAGCGCCTCGACATAGCCCCATTCTGGGATATCGAATGGCTCGGCATCCCCGTCTTCCGGCGGCATGACGAAAACGATATACTCGGGCATTTGTTCCTCCTTCTGGTTGACAGGGTCATTATACTACTTTCAATGTACCGATATTTCGATAAATTGAAAGTATTTTCAAAATGCTTTAACTCGATTGCGAATCGATAAGATCTGCCAGTTTATCGAACAGCTCGTAGACAGGCATGTCTGCGTATATATCCATGTCGTCCATACCGAAAGCAGTGAGCACACTCTCGGTGAAATGGTAGTTCGACATGTTGAAAATCGTGTCGTCCTCATTGTAGTCGCGCCAGTAATCGGCTTCGGTACGAAGGCGCTTGGCTATCTCTTTGGTGTCGGTGATCATTTGTCTGTCAAGTCCTCCCCACACCACGGGCAAAATCGCGGAACCGTCTCTATTTCGTCCCAGTTCGTGATGTACGTGTCGTCGTGCTCGAAGTGTGCCACGCGGAAGACAAGGTCGCACCGGTGACAATGGACGGCATCGACTGGGTTGCATTCGCTTATAATCGCGACATCGTCCAAATCAGTCATCTTGCATGGCTTCCACTTTTGTTGCGACGGAGTCGCCCCACACGTCGGGCAGTCGACATCCCTTATGAACCTAACTCTCCTAGGCATTGGTAACCTCCGCTCCACACTCAATATCATCGACATGGTCGAGGTCGACGACTACCTCGCCGACGACCTCACCGTCGACCTCGATGCTAGTGCCTTCATGCTGCAGGCGCTTCTCGACTTCGACCATGAACTCCGCGGCCTTCTCGGCATACACACCGACCGTGGGCTCACCGGCGAACAGGCGTTCGTCATAGCAGCGCTGCGCACGACGGTTGCCGATCTTAAACAGATACTCGAACACGAGCTCAGCCGCACCTGCCATGTACAGGTCGCCGGTGAACACGATCTCACGCTTGTCGACTGCCACGCCGACACCGAAGAACGCCGACACGGTATCGGCCAAGGCGTAACGCCAATGCTTGCGGCTGCCGACGGTCGTATGCTCCGAACGGGTACCCTCGTCGCCGTTGGCGGCCCTGGTCTCGCGTGCGGCATCGTATACCTGCAGGGCCTTGTCGATGAGCTGGAACTCATCGATGCCCTTCGTACGGCGATCGTTGAGGTTTGCAGCGACAGCCTGACGGAAGCCCGCATAATCAGTGGGCGCGTCCTCGATGATCACGTCGCCGGTCTCGCCGTATTTGAATTTCTCGCCGTCGCCTTCGGGCTCGCCCTCGGCCTTGGTGAGGTCGATATGCACGACCTGGTCGGCGAGGCAGAACATACCGCGGAAGTCCTTGGTGACTGTGAGGTCGTCACCCTTCTTTGCGATGACGCCCTTGCGGTAGAGCGACGGGAACGGGTTCGCCGGCATGTCGACCAGCACGCCCTTTTTGTCAATCGCGCACTCGTTGATGAAACCGAGCTCCTTCTCAGTGAACGTTACCTCTGCCATGGTGTTTCCTTTCTCCTTCATGGGCTAATCACCAAACTTTCTGTTCGCCGGTGTATGTGTCCGTGATTGTCGACTTGCCGCCTTTGGGCAATGTGCGTTGTGCACGCCTGCAGCGTTTCCAGAACTTTAAATAACCTGGGCCAAAGCATATATCGACCTCGTCGATAGATTCCAGCATGTCCTCTTCAGCCGTGCTCTCGAGGTAGTAGACACACTCACCGCCGAGCGTATATGAATAGCAGTATCTCGCCATTTGTCTCCCCCTAACCCATCGCGTAGATCTGCTCGAACGTAGACCTGATTGTGATTGCGCGGCCACGCTCAAGCAATTGAATGGCGCATTCTGGGTTCTGCGCGTACAGCTCGAGGAACTTGCAAATGGAATCGTGGTCGAACAGGATGCCGTCGCGGAAGCCGGCGGCGATGTGCAGAATCTCACAGTGACTGAGGCCATCAGCGGCCTCAGTGATGGCAGAAATATCCACCGTATGCCCACCGAGGACAGTGGGCCTAATCGTGATGGCGTAATAATGCGGCACGTCAGGGTCTTCGAAATGCAACTCTTCGACGTACACGCAATACCGGGTGGTGGCCATGGTGTTTCCTTTCATTTAGTGGATGAACGTTTCAATGCGGTCGAGTGCGGCTTCGATGGAACCGAACACGCCGCGGAACGACTCGAAGCCGAAATCGGGGTCAATCTCGGCGAGGAACATCTTGCCGCAGGTGTCGTCGCGGCGGATGATGAACGTGCGGTCGTACCCGAACTGGTCCTGCTTGGTGATCTCGATGGGCTTCATTTGCTCCTCCTTCTGGTTGACAAGGTCATTATCCCACGTGCATGCACTCATGCACATACTTATTTTAAAATAATTTGAAATTGTTCTAAATAATTTGAAACAACAGAGATGATAATATCGCCGACTGATTGGAAGTATATACGACCACGACTGTCACCACATGATAAAATAAAAATGCGGTTTTGGGCCACCGCACCTTCCTCCTTTGTGAGGAGAACGCCCCAGATGCAATTGAGCGTCTGGGGCGTTCTTCTATTTCTATGCACTTGTGACGACGTCGACACCGGCGTTGCCGATCATGCGCATACACACTGGGCACGGTGAGATCTCACCAGCCGGGATGCGCTCACCAGTCTCGAGGTCGACGCCCGCCAAGTACAGTGTCGCGCCGATCATCTCAGAGCGCGATGCCGACAGCATGGCGTTCATCTCGGCGTGTACCGCTGGGCACGAGCCATAATCGCCGTCGTTATGCCCGTGCCCACATCGGTGGCATACGCCTGCGTCGATGCAGTTGACATCACCGCGTGCGGCACCGTTGTAGCCGGTCGCGATGATCTCGTCGTTTGCCACGACCACGGCGCCGTAGCGGCGGCGCAGGCACGTCGACCTGGCCGCCACAGCGAGTGCGATGTCGAGGTAATACTCGGCTTTACTAGGCCTCTCCGGTCGATCCGAACGCACCGTCGCCCCTCTCCTCGCCCAACGACTCGACGAAGTCGGCCAACACGATCGGCATGACGACGAGCTGGCCGATACGGGTACCGCCGGGGACCTTCTTGAGCTTATCCGTCAAGTTGGTGACGATAGCATGCACCTCGCCGGTATGGCCGGAGTCGATCGGCGGCAGCTCACACACGAGGCCTTCGAGGCTCATGCCCGATCGGGGGAACACACACGCCATGACGCCGTCGGGCAGCTCGAGCGAGAAGCCCAACGGGATGCGACGGGTCTCGTGCGGCTTCAGGGTCTCGCCGAAAGTGGTGTATACGTCGGCGCCGGCGTCGTTATAATGCGCACGTGCCGGGAGCTTGATGTCGGCACCCTCTGCGATATGGTTAATCTTAATTTTCATTATTTACCTCCGTTACGATGGCGTGCTCGAAACAATAATCGACGATATTAGATCTCGGCTCGTTGGATGACGTAACGATATGTTCGATCTCCGAGATATAGGCCAAAAACTTCTCGATGTCGAACTTGAGGCGTGGCGCGCCGTTGTCGACGCACCAGACTTCATGGACGCGGTCGATGTCTTTCATATACGCATGGAGCGATACCGCGAAATGCGTATACTTGCCGTAGCCGACACTGAGCTCATTCGCGATGTGCTTCTGCAGCTCGGTGAAGAACACGACGTCGTAGGGTGTACCGAGCCATACGTCATTGGAACGCATGATGCCGGTGCAATCGAGCTTTCCATCGCGGAGCTCGAACACGAGCGCGATGGTGCAGATCTCGTCTTTCGTCTCGAAACGTTTGGGGTTCGGCACATTGAAATTGATGACCGCGCGGCGTGAATACTGGTCACGCTTGAGTGTGTCGATGACCTGCGCGACCTGGTCGAAGCCATAGCGGTTGAACACGATAGCGCCGTACGCAGACCGGTTCGTCACGCCGTCGTCACTGATATGCTTCCAAAACGACGAGAACTTCGAGATGAACTCGACATCGTCGCGACCGGTGAAATACCATGCGAGCTCACCCAACATGTATGAGAGCGAAAAACTCGTGCGTGCCGTCGCGATGTTGTCGGTGATGTCGAGCAGTGTGAAACCGCTGTTGCACAGTTCTTTAGTGCCTGCAACCTCATGGCCTTGCACTGATATTTTGCCGCAGAGCTGGCGGTAGATGTCGTTCATCGACTTGCCTACAACATGCATTTGAGCACCTCTTCCATGGCGATCGCCGGGTTGTTGTCTTCAAGCACAATCGCATTATCGTGTGCCTCAGCCCATTCTTGGTAACGCTTATAGATCTCGACGATGTTCGGGCAGACGACATCGGCGTACTCGTCGCCGCGTTCGTTCAGGCGGCCAATAATGACGTGGAGCGGCGGCAAAAGCACGATGATCGGGATACCGGCGAGTCCGCAGAACTCCGTCAACGCCTCCGCATCGTCGTTATCGATACGGGGCTCGCGCCCGAACAGGTCGGAGTACACTTGCTCCGACACCCAGCAGCGGTCGATGATGACACCGTCGCATGCGAGTTTCTGCAGATACTCCGGCACCGACTGGCCGCCGTTGGCGGTCATTTTTAAAATGTTCATGTCGAGCGCTCCGGCCAATGACTTCGCAAGCGTGGACTTGCCGGCACCGTCAGGGCCTTCGATGATGATGGGCATGGTTACTCCTTCACGAAAATACGTACGCGTTTGCCGTTGATACGGCAGGTCTTACTTGTCAGGCCATAGTGTTTATTGGCCTGGCGGGTGAACTCGTTTTGACCGAGTGGCTTCAAGTTGTTCCTGATAGCCCAGGCCATATAGTAGTCGTATACCAATGCCGTCGACTCGTTCACCACCTCGTCGGCGGGCGTGTCCTCGAAATAACCGAGGACGGGGTTGTTGGCGACGTGGTAGTCTTCGATCTCCTTGACCACGACGTCTGGCATCGTGAATGCACGGTTCGCCAACACACGCTCGAGCCCCTTGAGGCCGATGTTGATCATGTGGCTCATGACCTCAGGCGAGTGGAGCTTGTACTTGATGTACGGGTCGAAGTCTGGGTCGTCTTTCGAAAACGTCGCCTTGAATGGCACGAGCACGATGCGGTCGAGTACGGCACCGGTCTTGTCCCTGATGCGTGGCATCGAATTCGCCGAAAACAGCAGTTTGGCATAACTCGAGAAATCAAACGGGTCTTGGCCTTTGCGCTCGGCATTGACGCGGTCGCCGCTGACGAGTTTTTTGAAAATCGCCGGGTTCGCGATGAACTCATCGCCGATGTCGTCGCCGATGTTGGCCAGCTTGCCGAACAGCTCAGCCGTCTTGAACCTCTCGCCGAGCTCGGCCAGGTCGAGCGCCGACGTGTTGCTATCGCCGAGCAGCGTCTTGAGCATGTCCAGATACGTCGACTTGCCGTTAGCCTTGTCACCGACTAAGATGAAACTCTTACGGAGCTCATTGCGCCTATAGAACAGGTAGCCGATGACCTCCTCCAGCAATGCATAGATACCGTCGTCACCGCAGGCGAGGCGGCGCAGCGTCTTGTCGGTGAACTCCGACCAAATCGTCGGGTCGTACTCCCATGGGATGCGGTTCGTGATAATGAACTCCGGCGAGAACGGCATGAGCTCACCCGTCTTGAGGTCGTACACGCCGTTGGCGAAGGCAATGTAATCGGCATCGGCCGCAGGCGCATCATCTTGGATGAGCACATCGAGGTAGTTGAGCACCTCGGTTCGCTTGGCCTTCGACAACATAGGCAAGTGCTTGATCATCGCGTTCTCGATGAGCAGATTGCCAGACACATAGACGCCGTCGCGGTATACGTGGAGCTGATGGCCGATCTTGATAATACGGTGTTCGTTCTTGAGGTATTCGGCGAACTTGTCGAACAGGAACGTGCCCTTGTTGTAGAACACGTCTTCGGCGAAAGCGTCGTCACGGTAGACGACACTCAGCTCTTGCTGCTCCATGGGCTTCTCGAACATGTACCGGTTGATGATGGCCAGCGTCTCGCGCGCCTCGTCTTTCGTGAAACCCTCCGACTGCAGCGTTAAGATGTAGTTGAATAACGCTTGGTTGCGGCCGTCGCCTTCTTCCATCTCGCCAAACTCAGGCGTATACTGCACAGGCCTGAGCCAGCACGGCAGCTCGTCATAACTTTCGTCCGGCTCGATGTCATAGATCACATCGCGCTCGTGGCCGTCGACTTTCAAACTGCCATATGTTGCTTTCGAGCCGACTTTGATGTCGGCGTCGATACCGACAGCCAGGCGTGCATGTGTCTTGCATTTCATTCCGCGCGGGTAGCCGACGAAATAGAAATGCTTGCCACGAGTCGTAGCGACGACCTTACACGCAATTTGCTCAGCCTCGATGATGTCCATCAGCTTCTCGCTCTGCGCCATGTCGTCGACATCGATGAAAATCGTCTCAGGCGCCAACACACCACCGTAGCCGTCGAGTTTACGTGCCTGGGCCAATGTGAGGTATCGGCCGTCCTTCAGCTTCTGCGCACACTTCTTGCCGTTGAGCTTCACATAACCGATAAATAGACGGTCCATCACATCACCCCAAACTGCGCTAACCGTGTTTTCGCCAGCTGTATATACCAACCCTTATCCAGATAATCAGGGCACTTCTTGCCATGCACGTCGCCATTGTCGATAAACGAGTGCTCGCTCGTATTGCCGAACTTCTCAGGCTTGGCCTTGCCGGCCTTGACTCGCCCGATCATGCCGTCCGACTCACGTATTGATGCGAATACCCGGAAACACCTGTCGGTGAGCCGCTCGTGCCCGTGCACACCGTACTTATATTTGCCCGACACCTTCACGACTCGCTGGTAATCGATCAGATCATCATCTGCCGCAATCGTATCTTCGACAGGCACGCCATGCACCATGAATTCGACGAGCGCCTTGTTGACGACGGCGAGGTCGTAGTCGAGCGGCCCCAGCTTCTTGACGTACGCGCCTTTCGTCTTCATCGAACCGTCTGCCGCCACGAGGACATAGTTGTTGACGTCTTTCTGGTAGACGCGTGTGAACTCATCGAACTCCAGACCCATACCGGTGCGGTGCTCCCACTCATATGCAACGTCGTCGACGCGGTCGTAAAATGCATCAGGCCCGCCGTCGAAACCGTCAGGCATGCGAATGAGCACGCCATCGGTATTGCTCTGGATGATCTCGGCACCCACATCACGAACGAGTTTGTGCATGAGGTCGATGAGCATGAGCTGGCCGTTGACGCAGACCATGTTGGCCTGCCGCGGGTCATAGAGTGCATTGAACTTGTCTTTGCTGGCACCGTAGGTGCCGTTGACGACGAGTTTCAATGCCTTCTGGCGAGGGTCCTTCGCGTGCTTCAACTCGATTCGATGGTCTCGAATACCCTTGAACTTCGACGGGTCCCGCACATTGCGTGACAGCAGTTCGTGCGCAATCATCTCGGCCGGGTAATAGCTCTCGACGTCGACGTTAATGAAATAACCCTCACCCGCGTACTGGGCAATCGCGCCATGCAAGCCTCCCCATGCACACTTGTGTGGGCAGCCTGCGATGTCGAAATCAAGCGTCGCTGAGTAGTCTTGATTCGCCGGGTCGAGATACCATGAACGGATGAAATCATACGGGCCGAGGTCGAGACACGGCAACGGCACGATGTCGAACTCGTCGTCACGCGGGCGCGCAGGCCGCTCGGCACCCAAGATGATCGCCGTGAGCTGTGCGTCGGTCTTACCGAGGTACACCAGCGACAAGTCGAACATTTTGAGCAGGTCCATACGGGCGTCGAACTCGCTTTTGCGCTGCATGAATACCTCGATGGTCTGCTCGACGTCGTGGCGGCAATATTTCACGGTCTCGGCGATCTCGGCTTCGGTCAATTTGCGGTCGATGTCGAACGGCACCGTCGTCTCGCAGATATCGTTGCCCATATAGGCCTCGAGTGTCTTGAGGCCCCTGTCCGTACGGTGATGGAGCACGTCGTAATTGACCATGTATACCTTGCGCAGCAAGCTCGAATACTGCCAGCCCTTGTGGCCTTCGGCGATGATGAAATCATTGATCGCCTTCGGGTCGAAGCCGCACAAGATGCCTTTGAAAATGAACTGATCGTAATGGAGGTTGTTGTAACCTACCCAAATCTCACGCTTGTGCCCTTCGTAGAGCGCAGTGAGCGCGTCGGCATCATTGATGATGACGCGCTCATCGTGAGTGACGGGGTTGATGACTACGACCATCCAGTCGTGTTTGAAAACTTCGAAGTCGTAGAAATTGAGCATCGCCGCACCTAGTCAAGCTCGAAAATATCGGTGATCTGGAAAGTGTCGAAACCCTTGTTGTTCTCGCCGTACTCCAAGCCATACTCGAACTTGCCGTCGACATACTCGGCAATATCGAGCAGCAAATCGTTATACTCGGCGTAACCAGTGAACTCGACGTCGATGTCAGAACCCTCGGGCAGCAGCGAACGGAGGAAAGCGTTCATGATGTGGATCTGGAAGCCCTGCGTGATGACCTGGTTCATAAAGATACGCTGGCCCTTGAACTCGCCATCGCTCACGATCTTCATCCAGCACGACGCCATCGGCTTGCCGGTCTTCTTGGTCTCGGTGAGCTCGAGCTTGTCGATCGCGACCTCATAGCTGCCATGCGGCACGTCCTTGAAATCGGCACCGCCAGCGTTGGCCTCTGCATCGGCGATGTCCTTCTTGAGGCCGTCGATGTCTACCATCTTGTCAAACTTGCTGAAATCCATGATATATCCTTTCGGGTGTTAACTACTGTTTACTCTTCGACGACACGGCGCTTACGGGTGCGGCGCTTCGGCTTCTCCTCGACTGCCTCGGGCTCTGCGGCTTCATCGGCATCGAACGGCGGTTCCTCCTCGATGATAGGCTTGGCCTTACGCACACGACGCTTTGGCTTCTCCTCAGCTGCATCGGGCTCCTCAGCAACCTCAGTTTCAGCCTCAACCTCAGGCTTAGGCTTGGGCTCTGCCTTCTTGCGTGCCTTCGGCTTCTCGACCTCGACCTCGGCCTCGGCATTCGTGCCCTGTGCCTCGAGCAACGCTGCGTTGAATGCATCGACCGTGAGGTCGCAGCGGTCGCGCTTGAAATCGATACGGCCGCCGCCGAAGACGTTCTCATTCTTGCGGAGTTGAAGGAAATGGCCACGCTCGTCCATATAGGCGCGGAGTGTCATGGTGACAGTGCCGGCTAGCACGTTTGCGGCCTTGTCATTGATGTTCGGCTTGAAAGTCGACACTCTGGCCCCGTTAGCATACGTAATCTCGGTGACGAGTTCCTTAGAGATATAGATGATACGGTAGCCGAGGGACTTGAGGCGCTTCATCTGGCTGAGGAACTCTGTACGCACCATATCCCAACCCTTGCCGTAACCGCTATCGCTCTCGTGTTTGATGCCGAGCTGGTCGAACACATAGAAACGGCAATGCTCATAGAGGTCCTCGACGAGGTCAAGCGCGATAACCTTGAACGTGTTCTCATGCTTCTCAAGCTCGTCGATTACCTCACGAAACTTCGACCAGGCCAGGATCTTCTTGGTCATGCGCCCCTCGTGGACGAGCTCGTCAGCAATTGGGACGTATGGGCTCGTGATATTGGACACATTGCCGTCGGTATTGATGAACAGCACGTCGTCGAAGTGGTCGACGAAAGTTGACTTACCGACATAACTGTCTGCGTAGATCCACATATCGGGGTCGGTGATGACGGCCTCAGGGCGGCGTTCGTTCTTGGGCAGGATAAGCATATCATTTCCTCCTAGACAGAAATCTTTGTAATCACACCAGTCGCATAGGCGCGACTCATGTTTCGGGAATTCGGTGGCATTCGCCATCGTGCAGGTGCCGACTGCGAAATCGGCGACTTTTTCAGGGTCATATTGGACACGGTACAGAACCGGCCACATGTCTTCTAATGTCGCAGCGAGGCGCTCACGGAATTGGTAGAGGTCTTCGGTCTTCTTCTGCCTGATCATCGTCTTAGGCACAATCAAGAAGGCCATGTCTTGGATGATCTCGCCGGGGTGTGTCTTCTCGTAGAAATACTTGTAGACGCTCAGCTGCCCGCTTTCGAGGTACCTATCGACATTGTTCGAATACTTGAAATCAAGCATCGTCCACAGGCCCTTGCCACGCGGGATGAGCATATCGATAAACCCGACGAAACCGCTGTCGTCCTCGACCTTCACCTCAAATACCGGGTCGGTATCGTCGTCCAACATGCCCCATGCGAGCTCGCGGGCACGAGAACCGAGCACGCGGATCTTCATGAGCTCGTTGACCATGAGGTCGGTCATGACTGGATACGCGGCTTTGTAGTTCGCGATAGCCTCGTCGACACCGACTTCGATGCACTCATGTAGCATGGTGCCGATCACGAGCGGGTTCGCAGCATCGCAATTGAACGGCACTTCAAGGCCGTCGACATAGTTGAGTTTGAATTTATGCGGGCACTGGGTGAAGGTACCTACCTTCGAATATGAGGTCTTGAACATCGCAATTTCCTCCTTTCTCCTTCAAGCGTGATACTAGCCGTTTGAATTGGGCGAAATCATCCGGCCAGACGATGACGGCTATACCGCCGCTCTCCGTAATCTTCCCGCAGTGGTAGACCTGCAGCGGCGACGGCTTACCATTTGGGCCTTTGAGTTCGATACCGACGAAACGCCCGTTAACGCATGCCAAAATGTCCGGCACACCGGCACGTGTGTTGCGGTTGGCGAAAAACTTGACATGCCATACGCCTTGCGACTCAAGCCATCGCTTCACGCGATTCTCGAAGTTCTTTTCCCCTGCCAACTAGTCACCTCCCATCGCAAACAGCTTCTCAGTGTAGTCGCGTCGCATAGCCAACGTATCGTAGATCTTCTCTTCGACAGTGCCTTTAGATACCAGCTCGTAATACGTGCATGGCTTGTCTTGGCCGACGCGGTGGATACGCTTCTTCGACTGCTCGAAGAGTGACGATGCCAAAGGCGGCGAGAAATAGACGCACGTGTCTGCTTGCTGCAGGTTCACACCCATGGCGCCAGACTGGTATTGAATGAGCGCGACCCCGTCGTCGGTATCGAAAAACGGCGACAAATCGTGTGCCTTGCCGTTGAGCACGCCATACGACCTGTATCGCTTCTCCAACTCCGCCGTGAGCCCTTCGAGCTCGACGTCGAAATTGTAGAACACGACGAGCCGTTTACTCGTGCCATCCAGCAAATCGCCGAACGCCTCGAGTTTGGCGCGCGAATACGCAGCCGCCAATTGGCGTTTCGCCGTGAGGTCGCCGAACACAGTGTCGCCGACGAAATCGCGCCCGAACGCCGTAATAATGTTCACCTTGGCGAACTTGCGGTAATACTCGCTCATCGGCACGTCGATGCGAATGAAACGCTGATCAGGCAGGTTGATGACGTCGTCGGTCTTGAGGAAATCGCAACCGAGCTCCTTCATCTTGCGTACTAGCCTCTCCTCGTTCTTGTAACCCGTCACCTTCGTGATCGGGAAACCCTCATGCATCGTCGTCTCCGATTCGACGTATTGCCGCCAAAACAGTTTCTCGTCGATGCGCCAGCCGAGCATGTTCAACTGCGTCCACAGCCGTTCGTATTTGCCATCGACGGGCGTGCCAGACAGCAAGATGAGCTCATTCGCCCTTGCAGCCAACTTCATCGCGGCCTTGGTACGTTTCGACGACTTATTCTGCAGCAGCGACGACTCGTCGAACATCAACGCGAAACACTTCAGTGCCCGAAGATTAGGGCGTCTCCAAAGCAAGTCGTAATTGATCACGCCGACTGCATCCGGCATATCTGGATAGCTCATCGACAACTCGAAACTTTCCATACCATACTGCGTCGTCAAATCGAGGACATCGATGTCGTAATGACTCCGGAAATGGCCCATCCAATCAGCCACTTTCGATTTCTGGCATACGACCAAGGCCAAATGCCAACACTTATCCGACATCAACTTCTCTGCACCGGTGAACGTCTTGCCGAGGCCCATGTCGTGGTAGAACGCGCATGTACGTTTACCGCTGACACGGTCAAGGGCTGCCTGCTGGTAAGCGAATAGGCCCATTACGCGAAGAACATCGACTTGATTTCCTCGCCCGTCAAGTCGTACCGGTCTGCGATAGCCTTGATCTCAGACTGCTTGAACTCGGCCTTGCCGTTGATTTTCCACGATAGCGTGGACTCGGTGATGCCGAGCATTCGCGCGAGCCCGCTTTGGGTATCGCCGAACTCGCGGATCGTTTCATATAGGCTTTTCATCTTTCACCTCCTTCGATCGGCGAACCTTATTATACAACGTTTTCTTTCGATTTATTCGAGTATTTATAACTTTTTCGAAATACCTGTCACACTGTCAAACACCTGTCACACTGCTGATTTTGGGCCTGTTTGACAGTAAGTCGCATCATTACGTCGTGTTTCTCACCGCCTGTCACACTGTCACACAGTTTTCTCCCCTATCCTTAGATAATTTGACTTTTTATATCTATATAAGGCCTATTAGATATATAGATATAAAAATATCTAATATAGGGGCCCCTTGTTGTTTGACAGCTTGACAGGTGATGAGAAACACGACGTAGAAATGCAAACACCTGTCACACTGGCCCTTTTAGGTGTGTGACAGGTGTTTGACACTGTTTGACAGGTAATGTCTACTGTAGCGCGTGGATCTGCGACATGACTGCATCGTATTCCTTCGGGCAGACGGCTTTGATGCACGACATGTGGTTGTCGAGTACTCCCATGAGTGCTGCATAGTCCACATTGGACGCCGCTTTCAAGAACTCAGACCCAGTGAGCTCGTCAGTGATGCGCTGTTCCATCACCGTGGCATCTGCAGCAGGCTTTTTGAGGTGGTCGCGAACGGTATACAGCCACGCCAGCCTTTCACATACGGCATAAGACGTGTCGCGCTTCTCCAGGTCGAGGATCTCCTCTTCGATGATCTCGATCGACACCGTTTCCATTCACCCCTAACTGAGTTTCTTCCCGACGTCATGTAGCTTCTTCCTATATTTCTCGTGCAGCTCATGCTGCATAGGCACGATGACCTGCGTGTCGTAATCGACAGCCCTCAAGTTGAGTGCCAAGCGGTCGGCATACTTGCATTCGTCGTCGACGTCTCGCACGAGCTCGCAGATCACGTGTGCCGCGGCGACTTCACCTGCATCATAGAGGTCTTTAGCCGACTTCGCATAGAGCTCCTTCGTTTCGTGTTCCCACTTACACCACTCGCGCATACCCGTCTCGACAGCCTTGGACTTCGTTTCCGATTCGACCGCTTGTCGCGTGAAATTCGACCACTCGATGGGGATGACATCAATATGCTTTGTATTCGCCACCGGCAAAAGCTGGTTGCAGTGGTCGATGAAATAGCGGTGGATGCGACGCATGGAAATCGTCTCACAGAGGAAATGGTACTCATGCAGTCGTTTGAAACCGTCCAAACCGAGGAAATTGTAGTAATCTGCCATCTGCTCGTGCATCATCATGCCGTCGATCATGTGGTCAGATACCTTTGCGAACACATCGATTATAGGCATCTTTACCCCTCTCAGTTCGTCCATACTTTGTGAAAGGGATGCCTTGGTGGCATCCCTTTCTTCAGCCCTGGTCGAGATACTGCGCCAGAACTTCTATTTGCCGTTAGAGCTTCGTGACAACGACCGCGGTGTTGTCGATCGTGACAGTCGCCGGAACAGTCGCACTGGTGATCACAAGCGTAAGCGTCGAGGTGCTGTCGCAGCACTGGTTACGCACGATTGCCGGGATATTGACCGACACAGTGCCGGCGGCTGCCGCTGTGATTGTCTGCGTGGCACCGGGCACGGCGACGCCGTCTTTAAAGAGCGTGACGGTATATGTACCTGCAGCAGTAGGCGTGAACGTGACGCTGGCGTCGACATCGAAATAGCCCTGACCCTTGAGTAGGATACCGTTACCAGACAGGACGGCATTGCAGCCGAAACGGCGGATAGTCGTACCGAGCGGGATAACCGTACCGGTAGCAGTAGACAGCGTGAGCACCGTGCCAGACGGGTCGGCGGTGTAGATTGCAGATTTGCACGACATAATTGGTCCTTTCTATTGAAATAGGGGCACGGCCTGAGCCATGCCCCTATCTTGCCCAGGCGGAAATGCCTTATCGATCAAATGTTCGTTTAGATATTTGCCGTACCACAGCAGCCATTACCGCAGAACGGGCTCGGGCCGGCGTTGTAGGCGAAGGTATTGGGGTAGCGTACCACGCCACACATCGCCTGAGACAGCTGGAGTTGGTTGATCTGGTTCTGCATGTCGGCCATACGGTTGCCGGTGATTGTGTCGAGGACCTTCTGCGTCTGCTCGGTCACAGTCTGCTGGATTGCAGCGGTGTTGATCGCGCCGTTGTAATTGACAGAGTCGATACCGCGCTGGGTGGTGCAGCAGCAGTTTGCGAGCTGGGACGACAGCGAATAGTTGCCGTCCTTGATGGTGTCCTGCGTCTGCGCGAAGTTGCGGAGGTTCTCGTAGCCGACAGACGCGAGGCCCTGGCTGGTCTGCATAAACTGCGTCTGCATCATGTCATTCACGCGCCCGACCTGGTTAGCCAGGTCGTTGAAATTCATGGCGTTGCACAGACCGGCCTCAGTTACGGGTTGCTCGCCGGCATTGCGGTTGCCACCGAAGCCGTTGCCGCCACAACCGAAGATCATCGCGAAGAGGATGATCACCCACCATGCATTGTTGCCGCCGAAGCCGGACTCGCCGGAAGCGGCCGCGATGTCGGAAAGTGAATACTCAGACATAGACATCTCAATTCTTTTCTAATACTAGACATCTTATATATGCTCAAGTAGGTCGACGGCCGTACGCTCCGCTTCACTACCCAAACATCTGCTTAATTGCGTTTATATCAATACCGTGCTCACTCGCGATCTGCTCGGGGCTCTTGCCCTTGTTCGCATTGATGAATTCCGCAAACTGCGGGTTGCTCTGCATCATCTGGCGCATGACTTGCTCCGGGTTTGCATTGCGCATCATATTGACGGCCTGCATAGCCGATCGCAGTGGATTTGGCTTCTGTACACCGCCGAATAGGCTACTCGCCATTGTCGATCGCCTCCCTCAGATGCTTCATCGCTGCATCGAATTCATCACGTGTCACGTATTGCTGCACCGGTTCCGGCTTGTCTTCGACCGGCTGAAATGCAAAAGCACGGATGGTCGGAAAACCGGCACCATCCGTGCTTTTAACATACATGATGTTGTTATCTGCGTCGAACAGGGGCACGACGGAGTTGGGAGGCATTTGGTATGCCTTTGCCCCGTCCATGCCCGTGACACGGATCAGCTACATTCCCTGCTGCATTCCCGGTTGCATTTGGGCGCGTTGCTGAAATTGCTGCATCTGGTCCATGGCGAATTGCTGCGGTGTGCCGACAGGTTGATACGCATTGTAGTTACCGAACATCATGCTTTCTCCAATCCTCCATCAACGGCGGGTGCCGTCTGAGATATAAGCCTGCAGGCGGTCGAGCGCGTAACCGTACATACCAGCGTAATCATCGCCACCGTAGGTCGTGCCGTCGTCGCATACCTCGTCCCAGTAGCCAGCGTGGGCTACGTCCTGAGAACGGTAGTAGACCTGCTTGTAGTCACCGTTCGGTGTGATGTAGTACATCTGCACGCCGTCAATCACCTGGCCCCAGATGCCGGCCATGCCGTTCACGCTGTCGTTGTAGTTGGCTGCTTGGACCCAGCCGAGCCAACCGCTTTCCTTGGTGTGGACGCGGTAGCGCAAGGTGCCGCTGTCGGCCCATGCAATGAGCATGTCGTGGGAGCCGTACGGCACACCGGCAAAACCCTCACTGTTGGCGTCGTTGAAGTTGGTGACGGCACTATTCCATGCGCCATAACGGTTATGGAGGGCATAGTGGATATTGACCGACTTGCCCGTGGACTTCGGAAAACTTGTACGCGTGGCAGAGGTGGAAGGCTGGTACGTGCCTCCATTGCCGTCCGTCGGTGCTATCGGCGCGATATAGCAGCTACCCATATAGGTGGCGACATCGCGCTTGAAATCGCTCCAAGTCTTGCCGTATTTACGGAAATAACCGATCGGGTCGGTATGGTCGGACCCACCCCAGATGCGTGCGGCCTCGTAATGGCTGAGCAGGCGGCTGGTGTCCCAGCCATGAGCGCGGAGCGTGTCGCCTGCCCACTTCACAGCCTCGGTCCATTGCTTGGCGAAATCAGTGGCATTTGTGGCGTGTGCCAGCTCGATGCCGATCGTACACCAATTGCCATTGCCGACGTGCCAGCACAGGCGGTTCTGCGGTACGGTATCGTACACTTTAGAGCCGTCTAGCTCCATGACATCATGCACTGCGTAGGTATCGTCACGCGACCACAAAAGCACGTGGTTCCACGCACTCGCGCCCGGGTTAGCCGTCTCGTGGATCACGAGGTACTGCGGTGACAGCGACCCGTGTCCATTGCTGACGTAATTAGTGATACGCTCGTAGGCATAACTCGTCGTCGGTACTGTGAGTGCAAGTGCGATAGCGACCGTACTTGCACCTAACGCCAATCGTCGAACAAGGTGAGGCTTAGATAGATATCCAGCAACGCGCATATTTGCCTTGATACCCAAATTACTCACCCTTTCCAATAGTATTACCGTTGTTACTCATTCGAAGCCTTCGCAGTGGCATGAGACACACCGAGGAGTGCGCCGACGAGCGTACCCGCGGCGGTGATCACAGTCACTGCGATAGTAGTCGGCTCCCAATTGACGGCGGTACCGACGGTACCGACAAAAGTACCTACTGCGGGGAGGGCAACGAGGCCGACCCACTTGAGGATATTATATGCCTTATCAGGCAGAAGGTATTGCATAATTACTCCTTATTCTTGATGTGCTTCCATGATCTCATTATACATATGTGTACCGGGTCCGTTAAGCCCCAATTCATCGTGATAATGGTGGTAGATATCATCCACTTGCTGTTTATCGGCAGCCGAGCATGGATGGCCTTCGATGACAAAACGCCGGTGTAGATCTTCAAGCCGGTAAAGTAGTAACTCACCGAGCATGGCACGATTTTGTACGCGTTCTTCGTGTTCACGACGCGATATGTTACATAATTGTGCCGTGTTGGTTTTGATTGCGTTCAGCAACCAGCCGATTATCGTACCCATAATCGTTGTTACGACAGTCGTCATAATATATTTAAACATTGAATTAATACCTCTTAAACGACAAATATTCTCAGTGCTGAACCTGCTCACGACACTTAAAGATTCCGTATTACAACCTTGCTCATGGTATACGAAAGATGATTTCCTGCTTAGTCAAGTACTACATATCCTGAGATTAATATGGTTACAGCGGCACCGTAACTAGGTGAGTTTATAATAACTTTTCCGTTTGTGTCTATTCGTGCTGCTCCGTACACAACTGCAACAGTCGCGACGTAACCGGTAAGAGCTAACTGTATTGTACAGTACGGATGTACATTGTCTAGCGTGAGTATTTCTGTACTGCTTGCGCCACCAAATGGGCTATATGTACGCTGTATTTGGAGATAATACAAATTGCCGAACATATGAGATAGATATATGTTCCAGTCGTTTTGTTTCCAAGATTTATTCTTCGTGTTGTCGTGAGATACAGAATCTTCGAGCGTGGCGAGCGATGTCATGGGGTCGAAGAGCCTCACGGGTGTGCCGACGCTGATGCCGTTCAACGGGATGCGCCAGAGCTTCAAGTCGTTCGAGGTCGTCGCGGGGTCCGCCGCCGTCCCCGTGCTGGGCGTGCCCTTGATGACGACGGGCGTGATACTCTCGATGCCCGCGCCAGTCTTCGCGTAGCGGGCCACGACGAGGTCATTGCGCTTCTGCCCCTGCGTACCGGACTGGACCGTCAACGAGGTTGCCGCCTGATTCCAAAATCTTTTGCCGCCGACCATACCGACACCGGTGCCGAGCGTCGCGCTGTTCGCGCTCGCCATCGTGAGTTTGAAGTCGTCACCGTACTTGAGCACGCAATCCGCCTTGCCGATAGTCGCGATATTTAATGCCGACAGGTCGTCCGAGCTGATGTGCTTGGTCCCCGTCATGCCATCTACGATTTCAAATGCCATGTTGCTACTCCTTCGTGTTGCTCATGAACTGCTGAAACTCGCCGTCGTGCTTGGCTGCGAGCTTCTTGTACTCGTCCGTGCACCCCTTGCACAGCAGGCGCGTGGCCCTGCTGCCGTACTGGTCGAAGCGCTCGACCTCGCGCCAGTCACCAGCCGCCGCAGCACCTTGCTGGAGGTACGCGTCCGCGCCGCATCGATCGCAGGTGTAGTGGGTGAAATTCTCTGTCTTTGCCATGTTCTCTCCTTTACTTAGTCCTGAGCCACGTGTGCGGCCCGATACTCGGTACCCGTACCCATGTGCCGCTGATGCTGTTCGGGTTAAACGAGCCGTCCGTCTCCAAGTACTCGCCGACACGATGGGCCATGATCCACGTCGTATTCGGGTCGAGGGTATCGAGGGTGTGCTGCCACGCCGTCCACGAAGAGTCCGACCCGCCGCGCCGCCACCATATGTCTGCGCCGCTCATGGCGACCTGCTTCGGGTACCCGCCGGTATCGTCGTTCCATTGCACAAAAGTGACGAGTGTCGCGAAGGTTTCATCGCTTGAAATCCCAACGGCGTTCGCAGCCTTGAATTCGACCACCGTCTCGTGTGGATGGTTCTTCATATACCAGCTCGGTGGCTGGTTGTCGTTCCTCGTGTCATTGATTTTACCACCGCTCGGCCCTTGCGGGCCCATCGGCCCTTGCGGGCCTGTCGGGCCTTTAGGCCCCTGTATACCCTGAGGCCCCTGCGAGCCCGCTGGGCCAGTGGGGCCTGTCGGCCCCTGCTTTCCCGTTGGCCCTTGCGGTCCTGTCGCGCCCGCGTCGCCTTTCGGCCCCTGCGGACCAGTAGCCCCCGTGGCGCCTCGCGCGCCGGTGGGTCCTTGCGGCCCGGTATCACCGGTGTCGCCCTTGATTCCCTGTGGGCCTTGGGGGCCAGTAGCCCCGCGTTCGCCCTTAGGTCCCTGGATGCCGGTCGCACCGCGCGGGATACCGAGCGAGAGCGTCTTGACGAGCCCCTCGCCAGATAGCGACGCGGTGGCGTCCGCACCCTCTGCGAGCGTAGATACCTTACCAATGGCGATATCAGCCTGCGCCCACGTCTGGAGCGAGTTCGAGGCGTCCGTTACGGCCTTATCGGCCTTGGCCTCAACGACTTTGAGTGATTCCGCGTCGACCTCTGCACTGAATGTGTAGTTCTCGAGCTTCAGGCCTTTTCCAGCAAGGTATGCGTGCCCGCCACCTCCATCGGCGATCGCGCTGGACGAGTTCTTCGTCGTGGTCTCGCTGCCGACCTCGTACCTGTATGTTGCCACGCCATGTGAGACCTGTACGATCTTCTTCACCACGGTCGCGCTGACGGTCTTATTGTGCACGTTATCGCGTGCCGATATGATGTCGCCGACGTCGACGTCGATATCGTCGTGCGCGTCGACCTCGACGCTGCCTCGTGTCTGGTACTCCCTGAGCTTCTTGCCGCCCTCTTCCTCGAGCTTCGCCTCGTCGGCGTTGCTGTAGTCGTAGAGCGCACATATCTCGTCGACTCCAAAGAGGCTCTGGGTGTGGCTGACGTTACCGGCCGTGTCCGCATAGAAATGGACTACGGCGCGGTTCTCGAGCTCGCCAGTACCTGCACAGACCAGGTGATTGATACAGCGGTGAACCGAGGTCAGTGTGAAGTCCAAAAGGTCGGAATCGACCTTGTTCGCGTAGTCAATCGCGGGCGGCAGCGAGATTTCCACCTTGCCGCCATTGCGGCGCATGACGACCTTGCGTCCGTTGGCCTTCGCCATGGCTTTCAGGCCGCTGTAGCCATCCACGAATCGGTCAAAAGTGTAACTCACCGATGTATCGTCTGAAGCGGCGGAGAACAGCCCAGAAAGCCCCATGCGCTCGATGAGCGACGCGAGCACATCGCTCGCCTTGCCGCTGATGGAGAGGTATCCGCTTCCCGAATCGGGGAGCAGGCGCTTGCCTGCCAAAATACCGTGCCAGGTGCGGCCCCTGCATAGAATTGAGCCGGATGCCTCCCTGCCGGCCTCATAGCTCGCCTGGTCGACGACACCGCCATACTCGGTACCGTCGATGAACACGAATTGCCCCTCTTCGGGGGCCTCGCCCGCGCGGGCCTTCAATTTCAGTGCGTTCTCATCACTGCCGAATGCAATGTCGAGCTCGAAGTCCTCGATCTCACGGATATCACCTGCGGCCGTGTCATTTACTACTAAGACCATGCTGGTTCGCCCTCCTCTTCGTATAAGGTGAGGTCGAACCCGAAAGAGTTGTCCCACGAGATTTCAAACGTACCTGCCGGCACGCGCTCGAAGATATACTCACCAGACCCCGCACCACTACCCCGGTGCGCCTTGCTGAAAGCATCCATCGTGGTGCCGTCAGCGGCGACCACGGTGACGGTGCGCCGCAACGGGTCGATATCCATGTAACCGCCCTCGGGGACGGTCACGTCCACCTGGTACAGGTTGCCGGCCAGGCGCACAGAAGGGTTGACCGCGGGCCCGTACACGACAAACTTCGCGGGGCTGCCGGAGTAGCCTGGGTTGATGGCGTATTGCCGCGGTGGGGTCACGCCTAGGTCGTACGGCAAATCATGCGGCAAGTCGAGAAACTCATAGTCCGCCGAACCCTGCACGGACACGAACGCCGTCGTAGTCCCCCTGCGCCATACACCGTCGAGCAAAACCAAAGTGAGCTTGGTCGCGAAGAAATTGTCACCGATGCCGTCCACCTCGGAAGCCACGACGAAACAACGCTGGAACCAGTCATTGACATAGATAGTGCCGGGCGTGCCCTTCTGCATGTCCATGTCGGCACATCGGCGGAAAGCGTCAGCCTGTGTCATGTTTGCGAAAAACGCCTTGAATGAGACCTTGCGGGCACCGCGCGAGGCCGTGGCCAGTGCACGATACCCGATTTTGTAGTCCCATTCGCGGCTAAAGAGGTCGTTCGGCTTGCCGACATATACACCAGAATTGAGCGGGATGACAGTCCCCGCATTTGACTTGTATTTGATATCAAGCATACGCGACCGCCTTTCTCGCCTTGCGCCCGAACTCCGATTCACCCATAACGGGCGTGAACTCAGCGATGATGGATGGCAGGTTCTCGGCCAGCCAGCTGATAACGGCCGATTCGCCGCCAGCCGTGCTGTTGACGCCGGGCATGGCGATATCTTGTGCCGTTGAAATCATACCGCGCATCGCATTATCTGTAGACCTCAACAACACGTCAGCATCATCGTCGACACCGAGTGCCGCACCCTGCATCGTATACTGGCCGATCTTGCGGAACACACGCGACGGTGAGTGGATGCCGAGCAAGTTCTTTGCGGCATTGATGGCGTCGTCGACTGCACCTTTAACACTGTCGATCAAACGGCCCGCTGCATCTGTGACGCCGTTCACCATACCTTGAATAATGTTAGAACCGATCGATGTCACCTGGCCGGGTATAGACGCGAGGCCGTCGATGAGATTGCTTGCGAACTGCGATGCCGCGCTCGTGGCATTGCTTGCGAACTGCGACACCCAGCCGACGACAGTCGAAATGGCGCCGGAGAGCCATGACGCTACATTGCCCGGCAAGGCAGACAAGAACCCGGCGATTCCAGAGATGAATCGCGAACCGGCGTTTACCGCGTTCGCTGCCATTTTGGCGACCCAGGAGCTGACGTTCGCGATGACCGTCGACAGGAACGCCGCGATGTTGCCTGGCAGCTGCGCGAACCATTGCACCAACGCGTTGATCGCGTTCGGTAGGTCGACAGTGAAGAATTGCACTACACCTGTCACGAATCCCGAGATGTCTTCATACAGCTGCGCGAAACCGGTGATCACAAACGCGACGACTTCTGTAATGGCTGCAAACAGCTTGATGGCCGTGCTGATCGCAGCTGCTAGCCCGACGCCGATGATATTCGCGATGAATTCAAGCAGCGGCTGCGCTGTTTGGATCGCCCCAAAGAAATCATTGAAAGCAGGCGACAGCTGGTCGATCGCAGGGAGCACCAAGTCGTTGACGGAATCACCGAAAGTCTTGACACCAGAGCTGATCGCGCTGAAAACACTGTCAGCGGCGTCTGCCGCGGGTTTCAAATTATCTTCGAATACGCCTTTGAGCTTGCCGACGACTTTGTCGACACCTGCGAACGCCTCGTACATCGGCCCTTGCACAGCTTCAGGCATGACGCTGATGAGTGCAATACTGAGATAACGGCCGACATTAGGGGCATAATTTGCAATCGTCTGGCCGAGTGTCTCCATGATCTGGCCGACCCTCGGGATGATGTTTTTGCCAGCCGTGGCGACAGAACCGACGAGCTGATCGGTCAAGCCTTCCATGTCCGCGTCTTCATTGCCGAGGCCGGCGAGCCAGTTGTCCCATGCGGCCTTCGCCATATTGACGGAGCCTTCAATGGTAGTCGCTGCCTCTTCCGCCGTCGTGCCGGTGATGCCCATCTCGTCTTGTACGATATGGATTGCCTCGACGATGTCGGAATATGAGTCGACCGAGAAATCGCGCACTTTACCTTGTGCCGCCGAGAACTTCTCGGCGTCTGCTAGCAGGCGTTGCAGCTCAGACTTGGTGCCGCCATAGCCGAGCTTCAGGCTGTCGAGCATCTCGTAGTTGCCGCGCGACAGCGACATATATGCTTCTTGGACAGTCTCGAGCGACGTGCCCATCTTGTTGGCGTTGTCGCTCATGTCCGTAATGGCGGTGTTGGCCATATCTGCTGCGGCCTCAGTGTTGCCACCGAGTGAACTGATCAGCGCTGCTGCGAAGCTCGTCGAGATCTCCATATAGCGGTTGGCTGAGACACCGGCAGTCTGGTAGGCGTTAGCCGCATATTGCTGCATCTTGGCCGACGATGACTTGAACAGGGTATCGATACCGCCGACTAACTGCTCATAGTTCGAATATGCATCGAGTGCAGTCTCACCGATGGTGATTGTCGCAGTGCCGACTGCCGCCACTGCCGCAACACCGACTTTAGCGGCGGCGCCCAATTTATTTTTGATGCCGTCGCCGATCTCGTCGACCTCGCCGGATGCCTGGTCGTCGCATGTGATCTTGACGGCGAGGTCGAGTAGATTCATACGACCACCAATCCCGCCCTTTTCGTGACGTCCGCCACTACCGCGGCGGCGTCGATGTCTTCATATACCTTGGGCCGGACTTGGTCGTACCAACGGCGACCGATAAACTTCTGCTGGCCCATGAGGTATAGGGAGTCGGTGACGTACACTTTGAACGCCATCTCGTCCCGTTCTTTCCTATAGCGGGCCAGTGTGAACTTGACGAACGCGTCGACCCTTAACGGGCCTCGGAACTCGCCGAGGCAGAGCCAGGCGCATCTGCGCCCTTCCCCGTCTCCTGCGATGATAAAAAATTAAGGAACGCGTCGTCGGTCACGAGCTCCATGACATCGGTGAATAGCTTGGGGAAATCAAGCGATGCCGCATACTGCTCAGGGGTCACACCCTCGATCGCAGCCATGATCGCAATGATGTCGGCCTTATGGCCCTTGAGCAAAACAGGCAGGCCCTTGCACATGCGCTTCGCGAAGAAATCGCGCGCCTCCATGCCGTCGGGTACGGCTTCACGCTTGAACATAGTGGCGACGTCCTTGTCCTGCACCATGTTTGCGATGGGGTCGATGATGTCGGCGATGACGTCGAGTACACTGTCGCCCTTGATGTCACTGAGTTTCATTTAATTTCCTCCTTCAGGTTATGCCTACTTGTCAGCAGAACCAGCCTTGATATAGATTTCAAACGGGACGGTGTCGATGTTTTCATTACTGTAGTGGCCAGTGTACTCGAACTCAAACGTGCCCTTCGCCTTGTCGCCGGACTGGATCTTGAAACCACCGGTCGACAATGCGTTGATGAGCTTGATCGCGATGAAACCGGCCTTACCGGCAGACGAACCGTCCTCGTTGATATCGGAGTAGTCGCCGACCCACCAGATGTCTTTGAAATCTTTGGCATCGACATAATTGCGGGGTACGACCTTGGTCGGGTTGTCGCTCGCGACGTCAGCAGTGCCGATGACAGACACAGCGACCTTCGTGTCCATCGTCACGAACGAGCCGGACATCTTAGCTTCCCAGCTGTCGAGCTTCTTGAGCTCTTTAGTGTTCTTCGGGCAGTTGTCGATGTCCTCGCCGAAATCGGTGAATGACGGCGTGGCTTCGAACGACACGCCACCGCTCGTCGCACCGACGATATTAGCCTTGTCGACCTCGCCGGTCGCAGGGTCGAACTCGGTAGCGAGGAGACCGGCACCGAGCTGGAGCTTTTTGAAAGTATCCGTTGGGATCTGTGTGAACTTAGCCATTTAACTTGTCCTCTCAAAACGAGGTGATAAACTCTGCCGTCACATTGATGTGGCGGCGCTTGATCTTATCGTCGGCAGTGTCACCCATGCTCTGGCAGAACGGCGAGCCTTTTTTCAGTACGATTCCGCCGCCGTCACATGGGATACACTTGCAGCCGACAAGTGCCTTTGAGACTTCATGCGCTTTCGCATTCGGCTCCGCCTCGGAGTCGCTACGGCACCAGATATCCATAGCCAACATGACTTCGCCGCCCCAAAAGTCGTCGACTGCGAGCTCATATGTGATATACGGGAATTCCGCATTATCGGGTACAGACGTCGCAGCATATGCGGGGATGCCGAAACCGGCCATGAAACCATAAATCGCCGCGGTTGGTGTCATGATAGACTCCATTCCTCGGCACTCACCTGTTCAAAACTGAACGTCGCACGATCAGGTGTCTTCATGTCGTCCCCATTGGAAGTCACACGGAACACTTGGCCGTCACTGACCCGCTTGAAAACGTCGTGAAATTCGAGTCGCGCGTTTGTGTCGGTAGTCACCGTGTAGACGTTCGATACGCCCTCTTTTTCAGCAACGCGTGCCGCCAGGGTGGTGTCGCGGACGATAGCCGCGTCGAAGGCGGCACCGTCGACCCATGTTGTTGTCCACCCGCCTTCGCCGTCGCTTACACGCTTCTTCTCCATAAGCACGCAAGGCTCTTTGAAACTATCGATCAGCGTCATGGCAATTTCCTCCAACGATTGAGGCGCCGGCGAAATGCGTCTTGCCATCGTGCCGGCATACCGTCGGAAGCGGTAGCTTTCGTATACGAATACCCGCCGAACGACTCAGAAGTATATGCGGAGTCGGGGTTGGCCTTACGCCACGCATCGATTTCGGTCGCGATGTCTGCAACTGCCTTCGGCACAGCCAACGCCCACACCTCGCCGTCGAATACCTCATCGGTGAGGTCTGATGTCGGGTACTGGTGCAGGCCGTCATTGAAAACGCTGCCGACGATGCGGTAATACTGGCCCTTCTCGACGAAGCCATGCGGGAGGGTGAGCTCGCCGTCCATGACGGTGAGCTCACCTGCGAGGTAATCGCATTCGAACCAATTATGGATCTCGGCGAGCAACTCCTCCAGCATATCGACTCCTTAGGCAATCTTCGGCGCGGTGATGATGCCCTTCATGTGGCCGGCCTTCAGCGTGTTCTTGAGGGCGACGCCCGCGACGAGCTCTACCTCGCCCTTCTTGACAGCGCCAGGCTGCGTGAGGTCGGGCATGTAGGACGTGATGACCTTGGTGCCGGTCGGCGAGATGCCGTGGAATGCATCAAGGCCGAACTTGACGGCATAGATGTCGGACGTGCCGAAAGTGTCGGAGCCGGCAGCAGTGTCGGCGACGATGTCGACGGTCTTGGTGCCGTCGTAGAACTCGCCGGCGTCCATGAGCGCGATGCCGTTATACGTCTCGACACCGCGACCGAAATCGTCCTTAGTGACGTCATAATAACCGGCACGGCGGGCGATACCGCGGAGCTTGGAGAGCATCTTGCGGTTCATGAGCAGCATGTCGGGCATGCCGTCGAGGCCGGAGATGAACTCATCGAGCTCGTCGAGGAACTGGTTGTAGTTGGCCGTCACATTCTCGCTGGTAGACAGGTCCGCAGTGGCGGTGTACTCAGTGGAAGAATTGGCGAGCAACTTGTTGAGGCCGTCGAAAGTACCGGTAGTCTTACCGGGGGCGGCAGTACCGGCCGCGGCGCCGTTGATCACACAATGCGTGAAGAAATTGGCAGTTGCCTTGATCTTCTCGTCGGCCTGGAACACGAGCTCGTCGATGGCGCCGGAAGTGTCCTGGATGACACGGTCGACCTCGAAGGCGCCACCCATGATGATGGCCTGCGTGGTCTTCTTCTCACGCTTTGCCTCGTTGGTGGTGTACTCGGAGTTGATGGCGCGGACGGCGGCAGTGGAAGGCGTCTTCAGCTGCGTGTAGCCGTAGACGAGCGTGGAGCCGCCGGTACCGGGGGAGATGGCATTATCGAAAGTGAGGCGGTCGAGGAGCAGGGAGGATCGACGGAACATGTCGACGATCTGCTGGTCGACCTTGTCGGCCATGCCGACCTTGGCCTCTGCGAGGGTGATAGGCATAATTGCCTCCTTTAATCAGTGTTCTGCTTGGTGTACTTCTGTCGCAGGGCTTCACCCAGCGACTTTGGTTCGGCCGCGCCGTCGCCTGCGCCGGCGGGCGGCGTATCGACATTCGCGGGCTTCTTATTCGTGGTCGGGATGAAATCGGACCACTCGCCTTTGACCTTCTCCGTGACCTTGTCGGCATCCTTGATGGCGCCGTCTTCGACCACGATTTCGGATAGGTCGGCGACACGCATCACGGCATCCATACGCTTGGGGTCGACGCCTGCATCGGTGAGCAGCTTGCGGTACAGCGATTTCTTCTCGCGGTCGGCGGCAGCCTTAGCGGTGTCTGCCTTGAACGCCTCGAAATCGGCGTGTTCCTTCTCGAACTTCTCCTTGAAACCGTCTGCCGGCTTGGCTTTGAGCTCCTCGAGCTCTGCCTCGGCCTTCTTCAGTCGGTCCGCTGCATCCTTGAGCCCATCGCGCTCGTCCTTCAGCGCGTTGACGGTCTCAGTATGCGCGTCGATGATCTGGTCGATCTTCTCGTCTTCGATCCCCATGGATCGGAGGAGTT
>ERZ1034920.340-NODE-340-length-38420-cov-5.477128_pt1 | contig 38420 bp, 37 predicted proteins | sample MGYA00520688_ERZ1034920 | MGnify/ENA primary metagenome ERZ1034920 (study PRJEB33766, sample SAMN09781785) | gut metagenome | biome: gut microbiome | host: Homo sapiens | place: Madagascar | study: EMG produced TPA metagenomics assembly of the PRJNA485056 data set...
ATAGTAAATGCTGTGGTTCAGGAATTTTAAGAAAAAATCGTCAAAAAAGTTAACCCGGGTTATTGCGAAAAGAGTAATCAATATATAAAATGGATTTATAAATTGATGGTAATTAATATTGAGTAATTAATCTCTAAGGAGGAAAATTTATGAGTTCAACCATCTATCCTACCGGTACTACAATCTATAATCCAGAAAAAGCATGGAGTGGCTACACTCTGATGCCAATCGGCAAAGTCGGTGCTGTTCTGATCGACATGAACGGTAACGTTGTAAAAGTTTGGAAAGATTTCCAGGGCTTCCCTAACAAACTGCTGAAAGGTGGTTATGTATTGGGTTCTCTCGGTGTTCGTGACAGCGCATTCTCCTATCAGGATCAGACCGACCTGACTCAGCTCGACTGGGATGGTAACGTTGTTTGGAAATTCGACCACAAAGAATACATCGAAGATGAAGGCAAGCCAGCAATGTGGATGGCTCGTCAGCATCATGACTATCAGCGTGAAGGTAACCCAGTTGGTTACTATGTTCCTGGCATGGAATGCAAAACCGATGGTGGTAATACCCTGATCCTTTGCCATGAAACTATTCATGATCACAAGATCAGTGACAAACAGCTTCTCGACGATGTATTCATCGAAGTAGACTGGGAAGGCAACATTGTTTGGGAATGGCATGTAAGTGATCACTTCCGTGAACTGGGCTTCTCTCAAGCAGCAAAGAACGTTCTCTTCCGTAACCCTAACCAGCACTTCACCCAGAATGGTGAACTTGGTGACTGGATGCACATCAACTCCATGAGCTATCTTGGGCCTAACAAATGGTACGATGCTGGTGATGAACGTTTCAAACCAGACAACATCATCTGGGATGCTCGTGAAGCAAACATCCTTGCAATCATCGACAAAGAAACTGGTAAGATCGTTTGGAAACTTGGTCCAGACTTCACTGAAACCAAGGAAATGCGTCGCATCGGTCAGATCATTGGTCAGCATCATGTTCACATGATTCCAAAAGGTCTGCCAGGCGAAGGCAACATCCTCATCTTCGATAACGGTGGCTGGGCTGGTTATGGTCTGCCTGACCGCATGAGTGTTGATGGTACGAAGGTTGATATTCGTGACCACAGCCGTATTCTTGAAATCGACCCTGTAACTCTCAAGGTTGTTTGGAGCTACGTTGGTGGCGATACTCACAAAGGTGCAATGGGCGCATTCATTACCAATACCAGATTCTACAGCCAGCTGATCAGTGCTGCACAGCGTCTGCCTAATGGTAACACCATGATCACCGAAGGTTGCTGCTCCAGAATCTTCGAAGTAACCCCAGATAAAGAAGTTGTTTGGGAATACATCGCTCCATTCAACAAGGAAAGCGAAGGCATGTTTGTATATCGTGCATATCGTTATCCATACGATTATGTACCACAGCTCGACACTCCAGAAGAAGTACCTGTAGAACCACTCGATATCACGACCTTCCGTGTTCCAGGTGCTGCTGAAGGTATGCTCCAGAACTTCACCGAAGTTCCTGAAGCTCTCGGCTACACTTCTGAAATGGCAGCTTGCGTAACCGACGATCAGGTTGATGATTCTGCTGAAGAAGTCGATCCAGATGATGAAGTTACCGGTGCTAAGTTCTAATTTTTGATTAGAAATCAACGACCATCTCACAATGAGGTGGTCGTTTTTTGTTGCAGAAAACATTTTGAAAAGGCGATTCCGCCATGGTATCATGAAACGAAGAAAGAATAGGAGGTTGAATGACAGTGAAAATGGTTGTTTTGGATGGCTATACCCTGAATCCGGGAGATCTTGACTGGGGCGTGCTGGAGCCTTTTGGCGAACTCACGGTGTACCCATCGTCTCAGTACCTGACGGAAGAGGAATGTGTTGCACGTATTGGTGATGCGGACATTCTTTTTGTCAATAAAACCAAAGTGACTGAAAGCATGCTGGCCGCCTGTCCAACGGTTCGTTATATTGGCGAACTTGCGACAGGATTTGATAACATTGATGTGGATGCGGTGCGCCGCCGTGGCATTGCGTTGACGAATGTTCCTGATTACGGTGGCATTGCCGTGGCGCAACATACGATGGCCTTGTTGTTAGAGCTGGCCAATCGCACCTGTGTGTTGCACGAACGGGTGCTGCGCGGAGAATGGACCAGCGAAATCATTCCTGAAAAAGGCCTCTGGCAAATAGAAATGACCGAACTGGCAGGAAAAACCATTGGCTTTGTGGGCTATGGCACCATTGCGATTTATGCAGCGCGTATGGCGCGAGCCTTTGGCATGCGCACACTAGGCTATTCTCGGCGGGAACGTCCAGAAGGGCGCGAGGTCGCTGAATACGTGGACCTCGATACCTTGCTGGCGGAAAGCGACGTCATCAGCTTGCACATGCCGCTCAATGACGGCTCCTATCAAATCATGAATCGCGATACCTTTGCCAAGATGAAGAAAGGTGCGTTTCTCATCAACACGGCACGTGGCGCACTCATTGATGAAGAAGCGTTGATTGAGGCAATGGATAACGGCACGGTAGCAGGCTTTGCCACCGATGTTATGGTTGAAGAACCGTTTAACATGACCCATCCATTGATGGGCCGAGACAACGTGGTATTAACGCCGCACATTGCCTGGGGGCCACGTGCGACCCGTGCGCGTTTATTGAACACCGTTGTAAGCAATTTAGAAGCGTATTTGAATGGTAAAGAAGTGAATCGCATTTGCTGACAAGCTTTATAAAGACAAATCCCCATCTGGTTTTGCACAGATGGGGATTAATTTTTTGTATGAAAAAAGGAATGAAAACGGTTCGATTGTTTTCATTCCTAAAACGTTTCAATTAAAGCCGTACATTCACCTCCGAAATGATCTCCCAGGCGGTAACGCACCAGCCAGCTCGAGCCAGGCACCCCCGTGGCACATGCGCGGGTCTACTTAGTGCTGCTTCCTTCCGGACCTGACACGGTTCATAGGTGCGCATTGCACAGGACCCAGCTGTCAACACCGCTTAATGCGGCCAGACCCTAAAATCACACCCCTCGGATGAACGTCGATCCTGCTGTAGCGGATTGCAGGTTACAGGGCACCGCTAACTCCCCATCTAGTACGGCCTAACTATTATACCACTGTCACCATGTAAAAAACAAGTTATTTATTAGAAACAAAAAGCGCTTCGGATGCATCCGAAGCGCATAGCCCGTACGGGATTCGAACCCGTGAATACCAGCATGAGGGGCTGGGGAGTTAAACCACTTCTCAAACGGGCCAGAAGATATTCGTAGAGATGAAAACCCTATCTACAAAAAATATCTTACAACTTTGCCCTGGTATTGTCAAGGGAACGGGTTTTAGAAATCCCGATGCTCAAGAATGCGTAAGCTGATTCGATAAGAAATGACGAGGCAGAGCAAAATGATGAAAGTGCCAAGCATCAGCCAGACTTCAGTAGAAATAAGCCAAAGAAGAGAAAAAGAATGAGTTGTGTTTAAGAAATTGATCAGGGTGATGATTGGAACAATGGCTACAATAAATGCGCCAAGGGAAATGAGATAGGCCAGACGTGCACGTTCTTCATTAAACTTCAAGGTCAATGGCAGCATCAGTGAAAGGAAAAAAATGAGACAAGCGCAGCAGCCCAAAGCGGTGAAAATAATATCCGATGGCGGTGTGGTGTAGTGCTTGATCCAACGAGTGAGAAATACCGCAGCAAGGCTAACGCCAGACGAAAAGAGCATCACTAGAATGGAAAAGAGGTATTTTTCTGTGACGTATTGCTTGCGAGAGATGGGCAGCGTGAAAAGAAACGCCATGCCGTTGGTTTGATCATCCATGGTGATGCTTATGAAGCCGAGAAGAGAGCCCATAAAAGTCAGGTAGCCCAGGACAAAATAGTAACGGTCGCCCATTGTAAGGCTGAGGGCAAGGCCAATGATGAGAATCAGGCCGAAAAAACTTTTTTGCAGCAACAAATAGCGGAAATCTTTAAGAAACAATCCTTTCATTGATGATCACCTCAATTCGCTAAGATGTGGACGGGAACAAAGTGGCTTACAATTCTTTTGCTTTCATAATGCGCAGGCTGAATTTGATGGAAATGCCCAGGGAAAGCAAGAGAACGATGCAGCCGATGGTGATAAGAATGGAAGTGCCTAAGGAGGCAATGGCTTGGAGCAATGGCAGAGTATCGGCGAAGCTTATGAGTAGACCAGCAATAAAAATGATGGCTAGAAATCCACCCATGGCGATAAAGCCAGCGATGCGTGCTCGTTCAGCACCAAATTTGAGCTGCAGTGGTATGAGGATGTTTGTACATAGGATGGCTCCAGCCAGTGCTCCGCAGGTTGTGGAAAGGATTGCATCGATTGGGGCCTGATAGTCGCCAAAAGGACGCGTGATGAGCGCGAACGCAAGAGCAACGCAACAGAAAAGCGTACCCATTAAGAAGGTGAACAGGTATTTTTCGAGAACGTAGGAGCGACGGGAAAGGGGCAAGGTGAAGAGAAACGTCAGATTATGGTCCTGATCGTCCATAGTGATGCTGGTCATTCCCAGGACGATGCCCATAAAGGTCAGATAGCCAATGACGAAAAGCTCGTTGTCTTCCTGGGTAAGGCTGAGGGAAAAACCGATAATTAGGATGAGGATAATAAAGCTTTTTTGTGTCAGCATGTAACGCAGATCTTTGAGCAGTAATCCTTTCATTGTTGTTCACCTCGAATCATGAGTGCGAAAACCTCGTCGATGCCACTGTTTTCGATGGCGATGTCTGGGTAATTTTCACGATAAAATTGCTTTTGATTGGTGAGGCATTGGTAGCCGTAGCTTTCTTTTTTGATGCGCAGGATATGTGTCGGATCCAGATGGTCAAGCTGCTCTTGGGTGACCTTGAGTACGGCGTAATCGGATAAGAGTACGTCGGTATCTTCGTGGAACATCACACGCCCTTCGTGAATCATATAGAGATCGTCGCAGAGATTTTCAAGATCGCTGGAAATGTGAGAGCTGATGAGAATGGCGCGGTCGTCGTCTTCTTCCATGAAGCCGCGCAGCTCATCAAGCAGATCTTCACGCGCCAATGGATCGAGCCCGGCGGTTGGTTCATCAAGGATGAGCAGTTTGGCCTGATGGCTGGTAGCGATGAGCACTTTCAGCTTAGCGCTCATACCAGTGGAAAAGTCTTTGATTTTCTTTTTCAAAGGCAGTCCCATGGCTTCGGCGCGACGCAGGAAGTCTTTTTTGTCGAAATGCTCATACATGGCGGCGAGAATAGGTACAATGTCTTTGATGGTGAGATGGCCATTGAAGGTGGCATCGGATAGAACCACGCCAATGCTTTTCCGATCTTCTGGTGTGATGGCATCAAGTGGTTTGTTGAAAAGCAGGCCTTCGCCGCCGTCGGTGCTGATGAGGCCGAGAATGGCTTTAAAGGTGGTGCTTTTTCCGGCGCCATTGCGGCCGATGAGACCGGTGATGGTGCCTGGCTGAATGCTCAGGGTACAATCCAGGGTAAAACCTTCGTAGTGCTTTTGCAAATGATTGAGTGTGATCATTTTGATCCCTCCAATATAATGTCGAATAGATCGCGCATGTCGTCGTTGCTGATGCCAAGGCGCCGGCCTTTGAGAATGGCCTGTTCCAGAGCAGCTTCCACTTCTTTGCGCTGTTCTTCCAGAAGCAGTTCGCTGTTGGTGGCCGCTACATAGGTGCCTTTGCCGTGAATGGTGTGAGTGAAGCCTTCGGCTTCCAGGGCATCGTAGGCTTTCTTTACGGTGAGAGCGCTGATCTTGAGTTCTTTGGACAGGCTGCGCACCGATGGCAGAGCATCGTTTTCAACGAGTTCGCCATTGCGAATAAGTTTCTTAACTTGATCGACGATTTGTTCGTAGATTGGTACCATGAGAGAGTGATTGATGATAATATTCACTGGAATTCCTCCTCTCGTTATAAACAGTATAAAACAGTAGAAAACTGTTGTCAAGTGTTATATGCTGTTTATCAAAACAGGCCCTCTTTGCGAGGGCCTGTAAACATATGAGAGGAATGGTGAACGTTTATGAAACGATCATTCTCGTAAAGAAATGCCATCAGCGGTGACATCGAACATCAGTGATTGAGGTTGAATAGCAGAGAATGGTGTAACTTTTGAATAGTGATCGCGGTTGAGACCGTAGGCTTCGGCCGACATGGCCGGATACTGGATCAGACTCTCTTGGTGAATGTACGTTGCTTGGCTGTTGAAAAATTGGTTGCCCTCGAGAGGGGTGAACGAATAGGTGATGTAGCCGCGATGGTTTTCTCCTTGATCCGGGAAAGTGAAGTTGGCGAAAATAAGGTCATGGGGGACGATGAACGTGAAAATAGGGTCGACTTTTGTGCGGGTTTCGATGGAGTGGTACGGTGCAGAAAAATGCTCGCCATTGTTGTCATAGAAGATGCGGCCAGTGACTTCGCTGGCTAAGAGTGCGCTTTGCGGTGTTTGTCCATAGGCTGGATTTAATTGAATGGCGTCGGTTCCTCTGAAACCAGGATTGGTAAGCCAGTGGAAATAATGGAAAAGGACCAGGCGTGGTTGTTCACCAGGTATCAGAACAGCAATGTTGGTCATGTCAATGTTGTCATCATCGTAAAAGAAATTGTCAAAATAATAATCTTTCGTACCAGAATTGAGAAGTACCTGTGTGGCGCCTTCGCACGCCGCAATGTCTTCGGCGGATAAATCGTTGAGGATGTATTCTGGGAAACCGAGATCAATCAGGTGCGCCTTGGTTGTTTCAACGCTTGCTGGCAGTGTGTCCCCTTTGGGAGTCCACGCCATGGAATAACTGTTAAAGAAGAGATAGCCGCAGGCGCTGCCAATGACAAGTATAGCGACGAGAATCAAGGTGTAGGCTTGATTTGAGATCTGAACAGGTGCTGGCTGAAGGACGTATCCAAGATTGTCCAGCGCTTTAAAGGTACGGGAAACGATCCAGAGAAGGAGGATAAACATGAGAAGTAAGACAACAAGAATCCGCCAAGAGTTGAAGACGTAGTTGCCTTTGAGCTGCAGAAAGACCATGGCATTAGGCAATAGACTCCATGCCAGCAGTGCCAATACACCCAGCGCTTTTGAACGAAGGCCCATTTTCTTTTGTACAGTTCGGAGCCCGCGCCAGAAACAAAACAGAGACAGCGCTATAAAAAGCGTATTAATGAATAGTGCAAACATTGTAAAAGCATCTGATAGTGGTGGAAGTTCAATAATGGTGGTGTTAAAAATCAGCTTGGCGAATAAGTAGATCGCATGGAACACTTCGAGAATGTAGCAAAAGCCAAACCAGCGATTTTCATGCTGCAAGGCACGAAATCCAAGCAACACTAGAATCTGACCAATGGCTGGAAGAATAAAATCGAGCCAAATAAAATGAATGATAAACGTATAGAGAAAATAGCCTGTGAGAATGCGCCCCAATGCTTCCTTTCCAGGAACTGTTTGCGCGACGATATCGTCTGGCGGCAGGTCGGACAGGCTGAGCTGCAACATGGCGTCAAAAGCCTGTTCGTTTTCGAAGGTGTGTCGAGGATCAGTCATCATGGTCACCTCCCAACAGTTTTTGTAACGTTTTTCTTAAACGGTAAAGCCGGCCTTCGACGGCGCGTTCCGTAATCCCTAATTCGGCAGCGATTTGCGCGGTAGATTGCAGGTAGTAATATTTTCTGTAAAACAAAAGGCGATCGCGCGATGAAAGCTGGTTCAAGGCTTTTTCCAGAGCTTTTTGCCGCTCCTGCAGCAAGATTTTTTCCTCTGGCGTTGGCTCAGATGATGGGAGATATTCAGGAATCTCTCCGCTGCTGCTGTGACGTGCAAGAGAGCGAACGTGATTTAAGGCGGTGTTCCTGGTGATGGCTGTGAGCCAGGCTTTCCAACTGCCTTTTTTAGGATTAAACTGGTCGATTTTGTCCCAGACGCGCATGGTCACCTCGGCAAGACAATCTTCTTGATCCTGTGGATTGTGCAGGATTGGTGCAATAATATAGCGCATCAACGGGCCATAGTGGGTTGTCAGCGCTGTCAGGCCATCTTCATTTTTGCTCTGCAGCAATACAATAATGTCCTGCTCTTTCATGTCATCGCCTCCCCTCGATGGATTCTTCTATTAAATTATACCCGCGATAACAGGAAAACCCACGGATTTATTTGATAAATTTTGGGCTTTTTTGGGAAAGAATGAACCATATGTGTAACTGAAAGGTGGTGCGCAGGTAAAAAAATAACGGATCGTCGGTGGTGATCCGACGGTCCGTTGTGTAGTGCTGTCATCGAGAAGAGCTCAGAACAATCAATCTATCAAAAAGCCCTGGCGCTGTAAAATGTCCATCAGGCTCGGCTCAGCGGTTGGAACAGCAGCCATGCGAGCGGCCATCTGAGCGGTGAACGTATCGACCGGCTTGGTCGTATCGCGCAGATCGTAGTATTGGTGCACGGTTTCATCGTAGTCGGCAAGGGCGGTCAGCGGCTCTGCGATTGGTTCGTAGCGGTTTTCCATGACAATGAATTCGCGCGGCAGGCGAGGTTTCAGCGCCGGTTCCTGGTCCGGAATACCGACAGCAAGACCAAGGCAAGGAAAGGTGTAGGCTGGCAGTTCAAGCAGATCGATGACGGCCTGCATGTCGTTGTTGATGCTGCCGAGGATGACGCAGCCGAGATCCATGCTTTCGGCAGCTGTGACCATGTTCATGGTCATCAGGGTGGCGTCGTAGAAGGTTGGGAAGAAACGTTCGGCGCGTCCCATGCCATCAGTAGGCACTCCCTGAGCCTCAGCGATGCGAGCGTTGCGATTCATATCAGCGACGATGACAAAAAGAGCGCCAGCTTCTGCGACATACGCTTGCTTGCAAATGTCTGCAAGAGCCTGCTGCTTGGCTTTGTCGGTGATGTGAATGATGCTTGCTGCCTGAAGGAACGTATAGGTCGGTGTTTGGCTGGCGGCAGCAAAAATCGCGTCAAGTTGTTCTGCTGTCAATGGGGTATCTTTGAATTTGCGAATGCTGCGATGGTTCAATTGATGGTGTAACGTTTCGTTCATTGAGAATCAATCCTTTCGTTTTCTTATAGCATATCGCAAAAAGTGGTTTTTGGGCAATAAAAAAACACCAGAAGGCTACCCTCTGGCGCGAAGCTGATGACCGGACTTGAACCGGTGACCTGCTGATTACGAATCAGCTGCTCTACCAACTGAGCCACATCAGCAAGAAAAAAGCCGACAATGGGACTCGAACCCGCAACCTGCTGATTACAAATCAGCTGCTCTACCAATTGAGCTATATCGGCAAAAACATCTTCTATATATTATCATTGTGTTCCAGAAAATGCAAGCACATTTTGGATTTTTTTAGATTCTTTTAAAGATGACGAGAAAGGGTTCAAAATCTAGTAAATAAGTGGTATTATGCATTTATATGTTGGGTATTCCAGAGACATCTTGTAGAATTGGAAAAAATATAAAATATACGTATACAGAACCCTTGACGTTTGCCCGATAACCGTGGATAATATTGATAAGCAAATAAGAATATGTCATTCAGTGTTTTCATGTGTTCTGGGGGGAATAAACGCATATGAAATCATGGCCCTTTAGGTGGCCAATTTGCTCAACGTACAAATTTTTAGGAAGGGAAGTTAGAAAATCGATGAAAGCGTCCGATGAAATCTTTGAAAAGAAACAGAGACTGGTGCATGAAATTCTTCGCACAAGACGAGAAATGGGAATGACTCAAAAAAATATTGAGGCGGCCTGTGGTGTGAAGCAACCGGTCATCGCACGTATGGAAAGAGGTCTGACCGATCCTCAGCTGACAACAATTCTGAAAGTATTGCATCCACTTGGAAAAACTTTAAAAATTGTTGATATTGAAGAAGAAAGCGATAAATAATTTTTGATAAACAAAATGCGCCCTTTTTAGGTCGCATTTTTTGTAAATGTCGTTTTTTAAATGAGATTATCTTAACGATACAATAGGATGAAATGAAGGAGGAAATTCCGTGGCAAAGGCCAAGACAAAGTATGTTTGCCAAGAGTGCGGCTACCAAACGCCAAAATGGATGGGTCGCTGCCCGGATTGCGGCGCTTGGAACAGCCTTACGGAAGAAGTGGTCGCACAACCGCAGGAGAAGAAAGCGGGGAGAGCACAGCTGCAGCCTTTATCTGGTGGATCTTTAAAGCCAGAATCCTTAGCGGTCATTCAAACTCTTGAAGCGGGCCGCATTGACACGGGTATTCGAGAATTGAACCGTGTTCTTGGCGGCGGTTTGGTGCCAGGCGAACTGGTGCTGCTTAGTGGCGACCCGGGAATCGGCAAGTCAACACTGACCATGCAGTTGATGGACCGTGTGGCAGGCCAGGGAAACGTCCTTTATATTTCAGGTGAAGAATCAAAAGGACAGATTCGCAATCGTGCGGAACGATTGGGTGTGTCCAGCAACCGCATCCATGTTATGACAGAAAACAATGTAGAAATTTTGGATGCGATTGTGCGGGGCCAAAAATGGGATCTGTTGGTTATTGATTCGGTGCAAACCATGTTTGATCCTGCTGTACAGTCGGCGCCTGGCAGTGTTTCACAGCTGCGCGCCGTTACAGCAGTGTGCATGGGATGGGCGAAAGGTGTTGGCATTCCTTCGGTGCTGATTGGTCATGTGACCAAAGACGGCAGTGTGGCAGGACCACGTGTTCTTGAGCATATGGTGGATGCCGTGCTGCTTTTTGAAGGCGATCGCCAGTCCCAGTATCGTGTGCTGCGTGGTTTGAAAAATCGTTTTGGTTCTATCAATGAAATTGGTGTGTTCGATATGACCGGCGAGGGCCTCATTGAAGTAGGCGATGCGTCCAGAGTGTTCCTCTCAGAACGTGCGAATGCGGTAAGTGGGGCTGTGGTTACAGCGCTGCTGGAAGGGTCGCGGCCAATTTTGGTGGAGATTCAGGCGCTGGCGACGAAGTCGTTTTATGGGCAGTCGCGTTGCATGACAACGGGCATCAAGTACGATCGTGTTTCCATGCTGATTGCGGTATTGGAAAAACGTGCTGGTTTGCGTTTGGGAGATCAGGATGTGTATTTGAATGTTGTGGGCGGGCTGCGTGTTGATGATCCAGCGTGCGATTTGGCGGCGGCAATGGCGATTGCGTCCAGTTATCTGGATAAATGTGTGCCATCGGATGTTCTGCTCTTGGGAGAAGTTGGCTTGACTGGTGAATTGCGCCAGGTCAATCAACTGGAACGCCGTTTGCGAGAAGCGGCGCAGATGGGATTTCGTCGAGCCATAGTGCCAAAACAGAAAAAAGCGTTTAAGATTCCGCAAATGGAAATTATTGAACGGTCATTTATAAACGATGTCATGAATGAATGTTGGAGGGAGTAGTCATGCAACTTATTTCAAATGAAATCAATGCAATGATGGATGTTCTTAAAACGACTGCCCCTGGTACAGAACTGCGTGAGGGATTGGATAACGTTTTGCGCGCCAATACTGGTGGACTGATTGTTATCGGCGATCCGGCAAAAATCAAACCTCTGACAAAGGGCGGTTTTGAAATTGATACCGATTATTCACCAGCTCATCTTTATGAGTTGGCAAAAATGGACGGGGCCATCCTTATTTCTCCGGATGTGAAGCGGATCATCAGTGCGAATACGCATTTGATGCCGGATCCTGATGTGCCATCGAGCGAGACGGGGATTCGTCATCGCACAGCAGAGCAAACAGCACGTCAGACGGGGGCGCTCGTTATTTGTATTTCACAGCGTCGTCGCGTCATTACGTTGTATAAGGGCACGTCAAAGTATGTGTTGAAGGATGTCAGTGTGCTTTTGAACACGGCCAATCAGGCTTTGGGAACTTTGGAAAAGTATAAGGATGTTCTGGAAGAAGCCGTGCTGCGTCTAAGCGTGCAGGAGTTTGACAATGTGGTGACCTTGCCAGATGTACTGACGGTTATTCAGAGAGCAGAATTGTTCAAACGTGTAGAAATGATGCTTCGCGTGTATTTGACAGAGCTTGGGGATGAGAGCCAGCTGATTCGCATGCAGGCGGAAGAATTAAGCAGCAATGTGGAAACAGAAGAGCGCTTGACGATTCGTGACTACATGCTTCGTGATCCAGATAAGACCGACCAAGAACAGCTCGAGGAATACTTGCATCGACTTGGTCGTTTTGACAGCGAACAGCTGTGGGATTTGGATTTGATTTCACGTTCTTTGAATCTTAATGAGTTTCACGATAAGGACAAGCGTGTCTTTTTGGAATGCCGTGGCTATCGGATGCTGCATAAGATTCCGCGGTTACCGAACTCTGTTGTTGAAAACATGGTGGAAGCGTTCGGAGATTTTCAATCGATTTTGCTAGCCAGCAATGAGGAGTTGGATGCTGTTGAAGGGATTGGGCCAGCGCGTGTGAGCCAGATTACATTGGGGCTTGAACGCATTCGCAGCCAGATCATTACCGACAGCAACTGGGTGCAGTGATTGCTGCTCATTCACTTGAAAGGAGGTGAGACAGATGAGAAATTCTGAAAAAATTATTGTCAATATCGTGCGATTGGTCATGCTTTGCGTGGGATTGGCCGTAGGATATATTGTCAGTTTTCCGGTCTACCATTTGCTGCGTTCCATGTCAGTGAATCTTTTCCAAAACAATTACTACGGCTTTCCCATTGCATGCGGTGTGTTGATGGTTGTTTGTGGACTTATAGGATTTGTTATTGGAAAGCCGCTGGCTGCGTTGATCGTGCGAGGAACAACGCTGATGGAACAGCGATTGAAACAGATGCCGTTTCCTGCATTGATTTCATCCACTATTGGCTTGATTGTAGGTCTGCTGATTGCCGCGCTTTTGTCCAGTACGGTTAAGGCGCTGCCGATTGTCGGCAGTTACATGCCGGTGGTGCTCAGTGTCATTTTTGGGTATTTGGGTATTTCTGTTGGATATCGCTGGCGAGAAACGGTGGATGGATTTTTGGGCGCCCTGCGACGCTCACCAAAGCGCAGCCGCCGTGAAGCCAAGGAATGTAAAGAGACGAAAAGTTCAGAGGATGGTCTCGCGGCTTTGAGTTACAAGACCGTGGTTCATCCAAAGGTTTTGGATACGAGCGTCATTATTGATGGGCGTATCGTGGAAATCTGTAAGGCGGGATTTTTAGAAGGACCGCTGATTATTACGAACTTTGTCCTGGATGAATTGCGTCATATTGCTGACAGCAGCGATTCTCTCAAACGAGTGCGAGGCCGCCGTGGGTTGGACATTCTCAATGATTTGCAGAAAACAGAGGTTGAAGTGATCAATATGAGCATTGATTACGAAGAGATCCCTGAGGTAGATGCCAAATTGGTGCAGCTGGCGAAGGATGTCAACGGTTATGTGGTGACCAATGATTTCAACCTTAATAAGGTAGCGTCTTTCCAGAAGGTGAAAACCCTCAACGTCAACGAGCTGGCAGGCGCCATTAAGACGGTGGTGCTTCCAGGCGAAAGTATGCGCGTCGAAGTCGTGGCACGCGGGAAGGAAAACGAACAAGGTGTCGGCTATTTGGACGACGGCACCATGGTTGTTGTCGAAAACGGCAAGCACGTCATTGGTAAAACCGTGGATACGGTTGTTACCTCCGTGATCCAAACCAATGCGGGACGCATGATTTTCGTGCGTTTGGCGCAAAACTAAATAGGTAATGAGCGAGGAAGCGAGAAGCATCCTCGTTTTTTTATTCTCGCGCTCTACAAAAAATATGCTATAATGGGGAACAATGAAAGAGAAGGAGGCGCAGGCGATGATTGGAGCCGTGGTTTTGGCCGGCGGGCAAGGCAAGAGAATGCGAGCCGGAATGAATAAACAGTATCTGGTGATTGACGGCCGCAGTGTGCTGAGCTGCGCCATCGAAAGCATGGCTGCAGTTGCAGAGGCCTTGATCATTGTGGCAGCGAAAGGCGAGGAAGCGCGCGCCTGGGAAGCCGTTGCTGAAAGTGGCATCGATGCGGCGCGTGTGCGTGTGGTTGAAGGCGGAAAAGAACGTCAGGATTCGGTTCGGCACGCATTACTGGCCATGCCGGAGGAGTGGGACAAGGTGTTGATTCATGATGGTGCTCGGCCGTTTGTTCCGCGAGATATGCTGGCGCGCATTCTTGCGTCGACGGCACCGGGAATTGGTGTGGTGCCAGGTGTGGCGGTGACTGATACCATCAAACGCATTGATGAGGAAGGATTCATTGTTGAAACACCGCCGCGCGCACAGCTGCGGGCAGCTCAGACGCCCCAGTGCTTTATGGCACAGGAAATTCGTGCGCTGCATGTGCAAGTGGCAGACAGTGACCAGCTGTTTACCGATGATGCCGCTCTGTATGAGTACGGCGGCAAAAAGGTGCGCATGGTTGATGGCGATGCCATGAGCCGAAAATTGACCGTGCCGGATGATATGTTGTGGGCCGGAAAAATGAAAGAAGCATGGGAGGCACAGAAACAATGAGAGTAGGAATGGGATACGATGTCCACCGACTGGTGGAAGGACGAAAACTGATTCTTGGCGGGGTGGAAATTCCTTATGAAAAAGGATTGCTCGGGCATTCGGATGCGGATGTTTTGCTGCATGCGATTATGGATGCGATGCTTGGAGCGGCAGCGTTGGGAGATATTGGCCAGCATTTTCCGGATACCGATCCAGCCTATAAAGGCGCCGACAGTATGGCGTTGCTGCGCGCCTGCCGAGAAAAAATAGCGGAAAAAGGCTATCAGGTACATAACGTGGATGCCTTGATCTGTGCCCAAGCGCCTAAGATGGCGCCGCACATTTCCGCCATGCGTGAACACATCGCGCAGGCGCTGGAAACAAGTGTGGATAATGTTAATGTTAAGGCAACGACGACAGAACGCCTGGGGTTTGTTGGTGATGGATCAGGAATGAGTGCATACGCGGTGTGCCTTCTGGAGGATGCCCATGCATAAGGCGTTGGAGTTATATGAAAAAAGCATGGATCATCCGGAGCAGCTGCCGGCTTTGACACTGGCCTTTGTTGGGGATGCCGTTTATGAAATCTATGTGCGGACAATGATGCTGCGACGCAGCGTGAATGCGCACACGCTGAACAAACGCTGTGTGCAGCTGGTCAACAATCGTACCCAATCGGCCCTTTATGAAGTCCTGGAACCGGTCTTGAACGACGTGGAACAGGGCGTGCTGCATCGCGGCCGCAATGCCAAGGGCATCGTGCCAAAGCACGCCAGCACCCAGGACTATCGCCGTGCAACAGCGGTGGAAGCTTTGGTTGGTTATTGGTATCTGATGGACGATGAGGCAAAGCTGCAATGGACATTTGACACTTTATGGAACATGACAGAAGGAGAGAATCGTGAGTAGAGCCGACGAGATATTTAAGCAAAATATTTGCCAGATTTTAGAACAAGGTGTTTGGGATACCGACTACGATGTGCGTCCGCGTTGGAGCGACGGCACACCGGCGCACACCATCAAATGTTTTGGGATTGTGAACCGCTACGATTTGCGTGAAGAATTCCCGATTTTAACTTTGCGTAAGACCAATCTGCGCAATGCCGTTGATGAATTGCTCTGGATCTGGCAGAAAAAATCCAATCGAATTGCTGATCTGAACAGCCACATCTGGGACCAGTGGGCTGGCGACGACGGGACCATTGGCAAAGCCTATGGCTATCAGCTTGGGATCAAGCATGAATACAAGGAAGGCTGGTTTGACCAGGTGGATCGTGTGCTCTATGACCTCAAGCATCAGCCAAACAGCCGCCGCATCATGACCAATATCTATAATCATCATGATTTGCATGCGATGAACCTTTATCCATGCGCTTACAGCATGACTTTCAATGTCAGCGGCAAGCGCCTGAATGCCATTCTGAATCAACGCAGCCAGGACATGCTCACCGCCAATAACTGGAACGTGGCTCAATACGCGGTGCTGGTGCATATGATTGCACAGGTTAGCGGCTTAGAAGCTGGAGAACTGGTGCATGTGATTGCTGACGCCCATATCTATGACCGTCACCTGCCTATTGTTGAGGAAGTCATCGCCCATCAAGGCTACGATGCCCCGACCTTTGCACTGAATCCAAATGTGAGCGATTTTTACGATTTCACAGTAGACGACGTTCAGTTGGAAAACTATGAATTTTGGCCATTGGAAGGCCGCATTCCTGTAGCAGAATAATAAACAACACGACCCGCGCCGATGTGGCACGGGTCGTGTTATTTATCTTTTTGCAGAAAAATGAGCCCAGTGCAGAGAGCGCGCTTTGAGTGCATTGGTGATAAGTATGTTGAGCAACGATGAAAAATGTGGTATATTTGCTAGAGATTCTGCTCTTATTTGAGCTGTTCTACAGATAAAAGAACACACCGTCGGACGGCGTGTTTCAAAAATAGAAAGTTGGATGAAACGATGGAATTTATCGTTGCTGTTGATGAAAACTGGGGCATTGGCAAAGATGGCGGCATGCTGGACCATTTGCCAAAAGACCTGGCTTTTTTTAAGGAGAAAACGAGTGATCACATCATCGTCATGGGACGAAAAACGCTGGAATCTTTTCCAGGTGGCCGTCCGCTGCCAAATCGTTTGAACGTCGTGCTTACGACGCAGCAGGATTATCAGGCTGCTGAAGGGGTGCTGTTGGTACACTCACTTTCAGAATTGGTGAAGACCCTGCGCAAATTGGGGCGGGACGATGTTTTTCTCGTTGGTGGGGCCAGTCTTTATAAGACCCTTAAAGATTATTGCAGCGGGGGGTATGTGACCCATATTGGCCATGCTTATGAAGGGGTTCAGGCATTTTTCCCAAATCTGGATGACGAGGAAAATTGGCAATTGATGGATACCTTGGCACAAGACGAAGAACATGGCTATCCGCTGCATTTTTGTTATTATCGCAATCTATCCCCACAATCATTGGAGGTATTGGAATGAGTGAGATTTACGGTCGTAATCCCGTTATAGAAGCCCTGAAGAGCGGGACAGAAATCAACCGCGTTTACATTGCCAAAGGGGCACAACATAAAGCCATTGATGATATTTACAAGCTGGCTCGAGAAGCTCAGGTGCCGGTGCAGCAGGTGGAACGACGCAAACTGGACAGCCTGTTTCCAGGCAAGAATCACCAGGGGGTGTATGCATCTGTTGCAGAAATGCAGTACGTGGAATGGGAAGACATTCTTGCTCAGGCACGCGAAAAAGGCGAAGCGCCATTGATTTTGGTGCTCGATGAAATTGAAGATCCACACAACCTTGGGGCAATTTTGCGTAACGCTGACGCTTTTGGTGTTCATGGCGTAATCATTCCGAAGCGACGCTCGGTCAGCCTTACGGGGACTGTGGCAAAAGCGGCAGCAGGTGCCCTGCAATACGTGCCGGTGGCACGCGTGGCAAACATTGCTCAGACCTTGAAAGCACTGAAAAAAGAGGGGCTTTGGGTGTGCGGCACGGCCATGGATGGACAGAACATCTATCAGGCCCCGCTTTCTGGCGCGCTGGCCATCGTCATTGGCAATGAAGGCCATGGCATGCGTCCGCTGGTCGCTCAACAATGTGATTTCACCGTTGCTATCCCGATGAAGGGACGCATTAACTCTCTGAATGCCTCTGTGGCTACGGGCATTGTTCTCTCCGAAGTGGAACGCCGCAGGGAGGGCTGATTGTGAAAACTTATCTGTTTGTTGACGGCTACAATATTATCGGTGCCTGGCCAGAATTAAAAAGCCTGCGGGACGAGTCTCTGGAAGAGGCGCGTAAAAAAGTCATTGATTATCTCAGTGAATATGCCGTTGCAAGCGGATACCATACGGTGCTTGTTTTTGACGGCTGGCGCGTCAAAGGCAATCGTGGCAGTGTTGTTGAAAACCCTTATATTGAAATTCTGTTTACGGCAGAAGGCGTGACTGCGGACATGGCCATTGAACGTCTCGTTGCGCAGCTGCCAAAACATCAGAAGATTTATGTGGCAACCAGCGACCGCCTTGAGCAGGAGACGGTATTGGCTCAGGGCGGGCTGCGCATTTCTGCCATGGAGCTTCACAATATGGTCTTTGGCCAGAAAGAAGCACATCGCCGTCGCATTGAAAAGCAGCCGGAGGGGTCGAATCCTCTTGATGCACAGCTTGATGAAAAGGTGCGGCAGCAGCTTTATGCGATGATTCATGAAGGCCATGAAAAGAACATGAAAAAAAATCAAAAAAAATAAAAGAAAAGCGTTGACATTATCGATTCATGATGGTATTATAAATCTCGTCGGTTGGCAAGGTTGCTCGAAACCGACAAGCCTTTGGAGGGATACCCAAGTTGGCCAAAGGGGACGGACTGTAAATCCGTTAGCTGTGCTTTCACAGGTTCGAATCCTGTTCCCTCCATTAAACTGCCGCGGGGTGGAGCAGTTGGCAGCTCGTCGGGCTCATAACCCGAAGGTCGCAGGTTCAAGTCCTGTCCCCGCAATTAATGCTGATATAGCTCAGTCGGTAGAGCGCCACCTTGGTAAGGTGGAGGTCACCAGTTCAAATCTGGTTATCAGCTTATGGCGATATAGCTCAGCTGGCTAGAGCATACGGTTCATACCCGTAGTGTCCGGGGTTCAAGTCCCTGTATCGCCATTAAAAACCTTTCGGATTTCCGAAAGGTTTTTTTTTTATCCAAAATTGGGATGTTTGAAAACGCACAATCTGCCAGTGACATTTTGTTGTGGCGAACAGGGAAAAGTCCTGCATTTCGTATACCGGTGGATGTGTCTCTTTTCAAAGCAGGAAAGATACGGTATGATAGAATGGTAGGATAAAATGATTTTATTATTGAGAAAAGGGGATACGTATGCAGCTCAATCAGTTTAAATTTTTAATTGCCGTAGATAAATATGGATCAATATCAAAAGCAGCACAGGAGTTGTATATTTCTCAGTCAACCATCAGCCTTTCATTGATTAACTTAGAGGAAGAGCTGGGATATGTTTTGTTGAATCGCAGCAAACGTGGGGTGACCTTTACACCAGAAGGAAAAGAAGTGCTGAAGCGTGCCTATGACATGCAAAAAGTGCTGGATAGTTTGAAGGACATCACTAGCAATTCGGAGGAAGTCATTGGCGACGTACGCATTGCCAGCAACACGCATTTAGGGATGAATATCATTACAGATACCATGCTGCAATTAAAGCATCAGTATGCAGGCATTCGTGTTTATGCACAGCGTGATGATGATAAAGAAGTGTTGAAAAAAGTGGCCCAAAACGAACTGGATATGGGATTTATCACCTATCATTCGCTGGCAGCGTTGGACATTCAAAACGATTTGAAGCGCCTGCAGTTGGAATTTCATAAGACCTATTTTGACAAGCAGGCCGTCTGCACCCGTGCCGATCACCCGCTGACCAAGCTGAATGAGGTATATTTTGAAGATGTTGCTCGTTACGAGCGTGTAACGATGGTGGCGAAAAAGGACCCCTTTTTGAATCAGAATTTTGGCGTGAAGGACAGCGATGTTTCTATTGTTACGCTTGTGGATGTGTTGAATCTTCGCAAATATGCTACGCAAACCGATGCAGTGGTTATTCTGCCAAAGAATGAAGCTTTGCGCAGCAATGAAATGTTTCCTTATAAATTGACGGTGCTTGATGTAAAAGATTTCGATGTTGATATTTTTGGTGGTTGGGTGCATCACAGTACTCATGAAATGAATGCTGCCGAACAATGTGTGGCGCAGGCGATTGAGAACATTTGTCAGAGCTACTCAGAAATGACGTTATAATTGTAGCGATGGGCTGTACGTATTGATGAAATACGTGCAGCCCATTTTTATTATTGGCGAAAATGATGGTTGCAGGAATTAGCCATATTTTTTCTTAATGATAAATATTGATAAACCAGGCTTTTAGAATCCATAAACTGGATATATCATATAGGCGTGGAAAGAAATCACGTGAAAGAGTTGATGGCCATCATAATCAAGCGTGTATCTTTTAGAAAGGGAAATAACCGCAAAGGAGAGGTTACAATGTCTGAGGCAGTAAAAAAGAAGAATACGATGTACTACATCAACTCAATTATTACTTTAGTTATTATTTTTGGTTTTGGTCAGCTTCCAGCCGTTGCCCCTTTGACTCCGTTGGGCATGAATTTGATTGGCATTTTCCTGGGGCTGCTGTATGGATGGATTTTTGTTGATATTGTTTGGCCAAGTATGGTTGGTATTTTGGCGCTGATGCTCATAGGTGGCATGGCACCAAAGGTTGCGCTGAATTCGAGTTTCGGTGACCCAATCGTTGTTATGATGTTCTTTATTTTTATCTTTTGTGCAGCGATTGATCAGTATGGATTGTCTCGCTTTATTTCGTTGTGGTTCATCACTCGTAAGTTTGTACAGGGAAAGCCTTGGATGTTTACCTTTGTGTTCCTGGCATCCATCTTTATTCTCGGCGGCCTCACCAGTGCTTCCCCAGCAGCCTTGATTGGTTGGGCGATTCTGTACGCCATCTGTGATCTTTGCGGTTACAAAAAAGGCGACGGCTATCCAACCATGATGGTTTTCGCGATTGTATTTGCAGCTCAGGTTGGGATGTCGATGATCCCATTCAAACAAGTACCACTGACCGTTCTTGGTGCTTTCGCAAACATTACAGGATCTTCCATTGATTATGCAAAATACATGTTAATTGCTATTATATGCTGCATTGTTTGTGCGATTCTTTTGTTGCTCATTTGCAAATTCATTTTCCGTCCAGATGTTTCCAAGTTGGTTGATTTGGATGCTACACAGCTGGATAAGAGCGGCGAAGCGCTGGTTCTTACGAAAGTTCAGAAGATCGTTCTGGGATTTTTGGCAGCATTGGTTCTTTGCTTATTGCTGCCAAGCTTTTTGCCAAAAGACTTTTTCTTAACACAGTTCTTGAACGGCATTGGCAACACTGGCGTTTGCATTTTTATTGTTGCTATCATGTGCTTCATCAAAGTTGACGGTAAACCACTTCTGAAGATTAAGAAAGCCATCGATAGCGGTGTTGCTTGGGGGATCATCTTCCTGTTGGCTGCTGTTCAGCCGCTGTCTTCTGCAATGACTGCTGAAGAAAGCGGGATCACTGAATGGATGATGGGGATTTTGAATCCAATCTTTGGTGGTAAGAGCCCGGTCTTCTTTATGGTTGTTATTGGTCTCATTGCAGCGCTCCTCACCAACGTTATGAACAACGGGGCACTTGGGGTGGCCTTGATGCCGATCGTTTACAGCTATTGCATGGCCAACGGTGTGGATCCTCAGTTGTCTGTCATCATCATTGTCATGAGCGTTCATCTTGCGTTCCTTACACCAGCAGCAAGTTCCAGTGCCTCCCTGTTGCATGGTAATGAATGGGTAACAACCAAGGATATCATGAAATCTGCGGTACCAATTATTATCGTTTCATGGATTGCCGTGACCGTAATTACGATTGCAATTGGTTCGATTATTTTTTAATGATTAGTACTTAACAATTTTTTAGAAAGAGGTGTTGGCGTATGCCACCAATCATTGACAAAGAAAAATGTATTGAATGCGGAACCTGTGCGCAAATTTGCCCATTGGATGTTATCCGTTTTGCGAAGAATGAAGAAGGAAAAAAAGTTGTTGTTGTGAAATATCCTTATGAATGCTGGCATTGCCGTGCATGCGTTAAGGATTGCCCAAAAGGTGCAATCTCAATGCGCTATCCATTGTCTCATATGATGTTCACAATGGATGTTCCAGAAGAAAAGCTCGCAAAAGAAAGAGGTGCTGAATAATGGATGTCAAGGTTCGCGATGAAATCATTAAAACAGAGTATTTAATTATCGGTGGTGGCGTAGCTGGCTTGATGTCTGCCATTACAGCAGCCAGCAAAGGCGTCGACGTTCTGATTGCTGAAAAAGCGGATACACGCCGTTCCGGTTCCGGCTGTGGTGGGAACGACCACTTCATGTGCTACATTCCAGAATGCCACGGGGACGATTTTGACCGTGTGATCTCTGAAATCAACGAAGGGATGGAAGGCGGCCCTTGGCAGGACCCATCCATGCTGCGCAAGATGATGCTGCGCACTCAGAGCGTGGTTGAACGCTGGGAAAAATGGGGCGTCAACATGAAGCCTACCGGCGAATATCATTTTGAAGGGCACACCATGCCGTCTCGCCAGTGCTATCATTTGAAATACGACGGCGCCAATCAGAAACGCGTGCTGACCAACGAAGCCCGCAAGAACGGCGCAAAGATTATGAACAAGCTTTTCATCAACGACATTTTGACCAATGATGAAGGCCGTGCTGTTGGTGCGATTGGTTTTATTCTTGCAGAAGATGAACCGGAAGTCGTTGTCATCCAGGCCAAGGCGGTGCTGGTTGCTACTGCACAGGCTATGCGCATGTATCCAAACGTTAACCCTGCTTACATTTTCAACACCCACAGCTGCCCAGCTGCTGCCGGTGGTGCAGCGATTGCTTATCGTGCTGGTGCCAAACTGGTTAACATCGACGTGCCTTATCGCCATGCTGGGGTTAAAGGCTTTGCACGCAGTGGGAAGGCTACCTGGTTTGGTGTCATCAGTGACATCAACGGCGACTCTATCAGCCCATTCTGTGACAAGCCGGACCGCAAACGCGGCGACGCGCTCATGGATATCAACACCGGCGTGTTCACCAAGCGTCTGGACAACGCAACCGGTCCAACTTTCATGAACTGCACTGGTTACAGCGAAGAAGACCACGTTTATCAGCATCAGCAATTCAAATGCGAAGGCATTGATTCCATCACAGATTATCTTGATCAGCGTGGCATTGACCTGCACAAGAGCATGGTTGAATTTGGGACCTACGACTACTCTTTGGCACAGCGCGGCATTGACATCGATCTGAATGCGGCTACCAGCGTTCCTGGCATTTATGCAGCTGGCATTGTTTGTGGTAACGTTCGTGGGAACATTACCAGTGCGTCCGTATGGGGCGATGTTGCCGGTGAATCTGTGGCTGAATACGTTAAGACTGTTGATGAATACGATGTATCCGGTCATCCAGCTATTCAGGAACACATTGATTTCTACAACCAACTGATGACCCGTCAGAACGGAGCATACTGGCTCGAAGCAAACTCCACTCTGCAGGTTATCATGAACGACTACATCGGTCTCAAGCTGCGTAGTGAAGACATGATGCGTGCTGGCATCAAATACCTTGATGATTTGAAATCCTATGCAAAATCGGATCTTGCTTGCGAAGATGCGCATCAGCTTATGCGTACTATGGAGCTCTTTGACCTGATTGATTTGGGTAAAGCTGTTGCCATCACTTCTCGCAACCGCAAAGAAAGCCGTGGCGGCCATAAGCGCATCGACTATGACTACACCAATCCTTTGCTGAACAATATGTTCCAGACCATTCATCTGGATAAAAATGGTGAAGAAGTTTTGGAATGGCGCAAGAGATTTTAAGACTGATTTGCGAAACTCGCATTGTCCATGGAAACGTTTCTGTGGACAATGCTTTTATTTAAGGAGGACAGCGCGATGATTCAATCCATTGATCAAGAAAAGTGTATTGGCTGTGGCACCTGTGTGGAAATCTGTCCGTTGGATACGATCCGCCTCGATGAAAATGGCAAAGCCTTCATTGCTTATGGAGACGACTGCATGACCTGTTTCAAATGTGAACGACTTTGCCCAGGTGGCGCCATCTTTGTGCATCCATTCAAAGAAGCGCTGCCAATGGCGTTTGAGTGAGTGGAGGTGTTGTGATGGAACTGACAAATGTAAAAGACATCCGTCTAAAAACCGATATTTTAATCATCGGTGGTGGTTCTGCTGGGTTATGGGCAGCAGACCGAGCAAAGGAACTCAATCCTGATCTGGATGTGCTGGTTGTCGATAAAGGGCCCGCCGACTGGGGTGGCCTGATGTCCATGTCTGGTGGGGACTTTGATGTCATTCTGCCAGGCGAAAACATTGACGACTGGGTGAAGGACCTTGTGTATTATTACGATGGCCTTTGCAACCAGGAACTGGTGGAAACACTGCTCTCACAATCCTATGCGCGCATGCAGGATTATGAACGTTTGGGATGCCGCTTTTTCCGCAAAGAGGACGGTAGCCTCAAAGGTATTCCTCAGCGCGGGCTGCCGCATGTTAAGCTCTACCCAGCTCAGTATAAAGGCAAGGGCGGCGAGGACATGGCGCGCAACCTTATTAAAGAAGTAAAGGAACGCGGCGTTAAGCGCTTGGGCCGTATTTTAATCACAGATCTTTTAAAAGATGGCGAACGAGTTGTTGGTGCAGTGGGCTTTGATTCCCGCAGCGGCGATTTCTACATTATTGAGGCGCGTGCTGTGATTCTTTCAACCGGCTGGACCGGCTGGAAGACTTCTTATGGTAAAAACACCACCACTGGCGAAGGCGCAGAATTGGCCTTTAAAGCCGGTGCTAAACTTAGCAATTTTGAATTTGGCCGCGTTTGGAACGTGCCAAAGCTCTTTGGGTGGGAAGGACAGACGGCGCTCTTTCCACTGGGGGCAAAGGTGGTCAATGGCGTTGGCGAGCCTTTAATGGATCCTTATTCTCCAGTGCTTGGTGCGAACACCGACCCGCATTTCACGACTCTGGCAATGGCTGTTGAACATCGCAAAGGCAATGGGCCGTTCTATCTTGACATTAGTGCGGTCAACCCAGATGATCTGGTGCTGTTGAAACCTCAGGATGGCTGGCAAAAACTGAACTATGATAAGCTTTGCGATCTTGGCATTGATATGTTTAAGGAAAACAGCGAATGGATCCCACAGCTGACTTGTGGCTTTGGCGGCGTGGAAGCCGAACTTGACGGCTACACCGGTGTGCCTGGTCTCTATGCTGCTGGTACCGCACGCAGCCTGGACCCAGGTGTTTACATGGGCGGCTTTGCTCTCGAAACCACCGCTTCTGGCGGTTACATGACCGGTGAAGCAGTGGTTAAAGCCTTGCAGAACGATGTTCAGGGCGGCGCTTTAGATGAGGCGGTTATTGCTGAAAAGAAAGCCGCGCTGTACGCGCAGATTGGCGATGATGGCATCGCTCCTCACGATGTACTGCGTGCCATCCAGGAAACTCTTTTCCCTTACGAAGTTTCCATCATCAAGAGCGAACGCTCTTTGAACGAAGCGCTCGATAAGCTGCATCAAATTCAGCAAGATCTGCTGCCACGCATGAAGGCGAAAGATCCTCATTTCCTGCTCAAGCTCATTGAAGTACAAGGCATCTCCTTCATCAGTGAACTTTATTTGCAGGCTTCGCTGCTGCGCAAGGAATCTCGTGCTGGTCATTTCCGCGAAGATTATCCAACACGCAACAACGACGAATTCCTGGCATGGATTGTGGCCGAACAGGATGAGCAAGGCGACATTGCTTATTCTAAAAAACCAGTGCCAGTGGAACGCTATAAGCATAAAATTGACAAATACTATTCGGACAACTTTACGTTCTCCCAGATTTTTTCAGAATAGGGAGAAGAAAAATAATCACTCATTTTTAACAAGAAGTTTCTCTTATTTTCTAAACCTTTCCTATATCTTGGAAGCGGCGCACAGTCCCCCTGTGCGCCGTTTTCTTTGTTGAAAAATGGATTGTTTTGACATTGAAACGTTCTTGCCGATAAAAGGTGGTACTGTGGTTCAAAATGTGCCCTCAAAAACACTGTTGTTATTTTGTGAGATTTTGCGGAGGTTTGGCTGGTATACTGAAAGGAAGGAGGCGAGAATCATGCAGGAAAAGATTTTGGTGGTGGAGGATGATGCTGTGCTCAATAGTATGATCGATTATCATTTGCGTGGTGCAGGCTATGCGGTGACGAGCGCACATACGGCTGCTGAGGCAGAGAAAGCAATGGAGACAACAGCGTTCGACATGGCGCTGCTCGATGTCAATTTGCCGGATGGGGACGGGTTTGCGCTCTGTCGGCAGCTCAAGGCCATGCAGCCGGCAGCTATCGTGCTTTTCCTTACGGCCAATGATCAGGAAGCCAATCAGATTCGCGGCTATGAGTTGGGAGCGGTGGATTATATCACCAAGCCTTTTTATATTGGCGCGCTGCAACGAAAAATTCAGGCATTGTTTGCCATGGCGGCGCATCATGCGCCAGGCACGTCGCTGTATGACGATGGCCAATTGCTGCTGGATTTTGCAGCACAAACAGCGCATTTCGAAGGAAAAATGCTGCGGCTTACGGCTATGGAGTTCAAGGTGCTGGATCTTTTCTGTCGCCATCCACAACAAGTGCTGACACGGCGGCAGCTGTTGGAAAAACTCTGGGATTGCGACGCGCGTTTTGTCGAGGAACATACTTTGACGGCGACGGTGAGCCGCATTCGCGGGAAACTTGAAGCCGCTGGCGCACAGGGCTATATTAAGACGGTGTACGGTATGGGTTACCAATGGGTGGGAGGTGCGGCATCATGCAGCCAAATGAATGGTCGCTGAAAACATGCTTTTCTTCTATTCTATTGGCCATGCTGACTGTGATGATGGCGCTCAGTATAGTTGCCTGGCGCTGTGTTGGCGAAACGTGGATCCTCGCGTTTGCTGCGGCATTGATGCTCTGTGCCTTGCTCGGGAATTATGCCTGTATACAGGTCTTAGCCGGGCGGCTGCAGCGTTTCAGTGACGAGCTTTGCGCAACCATTACGCGTATGATGGAGTCAGACGCATCATTGCCGGTGCCTCGCGACAGTGAAGCGCTTTTTGACCGCATCAGCCAACGTTTGCTGCGGCTCCAAACGGTGCAGCAGAGTCAGAGACGTCGTCTGGATGAAGAGCGTCAGGCGCTGCAGGGATTGGTGTCAGATATCGCTCATCAGGTACGTACACCAATGAGCAACATACAGATGCTTTGCGATACCTTGTTGGAGCAGTCGCTCAGTGATGAGAATTGTCGTACTTTTCTTGGTACGATGCGTGTTCAGACGGATAAGCTGGCTTTTCTGATCGAAGCACTGGTCAAAACGTCGCGATTGGAAACGGGCCTGGTGCATATAGAAAAACGCTTGTTGCCAGTGTATGATACGGTGGCGCAGGCTCTAAGCGGTGTTGTGTCGGCTGCTGAACAGAAAAAAATCACAGTGACGGTGGATTGTCCGGAGAATCTGCAGCTGTCGCACGATAGCCGTTGGACGGCAGAGGCGCTCTTCAATCTGCTGGACAATGCAGTGAAGTATGCGCCAGTTGGTGGTAAGGTAAGGCTTGCTGTGACCAGTGGTGAGATGTTTGCTGCGTTTAGTGTTCATGATAATGGGCCAGGAATTCCAGAGAGTCAGCAGGCGCAGGTGTTTCAACGTTTCTATCGAGCGCCGTCTGTGCATGAGATTCCAGGCGTTGGTTTGGGACTGTATCTGGCGCGCGAAATCGTGACTCGACAGGGTGGTTACATTCGATTAAGCTCAGCACCAGGTCAGGGTACTGAATTTTCCATTATGCTGCCGTTGCGAGAGACAATTTAAAGGGAGACTTGCAGATGAGGAGTGGAATCAGTTAGAATGGCAATAACAGAAAGGGTGTGAGGCAATGATCAATTATTCAGAAGACGCAAACAGGCTCTATCACATACAGGTGGGCAAGGGGGAGGTCGGTCGTTATGTGCTCCTGCCTGGTGATCCTAAGCGTTGTGCGAAAATCGCTCAGTATTTTGATGATGCGCAGTTGGTGGCCGACAGCCGTGAATTTGTGACTTATACGGGCTATCTCGACGGCGAAATGGTGAGTGTAACATCTACGGGTATCGGTGGGCCATCGTCGGCGATTGCCATGGAGGAACTGGTCATGGCCGGGGCCGATACCTTTGTGCGTGTTGGCACCTGCGGCGGTATGCAGCTGGATGTCATGAGCGGCGACATCGTTGTGGCCAATGGCGCCATTCGCATGGAAGGAACAAGCCGCGAGTATGCGCCGATTGAGTTTCCAGCGGTGGCTGATCTAGAGGTAACCAATGCGCTTGTGGCGGCAGCGAAGTCCTTGCAGCTGCCTCATCATGTGGGCGTGGTGCAATGCAAAGATTCGTTTTATGGTCAGCACTCGCCGGAAACAAAGCCTGTGAGCGTTGAGCTTACGCAGAAGTGGGAGGCCTGGAAACGTCTCGGATGTTTGGCCTCTGAGATGGAATCGGCGGCCCTTTTTATTGTTGCAAGCACTCTCAAGGTGCGCTGTGGTTCCTGCTTCCTTGTCATGGCCAATCAGGAGCGTGCGACTGCGGGGTTGGACAATCCGGTGGTGCACGAAACCGATGCGGCCATTCGAACGGGCATCGAAGCGATACGGCGGTTGATCCGCGCCGACAGGGAGAAGTGAGCAATGAACGAGGCCACGATTCGAACCTTGATTACCAGAGCGCTGGCTCAGAGAGAGCTGGCCTATGCACCGTATTCTCATTTTCAGGTAGGAGCAGCGCTGCTGACGACAGATGGTGCCATTTATACCGGCTGCAACATTGAGAACGCTGCCTATACGCCGACCAACTGTGCCGAACGCACGGCGTTTTTCAAAGCGATCAGCGAAGGGGCGCGAGATTTTACTGCCATTGCCATTGTTGGCGGTGCAGAGGGGGAAGCTCCCAGTGACTACACGGCGCCTTGTGGCGTATGTCGTCAGGTGATGCAAGAATTTTGCGCGCCGGATGATTTTACCATTGTCCTAGCTCACAACGAGGACGATTATCGCTTGATGACTTTGCGGGAGCTTTTGCCGGAAGGTTTTGGGCCCGATAATTTAACACAGACTTAGCAAGCAACAGGCGCGCATGTTCGCAGTAGAACGTGCGCGCCTGCTTTTTACGGAGGATTCTGTGACCTTTGATCGTTATACTGGCAGCAGAAAGGAAGTGAAGAACATGTGTATTTTGGAAACGGTTGATCTGCACAAGACCTACGGTGAAGGTGCCAGCCTCGTTCGTGCTCTTGACGGCGTGAGTCTGACAATTCGCGAAGGGGAGTTTGTGGCTGTTGTCGGCACTTCTGGCAGCGGGAAGTCCACGTTGCTGCACATGATGGGTGGGCTGGACACGCCGAGCAGCGGGCAGGTGTTTGTCCGCGGCAAGGAGCTCGGAGCTATGAGCGATGAGGCGCGTACCATCTTTCGCAGGCGCAACATTGGCTTTGTGTTTCAGAATTACAATCTGGTGCCGATATTGAATGTGTACGAAAACATTGTATTGCCAGTGGAACTGGATGGGGATCGAGTGGACACGGCATTTTTTGAACAGGTGGTTGCCATGCTGGGTTTGGACGATAAGCTGGACAATCTGCCGGCAGCATTGTCTGGCGGTCAGCAGCAACGTGTGGCCATTGCCAGGGCATTGATCACCAAGCCGGCTCTGATTCTCGCTGATGAACCGACGGGTAATCTGGACAGCCGCACCAGTGCCGATGTATTGGGATTGATTCGGCGTACCAGCGTGGAATTTGATCAGACGGTGGTGATGATCACGCATAATAATGACATCGCCTGCCTTGCCGACCGCATCATTCGTATTGAGGATGGCCGTGTTGTCCATGAGGGAGGCGAGATGTCATGAGAAGGCCTTTTGAAAATGACACTTCTTCTGTCGTTCACAAGTTATCAAAACGCTCGTTGACTCACGACCGCAAAAGTGCGGCTCTGCTCGTGCTGACGATTGCTTTGGCGGTGGCAATGGTGCTGGCAATCGCCCTGGCTTCGGCGGGCATGGCGGAAAAGGCGAAAGATCCGTATCGTCAGCAGGCACAGGTGACGGTGGTTGGGGCAAACGACGAACAGTTGCAGGCCATGCGTGCCGCTGAGGGGATCGAATGGGTCGGCGAGTACGCAGCGCTGGGGTATTCGCATCAAAATGGCACCGAATTGTTGGTGGTCTATGGGGATGCCGACTATCTTGACAAACAGGCACCGCTGTCTGTTGAGGGACGGCTGCCAGTGGCGAATGACGAAATCATGCTCGAGCGTGATTATTTGCAACGACAAGGCTGGTCGCTGCAGGTGGGCGACCGAGTGGAAATGGATTTGACTGGATTGGGCACAACGGCCTCCTACCGTCTCAGCGGTATTGTTGAAAACGAAAGCAACGACGACAGTCTTTATACCGTCTATGTGAGCAAGACACTGGCACAGACCCTTGCTGATGATACGATGGACGGCCATTGGCAGATCACCGCTTATACGAGAATGGAGACGGAGGATATTTCGGCAGATGGGCTGACGGCTCTAGCTGGAGAGCTTTTGACGCCCTTGGGCGTTGCGGAGCAGCAAATTTTTCTGACCGATTATTTTGCAGCCATGAATGGCGCCGTGGGCGGCGGGCTGCACCTTTCGATTCCATTGCTGGCGATGATCACTGGCGTCTTGGCAGCGGTGATCGTTTATGGCGTGTTTTACACGATGATAGTTAAAAACGTACAGATGCTGGGGCAGCTGCGCACCATTGGCATGACGACACGGCAGGTGCGGCGCATGATGCGGCGAAGCGGTCGTCGTCTCGCTGTACAGGGCATTTGTCTTGGTTTGATGATGGGTACGTTATTGGGATTTATTATTTGTCCTGGCGGTTTTCGCTTGCCGACGGCGCTGATCTATGGCAGCGTGAGCGCAGCGATTGCCTGGATGGCGGTGACGCTGGCCATCTGGCGGCCAGTGCGCATTGCTGCCAGAATTTCGCCCATCGAAGGCAGCCGTTATCTTGCGGCACATGGCAGCCGCAAGCACAGGCACCGTCGTCATCGTCCTTTGACACCAGCACGTTTGGCGGCCATCAACCTTGGCCGCAGCCGGTTTAAAACGGCGTTCACACTGCTGGCCCTCTCTCTCAGTGGAGCGCTCTTTCTAGCAGTGGCAACGGTGGCTGGCTCTATTGACGCAGAGAAACAGGCGCGGTTTGAATATTATCCGGCTGGTGATATTGAGGTGATGTTGCAGGGAGTGGCGCGTTCGACCTTTGAAGCCAATGGCGAGTACAATTACGACACCCGCTTGCAGCAGGAGGACAATCCATTGTCCGATCCGGCGCTCAATGAGGCACTTCTGTCTATCGACGGCGTGGAAAAGGTGACAGCGCACAAGGCCATTCGGGCCACCATTGAAATGCCCTGGGATATGGGCAGCATTTTGTCGCAGGATAGCTTGGTGCCGGTGATTGACCGTGAGGATTTTAATGCCATTGCTGCGCTGCTGACAGATGGTACGCCGGATTATGAAGCAATGAGCGCTGACAATGGCATTCTCATCAATAACAAGTATGGCAAGGTTGGCGATCGTTTCTCGGTCAGTGTGCGTGGAATAGACGGTGAGAAAAAAACGTTCACTGCAACAGCTGTGGGCAGTTTCGATCCGGAGGCGCTGATGGCTGCTTATCCTCTGGTGCCAGGTTCTCCCACGTTTTTACTGACGGTGGACAGTGTCGAGCAACTGACCGGGGTGCAGGATTTGACAGGCGTTCTGACGGTGCAGACTGCGGATGGTGCTTTCGAATCGGTGAGAAAACAAATCAGACGGATGGCCGATGCCAGCGATACCATTGATGAGAATGACATTTTGCAGACCATCACAAACATTCAGACCATCAATGGCATCACCATTCGCAATCTTTATCTGGTGGCGATGGTACTCTTTTTATTTGGTGGGCTCAGTATGAGTAATATGCTCATCGTTGATTTGCGCAGCCGTCAACGGGAATTTGGCCTTCTTGAGGCAGTGGGCGCGACGCAGCGTCAGTTGCGTCGGATGCTGTTTTGGGAGATGGGTACGATTCTTGGCGTGACAGGCCTGCTTAGTCTTTTAGTCGGGGCTGTGGCCAGTGCCATTGCCTGCGCGCGCATCGATGCCCTGCATCACTGTATCAATGTGGCGCTGCCTTGGCCATTTTTGCTGGCTTTCCTTACGCTGCTGTTTGTCATTGGCGGAGTGACCATCGCTGTTGCTTGGCGGCAATTGCGCCGACGTTCGGTTCTCGCTGCTGTTCGCAATGAGTGATGACGGAAGAGTCCCGCGAACAACGCTCATTCTTATTATTAGCTGGTCAGTATTTGACTAGATGCGTATATTTACCTATGGTAAAATTTCTGTAATGCGGTCGCATGGCGAATGCCAACGACCGCACTATGATTTTATGCTGGTCAAAAAGAATGGAGAGTGAGCAATGAATACAGTCGAAAACATTAAAAAACAGAAGTTTTTACGAAAAAATGGGACCATTCTATTCATCACTCTGATGAATATGTTTATTCCACTTTCTACAGACTTGTATCTTCCGGCGTTGCCAACGATGAGTGGGCATTTCAATGCGTCAGCATCGCTGGTCAACTTGACTCTTGTTAGTTTTTTCTTCTTTTTCGCTTGCGGAACCATTTTCTTTGGGCCATTGTGTGATAAATATGGCCGACGCAAAGTGCTGATTCTCAGCAGCGCCATGTACACTCTTGCCAGTGCTTGCTGTGCGTTGTCGCCGAACGTATACATCATGATTGTTGCCCGGGTGTTCCAAGGGATCAGCGCTGGTGGCATCATTTCAGCTTCTACGGTGTTGGTTAAAGACTGCTTTGCCGGCCGTCAGCGCGAAACCATTCTTGCAGTGGTACAGTCGGCATCTGGGCTGGCGCCAATGTTGGCACCGGTGTTGGGGGCTTTTCTCTTGAAGATCACCGACTGGCGCGGGGCCTTTGAGGTGTTGACGGCAGCAGGTGTGATTTGCTTGGTGCTTTCGGTGCTTTATCAGGAAACGCTGCCGGAGGAAGAACGTTTGCAAGAGTCGGCCTTTGCTTCTCTTGGTAAGCTGGGAATCGTAGGAAAAAATCCAGGCTTTATGATTCCGTGCATCATTTTCTCGTTGTACAATTTCGCTTTTATGGGCTATATTTCTGTGTCGTCCTACATTTATGTGGATTTCTTTGGTCTCTCAGAGCAGGTATACAGCTATTTCTTTGCGGTCAATGCGTTGGTGTCTTTGCTGGGGCCGGTCGTCTATGTGCGTTTCCTGGCCAAAGCCAATAAGCAGAAGCTCGTTTATGTTTGTTTTTTGGGCTATCTTGTTGCAGGCGTGCTGCTGGTGCTTTTTGGCCAACTGCTGCCGTTCTTATTCTGGATTGGTTTTGCGCCATTTACCTTCTTTGGCTCTCTGATTCGCCCATTCAGTTCCAATCTGTTGCTGGAACAGCAGAAGGGCGATACGGGTTCGGCGTCGTCGCTGCTCAATGGGGTGTTTACCGTTATTGGCAGCCTGGGCATGCTGTGTGTATCGGCAGCGTCCAATGGCGTGCTGGCCTTGGGCAGTGTTGTTTTGGCCAGCGGCATCATCAGTTTGCTGGGGTGGACCGCACTTATGCGTTCCAAGATTACCATTGTTGGCATGAAAGAATAATTTATCAGCGTCGCTCATCGTTGGATGGCGGCGCTTTTTGTTTGCTCAAAGAGAGAAAAGTTCGCGTTGGTATTGGTTCAATCTTGTTGGTCGGAATTTCTGGCAGAGGTGACGGGTGGTGTTATGAATGACGTGTGATGCGCGTTGATTATGGTGAACAGTGGCTGCTTAGAATCTGCATGCAGTGTCTTGAGAAATGCGTGCCGACGTGCCATAATATGAAAGCGCTGTGGCGCAAAATGTTTTGCTTGCGTCCGGCAGCAAGAGAAAAAGGAGGCCCATTATTTTGAGCGATACATTCAAAAAAATGTTGAGTTATTACAAGCCCTATATGGGGATTTTTTTGGCGGACATGCTGTTTGCCACGCTGTCTGCAGCGGTGGCATTGATCATACCGTTGGTGGTGCGCTATGTGACATCGACGCTGATCTATGAACCGAAGGATGTTATTTTGCATCAGACCGTGTATTTGGCCGTTGGCTTGTTGGTATTGCTGGTTGTAGATTGTTACAGCCGATTTTTTATTGGCAATTATGGCCACGTCATGGGTGCGAAGATTGAATACGACATGCGTGAGGAAGTTTTTGACCATCTGCAGAAGTTATCTTTCTCCTTCTACGACGACGCCAAGGTGGGGCAGCTGATGAGCCGCGTCACCAACGACCTGTTCGATATCACCGAGCTGTTGCACCATGGGCCGGAGAACATCATTCTGTCGGTGCTGAAAATCGTCGGTGCCTTCATTATTCTGGTCAACATCAACGGCTGGCTGGCACTGGCTGCGTTCATTATTTTGCCAGTTATGTTTATTTTTGCGTTTGTGCTCAACAAACGCATGCGTCGCGCGTCTCGGCGCAACCGTGAAAAAATTGCCGAGATCAACGCCCAGATTGAGGATAATCTGGCAGGGATTCGCGTGGTGAAGTCTTTTGCCAACGAGCAGGAGGAAAATCGTAAGTTTTCCATCGGCAACAAAGGGTTCCTAGCCGCTAAGAAAAACAGCTATCATTATATGGGGACTTTCCAGGCGGGTGTTGGCTTTTTTACGACGTTGATTCAGGTGAGCGTCATCGTCACCGGTTGTGTGTTGATCGCCAATGGCCGACTGGACATCAGCGATCTGGTGACCTTCCTACTCTACATCAGTGTATTTACCGAACCTATTACCACGCTGGTTAATTTCACCGAGCAGTTCCAGAATGGGTACACAGGCTTTGAGCGTTTCCGCGAACTGATGAACATCGATCCAGACATTGAAGACGGGCCAAATGCCGTGCCGCTTGAAAAGGTGCGCGGGGAGATTTGCTTCGACAATGTTTCCTTTCATTATAAAGAAGCACAGGAAGAGGTCCTGCAGCACATCAATTTGCAGGTGCCGGCGGGAGCTTATGTGGCATTGGTGGGCTCATCCGGCGCTGGGAAAACCACGTTGTGTTCGCTGATTCCTCGTTTCTATGATGTGTCCAGCGGACGGATCACTGTTGATGGCCATGATGTGCGCGATGTGACGCTGAAAAGTCTGCGCGACAACATTGGCATTGTGCAGCAGGATGTTTATCTTTTTGCGGGCACCATTTATGAGAACATTCTTTACGGCAAGCCGGATGCTACGCCGGAAGAAGTGATTGCAGCGGCGAAAAATGCCAATGCTCACGATTTCATTATGGCCTTTCCGGACGGCTACGACACGGACATCGGTCAGCGTGGCATCAAACTCAGCGGTGGTCAGAAGCAGCGTTTGTCGATTGCGCGCGTGTTCTTAAAAAATCCACCGATTTTGATTTTTGACGAGGCCACTTCGGCGCTTGATAATGAGAGCGAACGCATTGTGCAGGAATCGCTTGAAAAATTGGCAGAAAACCGCACCACCTTTGTGATTGCGCATCGTCTGTCGACGATTCAAAATGCGGAGCGCATTCTCGTGCTGACGGAAGATGGCATCACCGAATCTGGTACCCACGCAGAACTCTTGGCTCGAGACGGCGTATACGCCAAGTTGTATCACCAGTGAGGAGGGTGGTGTTGATGTTTGAAACCATGATTGACGCGATCTGCTGGCGCATGATGGCCTTTGACAAAGGCGATGTCAAACGCATTCAGCATTTTCTCAAGGTTCACGCGTACGCGCGCCTGATTGCTAAAGCGGAGAAGGTGACAGCCCATCAGCAATTTATTATTGAAGCTGCGGCGCTCGTTCATGACATCGGCATCCATCCGGCAGAAAGCAAGTATGGCCGCTGTGATGGCAAGCTGCAGGAACAAGAAGGGCCGGCACCGGCACGACGGTTACTGGAAGAAGCTGGCGTGGAGCCGACAGACATCGATCGCATTGCCTGGTTGGTGGGCCATCACCATACCTATCATCCTGTGGAGGGGCTGGATCATCAGATTTTGATCGAAGCGGATTTTCTTGTTAATCTGTATGAAGATGCAGCCAACTCTGAGGCAGTGCATCAAGCCTACGAACGCATTTTTCGTACGAATGGCGGAAAAGAGCTGTGCCGTTTGACGTTTGGCTGGGAGGGAGAACAGGCATGAAAACCATTGGATTGATCGGCGGTATGAGTTGGGAAAGTACGGCGAGCTATTATCAAGTTATCAATGAAACCGTGCGCGATGCGTTGGGCGGTCTTCATTCCGCTAAAATTCTTATGGATAGTGTTGATTTTGCGGACATTGCCGTGCATCAATTTGCCGATGATTGGACGACCTGTGCCCAGATGATTGGCGATGCAGCACTGCGTCTAGAGCAGGCTGGTGCAGACTTCATCGTCATCAGCACCAATACCATGCACAAGGTGGCGCCGCAGATAGCGGCGCGTCTGTCGATTCCGCTTCTGCACATTGCCGATGCAACGGCTGCGGCCTTGCGAGAGGCTGGCGTACGGCGTGTGGCGCTTTTAGGCACTCAAACGACGATGGTGGAACCGTTCTATAAAGGACGGTTGGCGGAGCAGGGCTTCGAGGTTCTGACACCGGCGCCGGAAGCGATGGCAATGGTCAATCACATCATCTTTGAGGAACTTTGCAAGGGCATTTTCCAGGACCACTCGCGCCAGTGCTGTCGTGAGATCATCGCGGCGTTGACGCAGGAGGGGGCAGAGGGTGTGATTCTTGGCTGTACGGAAATTGGACTGCTGATTCGCCAGGAAGATTGTTCGGTGCCGCTGTTTGATACGACATTGATTCATGCGCACGAAGCGGCTAAAATGGCATTAGACGATTGAGCAATGAGTGAACAACAAAGGAGCGGATAAGAATGAGTTTTAGAGAGTTGGTTATGAAACGCCGCAGCCGTCGAGTGTATACTGGTGCGGCCATTCCTGAAGCAAGTCTGCAGCGCATCCTCGAAGCTGGGCTGTTGGCGCCGACCGGCCGCAACTTACATCCAGTGGAAGTGATTGTGGTGCGCGAGCGCGGCATGTTGGAGACTTTGTCACGCTCAAAAACTGGTGGCTCAGCCTTGTTGGCAAACGCTGATGCTGCTCTGGTAGTAATTGGCGATACCGCACGCTCTGATACCTGGGTGGAAGATGGTTCGATCATGATGGCTTACATGCAGCTGGAAGCGGAAGCACAGGGCATTGGGAATTGCTGGGTACAGATTCGCAGCCGCTTCTCACAAACATTGCAGTCAGATGGCAGCAACCTGCCGTCGAATGCGTACGTGCGTCAGGCGCTGGATATTCCTGAACCTTACGAGGTGTTGGCCATTTTGGCGCTTGGCATGAGCGATGAACAGCGGCCAGTGCATTTGGAAGAGGAAATGGACTGGAGCCATTGTCATCAAGAAAAATTTTGAGGGATGCGTGCCGTTCCACAAGAAACGATGAGCAAGATCATTGAAATTTTCCGAAAATCATGGTATATTACCAAATAACCGTATAAAAATCATCATATAAAAATTTTTAAAGAAAGCAGAGTTGATTGTTTCCTTATGGACAGTAGTACGATAGGTATGATAGTTGCCGTTGCGATTTTAATTGTTTGTTCCGCTTTTTTCTCAGCGACAGAGACCGCTTTTACTTCATTAAATAGCATCCGCATGAAAACATGGGCGGATAATGGCGATCAGCGGGCTGCGCGTGCGCTTGCGCTGTCGGAGAACTACGATAAGCTGCTCTCGAGTATTCTTATCGGGAACAATATTGTCAACATTACTGCTTCAACCATTTCTACAGTATTATGTACAAAATTGTTTTTCGAATATGGGCCAACCATTTCGACGATTGCTGTTACTGTAATTGTTTTGATTTTCGGTGAAATTTCTCCAAAGAGCATTTCAAAAGAATTTCCTGAACGTTTCGCCATGTTTTCCGCACCGATTTTAAAAGTCATTATCACGGTACTGACGCCGCTGAACTTTTTGTTTAGTGGGTGGAAAAAGCTGTTATCAAAAGTGTTTAAAATGAAGAACGACGGCGGGATTACAGAAGAAGAGCTCATGGGCATTGTGGACCAAGCCGAGAGCGAAGGCGGTCTGGATGCTCACGAAGGGGATTTGATTCGCGCTTCTATTGAATTTAACGATCTGGATGTTTCAGACATCTTAACGCCGCGCGTGGATTTGGTGGCTGTTGATGAGGAAGCATCCATGGAAGAAGTGGGGGCACTCTTTGTTGAAAATGGGTATTCTCGTTTGCCAGTGTATCATGACACCATTGATAATATCATCGGTGTTGTTCATCAGAAAGATTTCTACAAGGCGCGCGTGCGTGGGGAAAATCGTTTGGCTATGGTAAAATCTCCTGTTGTCTACACGACGCCAAACACAAAGATTTTCAAGTTGCTGCGCACCTTGCAAATGAACAAAGTGCACATGGCTGTTGTTGTTGATGAATATGGCGGTACTGAAGGGATTGTTACGCTCGAGGATATCCTGGAAGAGCTTGTTGGTGAAATCTGGGATGAACATGATGAAATCATTGAATCCTTCAACAAACAGCCTGATGGCAGTTACTTGATTGATTGTACGGCGGATTTAGACGATATGTACGATCTCTTTCAAATTAAAGGGGAATGCGAAGCGTCGACGGTTTCTGGCTGGGTGTTGGAAC
>ERZ1034920.343-NODE-343-length-38134-cov-51.431865_pt1 | contig 38134 bp, 31 predicted proteins | sample MGYA00520688_ERZ1034920 | MGnify/ENA primary metagenome ERZ1034920 (study PRJEB33766, sample SAMN09781785) | gut metagenome | biome: gut microbiome | host: Homo sapiens | place: Madagascar | study: EMG produced TPA metagenomics assembly of the PRJNA485056 data...
CTATTATCAGAAATGATAATAGGCCACACATTTCAATCTGTATGTCAACAAAAAATTCAAATTTTCCATAAAAAAAGAGGAGCACATTTTTTGTGTTCCTCTTAAAAGATGCCATTTCTTAACTTAATGACATTGGGAGATTAATCCTTCTTTGAAATGTAAAGTGTACATGTAAAGTCTAGGTTTTTCGATTGATCAATCAAATATTGGGGTTGTACTTTAGCGCCCCAGCTATTGATTCCGCCTACGCCCATTTGTTGTTTTGTGATTCTTAAATAGGTTGTGTGGGTTTGTGGCAGTTCAAACGTGTGTTTTGCGTTATATAAGTGCATAAAGGAATATTTGCTGGCTTGACATTCCATATTTTCTGACTTTACGTTAAATGCATTTGTTCCATCAGATAGGCAGCACCATTTGCAGTCGGTATGATTGCCGTATTCTTGTGGTTTTAAGTATGGAATGTAGTTTGTATCTACATTTTCAGAGTAGAAATCGGTTAGTGCGTGATTTCGATCTATATATGTGTCTTTTTCGCCTTTTCCAAAATACGCAAAGTTTTTAAATGTTTCTTTTAGGGCAAACTCGATCCCAAATAGTGGTAGGGTTTGTCTTTTTGAGTTTTTGTCTAAGTGCAATTGGATTTGAATACTTTGATTGTTGTAGACTGTATAGACGAGTTTACATTCTTCTTCAATGGATTCTAGTTGAATTGTATAGATCATTTGTGCGCATTTGGAGTTGCGTATCATTTTAAAGTCAACTACATTTTGAAATAGGCTTGCGTTAAGCCAGTTGGCATAAGTTTGTTTGGCACCACGATCATTGTCGGTTAAGGCTCTGTAGAAGACAGGTTTTGGTGTTTCTTGAAGTAATTCTGTATCGTTTACTTGAATGGATACTAAGCCTTTTCGTTTGTCGAATAGATATTCAGTGTCCATAAATTGAATGCCAATTGTATTTTGTCCTTCCACTACAAGCATTGCACTTTCTTTGGGTTGGTCTTGTTTGACTTCGAAGACTTGTTGGTCAAAAGCTTGAATACCAAGTGGTGTTTTATAGTAGATGGTTTTTGTATAGTAGCCTGGCGTATTGATTTGTTTAAATTGTACGGGCATTGTTTTTGTAGTGCCTGGTTCTACACTTGTTTTAAAGATGCCGGATTGAATGGCTAGTCCATTTCGTTTGAGTTCAAAGATAAATGTATCTTTACCTAGGTCGTAGAATAGGTTTTTGTTTTTAATGGTTACCGAATCGAAATGGATTTCCATATCCACATATCTGTAGAGTTGTTTGAGTTCTTGGCTTTTGCCAGTTTCTTGTCGGTTGGCTAGAAGGATACCGTCTCCACAGAAGTTAGAATCGTTTGGATAATCGTCAAAGTCTTTTCCGTAGTAGTATTTGCCGTCTTTTTCAATGGCTTGGTCTACATAGTCCCATACAAATCCGCCTTGGTATTGTTCGTATTCGTCTTCTAGGTTTGTATATTCTTCCATGCCTCCTAGACTATTTCCCATGGCGTGCATATATTCACATAGAATAAATGGTTTCATTGGATGGCTTTCTAGATAGTCTTTTACACTTTGTGGTGTGGCATACATTCTGGATTCAATGTCACTGGCATTTTCAAATGTTCGATCTTGTGTGATGCCTTCATAGTGTACAAGTCTTGATGCATCTTGTTCTTTGAAGTAGTCGTGTAGAATCATAAAGTTGGATCCGCTTCCAGCTTCATTTCCTAGTGACCACATTAAGATGCATGCGTGGTTTTTATCTCTTTCGTACATGCTTCTTGCACGATCTAATAGACAATCGGTCCATTCGGTTTTGTTTTGTGGGATGATGTCATTAGCACCATGGGTTTCTAGATTCATTTCGTCAATGACATAGATTCCATATTGGTCGCATAACTTATACCAATAGCTGTTGTTTGGATAGTGGGATGTTCTTACGGCATTGATGTTTAGTGATTTTAAGATATGGATGTCTTCTTCCATTTGTTCATATGTAATGGCTCTTCCGGTTTTCACGTTCCATTCGTGGCGGTTGATGCCGTGGAATACGATGCGTTTTCCATTGAGTTTCATAATGCCATATTCGAGGCTGAATTTACGAAATCCTATTTGTTCTTGAATGGTTTCAATGATTTCGTTATTTGCATCGTATAGAACAATTTCTAATTGGTATAGGTTTGGGTATTCACTACTCCAAAGACTTGTATTTTCTACAGGTATTTCAAATGTGTCTTGCATATTGGCATTCCATACGATGTTTCCTTGTGGATCGTATAGTTTGGCTTGTAGGATATGGTTTTCATTACTGCTCATTTTACATGTGCATGTAAGAATACTTTTATTGGTGTCTAAATCAATATTTGTATCGATCTTTAGATCTTGTATGTGAAGACTTGGTTGTTTATAGATCATGACATCTCTAAAGATACCGTTAAAGCGCCACATGTCTTGGTCTTCTAGCCATGTGCCTGTGCATTTTTGAAAGATGCGTACGCATAGAACGTTATCTTTTTCTTGTGTATATTTTGTGATGTCAAATCGACTTGGGGTAAAGGAGTCTTCGCTGTATCCGATAAATTTACCATTTAGCCATACGTAGATATTGGATTCTACGCCTTCAAAGGAAAGGATGAGTTTGTTTCCAATGAAGTCTTGTGGTAAATCAAATGTTTTACGGTATTGATAGACTTTATTTTTATCCATGTCGATTTGGCCTGGTTTTACAACGTCATGTCCATCCCATGGGTAGGTCACATCTGTATAGTGGGGATTGTCAAATCCTTGTAGTTGGATGTGTCCTGGGACTTGGATGTCATTCCAGTTGGTATCGTTAAATTCTGTGTTATAGAAGAATTTAAAGCTTGAATCATAGTTTTTGGATTGGTTGAATTTCCATGTTCCATTTAGTGAAAAAGAGCTTGGTTTTTTATCTTTTCCAATTGTATATATATGATCACTGTATGCTTGTAGTCGGTTGACTTGAAAGATACGTGAGTCTTTAAGCCAGTTTAAATCTGGTGTTCGCATTGTATCACTCCTCTATTCGTGCATTCTTCATTATAGCAAACCGCCCTATTGAAAGGAAGGTGAAAATGAATTAAAATAGGTGTTAAATTGGAGGTTGAAAGATGTCAGACATTCTTGGTTTAGTGGTTTCAATAGCTTTGATTTATTTTGCGATCAAGTTTACTTTTAAGTGCATTAAATGGATTGGTATTCTTTTGATTGTAGTCTTTGTGTTTAAGATGGTGGCGTTGATTTTATAGAAGAGGTTAACTCTTCTTTTTTAATGCATTTGAATTGATGTCTATATACTAAAGGTCCATAATATGCCAGGTTGGTGATAATATGAAACGTTTAATGAATGCGTCTATTGTATATGGAGTACTTGCTTTAGTGGGTGGTGTGTTTTATCGGGAATTTACCAAATTAAATGGTTTTACTAGTTTTACAACTCTATCGGTTGTTCATACGCATTATTTAATGTTGGGAATGGTGTTTTTCTTAATGCTTGTATTATTAGAGAATAACTTTCATTTCATAGGTAATAAGGTAAGAAAGTATTTGGTGTTTTATCATATTGGATTGAATTTAACGGTAGTTATGTTAGTTGTTCGTGGTGTAGTACAAGTGCTTAGTTTAGATGTTTCAGGTCTTATTTCTGGAATTGCTGGTATTGGACATTTAATTTTGGGTATTTCTATGGTTTTAGTGTTGATTTCAATTCGAAAATGTATAAAGGATTAATTTGACAATATCACACAATTTAATAAATATGCTTTATATAAAGTGGATAAATGTGCTTTTATCCGCTTTTTTCGTGTTTGGGTTTTTGTGTGATGATATTTCATGTGTTATACTTTTACAGATAGGGATACCTATCGAATTAGAAGGGGAGTCAAGCATGATTTCAGTATGTATGGCCACATATAATGGCGAGAAGTATTTAAAAGATCAACTGGACTCTATTTTAAAGCAGATTCAGAGTAGTGATGAAGTCATCATTTCGGATGATGGTTCAAATGATTCTACAAGATATATTATTGAGGAATTTCAAAAGGAATATAAGAATATTTATTTGGTGGATGGTCCTAAACGTGGGGTTCAAAAGAATTTTGAGAATGCCTTAAAACATGCCAGGGGAGATATCCTTTTTTTGAGTGATCAAGATGATGTTTGGATGGATGGCAAGGTAAAAAGAGTTTTAAAGGAATTTGATAATTCTAAGACTTTGTGTGTAGTCCATGATGCACAGATTGTGGATGGAAATATGAATAAGGTGAGGGATTCGTTTTTTGAATTGAAGCATGGAAAGCCTGGCCTTTTACATAATTTATATAAGAATGCGTTTATTGGATGTTGTATGGCATTTCGTAAATGTGTTTTTGAGAAGAGTTTTCCGTTTCCAGATCATATTGAGATGCATGATTGGTGGATTGGTTTAGTGGCTGAATGCATGGGTAATACAGTATTTATTTATGAACCGTATTTAAAGTATAGAAGGCATGGCGATAATGCGTCTTCTTTGCATCATCATCCATTGAAAAAAATGATATCAAATCGTTTATATTTTATTGAACAATTGATGATTCGTTGGATACAGGTGGGATGGCATGCTTAAAATAGGTTCTTGTACAGTATTATTCAATCCGGATAGAGATGTAATTTCGAATGTTGAAACATACAAAGATTTAATGGATGTTTGTGTTGTAGTGGATAATTCGGACAATAAAAATGAAGTATCAAAATATTTTAAGGAAGATTCTTCCTATATATATATTGATATGCATGGCAATCAGGGTATTGCGGCTGCATTAAATGCGGGTATTGAATATCTTCATTCTGTAAATATGGATATGGCTTTAACGATGGATCAGGATAGTTTATTTCCTACATCTGATTATTCATCTATTTATCAATTGATTGAAAAATATAAGGATGAGTATTCTTTAATTGGTTTGGATGTCAATAAGGTGGATCCAAGTCAAGAAATAGTATCCGTTCCATATTGGATTACTTCTGGTAATTTTGTGAATATTTCAGATTTTTATTTGGCTGGTAAAATGAATGAATCTTTATTTATTGACTATGTCGATTTTGATTTGGGATATAGATTTAAAAAGGCGCATTTGAAGATTGGATATTTAAGTGGCTATTGTATAACGCATACGATTGGAAATCCAATTCCAATTCATATATTGAATAAGACTTTTTATGCGTTGAATCATTCTCCAATTCGTTATTATTATCGGTATCGTAATGCGTATTACTTATATCATTATGTAGATAAGGAATTCTTTAAAAAAGAGTATCGTCGTGAGATGTTTGGTAGTTTGATTAAGATGTTTATTTTTGAAAAGAAGCGAAATGAAAAGATAAAAATGATTAAAAAAGGACTTTCGGATGCGAAGAAAAAGTGTTTAGGAAAGTTCAATGCCTAATTTTTTTGTTTCAGTGTTGTAATTATGGTATACTTTTGTGCGTGGGAATAATTCCTGCAGGAAATGAGATGTATTGGTTATTAAGTCAATTTGACTATAAAATAAGAAGTTTTTAACTGGGGGATAGTTAAAGGCATAAACAAACTTTAGACAAGGGAGTCAATTATGTTGGTCACAATTATAAGTGCAGAGCACTCTTTACGTAGTAAATGGGTAAGAGAATATTTTGCTTCAAAGGGGGACGAAGTCAAAGTAATCTTGGTTGATAAAAGTTCTGTACATTCTTTCTTTGCGAGGATTGATTTTTCAAAGCAATTAAGAAAGAGCTTGAGTGAGATGCATCCAGATGTAATATATTGCGAAGCAACTATTGATTTTCTTATGCGTGAACTTAAGGTATATAAAAATAAAAATAATAATGTAAAATTAATTTTTGATGTATGTGATGATTTCAATGTAGATCAAAAATATTTAAATCAGGCAGACCATATTTTTTGTGCGAGTGAATCATGCAGGGGGCATATTCATGGTGCACAAGTTCTATATCCAACAAATGGTCAATCTTGTTTGAATACAAGTCCTGAATTGAGTAAAGAAGAATTGTTTTTTTGTTTAATTGGAAATAAGAATATAGATATGAATTTTTGTGTTTCCTTTTTAAGAGAATGCTCTATATTAAAGAAGTGTACTCTACATATTTTGGGGGATTGGAAACTCAAAGAAAGCTTTATACAAAGTGTATTAAGTGTTGGTGTAAATGTCGTAGATCATAAAGAATTAGATAGTCAATCAACAAGGCAAGAAGTCTATGATCAATGTCATTATGGATTGAATATAATGGATTTTGAAGGAATCAATTCAGAATCTTTAGAATATATGTGTGGACAGATTCCAATCATAAATTCTATAGAAGGGGATCTTAGCCAATTTTGTAAGTTATGGGATATTGGAAAGAATATAAATAAGCATAATTTTAAACAGGTTGTGTCAATCATTTGTGCAGAAGATGTAAATGCACAATTAAATCGAAGGGAACATATGCGTAATTTATATAAAACATATTTTACGAAAGATAAATTTTTTGAAACATTAGATGAATTAGGAGGAAGCTTATGAGTCGTCATGAAGAAAAGAAGAAGTCTATAGTTTTTATAATATTCGGAATTTTATTGTCCATTATATTGGTTGTATTTACGGGTGCTTTAATTTATCAAATCTATAAATTACAAGTTTTACCAGATAAAATTTTAATTCCAGGAATTTTAGCCATCATCCTATTTGGATTGATTTTGTTGTTGGTGCTTAACTTCTGTACACATGGAATCATTAGTAAAATCATTTATTCTTTTCTTGTGATTGCGATTTGTGTTGTATATGGATTTGGTAACTTTTATTTGTATTCTACAAGTAAAACATTAACTACAGTAACAACACAATCAAACAAAGCTAAAAACACTGTTTCAGTCATTGCGATGAATTCTAGCAGCATGGAAGATGTGAAGAGTTTAGAAGGTGCTAAACTTGGCATTTTGACAAATATTGGTAAGGAATCCACACAAAAATCATTGAAGGATATTAAAAAGAATAAGGTAACTTATACAAGATCAGATTATGATAATGTGCCTAGTTTGATTAAGGCTTTGTATGATGGTGAAGTGGATGCGGTTGTATTAAATGAAGCGTATCGTTCTAATGTATGTGATATGGAAGAGTATGCCAATTTCAATAATGAGACAAAGGTGATTCATCAAACGGTTTATTATACAAAAGAAAATAGTTCTCCATTAGCGGTTTCGGATATTACTGCAAAACCATTTAATATTTTAATTAGTGGAAACGATTCATTTGGGGATTTAAATGAAAACTCAAGATCTGATGTTGATATGTTAGTTACAATCAATCCAGTAACTTCAACTATTTTATTAACAAGTATTCCTCGTGATTCTTATGTAACAGAAGTATGTGATGACTATGCATGTAACTATGGAGTAACAGACAAGTTAACACATACAGGAATGTATGGTGTAGATACGACAAAGGATACAATTGAAAATTTATTAGACATTGAAATCAACTATGTATATCGTGTCAACTTCACAAGTATGATCAATATTGTAGATGCGCTAGGTGGAGTTGATGTAACGGTACCTGAAGGTATGGCGGTTTCTAAATTTTATACTAATAGTAATTTAGAAGGTGTACATGAAGGCGAAAACCACTTGGATGGTAAACGTGCCTTAGCTTATTCTCGTGAAAGAAAAGCTTACTTAGATGGGGATGTGCAGCGTGCTCGTAACCAGCAACAAGTATTGCAGGCTATGTTTAAAAAGGCGACATCACCAGAAATTATTAAGAATTATGTAAACTTATTAAATGCCTTGATTGGTGCTTTTGATACAAATATGACGACAGATGAAATTACTTCCTTTATCAAATACCAAATTCAGGCAAAACCAAATTGGAAGTTTGAACAATTTGTTCTTAAAGGAGATAATGACTTACGTGTAAGTCCAGAACTTGGTTCAGAAGTAAGTGTTGTTATCTTATATGATTCTTATATCAATATTGCGCATGATAAGATTCAGGCTGTATTGGATGGAAAATCAAGTGATACAGTAGAAGCCCAAGAAGATACTCCAGCAGGAACTTTATCGGAAGAAGAAATTGAAGCTCAAATTCAATATGGTTTAATGACTGAAGCACCTATTGAAGATGAAGGTGCAGATATTTATTACGGTGGTTAATGGTTTCTTTATTTATTAAAGCATTTGAAATTAAATAGATTAGGGGAAGCTTTGCTTCCCCTATTTGATTGTAGGTGAAATTATGATGCATTATACAACGGGAAAATTCGCAAAAAAAGCAGGCGTTACAGAGCGTACGCTTCGTTATTATGATAAAATTGGATTGTTGAAGCCTAAAAAGAATGATGAGAATTCATATCGTTTGTATACAGATGAAGATTTTGTCCTTCTTCAAAAAATTTTGGTCTTTAAATCATTGGGGTTTTCATTGGATGAAATACGTTTTCTGATACATGATAATAATGAAATTGAAAAATCGTTGGATGTACAAAAAAAATTAGTCAAACAAAAGATAACTTATTACACTAAGGTGTATGATTCTTTAAATTATACTTCAAGGCTTTTAAAGAATGACGCCAATGCACTAGATCATTTAGTAGAAACCGTACGTTTGTTGTCAAAACAAGATTCTTTGGCTGAGCAATATAAAAACGCAAACAATTTAAATGTGCGAATTGAATTACATGAAAAATATTCTACCAATCCAATAAAATGGTTTGATTGGTTATATGAAAATATTGATTTTAGTAAGATTAATACACTTTTAGAAGTTGGGTGTGGAAACGGTCAGCTTTGGATGAATAAGCGAAAGGATATTCGTAATCGTGAAATATTTTTAACGGATGTATCCGATGGTATGTTAGAAGATGCAAAACAAAATTTAAATGATAATTTTAGTTTTTTTGTCGTAAACTGTGAAAATATTCCATTTAAGAAGGAATTTTTTGATGCGATTATCGCAAATCATGTATTATTTTATTTGAATGATTTAAATCAAGGCCTTTCAGAAATTAAACGCGTTTTAAAGAAGAATGGTGTTTTTTACTCAACGACATATAGTAAAAATCATATGAGAGAAATCAATGAACTTGTTAAAGAATTTAATTCGAATGTTTATCTTTCTGAACAACCACTATATCATCGTTTTGGATTGGAAAATGGTGAGATGCTTTTAAAACAATATTTTAAGAATGTTGAATGTAAGATTTATAATGATTACTTAGACATAGATAATGCGAAGCCGATTGTGAATTATATTTTAAGTTGTCATGGAAACCAAGACATTCTTTTAGAGAAGTATGATGAATTCTATGATTTTGTAGAAAATAAAATCAAAGAAAAAGGTTTTATCCGCATTACCAAAGAGGCGTGTCTATTTATTTGTGAAAATAGATGATTTGGAAAGATTTTGTAGATTAACGTTTCAATGGTATAATTTATATTTGTAGAATAGTGAGGTATGAAAATGGATAGTCGTAATGCGATAGAAGTAAGAAATATGTCTAAATATTTCAAAGTTGAATACGATAAGGCAAATACTTTAAAAGACAAGTTATTACATTGGAATCGTCATAATGTAGAACGACACCAAGTTTTAAATAATATTAATTTAAATATAAGAAAAGGGGAAACGGTTGCGTTAATTGGAACAAATGGTAGTGGTAAATCGACTTTGTTGAAATTGATGACTAAGATTATTTTTCCAAATACTGGAGAAATCACAACGAATGGAAAATTAACTTCTTTACTAGAACTTGGAGCTGGATTTCACCAAGATTTTACAGGAAGAGAAAATATATATTTTAATGCATCAATCTTTGGTTTAACACGTAAAGATATTGAGGCAAGAATTGATGATATTATCGAATTTTCTGAATTAGGCACATTTATTGATAATCCAGTACGTACATATTCTTCGGGTATGTATATGCGTTTAGCTTTCTCAGTCGCAATCAATGTAGATGCAGATATTTTATTGATTGATGAGATTTTAGCAGTTGGAGATCAACATTTCCAGGATAAATGTTATAAAAAACTAGAAGAATTAAAGAATAGCGGAAAAACGATCGTGATTGTTACACACAGTTTGGATGTTGTTAAAAAGTTATGTCATAGAGCGATTTGGATTTATAAAGGAGAAGTTCGCTTAGATGGAGATCCTGTTTATGTAATTGATGAATATTTAGATCAAGTTGCTAAAGATCATAAAGAAGAGCGTAAAAAAGCAATCGAATCTGGAAAAGGAAAAGGAAGAGCTTCCATCACTATTGATCATCCTAGAGATTTTTCAAGGATTGAATTATCGGATGATAAAATTAAATTTGATGGTTGGGCAATTACCGATGATGAAAACGCAAAATTGATTATTCAATTAGATGACGTGCCGGTTGAATATGATTTATCTTTAAGAAGAGATGTATATGAAGTATATAAAGAAATCTATGCTGGTTTTATTGATGAAAATAAAATTGGTTGGATTTTCTACAAAGATAAAAAAGAAATTGGTGTAGGAGAACACAAATTAACTGTGCAATATGTAGATTCAAATGGAGATGTCTTAGATGAAAAAGATTGTCAATTTAAGATATTAAATGAGGTAGAGTAATGCAAGTATTTAAGAATATATATGATTACAGAGAATTATTAAAAACGAATGTAAAAAAGGATATTCGTGGTAAATATAAAGGTTCATTTTTAGGAATCCTTTGGTCTTTCTTGAACCCATTACTACAAGTTGTTGTATATTATATTGTTTTCCCATACTTAATGCGAGGAGCCAATATTCCGAATTATATTGTTTATTTAGTAACAGGTATTATTCCTTGGACATTCTTTGCGACAGTAGTTACATCTGGAACTACATGTATCAAATCAAATCAAGGAATTATTAAAAAAGTATACTTTCCAAGAGAAATTTTAGTAATTAGTCAAGTTTTAAGTGGTTTGATCAATTTCTTTATCTCTTGTATAATCGTTATTTTGTTCTGTTTTGCCTTTGGCGTAGGTATGTCCATTCATATTTTGATTATACCAGTCATCGCAATCATTCAATCTATTTTAAGTTTAGGTATCGCATTTATCCTTTCTAGTGTGGATGTATATATCCAAGACTTAGAATACATTGTGACATTTATTGTTAATATGTTATTTTATGGAACTCCAATTTTGTATTCTTTGTCACAATTTAATGATGCAGGTATTTTGGGAAGATTGATTCAATTAAATCCATTAACAACAATTATGAATGCATATAGAGATGGATTCTTGTATCATCAATGGCCAGATATGAGTGCATTATTGATTGTTACTTTATTTAGTTTTGTAGTATTAATTGTTGGCTATATAATTTTCAAAAAATTAGAAAAAGGATTTGCAGAACAACTTTAATAAATTGAGGAGATAAATATGGTAGATATAATTGTACCTATTTATAATGCGTATAAAGCGGTAGATGAATGTATCGCTAGCATTATTAAACATACGGATTTAAATAAAAATAGATTGATATTGATCAACGACAAAAGTACCGATGAAACGATTTTAGGATTGTTAAATACTTATAAAGAAAAGAATCCTGAATTAAATATTGTCGTATTAGATAATGAAGTAAATTTAGGCTTTGTGGGTACTGTAAATAAAGGTATGAAATATTCAGAGCATGATGTTATTTTGTTGAATAGTGATACAGAAGTGTCTGATTTTTGGGTAGAAGAAATGGAAAAATGTGCGTATTCGCAAGAAGATGTTGCAACAGTAACTGCTTTATCAAATAATGCCACATTAGCATCGGTTCCAAATGGATTACAGCCGAATCAATTACCGGATTCAATGACTTTTGATGAATATGCACATATTGTTTATACACGTTCACTTCGCAGATACCCTCAGATACCAACAGCTCATGGATTCTGTATGTATATTCGAAGAAATGTATTAGACATCGTTGGATATTTTGATCAAGAAGCTTTCGGTAAAGGGTATGGAGAAGAAAATGATTTCTCATATCGTTGCATGGATTATGGTTATAAACATTTATTGTGTGACAGTGTCATTGTCTATCATAAAGAAAGCCAATCTTTTAATGAGAAAAAAGAGCAGCTGATTAAAGAGAATATGAAAATCTTAAAGAAACGATATCCATTATATGTCAAGAATACAGAGCGTTGGTGTTCACATTTTCCAATTAAAGATATTTGCGACAATGTTCGAATTGGAATTGAGAATGTGAATCGTGACAATGTTTTATTTTTGATTCATGATTGGTCAAATGTAAAGACAAATGTGGGTGGTACAACCATTCACTGTGTCGATTTGATTTCTCGTTTAAGAAAGGATTTCAATGTCCATGTATTAGCACCAGAAGATGGAGTATATAAACTATATTCATATTTTACCGATAGTGAAATCTGTAATACAGTTGGCATATTTAAATCTAATGTGATGACTTCTTTTTATGATGCCGATTATCGTTTGATGTTAGAAACAATTATAGATGGATTAGGTATTACTACTGTACATGTTCACCATATGATTGGACATTATTTTGATATTGCGAATGTATGTAAAGAAAAGGGTATTCATTCAATTATTACATTACATGATTTCTATAGTCTTTGTCCGACAATTAATTTACTTTATATGAATAAAGAATATTGTATGGAAATGGAGCATAAAGATTGTGTACATTGTTTAAAAGATAAAATGAATGTACGCAATAATATTGTTAAGAATTGGCAGATGCACTGGAATCAATTTTTATTAAAATTTGATGAGATTATTGTACCTTCTAATTCAACAAAAGAAATTATTGAAAATGTATATACAAATATTAATTGTCATGTTGTTGAACATGGTATTGATTTAAAACGCAATAAGGCCATCGAAAAAAAGGATGATGAAGTATTTAATGTAGCTTTTGTAGGTGTCATGCTTCCTCATAAGGGCAGTAAAGTATTAGAGTATTTTGTCAAACATTGTTCAAGTAAGAAAATTAAATTCCATTTATTTGGACAAGCGCATTCGGATTTACTTAAAAAAAATCATACAAACTATGTATATCATGGAAGATATACACGTAGTGAATTACCTCGACTATTAAAAGAGAGTAAGATTCATTTGGTATGTAACTTATCTATTTGGCCTGAAACATATTCTTATACGTTATCTGAAACCATTGCCTCTGGTGTACCTGTATTATCTTATAATATTGGCGCTGTAGGTGAACGCATTCAAAAGAATGGGTTTGGTTGGGTATTAGAAACAAAAGATATGGAACATGCTCTAAAAAAAGTAATTGATATATCTAAGAATTTGAATGACTATAATGAAAAAATTAAAAATATTAATTCTTATACCATCAAATCGACTTCTGAAATGTGTTTAGAATATAAAGACAAGTATATAAATACAAGAGATATGTCTATTTCAAAAGAAGCAATTGAAAACTTATGTCATTTGTTTGCCAAGAATAATGAATTGGCGACTTTATTAAAAGAACAACTTACAGATGATATTAAGTTGAAATTGAATTCAAGAAGATGGAGAATGGTGCAAGATATTCGAACTCCAAAAATTATTCGATTCGCAAGAAAGGTGTTAACTAGGTAATGTGTATGAAACTTGCAGGTGTAGTTGTTTTATATAATCCAGATCAAAAAGTAATCAATAATATTAATTCTTATATTGATGAATTAGATACATTATATCTAGTTGATAATTCAAGTGCAGATAATTCGACACTTTTCACGCATGAAAAGGTTGAATATATTCCACTACAAAAAAACACAGGGATTGCGCATGCGTTAAATGTAGGTGCTAAAAAAGCTATTGATCATAATTTTCATTATTTATTGACTATGGATCAAGATAGTATGTTTGAAAAAGATGCTTTAAAGAACATGAAATCTATTATTGATGCAGATGAAGAAAAAGATCAAGTAGGAATCTATTCGCCCTTTCATAAAACGGCCATTTCTGAACCGGTTCCTGAAGAACTATTCACAAGTCCTTTGGTGGTAATGACCAGTGGAAATATTATTAATCTTGATATTTATAAATGTGTTGAAGGATTTAAAGAATGGATGTTTATTGATTGTGTAGACTTTGAATATGGATTGAATGTACGTAAACATGGATATACAATCAAACAAATCAATACTGTATTTCTAGATCATGAATTAGGAGATTATGAAATCAAACATATTTTCAATAAGAAAATTTTCTGTGATAACCATAGTGCTTTAAGAAGATATTATATTGTACGAAATAGTTTTTATTTGTATGACATGTACCATAATGATTATCCAGATTATTGCCAGGCTGTTGTAAAACAAGCGAAACAAAGCTTTTTCTATGCCACTGTTTTTGAAAAACATGGATTCAAAAAATTGATTTATATGATTCGTGGATATAGAGATTATCGAAGGGGTAAAATGGGAGAATATGGAAAATAGGATTAGTAAATATTTAAAAAATATAGACATAAAGAAGTGTATTATTCCAATTTTAGTTTTATTTGTTATTTTGAATACATTTATGGTATATCAAAATAAAATTTGTCGATTGAATGAAGTTCCTATATATAGTGGCGAAGAGACATCTTTGACAAATTTATCCTCAAATTATGATATGGAATTTAATACAAGTTTTAAAACAATCAAAGGGTTTAAATTGTATTTGAATTCAAATAGTGATAATCAAACTAAAGTTAATGTATCTCTATTAGATGAAAATAAAAATGTTCTAGCGGTTAAGGATGTACTTGTTTCTAAAGAAAATACATCAGAACCTGTGAATGTTATGTTTGATTCAAATGTTGCTCTTGCAGGAGAAAAGAATTATATTGACATTAAAAGTGATAGTACAGATGTGGCAATTGAAGAAGTTGATAATCATGCAAAATTAACTTTAATTACAAAAGAATTGAATAATTTTCAAAAGTTATTTAGGTTGATTGGAATTCTATTTGTTGTATTGCTTATTGTTATTTATTTATTTAAAAATTCGATTTTTAATTCAAAATATATTTCTATTGTTTTCGTGGGAACTATTTTTATAACTGGGCTTATATATTCAGTATTGATACCGATTGGTAATGCGCCAGATGAAGCATTACATATGAATACAGCTTATTATTATTCTAACGAAATTCTTCATATAGATAATAGTAATGGAATTCAAATGCGACAATGTGACACAGAAACTTTTAAAAATAACGGTGTTAGTTATTCTGAAATGACAACATATATTAGTCGTTTTACTGAAAAATGTGGTGATACAACATTGGTACAAACGGATAGACAACCATTAAATGTAAAAAGATATGCATTTACCTATATTCCACAAGCGTTGGGAATTAGTGTTGGAAGAATTTTACATCTTAATACAGTATTAACATTTTATTTTGCTAAGTTATTTAACTTAATTTCATATTGTTTATTAGTTTTATTAGCATTTAAACTTACTAATAAAAACCATCTTTTATTGTATTTTGTTGCATCACTTCCAATGACACTGCAGCAAGCTGGCGCTATAGCATATGATTCCATGACTTTGGGTTTGTCACTTTGTGTCACGGCTATTATCTTTGAATTATTTGAAGGGAATGTGATTAGTAAAAAGAAAACAGTTTTATATGTTGTTCTTTGTCTACTTTTATTGTTGTGCAAGCAATGTGCTTACATTGCGGTAGCCTTATTACCTTTAATGTTAATGTTAATAAATTGGCTAAAAACAAAATATGTATTTGATAAAGATAGAATTTTAAATTTAATACTAAAAGTTATACCGATAGTAATTTTGATTTATTTTATGACATGCCTTGTGCTTGGTCGAAAATTTAATACAAGTTCTCCATTATATTTTGCATTAAATCCTATGCAATTATTAAAAACAGTTGATTTATCTCTTGATAAATGGGGCGTGTATTATTTTAGAACTTTATTCACAGGTGGTTTTGGAACAGATGAACTACAAGCATCTCAATTCATGAATATGTTTTATTTTGCGTTCTTTGTATATTTAATTTTCGCAGGAAGAAAATCAGAGTTAAAAACATTGTTTCAAAGAATTTGTATATGGTGCGTTTGTTTAATAACTACATATGGATTATTATATGTTTTCCAAAATCAAACACCTCTTGAGTGGGGATACATTTGGGGAATCCAAGGAAGATATTTTGCTCCTGTACTTGTTTTATTTATGTATAGTCTTTCGGAAAAAGGATCTTTTGATCAAAATGAAAAGATAAGCCTTATAAATTTAAATATGTTTTTAAATACATGTATGTTATTTGAATTGTTCTTTTTAAGAACTATGTTGTAGGAGGTGGTAAATTTGGAATATTTGGTTTTTATTCTAGGTTGCCTAATTGCTTGTGCAATAGCATTTGCGGTCAATAAAACTAAAATATTTAACTTTATGAATCGAATAAAAAAAGATATATTTGGATATATTATAGAATTTATATTGTCTGTTGTATCTTTAGTTCTATTATTTCAATGTTTTATACTTTATCATTATTGGCATAATTTCAATGTGATTTTATATGTTTTATGGATTATTAGTTTATCTATATTGATTCTTTTAATATACAAGAAGGCAAACAATTGTAAAAATGATTTGAGTAAATTATTTATTATAATTATGATTCCAGTTGGCTTGATATTTATGATGTGTATGTTGCCTGACTTTATTCCAGATGAACAAGCACATTTTCAAAGAGCATATCAAGTTTCATGGTTTCATTTAAATACAGGAATTCATGGAATGATTGACTCGGATTATGAAATCATGAAATTTAGTAATTATAAGAAAATTTTTTCTTATATTCATATCAATTCGAATCCTACATATAAAATGTATCATGAGGCCTGTGCATATAATTTTACATGTTATATAATTCCGGCAATTGTACTTGCTTTAGGAAGATTGTTCCATTTTTCTTTATATCTATCTTATTATTTAGGAAGAATGGCAAATTTAATTTTATATATTACTTTGATTTCTTATGCGATTAAAATCACTCCAAAAGGAAAGAAGATTTTCTTTGTGTTAGGGTTTAATCCAATGTTTATTCATTTAGCTGGTTCTTATTCTGCAGATGTTTTAGTTACAAGTATTTCTGTTTTGTCAGTAGCTTATGGCTTATATTTATTTGAGAAAGAAGTAATCACTAAGAAAGATGTAATTATTGTAATGACTATGATTTTCATTATTGCTGTTACAAAATATGTATACATACCAATTTTTGGTATTTATTTTGCAATCATACCTAAATTATTAAAGATGCCAAAAACAAATTGGTTCTTATTAGCGGGATGCGCATGCATCGGATTGGTATATGTTTATATTTCACTAAAATTAAATTCGAATACAGAAGTTATCGCTTCTCAAAAAGAATATTATGAAGCTGCAAATGTGGATGGAACTCGTCAACTTGAATTTTTATTATCGAGTAAATTAAATGTATTACGAGTCTTAAAATGTACTTTTGAAGCAAAAATTCTTTATTACTTTGATAATTTTATCAATCGTTTGGGTTGGTTACAGATTTTTATTAATAAGTTCTCATTTGTTTTCTATTACATAATTTTATTCTTTTCCGCCTTTGTAGAAAACACAAAGTTGAATATCAAAAATAGAATTTGGTTTGCTATTATTGGAATCGTTATTTCAGTTCTAGTTGTTATGGGATTGTACTTATATTTTACACCAGTTGGCTGGATGACGTCAGAGGGAGTTCAGGGTAGATACTTTATTCCTTGTTCTGTGTTATTCTTATTGGCAATTTCTAATGGATTGTTAAAGAAATTCGACAGTAATATATTATTTACAGTTTCAGTCTTAATTATTAATATTTTAGTGGCAAATGATATATTGATGTATTTTGTGTGATTTTAGCTTTACGTAAGTAAAGCTTTTTTCTTATGATTTTGGTATAATTTAAAGTAGATATTTTGATTTGAGGTGTATCGTTATGAAAAAAATATTAGTCACACAATCTTCTATGCCATCTTTAGATGAGTATGTTGAAGAAATTAAGGATATGTGGGATACACATTGGCTAACTAATATGGGCCCTAAACATAAAAAATTCCAAGAGGAATTGATTCAATATTTGGGTGTTGAAAATATAGATTTAATGACAAATGGACATATGGCTTTAGAATTGTCTTTACAAGCTTTAAATTTATCTGGTGAAGTCATTACGACTCCATTTACTTTCGCATCTACGACGCATGCGATTGTTCGTAATGGATTAGAACCTGTGTTCTGTGATATTGACCCTGTTACATATACAATGGATACGACAAAATTAGAGTCTTTGATTACAGATAAGACTTGTGCCATTATGCCTGTTCATGTATATGGGAATGTTTGTAACATTGATGAAATTGATCGAATCGCAAAAAAATATGGCTTAAAAGTAATCTATGATGCTGCCCATACTTTTGGTGAAACTTATAAGGGTAAAGGTATTGGTTCTTATGGGGATGTTTCATGTTTTAGTTTTCATGCCACAAAAGTATTTAATTCGATAGAAGGTGGAGCCGTTTGTTTTGGAAATGAATTAAAAGACTTTGGTTTAGATTTATATCGATTAAAGAATTTTGGAATTCGTGGAACTGAAGTTGTGGATGCAGTAGGAGCCAATGCGAAAATGAATGAATTTTGTGCTGCTATGGGTATTTGTAATTTGCGTCATGTAGATGAAGAAATTGAGAAAAGAAGAGTTGTAGTTGATAGATATCGTAGTCATTTAGAAGGTGTAGAAGGACTACAATTAAATCCGATTCAAAAGGATGTCAAACCAAATTATGCTTATTTTCCAGTTGTGTTTGATGATAAAGTCTTTGGTGCAACACGTAATGAAGTATTTGAAAAATTAGCTGAGCATGGAATTGGAGCAAGAAAATATTTCTATCCATTAACGAATAGTTTTGAATGTTTCCATGGAAAGTATGATTTAGACAAGACACCTGTCGCAAGACATATTAGTAATCGTGTTTTAACTTTACCTTTATATGCTGATTTATCATTGGAAGATGTCGATCGAATTTGTGACATTGTTTTGAAGTGTAGAGGTTAATTATGGATAAAATATTGATTCTTGGGGGAACGGCTCAACAAATAAAACTTATAGAAGCCGCAAAGCGAAAAGGATATTATACAATTGTGACAGATTATTTGTCGGATTCACTCGCAAAACGAATGGCAGATAAAAGTTATATGTATGATATCAATGATATTGATGGCATCGTAAACATGTGCAAAGATGAAAATGTTCAAGGTGTAATTTGTGGATATATTGATCCTTGTCAAAGGCCGTATCAGAAAATATGTGCAAGATTAAATCTTCCTTGTTATGGGACGCAAGAGCAGTTTTATTTAATGACAGATAAACATGCTTTTAAAAAAATGTGCAATGATAATGGTGTAAATACAATCAAAGAATATAAAGAAAATGATTCAGATATTGAATATCCTGTTTTTGTCAAACCTGTAGATAGTAGGGGTTCTCGAGGACAAAGTGTTTGTTATGATGAAAAGGAACTTCAAACTGCATGTATGTATGCAAAATCGGAGTCATCAAATGGGGATATCATAATTGAAAAGTTCATGAAGGGTGCACAAGAATTTCAAGTCACATATTTCTTTGTGGATGGAAAGCCATACTTGATTCGTACAACCGATAGTTATTGTGGTTCAGAAGAAAAGCATCTTGAAAAAGTTGTCGCATGTGCTGTTTCACCTTCGAAATATACAAATTTATATTTGGAAAAAGCACATAATAAAGTTATAAATATGTTTAAAAATATGGGTTATAAAAATGGTCCTATTTTTATGCAGGGATTTGTATATCAAGATGATTTTTATTTCTTTGATCCAGGATTAAGATTTCCAGGTGTTGATTATGAAAGAATTATTCAAAAAGTATATGGTGTCGATTTGATGGATGCGATGATTGATATCGCAACGCAAAATAAGATTTCAATAGAAATACCTGAAACGTGTTATTCTCTTGAGGGGAAAAAGGCAGCGGTTTTATTTCCTACAGTCAGTAAAGGAACAATTGAAACGTTAGAAGGTATTGATTGTTATTGTGATGAAATTGTATCCGCAATACCTCGTTGTGAAGTAAAAGATACATTAGAATGGACATATAATGTGAATCAACGTTTGGCTGAAATGGATGTTTTGGCTAATGATTTAGATGATTTAAAGAAAACTCTACAGGAAGTACAAAATAATATTAAGGTATTAAATGAAAAAGGTGAAAATATGATTTATGAGTATTTTGATGTAAATCGTATTGATGGGTAATATGTATGAATAATAATATAAGTGTAAAATTGATTTCTTTAGAGGATATTAAAAAAACGAAATCTTTTGATCTAAAGAAAATTATTGAAATAATCGAAAACTCCTTGATTGCGTATAGTAAGAATGAAATTTTATTGCCAGATAAGATTTCGCAAATTTTTGATACTAAACTACAAACGCGCATCAACTGCATGCCTTCTACACTTCTAAAAGAGGGAATTTGTGGAGTAAAATGGGTTTCTGTATTTCCTAATAATCCTGTTTTGTTTGATAGACAAAACGTGAGTGGAGTAATCTTATTATCTGAAATCAAAACGGGATTTCCCTTTGCGATTGTAGATGGGACATTGATTACTGCATTAAGAACAGCTTGTTTAGGTGCAATTGGAGCTAAATATTTAGCTCGAAAAGATAGTACTGTATACGGAACGATTGGTACGGGTGAACAGGCAAAGACACATTTTTTATTGATTAAAACATTATTTCCTGAAATCAAAACATGTTATGTGGCATCTAGAACAAGTAAAAGTGAAGAAGCATTTATTCAAGTCATGAAAAAGAAATTTGAGGATGTTACTTTTATTGCGTGTAATTCAGATTATGATCTAGCCGCAAAAAATGCAGATATTATTGTGACTGCTGTCAGTTGTCAAGAGCCATTGTTAAAGGCAAAATCCATCAAAAAAGGAGCTTTCTATTGTCATGTAGGTGGATGGGAAGATGAATATTCTGTTCCACTAAGGGCAGATAAAATTGTTTGTGATGATTGGGCATCCCTTAAACATAGGGGTTCTCCAACAATTGCTCGTATGTATGAAGAAGAGATTTTGATGGACGAAGATATATACGCAAATTTGGCAGATATCATTTCAGGTAAATTACCAGGTCGAGAGTCGGATTTAGAATTTAATTATTTTAATTCGATTGGTTTATCTTTTGTAGATGTGTCTGTTGCCTATTATATATATCAAGAAGTAATTTCCAAAGGATTTGGAAAGGATTGGACAATTCAAAATGCCGATACTTTTGAAGTATTGGAAGATTTAGACTTTTAAAAAGTGAAAGGAAAAATAATTATGCCAAAAGTAACGGTTTTATTAACGTCTTATAATCATGGAAACTATATTCGAAATAGTATAGATAGTATATTAAATCAAACATTTAAAGACTTTGAATTATATATTATTGATGATTGTTCTACAGATCATAGTTGGGATATCATTCAGGAATATAAAGATGATCGAATTATTGCGATTCGCCATGAAAAAAATGAGGGTGGATGTACTACAAGAGCTTTGTATTCCTCTTTTAAAGGCAAATATTTTGCAATGGCACATTGTGATGATGTTTGGGAATTAGACAAATTAGAAAAACAAGTTGAATATTTGGAGAATCATCCAGAAACTGGAGCTTGTTTTACTAATGTGCAAGTCATTGATGATGAGGGAAATGATTTTGATCAAGAGAATCATCCATATTCGAAAGTATTTTTAAATGAGAATATGAACCGTTTTGAATGGTTGAACCATTTCTTTTATAAAGGGAATCGATTGTGCCATCCAAGTTCTTTGATTCGCATGGATGTACAGATGAACGATGATTTATTTGCGGCAGGACTTGGAGCATTACCTGATTTCTATAGATGGGTCAAATTATGTTTGAAACACGAGATTTATGTGCATCCAGATAAATTAACTAAATTTAGAATTCATGCGGATGAAAGTAATACGAGTGGTCAAACGCCTACAAATCGTATTCGTGTACATAATGAGTTTTATCAAATCGCAAAATTATATGGCAAAATTCAAGATCAATCTGAATTTTTACAGGTTTTTCCTGAGGCGAATGAATATGTTGTTGATGGAAAAATGAATGTGGATTATGCATTAGCACAGATCATGTTAAATAGAACAAATATAAAAGGATTCCATTTTTATGCGATGAATAAATTGATGGAATTGGTTCGTAATGAAGAAACAAAAGATGAATTGATGGAGTTATATGGTTTCACTAAACGAGATGTATGTGCAATAAGTGGAAAATTAGATGTATTCCATGTAGTTGATGATAATGAATACTTGACTTCGTCTTTATATTATACGAATAATGAAGGTTTTTCTGAGTCTAATAAAATCGGTAAAACAATCACAATGATGAACAATCATTTTAAAGTCTCATTTGATTTAGATCATAAAAAAGTGAGTCAACTTCGCTTTGATCCAACGGAAGGTAAATATATTAGTTTAAAAAATCTATTTATCACAATTGATGGAAAGAAAATAAATGATTACGTAGTTCTTCGTCACTATGAAATAGATGAGGATTGGTATGATATTTATTCTTTAGATCCAACTATATGGATTGATTTAAAGGAATCTAAAGAAGTTTGTGAAGTAACAATTGAAGCAGATATTAAATATATTGAACAAGTAAAATTGTTGGATTATGAAAATAAAGTTTCAGAATTAAGAAGAAAAAACGTGGATGATTTATCTGTAAAACAATTGTTAGGAATTATAAAAAGACGCGCTAAACGTTGATGGAGGTGTTATTTTGAAGTTAGTGAATAAATCAATGGAGGTATTAAAACGCGAAGGTGTTTCAGGCTTAGCTAAACATGCCTCACATTATATTCATAAAAAAAGAGAATCAAGACCTAAGAGTGATGCGTTTAAGGATGTCTTGTTTATTAATGGCTGTCCTAAAGATTTGTTGCCGCATCCACCTCGTTATCGTGTTACACATCAAATGGAGCAGCTACAAGTAAATGGTTATACTTGTGATGAAGTATTCTATGAGAATGTGGATTTAAAACAAGTGCGTATGTATTCTTGTTTCATTATTTTTAGAGCACCTTATACAGAAAAATTGGATGCGCTTATTCAATTGGCTAAATCATGGAATAAACCTGTGCTTTATGATGTGGATGATTTAGTAATCGATACGAAATATACGGATCAGATTGAGTATGTTAAGAATATGGATTCTTCTCAAAAGGCTCGTTATGATTTGGATGTGATGAAGAATCAAAAGTTATTAAAGCTTTGCGATGGATGTATCACTACGACTTTAGCCTTGAAGAAGGAGCTTGAAAAATACAATCCAAATGTATGGATCAATCGAAATACGGCTTCTATTGAAATGGTAACTTTATCACAAGAAATTAAAAAAACATCAAAAGATACTGTGGATATGGGTTACTTTAGTGGTAGTATTACGCACAATGAAGATTTTGAAATGATTAAGCCAGCCTTGATTGATGTGTTGAATGCATATGATTATGTGCGTTTGCATCTTGTTGGAGAAATCGATTTGCCTCAAGATTTAAAGATGTATGATTCTAAGATTGAAGTCCATCCTTTTATGGATTATAAAAAACTTCCTGAATTGATTTCTAAGATGGATATTAATTTAGCGCCTTTAACTTCAAATATTTTCAATGAAGCTAAATCCGAAAATAAATGGGTAGAGGCAAGTCTTGTTAAGACTTGTACGATTGCGAGTAACTTTGGTGCTTTTAAAGAGATGATAGAAGATCATAAAACGGGTATTCTTTGTTCCAATATTGATGAGTGGAAGATCGAATTGTCCAATTTGATTGAGAATGAAATGATAAGAAACACTTTGGCAAATAATGCCTATACATATTGTTTGAAGCATTGTGTTACTTTATATACAGGTTCAAATATGGTTTCTATTCTACAAGAGAATCGTAAGCGAATCATTTGTATGGGCTTTGCGAAACTTGAAATTTCTGGTGGAGTTATGGTGGCTTTGCGTCATGCAGCTTATTTACAGGATGCAGGTTATCAAGTGATTTTATTATCTTTCTATGATACTTGTACAGAATTTACATTTATGAATCATTCATTTCCAGTCTTGCCATTTAAAAATGAAAAGTTGGATGCGAAAATTGATTGTGGTGTAGCGACAATGTGGCCTACGGTAAAGATGTTGGATGATGTTCGTTGTATTGAAAATAAAAAGTATTTAGTTCAAAATTATGAGATCGACTTTTATGATTTTAAAGATCCTCGTAAAGTAGAAGCTAGTGTGACTTATTCGTATCCATTTGATTATGTCACAATTTCAAAGTGGTGTAAGGAATGGTTGAAGTCTGAATTTAATCAGGATGCAGCGTGGATCTTAAATGGTATTGATATTGAACAATATAGACCGCATAAAAGAGAATTGAAGGATAAGATTCGTATTTTGATTGAGGGTGATTCTTCGAGTGCTCATAAAAATGTGGATGAGGCTTTCTTGGTAACGAATAAGCTAGATTCTTCTAAATATGAAATTTGGTATATGTCTTATAATGCGAAACCCAAGGATTGGTATCGTGTTGATAAATTCTTGCATAGAGTGCCTTATGAAGAAGTACAAAAGGTATATGCGGATTGTGACATCTTATTAAAGACTTCTTTATTAGAAAGCTTTAGCTATCCACCGATTGAGATGATGGCTACTGGTGGTTATGTAGTGGCTTTATTAAATGATGGTAATAAAGAGTATTTAGAGGATGGAAAGAATTGTTTGATTTATCCAAATGGAGATATAGATCAAGCGGTTAATTGTATTGAAAGAATTGTTTCGGATGAAGAACTACGAGAAGTTTTATATACAAATGGTGTAGAAACTGCGAAGTCTAGAGATTGGAATTTAATTAAAGAATCTATAATTCGTGTATATTGTACTTGACCCTAACGTTACGTTAGGGTTTATTCTTTTGTTATGATATAATTGATTTAAATGGAGGAACTATTATGAAAGGTATTATTTTAGCTGGTGGTAGTGGTACTCGTTTGTATCCTTTGACTAAGGTTACAAGTAAGCAATTGCTTCCTATTTATGACAAGCCAATGATTTATTATCCTATGTCTATTTTAATGCAGGCGGGGATTCGTGAGATCTTGATTATTTCAACTCCGGATGATACACCTCGTTTTCAAGAATTGTTAGGGGATGGGCATCAATTTGGGATTGAGCTTTCTTATAAGGTTCAGCCTAGTCCTGATGGTTTAGCACAAGCATTTATCTTGGGTGAAGAATTTATTGGGGATGATAGTTGTGCAATGATCTTGGGTGATAATATTTTCCATGGTCATGGTTTAACGAAGCGTCTTCGTGCGGCTGCTGAAAATGAAGTGGGAGCTACAGTATTTGGTTATTATGTAGAGGATCCTGAAAGATTTGGTGTTGTAGAATTTGATTCTGAGGGTAAGGCTATTAGTTTAGAGGAGAAGCCTAGTTGTCCTAAGTCAAATTATGCGGTAACAGGATTATATTTCTATGATAATAAAGTAGTAGAGTATGCGAAAAACTTAAAGCCAAGTGCTCGTGGTGAACTTGAGATTACGGATTTAAACCGTATTTATTTAGAGAATGGTGAATTGAATGTCACATTACTTGGTGATGGATTTACTTGGTTAGATACGGGTACACATGAATCTTTAGTGGATGCCACTAACTTTGTGAAGACAATTGAGGAGCACCAACATCGTAAGATTGCGTGTCTTGAAGAGATTGCGTATGACAATGGTTGGATTGGTGATGATGAATTGGCAGCTACTTACGAAATTTATAAGAAGAATCAGTATGGTGCTTATTTAAAGAAGATCATGGATCGTAAATATATTAAGTAATGGAGGTAATGAAATGAAGGTAACTGAAACAAAGATTCCTGGAGTATTAATTATTGATACAGATGTATTTGGGGATCATAGAGGGTATTTTACAGAGACTTATTCAAAGCCTAAATATGAAAAGATGGGTATTACGGTTGATTTTGTACAGGACAATATGTCTTTTAGTGCACAGAAGGGTACGCTTCGTGGATTGCACTGGCAAAATCCGCCTTATGCACAAAGTAAATTGGTTTCTTGTACAAAGGGAAATGTTATTGATGTTGCGGTAGATATTCGTAAAAATAGTCCTACGTATGGTCAATGGGTAAGTGTGGAACTTAGTGCAGAGAATCATAGACAATTCTTTATTCCACAAGGATTTGCGCATGGATTCTTAACTTTAACGGATGATGTTGAATTTAGATATAAAGTCGATAATGTCTATAATAAAGAGTCTGAGGGTGGAATGCGTTATGATGATCCGACTTGTCATGTAGATTGGGGTTCATTATTAAATGGTATTGAGCCTGTGTTAAGTGAAAAGGATCAGGTGGGTCCAACTTTAGAAGAGTCAAATAATCAATTTGTATATGAAGGAGAATAGAACAATATGAAAATTTTAGTAACGGGTGGTGCTGGTTTCATTGGTGGAAACTTTGTACATTATATGGTCAATAAATATCCTGAGGATATGATTGTAAACTTAGATAAATTAACGTATGCAGGTAACTTAGAAACTTGTAAAGCTGTTGAAGATAAACCAAATTATAAATTCATTAAAGGTGATATTGCAGATCGTGAATTCATCATGGATTTATTTGAAAAAGAAAAGTTTGATGTCGTTGTTAACTTTGCGGCTGAAAGTCATGTTGACCGTAGTATTGAAGATCCTGAAATCTTCGTTAAGACAAATGTAATGGGAACGACTACTTTATTAGATGCTTGTGTTAAATATGGTATTCAAAGATATCACCAAGTATCAACTGACGAAGTATATGGAGATCTACCTTTAGATCGTCCTGACTTGTTCTTTACTGAAAACACTCCTTTACATACTTCAAGTCCTTATTCAAGTGCGAAGGCAAGTGCTGACTTATTTGTGTTGGCATATCACAGAACATATGGTTTACCAGTAACGATTAGTCGTTGTTCAAATAACTATGGTCCTTATCATTTCCCAGAAAAATTAATTCCATTAATTATTTCTCGTGCATTAAATGATGAAACAATTCCAGTATATGGAACTGGAGAAAATGTTCGTGACTGGTTACATGTATATGATCACTGTGTCGCAATTGATTTAATTGTTCGTAAGGGACGTGTTGGAGAAGTTTATAATGTAGGTGGTCACAATGAAAGAACGAACTTAGAAGTTGTAAAGACTGTACTTCATGCATTAAACAAACCAGAAAGCTTGATTACGTATGTAACAGATCGTAAAGGTCATGATATGCGTTATGCGATTGATCCAACTAAGTTGGAAACAGAACTTGGATGGAAACCAAAATATACATTTGATACAGGTATTCCAATGACAATCCAATGGTATTTAGACAACAAGGAATGGTGGGAAAACATCATTAGTGGTGAATACCAGAATTATTTTGAAAAGATGTATGTAGAAAAAGGAAGAGCTAAGGAATAATCTTTAGCTTTTCTTGTTAAATGAAAGGAAGATATTCGATGAAGGTTTTTGTGACAGGTGTTGCAGGTCAATTAGGTCATGATGTCATGAATGAATTGGCTTCTAGAGGATATACTGGTGTAGGTACAGACTTAGCTGAAAGTTATAGTGGCATTCAGGATGGTACATATGTAACAACGGCTGAATATGTATCTTTAGATATCACGAATTCAGAGGCTGTAATGAATACAATTAAGTCTGTAAAGCCAGATGTTGTTGTGCATTGTGCGGCATGGACGGCAGTGGATTTAGCGGAAGATGAAGATAAACAGGCCAAAGTAAAAGCTATTAATGTGGATGGTACACAAAATATTGCGGATGCTTGTAAAGAAATTGATGCAAAGATGGTCTATATTTCTACGGATTATGTTTTTGATGGTCAGGGAACAGAGCCATGGCAACCGGATTGTAAGGATTATAAACCATTGAATGTGTATGGACAGACAAAACTAGGTGGAGAACTAGCTGTTTCTAATACTTTATCTAAGTATTTTATAGTTCGTATTGCGTGGGTATTTGGTAAGAATGGAAATAATTTCATTAAGACGATGTTAAATGTTGGAAAGAAATTTGATACGTTAAAAGTGGTAAATGATCAAATTGGTACACCTACTTACACTTTTGATTTAGCTCGTTTATTAGTGGATATGATTGAAACGGATAAATATGGTTATTATCATGCGACAAATGAGGGTGGCTATATTAGTTGGTATGATTTTGCGTGTGAAATCTTTAAACAAGCTGGTTATACGAACACTGTAGTTCCAGTAACAACAAAAGAGTATGGTTTATCTAAGGCAGCTCGTCCTTTTAATTCTCGTTTGGATAAATCAAAACTAGTAGAAAATGGATTTAAACCTTTACCTACTTGGCAGGATGCACTTGCTCGTTATTTAAAGGAAATGAATGTATAAATGTTATGCATTATCAAACATTTACTTGAGGATAATGAATTCTTATGTTATGTTTTAAAGTGGTAAAAAAGGAAAAGGGGAGAATAATGAATAAAGTATTGTTAATTATTCCGGCATATAATGAACAAGATTCTATTTTATCAACAATCGATACAATTGATGAATATAATAAGAATCATTCTTCAAATAAATTAGATTATATTGTCATAAATGATGGTTCTAGAGATAGAACAGAGGAAATACTAACGTCAAATAATAAGCCGCATGTTAAATTGGTTCATAATTTAGGTATTGGTGGAGCTGTTCAAACGGGTTATAAATATGCGTTGGAACACGATTATGATATTGCCATCCAATTTGATGGGGATGGTCAGCATGATGTAAACTTTGTCGAGGATATTTGTAAACCTATTTTCGATGGTAAAGCGAATATGACAATTGGTTCTCGTTTTGTCGAGGGTTCGACAAGTGAATTTAAGTCTACAAAGGCTCGTCAGATGGGTATCAAGATCATTTCATCTTTCATTAAATTTTTTACAGGTGAAAAATTATATGATGTTACATCAGGTTTTAGAGCAGTAGATCGAGGTTTGATTGCACAATTTGCGATGGATTATCCATTAGAATATCCAGAACCAATTTCAACTACGCAAATTTTAAAGCAGGGATCAACAATTCAGGAAGTTCCTGTTGAAATGAAGGAGCGTAATGGTGGTGTGTCTTCCATCCGTAGTTGGAAGAATGTGTATTATATGATTAATGTTTTATTATCTATTATGATAATTGGAACAAGGAGGTCAAAATAATGCCTTTAAATTTAAGACTGGGTGTTCTTATTATTGCCTTAATATTAGCTGTGGTTGTAATTCGTATACTACATAAAGGGAGAATTCCGGTAAAGTATTCTTTGTTATGGGGTCTTGGCGTTTTAATCTTATTGTTTTTAGCAATTTTTCCAAATGCATTGATTAAGATTGCGAATTTAGTTGGCTTCCAAACGGTTTCCAACATGGTTATTGGTGTGTTATTGGTTATCTTGTTCTTTATAACTATGTCATTAACTGTTATTGTTTCTGCGCAGAAACGAAAGATTACATTATTAGTACAAGAAATTTCATTATTAAAAAGTGAAATCAAAAAATAACTATTTTGGAGGTAATTAAATGTTTAATAAAAACGATCATAGTTTTGTGATTTGTGCATATAAAGAAAATCCTCATTTAGAAATGACGATTCAATCTTTATTGAATCAAACAATCAAGAGTAAGGTATTTATTTCAACATCAACACCGAATGATCACATTAAGGGATTGTGTGAAAAATATGGTTTAGAATTGTTTGTGAATCCAAGTCCTAAAAATGCAGGAGCTGACTGGAATTGGGCTTATGATCATGCACCAACTCCATTGGTTACAATTGCACATCAAGATGATTATTATGAACCGGATTTTTTAGAAAAAACATTAAAGTATATTGGGAATAAACATGATTTTATTCTTGCGTTTACAGATTATTATGAGATTCGTAATGATAAAAAAATCTATACAAATAAAATTTTAAAAGTGAAGAGAATGATGCTTGCGCCTTTAAAGAAGGATAAGAATCAGACTTCTAAATTTATTCGTAGAAGAATTTTATCAATTGGTTGTCCAATTTGTTGTCCAGCTGCTACTTACAATAAGGTGGTTGCGGGTAAGTCTATTTTTGATACACATTACATTAATAGTTGTGATTATAAAACATGGTGTGATTTAGCTGAATTAAATGGTGAGTTTATTTATATTGATAAGCCATTATTGGGACATAGAATTTATGCGGAGTCAGCTACTTCAAAAAACTTGGGTGAAAATATCCGTAAAAAAGAGGATTTGGAAATCATGAGTTTATATTGGCCAAAATTTATTGCGAATGGAATAAATTCGGTGTACGCGTTGAGTGAAAAAAGTAATAAATTGTAGGAGATGATAAAATGAAGGTAGTTGTTACAGGGGCTTCTGGATATATTGGAAGACATGTAGTTGATGCGTTGATCAAAATGCATCATGAAGTTATTGCAGTAGATATGATAAATAAAGGGATCAATACGGATGCAACTTTTTTATCATTAGATATTTTTTCGGATGATATTTATAACAAGCTAGGTAGACCGGATGCATGTATTCATATGGCTTGGAAAGATGGTTTTAACCATGCTTCAGACGCACATATGGGAATGTTGTCAAAACACTATGCTTTCATTAAGAATATGATTGATGGTGGTGTTAAATATTTATCTGTAATGGGAACTATGCATGAGATTGGATATTATGAGGGTTGTGTTGATGAAAATACCCCTACAAATCCATTGTCAATGTATGGTATCGCAAAAAATGCATTAAGAGAAGCTTCTTTATTATTAGCAGAAAAATCAAATACGGCTTTAATGTGGTTGCGTGCATATTATATTTTAGGTGATGATTCCAATAATAATTCAATTTTTACTAAGATAACACAGATGGAGCATGAGGGTAAGGCTTCATTCCCATTTGTTTCTGGTAAAAATAAATATGATTTTATTCATGTAGATGAACTCGCAAAACAAATTGCGACAGCTTCTACACAATCTGAAATCACTGGAATTATCAATTGTTGTTCTGGAAAACCAGTTTCATTAGCGGATAAAGTGAATGAATTTATCGAGAAGAATCATTATAATATTCGTCCAGACTATGGAAAATTCCCAGAACGTCCATATGATTCACCTGCTATTTGGGGTGATAACACAAAAATCAATAAAATCATGGGTTTAAATAAGTAAAATATAATCCTTACATTCGATGTAAGGATTTTTTAGAGCAGAAAGGATGAATACACATGTTTAAAAATGTGTATTGTGTATATTTATGAGTGATAATACGAAAAAAAATTATTTTTGGAATATGATGGGAACGACATTCGTTTCATTTACATCCTTAATATTAATGATTTTAGTAACTAGAATAAATGGCATCATGGATGCAGGTGTATTCACTTTTTCTTTTTCGAGTGCGACAATAATGAACATATTAGCACTGTATTGTGGTAGGACCTATCAAGTAACTGAAAATGAAAATGAAATATCAGATGGAAGTTATTTAATCACAAGAATTTTGACATGCTTTATTTCTTTGGTCATTTGTATCTTGTTCTGTGTAATGAATCAGTATGAGATATATAAATTGTTAGTGTTTGTCACATTATGTTTTTATAAAATAATGGAAGCTTTGATTGATTATTTTTATGGATTAATGCAAAAAAACGATAAGCTATATATGGCAGGTATTTCGATGACGATGCGTTCAATTCTATTAATTCTTCTGTTTGTGATTATCGATTTTTTTACTAAAAAATTACTTATTTCATGTATATCAATGATATGTGTAGCGGTTGTATTTTTATTTTTCTTTGATTTGAAAATAGTTAAAGAAATTGAGCGTATTAGTTTTTCTTGGAAGAAAACTCAAGTTAAGGATCTTTTAAAAAAAGCAAGCTATACATGTATCTTCTCTTTGATTTCTATGATTGTGATCAATATACCAAAATATGCGATTGATTATTTTTCGACAAATGATGTACAGGCGATTTATGGAATTATTAGTATGCCAGCTACATTTATTATGTTGTTTGGACAATTTATTCTACAACCTTCTTTGGTTGGAATGGCCTCCGCTTATAAAAATAAGCAAAAAAAGTTATTTAATAAATCAGTTTTTACAATTTCAATAATTATATTAGCTAGTTTAATCATTATTTTACCAGTTGCATATTGGATTGGAATTCCAGTTTTAAATGTGATTTATGGATTGAATTTGAATGAATATACAATTCCATTGCTGATTATCATTGTTGGTGCAGCGTTTTATACTATTTCACAGATTCTACTGAATGCACTAATTACACTTCGATGTACAAAAGAACAAATGTTTGCGCAATTTTTGTTGTTATTTTTAAGTATGGTTGTTTCTAGCTTTGGAGTTTTAAAACTAGGTATTTATGGTAGCATATACAGTTATTTTACAATCATGATTTTTCAGTTTATAATTTACATTGTGTTGTATATTTATATGGTAAATAAAAAATTCAGCATAAAAGGAGTTTAGAAATGAAAATTGGTATAGATGTTACATGGCTTAAACCATCAAAATCTGGTGGGGTGGAGTCGTATTTTAGAAATTTATTAGATGGATTTTTAGAATTAAAAGATGATAATACATATTATTTATTGTTATCTAGAGATAATGAGGAATCTTTTAGACACTATAAATCTGATTCAAGAATTCAATGTGTAGTATGTGATACAAACGCAAATGATGTTATACATCATTTAATTTGGCAAAACCTTCATCAGTGGAAAGAGTTTAAAAAACTAGGCGTAGATATTTGTTTTTTTCCAGTATATGAAATGCCAGTATTTAAAAATCGTAAATTAAAATGTGTGACTACAATCCATGACATTCAAGCTTATCATTATCCAGAATATTTTCCTAAATTAGAGAATATTTGGTATCGATTTGGTTGGTATATGACAGTTAAAAATTCAGATTTGGTTATTGGAATTAGTGATTTTACAAAAAATGACTTGGAAGATCATTTTCCAAAAGCTAAAAATATTATTTCAATTCATAATCCAATTGTATTAAATGATAATATTCCAGTCGATTTTTCAGAGGTTGAAAAAGAGTACAATATCAAAAAGAATGAATACTATTATACTGTATGTTCTATGCATAAGCATAAAAACTTAATTAGTCTAGTAAACATGATTGAGGAATTAAAAAAGCAAGATTGTGATATTCCAAAAAAACTAGTGATTTCTGGAGTAAGTGGTCCTAATAAAGAAAACTTTATTAATATGATTAAAGATAAGGGTTTAGAGGAGAATATCATTTTAACAAAGTTTGTTTCAAATGAAGTTCGAAATTGTTTGATCAAAAATTGTAATGTATTCTTATTTCCAAGTTTATTTGAAGGTTTTGGTATGCCACCAGTAGAAGCTATGATGCTTGGTGCTAGAGTTATTTCAACTAAAAAAACATCATTATATGAAGTTACTGACGACAAGTGTATATATGTAGAAAATCCTTTAGATGTGCAAGAATGGATTGATCAAATTAAAAAAATACAATCTTTAGAACCAAAAAAGATTAACTTTAATCAATATTCTAAAGAAGTAATTGCACGTAAATATTTAGATACTTTTTATAAGGTTGCAGGTAAATAGGAATTGTTTTTTATGAATCAATGTTATTTATCGGATTATCAAAATAGTCGAAGTCAAAATCTAAATTTTATTAAGTTTATTGCTTCTTTAGCTGTTATTGTTTCTCATTCCTACCCTTTATCGCAAGGGGCTAACTGTAAGGATTTTTTGTTAAATATTTCAAATCAAACATTGGGATTAGGTGGAGTTGCTGTTGCGGTTTTCTTTATTAGTAGTGGTTTTTTTGTTACGAAAAGCATTGAAAAAAGTAAGGGAAAAAATTATTTATTAAATCGTATTAAAAGAATATTTCCACCTTTATGGTTTGTTTTGATTCTTACTATTTTAATATGTAGTCTATTTTTTACAAGTTGTCATTTAAAAGAATTCTTTCTATCAAAAGATTTCTTTGTTTATTGTTTAAATTTTCTTTTAATTCCTATTCACAATTTACCTGGAGTTTTTAGTAATAACATATTTCCTGGTGTGATTAATGGGGCGTTATGGACTTTGCCTATTGAATTCTTTTGCTATATTGCACTCTATGTTTTATATAAATTGAATTTAGTAAATAAAAAATTCTATAAAATGAGTTTAATACCTGTATTGCTTTTATTTATCGTTGTATACTACATCAATATACCTGTTATATTGCTTGTTAGGGGGTATTTTGCACCTCTATTTATGTTTTATTTAGGATCGTTTTTCTGGGTTTTCAAGGATAGAATTCGAATGGATCTAAAACTATTTGTCATTTGCTTGGTATTGTTTCTTATTTCAATTTTTGCAAAACAAGGACATTTAGGATTATTATTATTCTTTCCTTATATTGTTTTATTTAGTTCTTTTGGCTTAAAACAGATAAATACAAATGTGGCAAATCTTGGAAATTATTCTTACGGCATTTATTTATGCGGGTGGCCAATACAGCAAATGGTTGTATCCTTATTTGGTGGCAGCATGTCTGTATTAATGAATATTTTAATTTGTTTACCATTAGCTATAATTATGGGGTGTTTTACGTATAATATAATTGAGAAAAAATTTTAAAGGAGAATCTTACATGAATATAATACTTTTGTCTGGTGGATCTGGTAAAAGACTGTGGCCTTTATCAAATGACGTTCGTTCAAAACAGTTTATTAAATTATTTAAAAATGGTGATGCATATGAATCGATGGTACAAAGAGTGTATCGTCAATTAAAAAAAGTGGATGAAAATAGTAATATTACAATTGCGACAAGTAAGACACAGGTTTCTGTAATTCATAATCAATTAGGAGATAATGTATCTGTTTCGGTTGAACCATGTAGAAGAGATACTTTTCCAGCTATTGCTCTTTCAACAGCGTATTTGCATTATGTAAAAAATGTATCTTTAGATGATTCAGTGGTTGTATGTCCAGTTGATCCATATGTTGAAGATTCATATTTTGAATGTATTAAAGATATTTATGAGTATTCTTGTACAGGACAATCAAACTTAACTTTGATGGGTATTGCACCTACTGAGCCAAGTGAAAAATTTGGATATATTATGCCAAAAACAAATGGTCAAATTAGTCAGGTTGATAGTTTTAAAGAAAAACCTTCTGAAGAATTAGCTAAAGAATATATTGAAAAAGGTGGTTTATGGAATGGTGGTGTATTTGCCTATAAAATTGGATATTTGTTAGACAAAGCCCATGAATTGATTGATTTTACAGATTACTATGATTTATTCAACAAATACGACACATTAACAAAGATTAGTTTTGATTATGCGGTTGTAGAAAAAGAGAAGAACATTTCTGTTATTAAATATAAGGGAATGTGGGAAGATTTAGGAACTTGGAACACATTTGCGAAAGCTATGTCTGAAAATAGCATCGGTAATGTAATTATGGATGATCATTGTCAAAATACGCAGGTGATTAATGAGTTGGATTTACCAATTTTATGTATGGGATTAAAAGACATGATTGTATCTGCAAGTGCAGATGGAATTTTAGTTTCAGATAAAGATCAATCTGTTGATATTAAAGAGTATGTGAATAGTATTCAACAGCCTATAATGTTTGCCGAAAAATCATGGGGTGAATATAAGGTTATTGATGTTGAGGATGAGAGTTTAACAATTAAAGTTTCATTAAAAAAAGGAAACAAAATGAATTATCATTCGCATCAATATCGTGATGAGGTTTGGACAATCATTAATGGTGTTGGTATTGCGACGGTTAATGATCGTGATTATGTTTTAAATTCTGGAGATACAATTAAATTGCCAAGGAATTGTAAACATACAATTTTTGCGGAAACAGATTTACAATTGATTGAAGTACAATCGGGTAAAGATATTTCTAAAAAAGATAAAATTAAGTATTAGAAGCTAGTGAGGAGTTTTATATGGATGAATTGGTTAGAAGTCGATATCAATATTGGTTGGATCATGTAAATGAGGATGAAATCGATGTTTTAAAAAATATGATTGATACTGAAATAGAAAATTCCTTTTATAAAGAATTGTCTTTTGGTACAGGTGGTATTCGTGGCAAAATGGGTTTGGGCACGGCTAAAATCAATGGATACGTGATTCAAAGAGCGACTCAAGGATTGGCGAATTATTTAAAGAAATATTATTCGAGTAATAATAAAGTGATTATTGGTTACGATACGAGAAATCATTCGAAGGAATATGCAGAGATTTCAAGTCGTGTATTGAAGTCGAATGGATTTAATGTATTTCTTTTTAAAGAGGCTTTACCAACTCCTTGCGTATCTTTTGCGGTACGTGAGCTTAAAGCTGCTTGTGGTATTGTAATTACGGCTTCACATAATCCGGCTGAATACAATGGGTATAAAGTTTATAATCAAAATGGTTGTCAAATCACTACAGAGGCTGCGGCTTTAGTTTATGATGAAATTAAGAAGTTGGATTATTTTGATACATACAAATCTTGTGAATATACGTATGTAAATGATGAAGTGTATCAAAAGTATATGGATGCGGTTGAAAAAGAACAGATTCTTCCTGTTCAAAACAAAGACGTAGGCATTGTATATACGCCTTTGAATGGTACCGGGTTAAGGCCTGTAACGGATATTTTAAATAGAATGGGTTTTACAAATGTTCAAATTGTAAAGGAACAGGAAATGCCTGATGGCAATTTTCCAACGTGTAAAAAACCAAATCCGGAGGAATATGAAGCTTTAAATCTAGCAATTGATTATGCGAAAAGAACAAATTCGGATTTAGTTTTGGCAACGGATCCTGATTGTGATCGGTTGTCAATAGCGATTCGAATGGATAAAGACTTCCAAATTCTTTCTGCCAATGAATTAGGATGTTTATTATTAGATTATATTTGTCAAAATATAAAAAATGTTCATAAACCTGTATTTATTAAAACTATTGTAACTACAGATTTAGCGGAATTGATTGCGAAAAAATATAATGTATCTACGATTAATACCTTAACTGGTTTTAAATTTATTGGTGAGCAGATTGATGTTTTGAAGAAACAGAATCGCGAAAAGGATTTTATTTTTGGATTTGAAGAAAGCTGCGGATTTTTAAAGGGAACTTATGTTAGAGATAAAGATGCGACTGTTGCTGCTGTGTTAGTATGTGAGATGTATGCGTATTATAAATCGAAGAATATAAGTTTAATTGATCGTTTGAATCAATTATATGAAGAATTTGGGTATTGTTTGAATGTACAACATTCTTTAACTTTTGATGGAGCGAAAGGACAGGCCAAGATTGAAAAAATCATGGAAGGTGTTCGTTATGTTCTACAAAGATTAGGAAGTTCTACAATTGTATTGAAGAAGGATTATTTAAATGGAATTGATGGACTACCAAAGAGTAATGTAATCAAGCTATTTTTAGATGATAAAAATTCTATTATTTTCAGACCTTCTGGTACAGAGCCGAAAATCAAAATTTATTTTTCAATTATTTCAAAAGATGAACAATCTGCATTGGATATTAAGGAAAAGCTTTATTTTTCAATTATATCTTTTATTAATTTGCTAGATTGATAAGCAAAAAATGGACAGCTTTTTTCAAAAGACTGTCTTGTTTTATTGTGGATTATCCTTATTGTTTCCCATTTCAACGACTTCGGTGGAGAATCACCATCAAAAAGAGTATTTTATCTCTATAGATATAATATCATTTTGTTTATGAATTTTTTTTGTTCATCTTTTTATGATGTTTATTATATGATATAGGGATTTATTGCTCTATTTATTGTTGAAAGTAAATCCAGTTTCCTTTAAAATAAGAAACGTTGATAAATATTTTATTTATATAGAGTAGAGTCGAAAAGTAGGAAGTAAATAAAAG